>Ga0210044_10002011_pt1 | contig 30774 bp, 42 predicted proteins | sample CryGey13umfilter_2_FD_183959 | JGI IMG/M metagenome (GOLD analysis project Ga0210044, IMG submission 183959) | Groundwater microbial communities from aquifer in Utah, USA - Crystal Geyser 4/9/14 3 um filter (SPAdes) (version 2) | ecosystem: Environmental > Aquatic > Deep subsurface >...
CTCAGTCGGGCGTATGAATAACTACGCCGCTCCTTCGCAAAATTCCCATTGCAAACAATGGCCTGCGCGATTATGGGCGCAGCCCGGTATCCTTCAGGGCATCACGCGAATTCATGCAATATCCGGGTTAGTTGGTGTGAACGTCAGCTATGAGACAAGCAATATTTGATTGGGCGTCTATGGCGTTTTGGTACTGCCAAGACCGCCTGGGCCACTGCACTGGGTATTCCGCCAGTGCCGCTGACTATGGGATTGGTGGCTCTGCTGGCCTTGGCGGTGAATGTCGGTGTGGCGATGCTGCTGTATGGCCTACCACGATGGCGACGCCAACATGTGTTCCGTGTGGCTATGCAGCCGCAACGACGCCATCAGCAACGCCTCGGTGATGTTCACCGCCCTGGGTGTGCTTGGCATGGGCACGGTCTGGCCTGATCTGCTGGTAGCTGGCGAAATGGTGGCATTAGCGCTAACCGCTGCAGTCGCCGTTGTGCGGCATGCACGTGCTGAGTTGGCGCTCGCCTCGGCGAGGCGTTGATCCATACTGTCGACGCTGTTAATCAGGCGGCGTGCATAGGTAGGTGTATGGCGAAGCGGGTGAGACCGCCCTCCGACTCAGCTGTGATCTCGCCGCCGTGGACCTCGACGATGGAGCGGACGATGGCCAGTCCAAGTCCCACGCCTTCACCACCGGCGCGGCGCACGGGGTCGCCGGTAAAGAAACGGTCGAACAGGCGGGGCAAATGCTCGGCGGGAATGGCGCCTTGGTTTTCGACCGTGACGACGGAGCCAGCGGCATCGCTGTCAAGCCTGACCGTCACGGTTCCACCGGCTGGGCTGTGGCGGATGGCGTTCGAGAGCAGGTTGGACAAGGCCCGTCGCAGCATGAGCCGGTCGCCTGCCGCAGTCGCCCTGCCTGCGACCTGCAGCCGGATGCCGCGCTCCTCGGCGAGGATGCCGTAAAACTCGACCAGTCCGCTCGCCTCGGCGGCCAGATCGACGCTTTCCTGGCTGGGGGCGATGAGCCGGTTGTCGGCCTTGGCCAGGAACAGCATGTCGCCGATCATCCGGGCCAGACGCTCGTATTCTTCCGCGCTGGAGAGCAGTACCTCGCGGTATTCCTCTGCACTACGTGAGCGGCCAAGGGCTACATGGGTCTGGATTAGAAGATTGGATACCGGCGTGCGAAGCTCGTGGGCGATGTCGGACGAGAATTCCGACAGTCGCCGGAAGGATTCCTCCAGCCGATCCAGCATGGCGTTGAAGGCCGTGGCCAAGTTCTGAATCTCCGGTGGCAAACCGGCCTCCGGCAGGCGTTCGTTGAGGCGACTGGCCGACAGGCCTGCCGCCATGTCGGTCATCCGGCGCAGTGGCCGCAAGCCGGTATGGGCGGCCAGCCAACCGAGGCCGGCGGTCAGCAAAGCGGCCAGTGTCATGGCGATGACCAGCCCCTGCCGAAAAGCGTCGATGAAGTGCATGTGGTGACTGATGTCGAGCACGATAGCGGCGGTGAGCGTCCGGCCATCGCCGGTCATTACGGGCGCTTTCAGGCCGCGATAGCCGCGTTCGCCTTCACGCCAGGTGGTCAGACCACGCTGCGCAGGTGCGCGGAAAAGCGCGGCCGGATAGTCCAGGTCGCGGCTGGCGAACCATTTGTTACCCTGGGCATCGACCAGGGTAACCGAGAGCCCTTCGTGGCCGACCAAGGCGTCGTCCAGCTCCCTTGGCACCTCATCCATGGCCTCGGGCGAATTTGCCTTGGCCATCAGGTTGCCCACCAGGGCAAGCTTGCCTTCCAGTGCGTGCCGATCAATTTCCTGGAAATGGCGATCCACTGACCAGGCCACCAGCCAGCCTAGCCCAAGCAGGACCACCGTCACGCCAGCGGCGAACAGCAGGCTGACGCGGGCAGTCAGCGACAAGGGTGTCATGCGCCGTCCCGATCCATATCCAATACATATCCCATGCCGCGCACGGTATGGATCAGCCGAGACTCAAATCCTTCATCGATTTTTGCGCGCAGACGGCGCACCGCGACATCGATCACGTTGGTATCGGAGTCGAAATTCATGTCCCACACCAGGGAGGCAATCAGCGATCGGGGCAGCACCTCTCCCTGGCGGCGCAGGAGCAGTTCCAGCAAGGCGAATTCCTTGGCGGTCAGGTCGATTTTCTTGCCGGCTCGAATGGCCCGTCGGCGCAGCAGGTCAAGTTCCAGGTCCGCGACCTTGAGCACGGTCGGTTCCAGACCACCTCGGCCCCGGCGCAGCAGGGTGCGCACGCGCGCGAGCAGTTCGGCGAAGGCAAAAGGCTTGACCAGATAGTCGTCGGCGCCCAGTTCCAGGCCCTTGACCCGGTCCGCCACCTGATCGCGCGCGGTCAGGAACAGCACCGGCGTTTCCACCCCGGCCCGGCGCACGCCATCGAGCACCTGCCAGCCGTCGAGGCCGGGCAGCATGACGTCCAGGATCATCAGATCGTAGTGGCCGTCTTTGGCGAGTTCCAGGCCATCCCAGCCGTCGCGCGCCAGATCGGCGACGAACCCCGCCTCGGTTAGGCCTTGCTTGAGGTAATCGCCCGTCTTGGGCTCGTCCTCGACGATCAGGATTTTCATGCCGCGTATCCTCGTTTGGAGGAAACATCCTGCCACAGGCCACGCCTTGATGACGCCATCTGACAAATATGTAATCCCTCTGTCAGTCACGTGACAGGCGCCGCCGCGCAGCATGCGTCAATCGCTTGTTACGGAGGATAGCCATGACGATTCGCTTCTTATCCCCCCCCACACGGGCCAGGTTGCCGGTGATGCTGTTTGGCGTCGCCTTCCTGGGAGGCTGCGCCTCATTCAGCCCGGACGGTGGCCTGGATCGGGTGGCGTCGATCACCCGTGAGCGCCAGGGCATGAGCCCGCAACGCATCCAGTCCGATCAGGATGCTGCGCGCGTCGCCGACGAGGTGAAACGCCTGCTGTCCGTATCACTCGACGTAGACGGTGCGGTCAAGATCGCCATCCTCAACAACCGTGGCCTCCAGGCCGATCTCGCCGACCTGGGCATCGCCGAAGCCGATCTTGTTCAGGCCGGTCGCCTGCGCAACCCCGGCTTCACCTTCGCCCGCCTGGAGGGCGGCGGTGAGCGGGAGTATGAACGCAAGTTCCTGTTCGACCTGATGGGGCTCTTGACCCTGTCCACCCGCTCCGAAATCGAACAACGCCGTTTCCAGGCCACCCAACTCAGGGTCGCGGAAGCGTCCCTGCGCTTGGCGCAAATGGCTCGCCAGGCCTGGTTCGAGGCGGTGGCGGCGCGGCAGGCCGCCAAGTATCAGGAAGATGTGTTCGCCGCCGCCGAGGCTGGCGCGGTACTTGCGAAGCGGATGGCCGACGCGGGCAACTTCAGCCGCCAACGCCAGCAGCGAGAACAACTGTTCCAGGCCGAGACGCGGGCTGACCTGACCCGCGCCCGCCTGGCGGAATCCGCTGCCCGCGAACGCCTTGCTCGCATGCTGGGGCTAATCGGGGCGCAACGCGGCTTTACTCTGCCGGAACGCCTGCCCGACCTGCCTGCCGGCCTGATGGAAGAGAAGGTCGTCCTGCAAAGGGCCATGGACGGCCGCCTCGACCTCAACATGACCAAGCGGGAATTGGATGGCCTGGCGAAGAGCCTGGGCCTGGTCAAAGCCACCCGCCTCGTCAACGTGCTGGAGGTGAGCTACCTCAACAACAACGTGTCCGGACAACCCCATTCGCGCGGCTACGAAATTGAGTTGTCGCTGCCCATTTTCGACTGGGGCGGGGCGCGCTCTGCCCGCGCCGAGGCCCTCTACACCCAGGCCATGCACCGGGTCGCCGAGCAAGCGGTGAATGCCGAATCGGAGGTGCGCGATGCCTACGCTGGCTATCGCACCACGCATGAACTGGCATCGGCTTACCGGGACGAGATCGTGCCGCTGCGCAAACGGCTCTCCGAGGAAACCCTGCTGCGCTACAACGGCATGCTGATCGGCATCTGGGACCTGTTGGCCGACACCCGAGGCCAGGTGGCCGCCGTCAACGCCGCGATCCAGGCGCAGAGGGATTTCTGGGTCGCCGAAAGCAACCTGCAAATCGCGCTCAACGGTCGCGGCGCCAGTGCCGCGCCAGTCTCGAAAAACACCGCCACGGCCGAAGCGGCCAGCGGCCACTGAGAAAAGGATCACGCCATGGATCGTCGACAATTCCTGACCCGCTCCGGGGCCGCTGTGCTGGGCGCCGGGTTGCTGTCCCGCGCCGGCGCCGCCAGACTGCCGGAGGCGCCCAGCGTCACCGACCCCGCCACCCAGCCGCCGTTGCACCCAAAGGAAGGCCGACCCTACAACCCGGTGGTGACTTTGAACGGCTGGTCGCTACCCTGGCGCATGAAGGACGGCGTCAAGGAATTCCATCTGGTGGCCGAACCGGTGGTGCGCGAACTGGCGCCGGGCATGAAGGCCAACCTGTGGGGCTACAACGGCTCCAGCCCCGGCCCCACACTCGAATGCGTGGAAGGCGACCACATCCGAATCTTCGTCACCAACAAGCTGCCCGAGCACACGGCGGTGCACTGGCACGGCATCCTGCTGCCCAACGGCATGGATGGCGTCGGCGGCCTCACCCAGCCCCAGATCAAGCCAGGCAAGACTTTCGTCTACGAATTCCAGATGAAAAAATCGGGCACCTTCATGTACCACCCCCATGCCGACGAGATGGTGCAGATGGCCATGGGCATGATGGGCTTCATCGTCGTGCACCCGAAAGACCCGGAGTTCATGCGCGTGGACCGGGATTTCGTGTTCCTGCTCAACGCCTTCGACATCGAACCGGGCGCCGCCACGCCCAAGATCAACACCATGCTGGACTTCAACCTGTGGTGCTGGAACAGCCGCGTGTTCCCGGCCATCGATCCGCTGGTGTGCCGCACCGGCGACCGGGTGCGCGTCCGCGCCGGCAACCTGACCATGACCAACCACCCGTTGCATTTGCATGGCGTCGACTTTGAGGTGACCGGGACCGACGGCGGCTGGGTGCCGAAATCGGCGCGCTGGCCGGAGGTCACCACCGACGTGGCGGTGGGCCAGATGCGCGCCATCGAATTCGTCGCTGACGCGCCCGGCGACTGGGCTTTCCACTGCCACAAGTCGCACCACACCATGAACGCCATGGGCCACGACGTGCCCACCATGATCGGGGTCGACCAGCGCGACATCACCAGAAAGATCGGCAAGCTGGTGCCGGATTACATGGAGATGGGCAGCAAGGGCATGGCGGAAATGGGCGAGATGGAAATGCCCCTGCCGGACAACACCCTGCCCATGATGACCGGCTGGGGGCCGTTCGGCCCGCTGGAGATGGGCGGCATGTTCACGGTAGTGAAAGTGCGCGGCGAGGTGAAGCCCGGCGATTACCGCGATCCGGGTTGGTTCAAGCACCCGCAAGGCACGGTGGCCCGGGAGTGGACGGGCGAGCCGCTGCCAGCGAAACGCCAGCCTGGCCCCGAAGCCGACGAAAACACCCTGAAAGCCCGCAAACCCGCCGGCCATAGCGGCCATTGAAAGGAAATAACATGTGCAAACCCCTCGCCATCCTGATCGCGCTGCTCGCCCTGTCTGCCGGTGTCACCCAGGCGGCGGGCGGCCATGCCTCGGCCCTGGGCAAACCCGGTGACCCGGCCAAGGTGGACCGCAGCATCAAGATCGCCAGCAGCGACGACATGCGCTTCTCGCCGAACGAGGTACGCGTCAAACGCGGCCAAACCATCCGCTTTCGGGTCGTCAACGGCGGCCAGATGAAGCACGAAATGGTGCTGGGTACGCTGGATGAACTGAAGAAACACGCCGCACTGATGCGCAAGTTTCCCGAGATGGAACACGACGACCCCAACGCCGTCAGCATCGAGCCGGGTCAGACTGGGGAACTGGTCTGGCGCTTCACCAAGTCCGGCGATTTCGACTTCGCCTGCCTGGTTCCCGGCCATTTCGAGGCTGGCATGCGCGGAAAGATCGTGGTGCGCCCATGACGCAAATGTAATCCGTACGTCAGGTTCCGGTCCCAATCCATCGTCCATGATGCAAACATGTCCAACGCAAGGAGAAGGCCATGATCAATCACACGTTCTCGGCGATTCTGTTTGGCCTCGCGCTTGGCACATCGGCGCTGGCTGCCGACCATGGCCAAAACGGCCATGCCATGCCCGCCGAACAGGCCATGGACCCGGTCTGGGCCGACGGCACCGTAAAGAAAGTCAATGCCGACGCCGGCAAGGTCACCATCAGCCATGGCCCCCTGGCAAGCCTGGACATGCCCGCCATGACCATGGTGTTCCGGGTCAGTGATCCCGCCATGCTTGATCAGATGAAGCCCGGCAACCGTATCCGCTTCGTGGTCGAACGTCGCGGCGGCGCCTTGACGGTGACTGCGCTTCAACCTGGCCGCTGAACCGGCCTGAATTTCACTTCCCTGCCAACTGGAGATATTCATGAAATCGATGCAGCGCAACACCCTGATGCTCGCCCTGGCCGTCGTTCTGGCCATGCCCGCCACACTGATGGCCGCCGACGCCGCCAAGGACGAGCACAGCGGACACCATCCAGGACCGGCGGCGTCCGCCCCGGCTCAGGCTGCCCCGGCTGCCACGCAAGACCACATGCAGGCCATGCGGGCGCGGATGATGGAAATCCGCGCCAGCCAGGATCCCGTGAAGCGCAAACAACTGATGGAAGCCCAGATGAAGGACATGGAAGCCATGATGCAGGACGGCTCGTGTCCGATGATGGCCGGCGGCAAGGCCGGCATGATGGGGCCCGGCATGGGGATGATGGACGGCAAGGGCGGCATGGGCATGATGGGGCAGCCAGGCATGTCCGGCTCCGATGGCATGATGGCCAAGCGCATGGACATGATGCAAAAGCAGATGGGCCAGGGCGGCATGCCTGGGCCGGGCAAATAAGGCGCCCCAACCAGGGCATGAGGCGCGGGTGGCCTGGCGATCACAGTCCACCCGGCCCCGTCAGGGAACGCCCCAATTCGAATTCCAGTTCACGCAAAGCCCATGTCGCCTCGGCGTGGGTCGAATCCAGCATTAGCGCGCGCTGGAAGGCCTGGACCGCCGTCTCGGCTTGGCCCAAGCCCCTGCGAGCGTGCCCCAGGGCCATCCCGGCTTTCGGGTTATTGGGTTCCTGTCCCGTCCATTCATCGGCCAGATTGGACAGGGGCCACCACTTTTCTTGAGCGCCGAGATCACAGGCCGCCAGGAAATAGCCGTTTCCCCGGCCCGGATGCTCCCAAAAACTCGCCTCGCCGGTGCCGGGCGCATTCTTCGCCACAGCAAGCGGTCGCAACCAGCCGACCGGCAAGGCGAAGTGGAAATTGCCGCCGGATTTGGCCTTGAAGGTGAGGACGCCCACCAGACGGCCCTGCCGGTCGAACAGGCCGCCGCCGCTGGCACCCTGGCCGAAGGCCGCTGAGGTCTGGATGATCTTGCCGCCGTCGCATTCGCAACTGTGCAAACCCATGATCCTAGACTCCTCAGTTGACCGCTCCCCAGCCCTTGTGAGACCGCATGGATGCTGACGTTATCGTCTCCGGTTGCACTCACCATTTGGGTGGCGCCGCTACGCGCCCGATTGCACGGTTTTCGAGCCATCTAGCTGCGTTGCTCCTCCTTGCGGGCCCCGGCCCGCTGCGCGCATTGGCAACTGAGCGCGCCTTGCCAGACGACTCGAAAACCGCACACTCGGGCGCGTTCAACTGAGGAATCTAGGATGATCCGGCCTTCGCCGAGGACGAACTTGCCGGCCGGATAGCCCACCGCCTGACTTCGAGGCCGACCCGGGTTTCGCCCACGTCGATCATGGGCATCGGCGCCGCCCGATGGCCTGGCAGGGTGAAAAAACACATGTCCCGGTAGGCGTCGCGCTGGTCGGCCTGCGCCTGTCGGTCGGCGCCCTCCACTCGCACCTCGATGCGCGCGGCGCCCCGGAGTACATGGCAATTGGTCACCAGCCGCTCACCCCCCAGGGGGACGGCGAATCCCAGTTCCGTCGTGCCGTCCGCGTGGGTAACCACCAGCTTGTAAACCCGCGCGGTCCAGTCCGGCGCGTGCGCGAACGCAACCATGGCCCAAGGCAACAGACAAAGCAGCAGCAGGATTTGCTGGCCAACTTTCATTCCGCATCTCCATCGCCAAGCCCCGATCCGGGGGAAGGATGCCCTGGACCGGGTTCCGTGTAGCGCCAGGGGGAAGCGCATGAGAACAGCCACGGCCATGGGCCTGCTCCTTGGCAAGGCCTCCGCATTCATGCGGGGCGCATGACGCATTTGTAATCACCGCATCAGGTTCCTGTTGGGTAGCGCTGTCCATACTGGCTTCAACATCACAAGCAGTCGTGATGTCCTTCCTCAACTTGATAGGAGTCGATCATGAAAGCGTTCATCCCCTTCGCAGTTCTGGCATTTGCCGCCACTTCCGCCTTCGCCAATGACTGGGACGACAATTCCGATATGCGGCAAAGCATCCTCAACGACCATGCCAGCGGATTCGTGGGCACCGGCTACTCGCCCGCCAAACTTGAGCGCGGCGCAGGCGACACCTACGGCTGGATCGTCCTCGACGTCCAGGCCGGCGAATCGCATGTGCCACACACGGGTAGCGATAGCCACGGGCCGGAGAAAGGCTTCGGCGACACCTATGGTTCCGTCCTCAATGGCCTTTGAATCGGCTTACCCCTCGCGCCCGGCGGGCTGTCTCGCCGGGGGCTACCTCCCCCGTCCCAACCTGTGAAAAGGAATCCATCATGAAAAACACTATTGCACTCGCCACGCTGGCCCTGCTGGTTTCCCCGGCCTGGGCGCACGACCTGGACGCCAACCCCGATTTGAAGCAGAGCATCCTCAACGTGCACGTCTACGTTTACCCCAACAAGCCCGGCGATAGCACCGCACCGGCCAAGGGCGTCGGCGATGCCTACGGCTCGGTCCTGCTGGACAAGGGCTCGCACACGCCGCACAAGCCCGGCGACACCCACGAGCCCGAGAAAGGCACGGGGGATACCTATGGTTCGGTGCTCAAAGACGTGCCCAAGAAGTAGGCAGACGCGCCCCTCCCGGCGGTGTGAGCCGCCGGGAGGGGCGCGTCTGTGTGCAACAGGGTCAAACGGCGAGAGGTGACTGATGTACGGATACGAACATGTCGGTATGGGTTGGGGTGGGTTATGGATGGTTCTGATCTGGGCCATCCCGATCTTCCTGGTCGTTCTACTCGTCCGCCACCTCACTCGTGGCCGTGACGGGAAAACCGGAAAGAGCGCCCTGGATATCCTCGACGCGCGCTATGCCCGTGGCGAGATCGACCGGGACGAGTATCTGAAACGACGCGCCGATCTGACGGGGTGATGCCGTGGCTGTCCGTCGCTGCAACGAACCTGGAGGCCAATATGACGCTCTGGTTAAAACGATTCCGTGATGCCTTCCGCGCCTGGCTCAAAACCAATGAAGAAGCGTATGCCAAGTCGAAGCCCCATTCCTGCTGCTCGGCGCCGCCGCCCGGGGCCGGCGGTCCAAGCGTCCACCGGAGAGACAAGCCGTGAACACCTCGCACACATCCCAGCAACCTGATGGGTGGCAAGCTACCCGGCATTGGTCCAGAGGGACGGTCGCGATCGCGATGCTGGCCGTGATCGCGCTGTTTTTCCTGATTCGCGAGCACTGGACCCATTTGTTCGGCACCTGGGTCTATCTGCTGTTGCTGCTCTGCCCGCTGTTGCATCTCTACGGTCATGGTGGGCATGGTTCCCATCGCGGTCCCGAATCAAAAGGCTGACATGCTCCACGAGCATCACGCCCTCCGGCCCGGCCACGAGCTTCCACCGGGAAACGAATACACCTGTCCGATGCACCCCGAAGTCCGCCAGCCCGGGCCGGGGAACTGCCCGAAATGCGGCATGGCCCTGGAACCCGTTCTGCCCGTATCGAGTGAAGAGGCCAGCCCGGAACTCCGGGATTTCCGTCGGCGTTTCTGGTGGGGGCTGCCGCTGACGCTGATGGTCACCGTCATTGCCATGTCCGGCGGTGTATTCGACCCGCTGCTTGGCGCGTCACGCAAATGGGTCGAACTGGCGTTCGCTACTCCGGTGGTGTTGTGGTCGGGCTGGCCGTTCTTGGTGCGCGGCGTGCAATCGGTGAAGAACCGCGCCCCGAACATGTGGACCCTGATCGGTCTGGGGACCGGCGCCGCCTATGCCTACAGCGTGGTGGCCACGTTGTTCCCCGGCCTCTTTCCAGGCTCCTTCCAGATGGCTGGCGAGGTCGCGGTCTACTTCGAGGCGGCAGCCGTCATCATCTCGCTGACGCTGCTGGGGCAAGTGCTCGAACTCAAGGCGCGCTCGGAAACCGGGGCCGCCATCAAGGCACTGCTGGGGCTCGCGCCCAAGACGGCGCGGCGTATATACGACGATGGCACCGAGGAGGATGTGCCACTCGCCCAGGTGCATCCCGGCGACCGCCTGCGCGTGCGGCCAGGCGAAAAAGTGCCCGTCGATGGCGTGGTGCTCGAAGGGTCGAGCGCGCTCGACGAATCCATGCTCACCGGCGAACCCATCCCGGTCGCCAAGTCGGCTGGTGACAGGCTGATCGGCGCTACCCTCAACGCCAGCGGCGCACTGATCATGCGGGCCGAGAAGGTCGGCGCCGAGACGGTGCTCGCCCAGATCGTACAGATGGTCGCCCAGGCCCAGCGCTCGCGAGCGCCGATGCAGCGCCTGGCCGACCGCGTGGCGGGCTGGTTCGTGATCGCGGTTGTGGCTGTCGCGCTGCTCACCTTCTTCGGCTGGGGGCTGTTCGGACCGCAGCCGAGCTGGGCCTACGGGCTCATCAACGCCGTCGCCGTGCTGATCATCGCCTGCCCCTGCGCGCTCGGGTTGGCGACGCCGATGTCGGTGATGGTCGCCACCGGCAAGGCCGCCACGCACGGCATCCTGTTTCGCGACGCGGCGGCCATCGAATCGATGCGCAAGGTCGACACCCTCATCGTCGACAAGACCGGCACGCTGACCGAGGGCCGGCCCGCCTTTCACGCCGTGGCGGCGGCCGACGGCTGGATGGATAGCGAAATCCTGCGCCTTGCCGCGAGCCTCGACCAGGGCAGCGAACATCCGCTGGCCCATGCCATCGTGGCCGAAGCTCGGCGGCGCGGAATCGAACTGAGCGAACCGGAATCCTTCGAGTCCGCGTCGGGCATCGGCGTGACGGGCACGCTGGCCGGGCAGAAGGTGGCGCTCGGCAACACGGTGCTGATGGAAGAACAGGGTATCGACTGGCGACTGCTCGGCGAACGGGCCGAGGCCTTGCGCCTGGAAGGCGCCAGCGTCATGTATCTGGCCGTTGCCGGCCAGGCGGTTGGCCTCGTCGCCGTTTCGGACCCCATCAAGGCCTCCACGCGGGAAGCGCTGGACAGCCTGCGCGCTAACGGAGTGTCCATCGTTATGGCCACCGGCGATGGGCTGACCACAGCAAGCGCGGTGGGTCATGCGCTGGGCATCGACGAGGTGCATGGCGAAGTCAAACCCCAGGACAAGGACGCTCTGGTCGCCCGCTTCCAGGCATCCGGCCGCGTCGTCGCCATGGCCGGCGACGGCATCAACGATGCCCCGGCACTGGCCCGCGCCGACGTCGGCATCGCCATGGGCACCGGCACCGACGTGGCGATGAACAGCGCCCAGGTCACACTGGTCAAGGGCGACCTGCGCGGCATCGCCACCGCCCGCCGCCTGTCGGAGGCCTCGGTGCGCAATATGCGCCAGAACTTGTGGTTCGCGTTCGTCTACAACGCCCTTGGCGTCCCCATCGCCGCCGGTCTGCTGTACCCCTTTACCGGCCTGTTGCTATCGCCCCTGATCGCCGCGTTGGCGATGAGTTTCAGCTCCGTTTCAGTCGTGACCAATGCCTTGCGTCTGCGCAGTTAAGTGGCCCCCTGATAGCGTTCATGCAGTGTTCGAAGAGAAATTGCTGCACAACCATATCGCTGGACTGGGTAAGCAACGCGAAAGAATCCCTGGGCTATGCTGCACACTTCGCTGCAAATATTTTGCTGATATCGAAGGTCTGAATTGGCTCGATACTGCTCCCTCGATGCAGGGAGGAAGCGGACGTTGGTGAATGACCGCTTTCAGGTCAGGGCGAACGGCCGTTATGGCCGATCAAGAGACGCCCACGCCGCCAGCTTTTCCGTCTGAAACGGGTCGAACTGAGACAATCACTCGCCATCAATCAATGGCGCTTTCCAGCATGTTTCTGCCACCGGCACAGCCTGATCGACAGTCAACTAGGGTCGGTGAACCGCTACTCAATCGGGTCAGATGGCGAAGAGTGGATGCACTGCGTATACACCCTACGGGGTTCAGGGCTTCGCCCTCGCGAGACTGACGGACGGCGCCCCCGATGCGAAAACTCGGAATCGTCGCCAACCCCCACCCCTCCCTCACCCCCAATGAATGTCCTCGAATACACCGGCCTCGACATCACCTGCGTCGCCGCTGTTTATCGCAAGGTCAAGGAAGCCATCGCTCGCAGCCCGTAACTCGGCCAGCCGTTTGCGCTGGTAGTTCAGCACAGGCTTCTGATGGGTTTTCAGGCTGTGCACCGATTGCCGTGTGCGGTACAGCAGCATGGCCAGACTCTTCCGCATTGCCAGTAGCTTGTCGACGATGGCCAAGGTTTCCATCGTAACTTCGGCGTTGACCTCGAACGCCCCACGCCGGCAAACACGCTTGGTGAGATGGCCGTTGACCTGCTTCGGCCAGAAGCGGCCAGTTCGAGAACTCTTCTGCCAGACAACCACAACTGGCTCCACCTTGTCATGCCGTTGGCGCCGCCAGAAACGCACGCCCAATTTGCCGTCCATCGGGGGCTGCGCGTAGTACAGCACGTCATCGGATTTCAGTAACAACTCATCGACTTCGGAAAGCAGATTTCCGAGACCGGGAAACAGCGCGAGCCCTTCTTCGGAGATCCCGGCCAGCCAGGCGCGGTGTTCTGTGATCTGTTCCTTGTCACTTGGCGATGTCATTTTCGGGGGGGCTCGGGGACTAATAAGGTCATGTGGTCCGGTTGAGGGGTTTGGTCAGTGGCCAGGCGATGTCCAGCGCGAGGCTGCTATCGGTCGTCTGTTTCGGCCATCAGATCTCCGATGTCGTTTCAAGACAACTTGAGAAGTGCCGAGATTGCCAAATCAATACAGCGTGAACGCCCCCACCGTTGCCGGCGATAGAGCCTCTTTTCACGATCTTGTGTCTGATTGTCAGGCATCGCCATCCCCACCGCCGCTTGTCGGTTTTGCGACAACGACGCATCCCGCCAACCCACTGAAATAACAGGGCTTTCCCCCTGGCATGGGGCTTGCGAATGAGAGGACGTCCTCCACTGTCGTTTTCACTTACGCCACTCCACGCTCATGGCCGAGATCATCAAACGCAACAAGGCGCTTGCCGTCAATCCGCTGAAAGTCAGTCAGCCGGTGGGCGCATCGCTGGCCTTCCTCGGGATCGACCGGGCGGTTCCGATGCTCCACGGTTCGCAGGGCTGCACGGCGTTCGGGAAGGTATTCTTCGTGCGCCATTTCCGCGAGCCGATCCCCCTGCAGACCACGGCGATGGACCAGGTTTCCACGGTGATGAATGCCGACGACAACGTGATCCAGGGCTTGCGGACTATCGCCGAGAAGAACAAGCCGGCTTTGATCGGCCTGCCGACCACCGGGCTGTCGGAAACCCAGGGCACGGATATTCACGGCCTGGTGCGCCAGTTCCGCGGCAAGCATCCCGAGTTCGACGGTATCCCGGTGGTGGCGGTGAACACCCCGGATTTCACCGGCTGCCTGGAATCCGGCTATGCGCTGGCGGTGAAGGCGATGATCGACGTGCTGTTGCCCGAGACCAGGTGTGCGGGCAAGCGCGGGAAGCAGATCAACGTGCTTGCCGGGTCGTTGCTGACGCCGGGCGATCTGGAGCACATCAAGGAACTGATCGAGCTATTCGGCCTGCGTCCGGTGCTGTTGCCGGACTTGTCGGATTCGCTCGACGGCCATTTGTCTTACCGCGAGACCGATCGGGAATCCAGCCCGCTGACGGTCGGCGGCACGTCGGTTTCGGAAATCAAGACGCTGGGCGAAGCCGGCGCGACGCTGGTCATCGGCGCTTCGCTCAACCCCGCCGCCGATCTGTTGATGGACCGCAGCGGCGTGCCCGACTACCGGTTTGATACGCTGATGGGCCTGGAGGCGATGGATGCCTTCATCTCGGCCCTGGCCGAAGTCAGCGGCCAAGCGGTTCCCGAAAAGATCGAACGCCAGCGCGCGCAGTTGCAGGACGCGATGGTGGATACCCATTTCATGCTCGGCTTCGCCCGCGTCGCCATCGCCGCCGATCCCGACCTGCTCTATGCGCTGGCGCAACTGGCCACTGGCATGGGCTGCGAAGTCACCGCCGCCGTCGCTCCGGCGAAAGCGGCGATTCTGGAAAGCGTGCCCGCCGCGCAAGTCAAGCTGGGCGACCTGGAAGACCTGGAACTGGCCGCGCGCGAGCACGGCGTCGATCTGGTGATCTGCAATTCCCACGCCGCTGAAACCGCGCGGCGTCTGGGCGTGCCGTTGCTGCGCGCCGGTTTCCCACAATACGACCTGATCGGCGGCTATCAGAAGCTGTGGGTAGGCTATCGCGGCACCCGCCAAGCCCTGTTCGACCTTGCCAACCTGCTGGTGGAACACGGCCATCACGAAGTGCCGGCCTACCGTTCCGTTTATGCCAGCCGTCCGGGGGATGCCGCGCATGCGACACCTGAAACTCGTCCACTCCACTGAAAAGGCGCCGGCCATGACTGTGAAGATCGCCTTCGCCAGTTCCGACCGCCGCGTGGTGGATCAGCATTTCGGCGCCGCCGAAGCGTTCTGTATCTACGAGCTGTTTGGAAATGATGCGGCGAAAGCCGACGCGCGCTTGGTGGAAGTGGCCGAATTTCACGACAGCGATGTCGTCATGAACAGCTTTACCAACAAACACGAAGGCAAGCTGGCCAGCAAGATCACCCTCCTGGAAGGCTGCGCGGCGGTGTACTGCAACGCGGTCGGCGCTTCCGCCATCAAGCAGTTGCTGGCCGCCGGCATCCAGCCGATGAAGGTCGAGGAAGGCGCGCTGGTCGATGAACTGTTGTGCGGCCTCAATCAAAGCCTGAAGAACGCGCCGCCGGCCTGGCTGGCCAAGCGCATGCAGAGCAAGGACGACGACCGTTTCGCGGCGATGGAAGCGGAAGGGTGGTCGGAATGATTGAAACCCGCGTCCGCGTCGTCTCCGCCGCCAATGGCACTGCCTGGGTGGCCGCCAACCAGGAATCTGGCTGTTCCGCCTGCCAATCGAAATCCACCTGCGGTATTTCCGGGCTGGGCGATTTCCTCTCGAACCGCCGCCCCGATCTGCCGATCCGCCAGGCCAATGCCAAGGCGGGTGACGAACTGCTGCTGTGCGTGGACGAAGCCGAGCTGCTGCGCGCCGGCCTGTTCGCTTACCTGCTACCCACCCTGCTTGCCGTGGTCGGCGCCGCAGTGGCCGATACCAGCGGCGCGGGCGATCTTGCCGCCGCGCTGGCCGCCGTATTCGGCTTCACCGCCGGGCTGATCGTCGCGCGTTTTCTGGCGCCAACGCCCCGCATCCAGGCTCACCCCATTCCTTCTTCAACCATCAGGAGCACCTCATGACCGAAACCCCAGTCATTGACACCCCGCGCGACCCCATCATGGAGACCGATTTCATCAAGGAAATGGTCAGGCAGATGCGTGCCCTCGACAGCTACGGCACCTACGACGGCTGGACCATTGAACGCATCCTCGCGCCGTACATCGTGACCAAGGAACAGCGCCGCCAGATCCCGGTGATCGGCGACCCGGACGAAGAAACCCTGTCGCGCGTAAAGGCCTTCTACAACGGCATCGCGGTGTTGATTGAGAAGGAATGCGGCCAGATTGCCGTGCCCATGCTCAACCTCACCCACGAAGGCTTCGGCCGCGCGCTGATCACCGTCGGCCGGCTGGTGGTGATGGACCGCACCGTGCGCGACATCCACCGCTACGGCTACGACAGCTACTCGAAGATGAAGGACGAGGCCGACAAGTACCTGTCGGTAGCGCTGGAAATCATCGGCAGATACCCGGAAGTGGCCGGGCTTTGACTTGGCGCCGGCATCGCCGCCGGCACGGAGCACGAAGATGACTGAAGACGAACTGAAATATCTCGACCGCGAGGTCAAGAAACTGAAACGCATTTCCAGCGAATGGGCCGCGCAATTACATGATCTGGTGGAAGACAAACTGCCAGCCGGCTACCTGGAAATTCCGGGCATCGCCCAATCCACCTTTGACGCCTGCCAGGCCTGGGCGGATGCCAACGCCCGATTGCAGACCGCGCAAAAGGAGATGGCGTGATGGACGCCTATAGCGCACTCACCCGGGGCGGAACGCCCTACACCCCGACCTTTGTCGTCGCCCTCGATCAGAAGACCTGCATCGGTTGCGGCCGCTGCTACAAAGTCTGCCCGCGCGACGTGTTCGAGCTGGTGGAACGCGACGAAGACGAGGCGAACGAAAACGCGATGGACGAGGACCTCGACGAAGATCAAGTGAGCGTGATGTCATTGAAGAACATGCTCGACTGCATCGGCTGCGGCTCCTGCGCCCGCGTCTGCCCGAAGGGTTGCCACACTCACGAAGCCCTGCCCATAGCCGCGTAAAGCCCCAATTCACCCATCACAATTCGATATTCAAAATGCCTCGTCCCACCAAACACGTATTCATCTGTTCGCAGACCCGTCCGCCCGGCCATCCACGCGGTTCCTGCGCCGAAAAAGGCTGTCGCGAAGTGCTCGACGAATTTCTCTTCCAGTTCCAGCAGCGCCAGTGCTTCGACCAGGTCGCCATCACCACCACCGGCTGTCTCGGTCCATGCGGTACTGGCCCCAACGTGCTGGTCTACCCGGAAGGCATCATGTATGGCCCGGTCAGCAAGGACGACGTCAGCGCCATCTTTGATGAACATCTGCTGGGTGGCCGCCCGGTAGAACGCCTGAAGGTGCCGGCAGACCTCTGGTAAACGATATGGCCCATTCCGTTCTGCCTGATGAAATGGTCGACCTCGGCATCAAGCTGTGCCTCGTATTGAGCCAGGAAGCGCGGCTTTATGCACATGACAAGGCGCCAGCAATTCGCCTGGAAGACGCCAGCTTCACCCGCGTGATCGACCGCACCAACGGCCTGCCTGGCTACGAAGGCGTCTGGCGCGATGCCCGCGCGCAGAAGTGCGGCAGCCTGACCCTCAACAGCGACGGCAGCTACTACGGCGAGTTTGACCTGCTGGTGCCGCAGCCTGGCAAACCGCGCTGGTTCATCGAAGCCGTCACCGTCTGGGGCCGCGACGGCGTGGTGCGGGCAGAGCCGAGATTGCTGGCGGCGGTATGACGCCCGCTTTCCCCAGCGACATGCGCCTGTTGCTGGCGCACAAGCAGAAGACCAGCGCGCGCGTGCGCTTCCTGCGTTTTCCGCACGGCCTTTGCGCTTTCCAGGCGCTGCCGGCGCTGTCGTCGGTACTGGAAGACTCACCCGCCAACCGGGTCGAGACGTATCCCAACCTCTATCTGCGCAGCGCCGAAGCGCAACTTGGCCTGACGGCAGGCAGCCTCGCGCTGGAAGCGGAATTCAGCGCCGGCGTCGTTACCCCTGACGGCCCGATCCGGGTGCGCCTGGCCACTTTCACCAGCATCGAGCCTCCCTTCGACGCCGCCGCGAACCTGGGTGGCAGGTTCGTCGCCATCACCGAGGCACGCGGCTGCGCGCCGGCCGAACTGGAGTTGCTGCGTCAGGCTTACACCGTGCTGATGGGGTAATTGGCCAAGCCCCATGCCGAGCAAGCCACGCCTCCGCGCCGCGACCGAGGCCGACCTGGATGCCATGACCCAGCTAATCGCTCGCCTGTTCGCCCTGGAACCGGATTTCAGCTTCGATCCCGCCCGCGTGCGGCGTGGCCTCGGCCTGCTGCTGTCGAAGAAAGAGGCGGCGGCGCTCTGGGTTGCCGAACAGGACAGCCAGGTCATCGCCATGTGCAGCGCGCAGATCGTTATTTCCACCGCCGAGGGCGGGCCAGTGGCCTGGGTCGAAGACCTGGTGGTCAGACCCGACCAGCGCGGGCGTGGCATAGGCCGCCTGCTCCTCGACGCCGTCACGATTTGGGCGAAACGGCGTGGGCTGACCCGACTGCAGTTGCTCGCGGATTGCGAGAACGAAACCGCCCTGGGCTTCTATCGGCACCAGGGATGGCAAGCCACCCGAATGATCTGTCTGCGCCTGCGGCCTGGAGAGTGAAATGAACCAATTCAACCTGGGCGACCTCATTTTCGCCGCCATCGACCCGCACAACGACCCGCTCGAAGAAACCGGCGAAAGCGGCATTCCCGGCCCCGACGGTAATCTGGCCGAACCCATCGGCTGCCTGCCCGAGGAACTCAGCCATGGCTTGTAGCGAGCGTCGACCGCGGTTGTCGCAAACCCCACCAAGCCCTCATTCAAGTCCACTTATCGACGCGGGCCGGACTCCTGTGCATCCTGGTTTGTTGTTCTTATTCAGATAGATAGCCTAGACCAGCTGATGGCATGACGCTTGCACTAACGCCAGTACCGCAAGTCTCAGGCAAACACCATGACCCGCCGCATCATCATCGACGACACCACGCTGCGCGACGGCGAACAATCCGCCGGGGTGGCGTTCACGCTGGAAGAGAAACTGGACATTGCTCGCCGCCTGGGGGCAATGGGCGTGCCGGAACTGGAAGTCGGCATCCCGGCGATGGGCGGGCGGGAATGCGAGAGCATCCAGGCGGTTTCCAATCTCGTCTCCGCTCTCGGCCTGAAATCGAAGCTGGTGGTGTGGAGCCGGATGCGGGTGGCCGACATCGAGGCCTGCCGCCATCTGAAGGTGGACCTGATCGACATCTCGGTATCGGTATCGGACATCCACATCGCCAGGAAGCTGAAGAAGGACCGCGCCTGGGTGCTGCGCAGCATTAGCGAGATGGTGCCGCGTGCCCAGGATCTGGGCCTCGAGGTGATCGTCGGCTGCGAGGATGCCTCGCGCGCCGAACTGGATTTTCTCCTGCGCGTGGCGGATGCGGCCGAACTGGCAGGCGCGCGGCGGTTGCGCTATGCCGACACGCTCGGGGTGATGGAGCCCTTCGGCGTCCATGAAGCCATCGCCTGCCTGCGGTCCGTCTGCGGCCTGGAAATCGAGATGCACGCGCATGACGACCTCGGCCTGGCTACCGCCAACACCCTGGCCGCCTGCCGCGCCGGCGCGACCCATGTGAACACCACGGTAAACGGCCTCGGCGAGCGTGCCGGCAATGCACCGCTGGAAGAGGTCGCGCTGGGACTGGCCAAGCTCTACGGCATGGGAACCGGGGTCGATCTGAGCCTGTTCCCGGCGCTGTCGGACGCTGTCGCCGACGCCTCCGGCCGCCCGGTCGCCTGGCAGAAGAGCGTGGTTGGCGCCGGTGCGTTCACCCACGAGGCCGGCATCCACGTCGACGGCCTGCTGAAGGATCCCGACACCTACCAGGCCTTCGACCCGCGCGAAGTGGGCCGCAGCCACACGCTCGTGGTGGGCAAGCATTCCGGCGCGCACGGCATCATGAACGCTTATGCACGCATGGGTCTCGCCCTGAGCGCGACCGAGGCACGCGAACTGCTGCCGGATATCCGCGCCTTCGCGGAACGCGCCAAGCGTTCGCCGGCGGACCACGAACTGCTGTTCCTGTATCAACGCCTGATCGGCCGCGAGGTGGTGGGTGTGATGGCAGGCTTGCTGCACTGAGGAGGGCAGGGTGAACAATCCCATACCGGCCCTGGTCATGAAAGATAGGGAGTCCGAAGCTCCCGGCCTCTTCACCCTGCTCGGGGAGGACGTCGCCTGCGTGTTCCAGCGCGACCCCGCCGCCCGCTCCCACTTCGAAATCCTCACCACCTATCCCGGCGTGCACGCCATCCTGCTGCAACGCCTCGCGCATCGGCTATGGAAGGCGGGTCTGTGCTATCCGGCGCGGCTGCTGTCCTGGTTCGCGCGCCTACTCACCAATATCGACATCCATCCCGGCGCGACGCTGGGCCGGCGCTTCTTCATCGATCACGGCGCCGGGGTGGTGATCGGCGAAACCGCCGAGATCGGCGACGACGTGACCCTGTATCACGGCGTCACCCTGGGCGGCACCACCTGGAACAAGGGCAAGCGCCATCCCACCCTGGGCAACGGCGTGGTGATCGGCGCCGGCGCCAAGGTGCTGGGCGCCATCACCCTGGGCGACCAGGTGCGGGTGGGTGCCAATTCGGTGGTGGTCAAGGACGTGCCGGCGCATCGCACCGTGGTCGGCATCCCCGGCAAGGTGGTGCTCCGTTCCGACGAGGCCGGGCCAGGCGCCCTCGGCATCAATCTCGATCACCACCTGATCCCCGACCCGGTCGGCCGCGCCATCGCCTGCCTGATGGAACGCATCAAGGTTCTGGAAAAGGCCCTGCGCGCCCGCGGCGAACCGGTGGACGGCCAATGCAGCCTCTGCGAGGCCGATGGCCTGTGCGGGACGCAGGTCGCCCATACGATGAAACGCAAGCCATGAAAAAAAGCTGAGGACACCATGGATTTGATGCAATTCGACCAGACCACGCTTTACTTCGACGACCCGTTGCCGCCCGAAATCGAGCGCCTGCTGCTCAATGCCGGCGCCTGTTACGGCGATGGCGAAGCGGAAGCCATCCTGCTGCGCGCCTATTTTCTGGCGCCGGAACAGCTCATGGTCCTGGTCGCGCTTTACCGCTACTACTTCTACCAGCACCGCCTTGATGATGCCCTGCTGGTCGCCGACCGTGCGATGGACGTGGCCGGCCGCCGCCTCGACCTGCCAGCCAAATGGCAGCAACTGCACCCGGAACACATCGGCCATGCCGTGCTGCGTTCGATGGGTCTGCTGCGTTTTTATCTGATGGTGCTGAAAGCCGCCGGCTACATCCATCTGCGCCAGGGCAACGCGGCCGCTGGCCAGGCCATGCTGGAGAAGCTGGTGGAACTGGACAGCCATGACCGGCTCGGGAGCAAGGCCCTGCTGGATGTGATTGTGGAGGCGGTGGCCGACCGCATCGAAGCTGCAGCCTAATTTTTTGTGGAGAGATGAAATGGACGACCTGACCCTGGACGAAGCAATGGACGAGCTGGAATCCGCCGAGGACTTCCTCAACTACTTCGGCGTCGCCTTCGACCCCGCCGTGGTGCACGTCAACCGGCTACACATCCTGCAGCGCTATCACAACTACCTGGCCCAGGCCGGCGCGCTGCCCGAGTCCGAAGCGGCGCAGCGAGCGGTTTTTACCGCCCTGCTCACCCGCGCCTATCAGGACTTCGTGGAATCCGACGCGCTCAGCGAAAAGGTGTTCAAAGTGTTCCACATGCATGAGCCGCAGACCGCCTTTGTGCCGCTTTCTTCCATCACGATCGCGGCCACCCCGGCGCCCGTGACCGGTGGTTGCGGCTGCGGCGGCACGGGCGCCTGCCACAGCTCCGAGGCGGCTCTGCGCGGCTGACCGCCATGCAACAACGCTTCGACTTCGGCGAGGCCGTAAGGCTGACGCGCAATGTGCGCAACGACGGCACCTTCCCCGGGCTGGACGTGGGCAATCTGCTGATCAAGCGCGGCAGCGTCGGTTACGTGATGAACGTCGGCACCTTCCTGCAGGACCAGATCATCTACACCGTCAACTTCCTCGACCAGGGCCGCGTCGTCGGCTGCCGCGACGAGGAACTGATCGGCGCCGACGAACCCTGGGTGGAAAGCCGCTTCGAAACCCGCGAAAGAGTGAGAGCACGACTAGCGCTTTCGCTGCGTGGCGAAGTCGTGGTCCCGCCCGGAAGCGAAGGCGAAGTCTTCAAGGTGCTACGCGACCTGCCGGGCAACGTGCAATACCACGTGCATTTCACCGGCGGCCGGATGCTGCAGGTGCCGGAAACCCTGCTCGACAGTCCCCAGGAGGAAGCACCCCATGCCTGAGCCCGCCACCCTCGCCTACCTCGAACTGAAAACCGCGCAGAACCTGTTTGGCAAAGCGCCGGCGGAACTCCCCGAAGAACAGCTCGGCAAGGTACGCCATCTTGCCGACCGGCAATACGGCCTGGAAGGACGCGTCCTGCGCACTCCGGAAGCGCGCGATGCGATGGTTCCGGAAGCCAGCCTGCAGGCGGCGCTGGAGGAAATCCGCAAACGCTATCCGGAAGAAGAGGAGTTCTATGCCGACCTGGCCCGCAACGGCCTCGACCCGGACGGCTATCTGCAAGCGCTGGAACGCGAGCTGAAAGTCGAAGCCATCCTGGAAAAAGTCGGCGTCAACGCGCCCCGGGTTTCCGAAATCGACGTCAAACTCTATTACCAATTCCATCCGGACCAGTTTCGCCGCCCGGAAACCCGGCGCGCCCGCCACATCCTGGTGACGCTCAACCCGGAACTGCCCGACAACACCGCCGCAGCCGCCCTGGCCCGCGTCGAAGCCATCGCCACGCGCGTGGCCAAGGATTCCAAGCGCTTCCAGGAACAGGCGCTGAAACACTCGGAATGCCCCACCGCGCTGCAGGGCGGCCTGCTCGGCGACATACCGCGCGGCCAGCTCTATGCGGAACTCGACGCCGCCCTGTTCGCCCTGCGCGCGGGGGAGATCAGCGGCGTGCTGGAGTCGCCGCTGGGCTATCACCTGCTGCTGTGCGAGACCATCCAGGCGGAGCGCGTACTCAGCCTCGAGCAGGCGCGTGCGCCCATCCGCGGCATGCTGGAACAGCGCCGCAAGCGCGTCTGCCAGCAGGCCTGGATGAAGCAGATACAGACGAGTTGATCATGTTGCTCAGCCGCGCCAGCCAGTACACGCTGCAAGCGCTGATCTACCTGGCCCGGCAACCGGAGGGGCGCATGGTCCTGGTGAAGGAGATGGCCGACGAACTCGGCTTGCCCGTGTTCTACCTGGCCAAGCTGATCCAGCCGCCCACTCGCGCTGGCTGGCTGGCCACCGCGCGGGGACGCGGCGGTGGCGTCAGGCTCAACCCCGGCGCCGAAGCCATCACCCTGCTCGACATCCTGCAGCTCACCGACGGCCACCGCGTTACCCGCGAATGCCTGCTCGGCTTCAAGGCCTGCGAGGACGAAACCGCCTGCGTGATGCATGGCCAGTGGAAACCGATCAAACAGGAACTCAGCGAAGGGCTGGGCGGCTACACCCTGGCCGCCCTTGCCGGCACCGCGCTGCCGGCATGGCTGCTTGGGGAGATGGACAGCGGTATGTCGTAGGGTGCGTGTTCGCACCCTTTGCAGGTCCGATCGTCCGCACGGCGTACCCTGCAAGGTCAATCGTCGTCATCCTCATCCTCCATCTGCCGGCGCGGCACGGTGGCGGGGTCGGCGGTGATGGGGCGGTAGATCTCGATGCGGTCGCCGGCTTTCAGTTCAGCATCCAGTTTCACCAGCTTGCCGAAGATACCGACCGCGCGCTCGGTCAGATCCAGGTCCGGAAACTGGCGCAGGAGGCCGGATTTGATGATGGCCTGTTCCACAGTGGCGTCTTCAGGCACTTCGATGCGCAGCCAGACCTGCTGCGTGGGTTCGGCGTAGGCGACGGCGACTTGCATGGTGTTCTTCCTCTCAGCCTGCCACGGGTTCAGGCGTGGCCACCGGCGTAACGCGCCGTTGCGCCAGGCGCTTGTCCAGAATCCGCTTGCCGGCGAGCAGAAAGCCTAATACCAGGAAGCCGCCCGGCGGCAGGATGAACAACAAGTAGCCCCGGTAATCCGGGATGACGGTGGTCTCCAGGAAGGCGAAAGCCGGCCCGAGCAGCAGGTGGGCGTTGGCGAACAGGGTGCCGCCGCCAATCACTTCGCGGATGCCGCCGATCAGGGTCAGGGCGAAGGTGAAACCCAGGCCCATCATCAGGCCGTCCATGGCCGCGGGCAGCATGCCGACTTTCTGCGCGTAGGCCTCGGCGCGGCCGAGAACCGCGCAGTTGGCGACGATCAGGGCGATGTACAGGCCGAGAACTTTGTACAGGTCATGCGCCCAGGCGTTGAGGCTGACGTCCACCAGCGTCACCAAGGTGGCGATCAGCACGATGTAGACCGGGATGCGCACGTCCGGGGTGACCACGTTGCGCACCATCGACACCATCGCGTTGGACGCTACCAGCACCGCCGTCGTGGCCAGGCCCATGCCGAGGCCGTTGGTGGCGCTGCCGGTGACGGCCATGGTCGGGCACATGCCGAGAATCTGGGCGAACACGATGTTGTTGTCCCACAGGCCGTCTTTGGTAATGCGGGCGTAGTTCATAGGGATGCTCCGTGGTTGGCCGTAGGAGCGGGCCGCGCCCGCGACCCGCCAGAATCGCGGACGCGGCCCGCTCCTACGAGGGGTTCATCAAGCAACTGGGGTTTTTCTTTCGCGAAAAACGCCAGCCCGCCCTTCACCGACTTCACCACGGCGCGCGGCGTGATGGTCGCCCCGGCGAATTGGTCGAACACGCCGCCGTCCTTCTTCACGGCGAACTTCTCGGCCACCGGATTGCCCAGCGACCGGCCTTCGAAGCCGTGGATCCACTCGCTCTTGGCCGGTTCGATCTTGTCGCCCAGGCCCGGCGTCTCGCGGTGTTTGATGACCCGCACACCGAGCAGCTTTCCGTCCCGATCGACGCCCATCATGCTCACCACCGGGCCGGCGTAGCCGCGCGCCTGGACCTTGAACACCACGGCCACCACCCGGCCAGCTTGGCGGGCGCGGTAGACCGTGACGCCACCCTCCGGGCCAGGCATCACCACGGTGTCCTTGAGCAAATCGTTTTCATACTTCCCAGGCAGCACCTGGGTCAGCGACTGTTTCATGTCCAGGTCCTGGGCCGCCTGGATGTCATCCAGCGTGGCGCGGTCGGCCAGGGCCAGGGCGCCGCTGGTGAGCAGGCCGATGCCGCCAAGGACAGCGCCGGGATAGCCCAGTTTTTCGCGCAGTTGCTCCAGCTTCATCGCGCGTTCTCCTTCGCTTCGAGTTGCAGGGACTTCCCCTTGCGGTCGCGGCCGTAGATGCGTGGCTTGACGTAGCGGTCGATGATCGGAGCGAGCGAATTCATCAGCATCACCGCGAACGCAACGCCTTCCGGGTAGCCGCCCCAGGTGCGGATGATCCAGGCCAGCAGGCCGCATAGCAGGCCGAAGACGAACATGCCGGCCGGGGTGTTGGGCGAGGTCACCGGGTCGGTGGCGATGAAGAAGGCGGCCAGCATCAGCCCGCCCGAGAGCAGGTGCGGCAGCACACCCAGGTAATGCGCCGGGGAGAGAGCATGGGCGAGCAGCGCGGGCGCGGCCACGCCCAGCAACATGGCGACCGGCGCATGCCAAGTGATGACGCCACGGACAATCAGGAAGAGGCCACCGGCCAACAGCAGCAGGCCGGCGCTTTCGCCCAGGCTGCCTGCCCGGTTGCCCCAGGCGGCATCCATCAGGCCACCCTGCACGGCGGCGAAGTGCGCGGGCAGGCTGGAGGCGAGATCGACGCCGCGGGTGAACTCGGTCTTGACGTGGCCGAGCAGGGATGCGCTGGCCATGCCGTCCGCCGGGTTGGCCCAATCGGCGCCGCCGAAGGTGATGGCGAGGGATTGCAGGAAGCCGGGGGCATGGCCGCTGGTGATCGGCAGGGGCGCCGCCCACATCGTCATCTCGACAGGAAAAGAGATCAGCAGCATCACTCGCGCCGCCATCGCCGGGTTGAACACGTTCTGGCCGAGGCCACCGAACACCTGCTTGGCGATGACGATGGCGAAGGCCGAGCCGATGGCGGCGACCCACCAGGGCGCGAACGGCGGCAGGGAAACGGCGAGCAGCCAGGCGGTCAGGGCGGCGGAACCGTCCAGCAGCGCCGGCTTAGCGGCGCGGCCTTGCAGAAACAGAGATGCCGCTTCAGTGAGCAGCGCCGTAGCCATCGCCACCGACCACAGGAAAAGGGCCGGCCAGCCATACAGCCAGAACCCATAAAGCGTGGCGGGAACCAGCGCCAGCATCACCGTGGCCATGATCTGGCCGACGGCCATGGGTGCATGGGCGTGGGGGGCGTGGGTGAGGGAGATCATGGCGTGTCCTGTTGATTAGTCTCGATGTTGTTCATCGAAAGCGCGAAAGCGACGCTCGTAGCGCTGGCATCCTTGCCGGCTCGCTTTCTCGCTGGCCACGAAGAGCCGGCAAGGATGCCGGCGCTACAGTCGGAGCCTGGCCCATTGTGGAACGCCGTTTCATGCCACCACCTCCGCTTTCTCAGCCGCTGTTTTTGCCGCCTTGGCAGCCTCGGCGGCGGCCTTCTTCGCAACGCGCAGGCGAGCGGCTTCCTCGCGTTCGCGAACGACGCGCGCCATGCGTTCGTTGCGGCTATCGGCCAGTTTTCGGGTCGCATCGGTGCGCAACTTGGCCTTCTCCAGCGCCGCCAGTTCGCCCTTGGCGTAATTAAAGTAATGCACCAGCGGAATCTGGGCCGGGCAGACGTAGGAGCAGGAACCGCAGCCGATGCAGTCCTTCAACCCTAAGCCGACGGCGGAGGAGAGGTCGGCGGCGCGAATGTGGGCGGCCATTTCCAGCGGCAGCAGGCCAGCCGGGCAGGCGCGCACACAGGACGAACAGCGGATGCAGGGGGCGGGCGAGTTTTGCGCAACTCGCAAGCCGATTTCCTTGCCGGTGAGGGCCAACAGGCCGCTGCTGCCCTTAACCATAGGCACGTTCAAGTGCGGCAACTGGGTGCCCATCATGGGGCCGCCCAGCACCAGACGCGCCGGGTCCGACAGCAGGCCGCCGCAGGCCTTGATCAAATCGGCCGCCAGGGCGCCGATCGGCACTTCCAGATTGCCAGGGGCGGCCACCGCCGCGCCGCTGACCGTGACCACGCGCGAGACCAGCGGCCGGCCGAAACGGATGGCCTCGCGCACCGCCCAGGCGGTGGCGACGTTGTGCACCAGCACGCCGATTTCAGCACTGCGGCCTTCCGCCGGAACTTCCTTGCCGGTCAGCACCTGGATCATCCGTTTGTCCCAGCCCATCGGATACATGGCCGGAACGACCCTGATTTGGACCTTCGTGCCCGCCGCCGCTCGCCGCATGGCGGCGATGGCTTCCGGCTTGTTGTCTTCGATGCCCACCAGCATCTCCTTGGCGCCGGCGGCATGGGCAATCAGGAGGATGCCCTCGACGATGCCGTCGGCGCGCTCGCGCATCAAGCGGTCGTCGCAGGTGAGATAGGGCTCGCACTCGCCGCCGTTGACGATCAGCGTGGCGATGCCGCTTTTGCGCGACAGGTTGAGCTTCACCGCCGACGGGAAAGTGGCGCCGCCCAGGCCGACGATGCCGGCCGCACCCACCCGCGCCGAGATTTCCTCGGGCGACAGGCTGAACGGGTCATCCAGCACATCGGCTTCGATCCAGCGATCCTCGCCGTCCGGCGCTATCGTGACCGTGGCGCTGGGCAGGCCGGAGGGATGCGGCGAGGGGAAGTCGCCGATGGCCACGACCCGCCCGGAGCTGGGCGCATGCACCGGCGCCGAGATGTTGCCGCCGCTGGCGCCGATGAGTTGGCCCTTCAAAACAAGATCGCCGACCACGACCGAGAGCCGAGCCGGCGCGCCAACATGTTGTTGCAAGGGCACGAACAGCAGCGGCGGCATCGGCAGGAGGCGGATAGGCGGTTCGGCGGACAAATCCTTGCGGCCGTCCGGATGAACACCACCGCGCGCGCGAAAACTGGAGAACAGGCTGGAAAGTGGATTCATGCCGGCGTTCCTTGCATGGCGGGCTTGCTCCAGTACCAGGACTGCAAAGTCACCGGCACGGGAATCAGGCGAGTCGCCTCGGTCGGACAGACCTCCACGCATTTGCCGCAGGCGGTGCAGGCTTCCCTGAACACGGCATGGATCTGCTTGGCCGCGCCCATGATGGCGTCGGTCGGGCAGGCCTTGTAGCACTTGGTGCAACCGATGCAGAGATCCTCCTGGACTTCCGCGATCCGCGGCACGGCGTTCTTGACCTCGGAGAGGTTGACCTCCACACCCAACTTGGCCGCCAGCAGCGCCGCTACCTCGCGCCCGCCCGGCGGGCACAGGGTAGCCGGCGCCGCGCCGTTGGCGAGGGCCCGCGCCGCGCCGGCACAGCCGGGAAAGCCGCACTGGCCGCATTGCGAGCCGGGTAGGATGGCCTGGATTTCCTCGACCAGCGGATTACCCTCCACCTTGAGTCGGCGCGCGGCGTAGCCCAGAAACAAGCCTAGCGCGCCGCCCAGGACGGTAAGGCTGAAGATGGCGATGAACATTTACGTGTCTCCTTCTCAAGCCAGGCCGGCGAAGCCCATGAAGGCCAGGGCCAGCAGGCTGGCAGTGATGAAACCGACCGGCGCACCGGCGAATGCGGCGGGCACCTGGGCGATGGCCAGCCGCTCGCGCAGGCCGGCGAACAGCGCCAGCACCAGCGAGAAGCCGACCGCCGAGCCGAAGCCGTACAACAGGCTGTGGACGAACGGCAGCTTTTCCTGGGTGGTGAGCAGCGGAATGCCCAGCACCGCGCAGTTGGTGGTAATGAGCGGCAGGTAGATGCCGAGCACCTGATAGAGAGCGGGATTGGTCTTGCGCACCACCATCTCGGTGAACTGCACTACCACCGCGATCACCAGGATGTAGACCAGGATGCGCAGATACAGCATGCCCAGCGGCGCCAGTAACCAGTGCTCCAACAACCAGCAGGAAGCCGAGGCCAGGGTCATCACGAAGGTAGTGGCCAGGCCCATGCTGACGGCGGTGTCCACCTTCTTGGAGATGCCCATGAACGGGCACAGGCCAAGAAATTTCACCAGCACCACGTTGTTGACGATGGCGGTGCTTAGAAGCAGTAACAGATATTCGCTCATGGATTCCTTTTCTCCTGGGTGGTCTTTCGCAATCCCTGTGCCAGGCCTGACAAAGCCCGCGATGCACGGAAAATCAGGGTCTTGCCGCGTTTGCGCACCAGGACGGTGCGAACTCTTTTTGTCGCGGATGGGGTGGTTGGCGGGCGTTGTGTGGGGAATGCGACAAATGTAGCGCCGGCTTCCAGCCGGCTCATTCGTCTGATCAGAACTACGAAGCCGGCTGGAAGCCGGAGCTACAGGGATGCCCACCTCGACTGATGGGCAATCCGGGTTCCCGCTACCGCGGGGATGGCGATGTCGTGGGCATGGATATTGCGTGGAAACCACCGACCCCTTGCCCAAGCGACCCCCATGTCCATCCCACCCGACCTCCCCCACCAAGTCTTCCGCCAAGCCGTCGAGCAAGCCGCGCTGGCCATTTCCATTACCGATGCCAAGGCCAACATCCTTTACGCCAACCCCGCGTTCGAGCGGGTCACCGGCTATAGCCAAGCGGAAATCGTGGGCCATAACGAGTCCCTCCTGTCCTACAAGGCCACCCCTGGGCTGGTGTACGCAACCCTGTGGGCCCAGCTCAAGCGGCAACGCGCCTGGAACGGCCTGCTGGTCAACCGCCGCCGTGACGGCAGCCGCTATCTGGCCGATCTCACCATCACCCCGGTGGTGGATGAGGAGGGCCACACCAGCCACTACCTCGGCATGCACCGCGATGTCACCGCGGTACACCGCCTGGAACGCCAGATACAGAACCAGAAGGCGATGATTGAGTCGGTGGTCGATGCCGCCCAGGTGGCGATCTGCCTGCTCGACGAGCGCGACCGCGTGGTGCTCGACAACCAGGAATACAAAAAATTGATCGGCGACCTCGGCCGCGAACCCGCCGCCATCCTGCTGGCCCATCTACGCGAGCGGATGGGCGCCGAGTTCGACGCCGCTCGGGACCGCGGCCGCGCCATTCATCACCGCGAGGTGAAGCTGGAGCGGCCGGGCCGCTCCAGCCTCTGGTTCGCCTGCGCGGTGTCCTGGTTCGAGGAACAGGACGTCAGCGCCGACGCCTTCTATGAGCCGGTTCGCCGCCACTACCTGCTGCTGACCGCGCAGGACATCAGCGAACTCAAGCGCCAGCAGGAAGCCATCCGCCTCAACAGCCTGGCCGCCCTGCTGGCTGAACAGGAGCATATTCAGAGCCTGCGCGAGACCCTGGCCGGCGCGGTGTATCAACTGGAAGGCCCGCTCAATACGCTGGCCGCGGCGGTTCGCCTGCTGGAGCGCCGCCGCGAGGGGAACAGTGAGGAAACCATCGACGCCGCCATGGAAGAAGCCCTGCGCAATAGCCGCGCCGCCCTGGACACCTTGCGCGCCTGCATCCCGGATCAGGCCGCGGAAGCCATCCAGCCGCTGAATCTGAACGAAGTGCTGCGCGACGTATTGAAGATGAGCATCCCCGCCTTGCTCGCCGCCGGCGTCGTGGTCGAATGGAATCCAGCACCGGAATTGCCGTCTGTCAACGGCGGCGCCACCCAGATTGCCGCGCTGTTCCGGCAACTCCTGGCGAATGCCATCGAGGCCATGAACGAACGCCGCGCGAGTGAGCGGGAGCGGGTGGTGCGCCTGTTCACCCAGTCAATTCCAATAGAGGTATGAGTCTGAGCTTCCGGTTTTGACCTTCGAATTTCGAATCAAAACGGCTGGCGCCTGTGGGGCTTGTGGACAAAGGGGGGCGCGGTGGATAAGTCGCGGGTTTTTGC
>Ga0210044_10002012_pt1 | contig 30769 bp, 28 predicted proteins | sample CryGey13umfilter_2_FD_183959 | JGI IMG/M metagenome (GOLD analysis project Ga0210044, IMG submission 183959) | Groundwater microbial communities from aquifer in Utah, USA - Crystal Geyser 4/9/14 3 um filter (SPAdes) (version 2) | ecosystem: Environmental > Aquatic > Deep subsurface >...
CGCCTTCGCGTATCGCCCGTCCCACCGGGCAATCCACCTCTTGACGGCTGGTCTCGTTGACGATGCGGAAGACTTCCAGCACGGAACGCCCCTGCGCCTCGTCCGTTTTCCAGCCGGTGAGCGCCTCGGCCACCAGGTTGATGAATTCCACCCGACCTTCGATGTCGGTGGCGATCACGCCGTCGCCGATCGAGGAAAGCGTCACGGTGAGCCGTTCCGACTCTTCCTGCAAACTGGCATTCAGCTTGCGCTCGCGCCGGTGCCAGAACCCCATCCCGATCAGGCCAAACAGCCAGATGCCGCCGTGACCGCCGATCAGCCATCGATTGTGTTGGGCCTGGTCGGCGGCAAAAGGCGCCAGCGAGACGCTGCAGCCGATGCCGCCAATAATGTCACCCACGTTGTAACCCTGCTGCGCGTGGCACTTGAGGCATTCCTGGGCCACCATCAATGGCTGCATCACACGGATATGGGCCAAGCCATCGATCTTTTGCGTTTCCACCCGTTCCCTGCGGACCCGCTCGAAGCCGTTCAATGTCCTGCTCTCCCAGGCATCCGGAGGGTTGTTCGGGTTGATCGGCTTGAGGCCGGTAACGTGCGTGCGGACGCCATATTCGCCGGGAAAATCCTGTTGCATCTGGCGCAGCATATAGGACGAATTCATCAGCGTGAGCTTGAGGCCGGTGGAGGTTTCGACGATTTTCCCGGGAATGTGGAGATAGGGGTTGGGCGGGGTGTGTGCGGTGATGGGCACATATACACCGCCGTGCATGGCGCCCCACCTGCGAAACGAGCTATCCTTGTTGATGGCGGCGCGGGCAGCGGCGGTGGCCGATGTCAGCACGGTATCCGCAACCTGTCTCAGGTTCCAGGCCAGCGAGCCGCCCAACAGCAGGCTCCAGACCACGGCAATGAAGCCAAATTTCAGCATCTGCGAGGAAACGAAAATAAAAGGGGTTAGTCTGGGCATGACGGTTACCATTGCGTGTTAATGGTTAGGGGCGACGGCGGAGAAGCACCGCAGCCCCCACCAAGGCGAACAGGACGAACCAGCCCAGCGCCCATTGCGCGATGGACAGATTGAGGAAGGTCCAGGTCACTTTGGCGCACTCACCCGAACCTTTAAAAATCATCGGTAGAATTTTGGTCAGCGGCATGGCCTCGAGCATGTAATCCAGCCCCGGCCCGCATTCCGGCACCTGGTCGGGCGGCAGATGCTGCAAATACACCTGCCAGGTAGCGACACCGCCCCCCAACACGGAAAAAAATGCCAGCAAGCTGCCATACACGGTCCAGCCGCGCCGGTGCGGATTGTGAATGGCTGCCGCCAGCGCGGTAGCGCCGATGGCGATGAAGGCGATGCGCTGCAGGATGCACAGCGGACAGGGCTCCAGGTGCATGACGTGCTGCAGCACCAGGCCGAAGCCCATCAGCCCGAAGCAGGCCAGGAATATCCCGAGAAACAGCACACGATTATTGATATTCACCAGCAACTCCTTTAACGGATATGGCGCTGAGCCCGGGGCAGTTCCAGCACCGATTTCACACTCAGATCCACACAACCTGGACGCTTCGGCAGAGCCCCCACCAGCACCGTCTTCATGCCGAGCTTTTTGGCGGTTTTAAGATTGGCCAGCGTATCTTCGACCATGATGCACCGCGACGGGTTCAGCCGCATCCGGCGGAACAAGCGCCTAAATCCATGAGCATCGGGTTTCGGTCGGTAGCCGGCATGTTCGATCGTGAATATTTCTTCGAACAGGTCGGCGATGCCGAGCAGTTCCAGCACCCGGTGGATGTAATGGGCCGGCACATTGCGTGTATACCAGTTTGCGGCCCCCTTTGCAACGCCGCCCGCAAGCCCCGCTGGCGCAACACCATCTGATGCAGTGCCGGAAACTGGTGGGTGTGCCAGAGAAAATGATCCGGGTCGGTGCCGTGATGCCGCATCAACCCTTGCAGGGTCGCGCCGTAGCGCAGCCAGTAGCGCTCGCGCAGCGCGTTCGCCCCGGCCTCGTCGAGGTCGAGATAGTCTTGCAAAGACTGCGTCATGGCCCGGTTCATGTGCGGGAAAATGTGCGCGCCGGCATTGTGCAGGGTGTTGTCGAGGTCGAACACCCAGGTTCTCGACGATTTCAATCGTTCGCCCGGATCAAAGTGCCCACGCCCTCGTCGGTGAGAACCTCCAGCAGCAATGCGTGCTCCACCTGACCGTCGATGATGTGGCTGGTCTTGACCCCGTTCTTCACCGCCTCCAGAGCCATGGAAATTTTCGGAATCATGCCGCCGCTGATGGTGCCGTCGGCGATCAGCTCGTCCACCCTGGCGACCGTCAGGCCGGTGAGCAGTTCGCCTTCCTTGTCGAGCACGCCGGCGGTGTTGGTGAGCAGGATCAGCTTCTCGGCCTTGAGGGTTTCCGCCAGCTTGCCCGCCACCAGGTCGGCGTTGATGTTGTAGGATTCGCCCTGCTCGCCCACGCCGATCGGCGCGATCACCGGGATGAAGTCGTGCGAGTAGAGCAGCGCCACCAGTTCCGGGTCGATGCTCACCACTTCGCCGACCTGGCCGATGTCGATGTATTCGCCCGCCTTCTCGGCGTGCTTCAATTTCAGTTTTTTTGCCTGGATGAACTCGCCGTCCTTGCCGGTCAGGCCAACGGCCCGGCCACCGTGATGGTTAATCAGGTTAACAATGTCCTTGTTGACCAGGCCGCCCAGTACCATCTCGACGATTTCCATGGTCTCCCGGTCGGTGACGCGCATGCCCTGGACGAATACGCCCTCCTTGCCGACCCGCTTCAGCAGATCGTTGATCTGCGGCCCTCCGCCATGGACGATCACCGGGTTCAGGCCGACCAGCTTGAGCAGCACCACATCGCGGGCGAAGCCCTGTTTCAGCTTCTCGTCGGTCATGGCGTTGCCGCCATACTTGATCACGATGGTCTTGCCGTGGAAACGCTGGATGTAGGGCAGCGCCTCGGAAAGGATGGCGGCTTTTTCTTTTGCGGTGGATGCGCTCAGTGGCATGGTTGGAGTCTTTCGCCCAGGGGAATAATCGGCCTATTTTAGCGCAAACAAAAAAGGCGGCACAGAGCCACCTTTTTCGAGAGTTGCCGGAATTACTGGATGGCCAGTTTCTTCGCGCTGGTCGTGGCCTTCTTCGGCAGGGTCAAATCGAGCACGCCGTCGTTGTACTTGGCCGTTGCTGTTGCCTCGTCCACGTCCTGGCCAAGGGTGAAACTGCGGTACACCTTGCCATAATAGCGTTCGCTGCGCAGCACTTTTTCGCCTTCCTTTTCCTCTTTTTCTTTCTTCACCTCAGCGCTGATGCTGACCTGGTTGCCCTCGATGGTGACGTGGATGTCCTCCTTCTTCACGCCGGGAATTTCGGCATGGACATTATAGGTCTTGTCGTTCTCCTTCACGTCCATCTTGATCTGCATCTGCTGGGGCTGTCCCTCGAAGCGCACCGGGCGGAAAAAGCCACGGAAAAGGTCATCGAAGGGCTCTAAAGTCACGTCAAACGGGTCGTAACGGGTAATGTTCGCCATCATCGTTCTCCTTGATCAAAGTCCATGAAAAATCGGCGAATTTTCTCGCCGCTGACTTCAATATAGGGGTTATCGCAGGTATTTCAAGGGAAGCCGATGAAACCGTCTGGTATCATGGCGCCATGCTCAACATCCAGAATCTGACTTACCTTCAAGGCGGCATCCCGCTGTTCCAACAAGTGAATTTTCAAGCCTACTCCAACCAGCGCATCGGCTTGGTCGGCAAGAACGGCTGCGGCAAATCCACCCTGTTTCGCCTGATTCGCGGCGAACTCAAGCCCGACGGCGGCGAGATTTCCCTGCAAGCCGGCAAGACCCTGGCCTATGTCGAACAGGAAATCGCCAACTCCGCGCAGCCCGCGCTGGAATTCGTGCTCGACGGCGACGTCCAGTTGCGCCAACTGGAAAAAATCCTGGCGCGGGAACAGCATGACGCCGCCTGGTTCGACGCGCAACACCACTTCGAAGCCATCGACGGCTATGCCGCCAAGGCCCGCGCCGCGCAGCTCCTGAACGGGCTGGGTTTCGCCAACGATACGCTGGAACGCCCGGTGACGAGCTTCTCCGGCGGCTGGCGGATGCGCCTCAACCTCGCCCGCGCGCTGATGCACCGGGCCGATCTGCTGCTGCTCGACGAGCCCACCAACCATCTGGATCTCGAAGCCATCCTGTGGCTCGAACAATATCTGGCGCGCTACCCCGGCAGCATTCTGCTGGTTTCTCATGATCGGGAATTCCTCAACGCCAGCGTCAACCGCATCGCCCACGTCCACGACTGCGTCATCGACAGTTATGCCGGTGACTACGATGACTTCGAGCGCGCCCGCACGGAAAAAATCGCCCAGCAGAACCAGGCTTTCCAGACGCAACAGACGAAGATCGCCCACCTCGAAGATTTCGTCCGCCGTTTCCGCGCCAAGGCCACCAAGGCCAAGCAGGCGCAAAGCCGCGTCAAGGCGCTGGAGCGGCTCACGCGTATCGCCCCGGCGCATGTCGCCGACGGCCATTTCGAGCTGGAGATCGAGGCCCCGGAGCGCGGCCCCGACCTGCTGCTGCGCGCTGAAGGCATGGGCTTCTCCTACGGCGACAAGACCCTGTTCCAGAACGTCGATCTGACGCTGCGAGCCGGCGCGCGCATCGCCCTGCTGGGGCCGAACGGCGCCGGCAAATCCACCCTGATCAAACTGCTGGTGGGCGAACTCCAACCCACCTCGGGCAAGCTGGAAATCACCCCGGACATCCGCATCGGCTACTTCGCCCAGCATCAACTGGAAAACCTCGACAGCGCCGCCACGCCGCTACAGCATCTGGAGCGGCTGGCGCCCAAGGAAACCACGCTGGCGCTGCGCACCTTCCTCGGCCGCTTCGGTCTGGCCGGAAACAGCGAGGATCGCCCGGTGGAAAGCTTTTCCGGCGGCGAAAAAAGCCGTTTGGCGCTGGCCCTGCTGGCCTGGCAAAAACCGCATTTGCTGCTGCTCGACGAACCCACCAACCATCTCGATCTGGACATGCGCGACGCCCTCACCTTGGCGCTGGAGGAATACACCGGCGCCGTGCTGCTGGTTTCCCATGACCGCAGCCTGATCCGCGCCGTGGCCGACGAGTTGTGGCTGATTGCCGACGGCGAAGCGAAACTGTTCGACGGCGATCTGGAGGACTACAAAAGCTGGATCGAAACCCGCCGCCCGCGCGAGACGGCTGCCACGCCGGATAAACCCCGCCAGGAAGCCGCGTCCAAGCCAAAGAAGAAGGCCCTGCAATCCAGGCAGGCCAAGCTCGAAGCCGAGCTGGCAACTGTCCAAGCGGCGCTCGCTGAAATCAACTGCCAGTTGGCCGACCCGGCCACCTATGCCGAATGCGACGGCGGCAAAATCGGCAGCCTGAATGCCCGGCGCGAGAATTTGGAAGCCAGGGTGAACGATCTGGAAGAAAGTTGGCTGGAGCTGGAAATGGCGCTGGAAGAAGCGGTTTGATCACTTAGCGTTTTACCGCAAAGGGCACAAAGCTGTCAGTGCTTCTGACCAGAAGTGTCGTCAGAAGTGCCATCGGCCCAAGGCTGAGGCGCTTATCTGCTTGTGGCAAGCTCGTAATAAATCTATGATGTCGGAAGGGGTATTAATGTGGATGTACCCGACACTGCCGAACATTTTTACCCGATTCGGCGCGTAAAGAAAACCAGGGTAAATGACGAAGACATGGTCAAAAACGAGAAGACCACCGTATGAATTCCCCGAAGAGCCTGTTTTTCTTTGACGTCCATGTTTTGGAGGAGCCATGAAAAAGCTGTTTATCGTTCTTCTCGCAGTATTTCTGGCCTCTGGATTTTCAATGGCCCAGAGCGGCATAAAAAAAACCCGGCCTCATCCTAATGAATACGGCAAGGTAATCATCGATAACTATTCAGAGAGAGAGCAACTTGCGCCTGTTGTTTACGACCATTGGCTCCACAGGGCAAGGTATACCTGCAGGCTGTGTCATGTAGATATCGGCTTTGCCATGAGCGCAAATGCAACCGGGATAAAGGCCGCAGATAATATCAAGGGCGAGTATTGCGGGACATGCCATAACGGCAAGATGACCTATAGAGGCGAAAAGATATTCAGCGCATGTTCAAATAAGTCTAATCATGAAGACGCTCAGGGATGTAACCGTTGCCATTCTTTGGGCAAGAACATAAAAATGAAGCAGGACTTTGCTGCATTTACCGGAAAATTTCCCAAAGAAAGATTTGGAAATGGCATTGATTGGATTAAGACCGAGGCAGAGGGCCTGATAAAACTTGGCTCTTTTCGCAAATCGTGTTGGCGTCTGATCCGAAGGACCACCCTGTGGGGCTTTCAAGCATATCGATAGGGACACCTTGCGACTGCCTGGAAACATCGATGGTTATTGGTGTTGTGCCGGGTCGGTTGCCGATAACAACACGATTTGCGAAAAGAGCCTAAAACTTACAGATAGCCTTGAGGGGATTTCCATGAAAAGAACTCCGTTCGAGAATCCCCGCGATTTGACAATAGTACCGAACGCCAAGGGGATGCCTGACATTATATTTTCCCACGACAAGCATTCTGTATGGAATGGATGCGAAGTTTGTCATCCCGAGCTGTTTCCTTCAGTCCGAAAGGGAGAACACGCAACGTTCTCGATGAACGAGATTTTTGAGGGCAAATACTGCGGCGTATGTCATGGAAAGGTTTCATTTCCCCTGATGGAATGCCAAAGGTGTCACTCAAAACCGGTGGCGTATAAATAGCGACGGATGGATATAAGAGATGTCATATAAAGCCGGTTCTACCAAATTCACGGGCCTTTTATTTTGCGCACTTTTGTTTCTGTCCCAGCCGACAATCGCAACTGAATTCTGGGATATTCCGCCGCTGCCTCCGGCGGACGAGTATGGGAATATCCTGATCAACAGGACATCAAACAGCAAGGGGATCAAACCCGCTACTTTTTCGCACTGGATTCACCGACGCAAATTTACTTGCAGGGTCTGTCATTTTGAACTTGAATTCAATATGAAAGCCAATACGACCGAGATCACAGAAGCCGCCAACAGGGAAGGAAAGTATTGCGGAACAAGTGGTTGCCATGACGGAAAGGCGTCATTCGGCCACAAGAAGCCTGATTGCGAGAAATGTCATAACGGCGACAAGTCGTATAAAAAGGAGCGTTTTTCAGAACTCTCAAGGCTGCCCGCCGCCAGGTTCGGCAACAAAATAGACTGGGGGAAGGCGTTGAATAAGGGATTGACTACGCCAGCCAAGTATCTTTCGATCAAACCGGACGCGGATATTTCCTTCAAGGAGACCTTGGTGCTTGAATCTGAATGGGAAGGGACGCCCCCCGCGATTTTTCCGCACAGGCCGCATACGTGGTTGCTCGATTGCAGCAACTGTCACCCGGACATATTCAATATCAAAAAGAAGACCACCAAGCACTTCTCGATGATAGCCAATTTGGGAGGCGAGTTTTGCGGCGTTTGTCATTCAAAAGTCGCATTCCCGATGAATGACTGCAAGCGATGTCATCCAGCCATGAGCGATTAACAAGCGCCGATATGAAAACCGTAGCCCCCCCCCATTCGCCAAATCGCTGAAGGGCCAAAACCCATATCTCTACCGTGCGGGAGTCGTTGCCTAAAGCGGTCATGCCTTCGACACGACACCGCCAGCCGCCGCCCATAGAAAAACCATGAACAGCCGAAAACCACCTCGCACAAGCATAAAGAGCCCCAGTCCTCAAGAGATCAATGCCCTGTGGATTGCGGGCTCCCAGGGGCGATATGCAGAAGCCGCAGCCCTCGCCCGGACGATGACGGCGCGCTTCCCCCAGTTCGGGTATGGCTGGACGGTCTTGGGCGCAATGCTCAAGCAGATGGGGAGAGATGTCGATGCCTTGGCCGCCATGCGGAAAGCGGAAGCGCTGACGCCGAACGATGTCGAGATCCATTACAACCTGGGGCTTACCCTCAATGACCTGGGTCGGCTGGACGAAGCCGTGGCCAGCTACCGGCGCGCGCTAGAGATCAAGCCCGATTACGCCGAGGCGCATTACAACCTGGGCAACACCCTCAAGGAACTGGGTCGGCTGGACGAGGCCGAAGCCAGCTACCGATGGACGCTACAGATCAGGCCGGATGACGCTGCGGCGCATAACAACCTGGGCCTTACCCTCCATGATCTGGGCCGGCTGGATGAGGCCGAGGCCTGCTACCGCCGGGCGCTGGAGATCAGGCCGGATGATGCCGGTGCGCATTACAACCTGGGCAATACCCTGCAAGAACTCGGGCAACTCGATGGCGCGGTGGCGAGCTACCGGCGGGCATTGCAGATCTGGCCGGATTACGCCGAGGCGCATAACAACCTGGGCAATGCCCTCAATGATCTCGGTCGGCTAGATGAGGCCGAGGCCTGCTACCGAAGCGCGCTACAGATCAAACCCGATTACGCCGAGGCGCACAACAACCTGGGCAATACCCTCACTAAACTGGGACGGCTGGATGAAGCGGTGGCGAGCTACCGCCGGGTGCTTGCGATCAAACCCGATCATGCCGAGGCGCACAACAACCTGAGTTGTACCCTGAATGATCTCGGACGACTCGATGACGCAGTGGCAAGCTGTCGCCGGGCGCTTGCGATCAAACCCGATTATGCCGAGGCGCACAGCAACCTGGGCAATGCTTTTAAAAACCTCGGGCAACTCGATGACGCAGTGGCAAGCTTTCGTCGGGCGCTGGAAATCAAACCCGATTTCGAAGAGGCATACAGCAACCTGCTGTTCTGCCTCATTCACGGCGAAGCGGCGAATGCGCAGGAACAATTTTCCGAACACTGCCGCTTTGCCGAACAGTTCGAAGCGCCCCTGCGGAGCAGTTGGCCGCAGCACACCCACTCACGGAACCCGGATCGCTGTTTGCAGGTGGGTTTTGTGTCAGGTGATTTTCGCAACCATGCCGTGGCGAACTTTATCGAACCGGTGTTGGCGCATCTGGCGGGTCGTCCGCAGCTATCGCTGCACGCCTACTACAACTACCCTGTCGAAGACCGCGTCACCCAGCGTTTACGAAGGCACATCACGCACTGGCACCCGATTGTCGGCCTGTCGGATGTTGCGCTGGCACAAAAGATCCGCGAGGACGGCATCGACATCCTGATTGACCTCTCGGGCCACACGGGCGATAACTGCCTGCTTGCCTTTGCCCGCAAACCGGCACCAGTGCAGGTAAGCTGGATGGGCTATCCCGGAACCACCGGACTAAACGCCATGGATTACTATCTGGCCGACCGTTATTTCCTGCCCCCCGGACAATTCGATGACCAGTTCACGGAAAAAATTGTGCGTTTACCCGCTTCGGCGCCCTTCCTGCCGTTCGATGATGCGCCGCCAGTCAATGCCCTGCCTGCCTTGGGCAACGGTTATGTCACCTTTGGCAGCTTCAACCACCGGAGAAAACTGAGCTCATCCGTTATTGTACTGTGGTCGCAAATCCTGCGCGCCCTGCCCAGTTCACGAATGGTGCTGGGCGCCATGCCACAAGCCGGCGGAAACGACACCCTGATTGAATGGTTTGCCCGGGAGGGAATCGCACGGGAACGCCTGAGTTTTTATCCCGGTTGCCCGATAAAGGACTATCTGGGCCTGCACCATCAAGTAGACCTATGCCTGGATGCTTTCCCCTACCCAGGCGGCACTACGAGCTGCCATGCGTTGTGGATGGGGGTGCCGACGCTAACCATGACCGGGAGCACTCCAGCGAGCAGGCAGGGGGCTGTATTGCCGAACCATGTTGGGTTAGAAGCGTTTGTCGCACGCAACAAAACCGAATTTGTGGAGAAAAGCCTATTTTGGGCAGACCACCTTACCGAACTCGCCAAAATACGGGATGGGCTACGGGAGCGTTTTGGGCAATCCGCCATGGGGCGGCCGGACCTCATTGCCGAGGCGCTCGAACGCGCCCTGCGCACCATGTGGCAACGCTGGTGTGCCGGTCTGCCGGCAGAATCCTTTGAAGTGAACCGGCAAGACATGGACAATGCGATGCAAGAGGCCAACACATGACTGAATCCCAAAAAACGTCACCGATTTATGTGACGCAACCCTTCCTGCCTCCGCTGGAAGAGTTCATGCCTTATCTGGAACAAATATGGGAAAGCAAGTGGCTGACTAATTGCGGCCCATTCCACCAGCAACTGGAACAGGCGCTGTGTGATTATCTGGGCGTTAAACACATGGCGCTGTTTACCAATGGCACCATCGCCCTGGTTACCGCACTGCAAGCGTTGCGTGTCACCGGCGAAGTCATTACTACCCCCTATTCATTTGTTGCAACCTCGCATTCCCTGCTGTGGAACGGCATCAAGCCGGTGTTCGTGGATATCGATCCGAACACGCTCAACCTCGACCCGGCGAAGATCGAAGCGGCGATTACCCCGCAAACGACCGCCATCATGCCGGTGCATTGCTACGGGCATCCGTGCGATGTCGAGTCTATCCAGAGAATTGCCGATAACTACAACCTCAAGGTCATCTATGATGCTGCGCACGCTTTTGGCGTGCAAGATACAGGAGGCAGCCTGCTCCGGCATGGCGACCTGTCGGTGCTGAGTTTCCATGCCACCAAAGTGTTCAACACCTTCGAGGGCGGCGCCATCGTCTGTCCCGATGCCAAGACCAAGCAACGTATCGACCATCTGAAAAACTTCGGTTTTGTCGACGAAGTAACGGTGGTCGCACCGGGAATTAACGGCAAAATGAGCGAGTTCAATGCCGCGTTGGGCCTGTTGCAGTTGAAATATATAGACCGGGCACTTGCGCGCCGCAAAGAGATCGATGCAGAATACCGTGAACGGTTGAAGGATGTGAAAGGAATCCGCTATCTAAACGATGCCGGGGAGAAAGTGGCCAACTACGCTTACTTTCCCATATTGGTGGAACCTGAGTACCTGCTCAGCCGCGATGAGCTATACCAAAAACTTAAAGACAACTGCATCCATCCTCGCCGCTATTTCTATCCTTTAATATCGGACTTCCCCATGTACCGCGGCTTGCCTTCCGCTCAAAGAGAGAATCTTCCAGCAGCAACAGCCACCGCGCAGCAAGTTCTTTGCCTGCCGATCTATCCTGCGCTTGGGAGCGAAGCCGTGGACAAAATTATTACATTGGTAACAGGTAATCAGGCATGACAAAGCGAAGGGTGCTGGTTTTTCCTGCGGGAACAGAGATTGGACTGGAAATATTTCAGGCACTTAAATATTGCAAAGAAGTTGATCTTTTTGGCGCGGGTCAGGATATTTCAAATCACGCCAGATTCGTTTATCCGGAGTATCACCTGCTCCCCAGTATTCATGAGCCGGGATGGGTGGATGCGCTGATTGAACTTTGCCAGTCTCTTCGCATCGACTATATTTTTCCAGCCTACGACGACATCATCATTGCCCTGAGTCGCGAAGCGGATCGGCTTCCCGCCAAGATCATATCGTCGCCACCCAGTGCATGCGAAATCACCCGATCGAAATCTGATACCTATCGAGCGCTTTCAGGGAAGATTCGAACTCCGCGCTTGTATGCATCAAAAGAAGCCGTCCGCAGCTATCCGGTTTTCGTCAAACCAGACCGTGGGCAGGGATCTTTCGGGATCACCAGGGCCGATAACGAAGAACAACTTATCAAGGCGCTCCAATCTATTTGCGACCCAATAATCTGCGAGTATCTGCCGGGGGAGGAATACACCGTCGACTGCTTTTCAGATCGGGAGGGGGGCGTGTTGTTTGCCGGAGCACGCAGCCGTCGCCGCATACGTAACGGCATTTCGGTCAATACGCTTACGGAAGCATTGCCTGAAGCCGAAGAGATGGCGAATATCATTGGGCGCGAACTCGGACTTCGTGGCGCATGGTTTTTTCAGTTGAAGCGCGCCCAGGACGGTCAGTTAGCCCTTCTGGAAGTCGCTCCCCGCATCGCGGGCACCATGGCTACGCATCGGGTTTCGGGCATCAATTTTCCATTGTTGAGCATTTTCGAAGAGGAACGCCTGCCTTTATCAGTGCGGCCTATTGATGGAATTGTTGAGCTGGATCGGGCTTTGGGGAACCGCTATCGGCATTCGATCCGCTTTTCCACGCTGTATATTGATCTCGACGACACTTTGCTCGCCAATGGCCGAGTCAATATCCTGGCGATGAAGCTTTTATTCCAGTGCATCAATAATGGCAAGAAAATAGTGCTGCTCTCCCGGCACCGGAGCGACCTGAACCAGACACTGACAAGGCACCGCTTGTCCGGCCTGTTTGACGAGATAATTCACCTTGGCGAGACGGAGAAGAAGTCTTCCCATATCAAGCAGGGCGATGCAATTTTCGTTGATGACAGCTTTGCGGAGCGCATGGACGTGTCCGAGCACTGCAATATCCCGACTTTCGATTGCAGCATGATAGAACTGCTTACCGAACAAGCGGAATCCTTGAATGGAGATGGCGAATGACCGATTCAAATAAGGAAATGGCGTTTCTCGAGAGCGTGATTCATACCTATGTGATGAGCGATAGCCCGCAGGATAGGCTTATCAAAACGCTTGCTGTGCGAACTTTCCAGCCCTATCTGCGCCCCAACAAACGGGCGCTGGAATTCGGGTGTTGTGACGGCTTCATGACTGGACTTATCGCGGGGCACGTCGATCGGTTAACCGTCGTTGACGGCTCGCAGACTTTCATCGAAATGGCCAGGAAGCGGGTGCCCGCCAAAGTCGAGTTTGTGCATTCGCTGTTTGAAGATTTTTCGCCCGATCACAAATTCGACTACATCTTCGCAACCTATGTGCTCGAGCATGTCAGTGATGCGATCGGTTTCCTGAAGATGGCGACCCTGTTGCTGGCCGAAGACGGTTTGCTTTTCCTTGTGGTACCCAATGCCCGAGCCTTCTCGCGCCAGCTTGCCCGGCACATGGGGATACTTGACGATCTTTTCGCGCTGACCCCTAACGACATCAACCATGGCCATCGCCGCGTCTATGATCGTATTTCGCTGAATCGGGATATTGAGGCCGCTGGCCTTCTGCAGGTCGGGCAAGGCGGGCTTTTGCTCAAGCTGCTGGCAGATTTTCAGATGGACGCGCTGATCGAAAACGGAATTCTTGGTGAGCCGCAACTGGAGGGGCTGTACAAAATGGGGTTTGAGTACCCCGACTTGGCCGGCAGCTTGTTCTCCGTTTGTCGTCTGCCGTGAAATTCGAACTGGCGAGTAGCGGGGGGGCACGCCTTTGTGTTGTGGGAGTGGCGTCCTCGCCAAGAAAATCGCGACCTGGAGGTCGCTCCCACGCACAAAGGCGTGCCCCCCCCTTGGCTTGCTCTTCAATCGGCATAGAGATTTCTCGCTGCGTTTGAAATGACAAATTCCTTTCTGGTTCCGGCTTGTCCGGTTTGGATATGATTGTTTCGGGCTGTCATTTTGCCGGACTACCCGCTAAAATTTGTTCTGGAAACCCATCTTCCGCTATTTTCATGATTTCTGACATAGCCACCCGACGTCGCATTGCAACACGCCGTTGCCCATCATCAAGCGGGGCAACTACAAGAAGCGGAACAACGGTATATGCAAGGTAAAGATACCCTGGCCGCTTTGCAAAAGTCAGCGGAACTTTTGCCCGATGACGCTGAGGCGCATAACAACCTGGGCGATATCCTCTATGACCTGGGCCGTCTGGATGAGGCCGAGGCCTGCTACCGACGCGCGCTACAGATCAATCCCGATTACGCCGAGGCACACTACAACCTGGGTTTTACCCACAAGGTATTTGGCCGTCTGGATAAGGCCGAGGCCAGCTACCGCCGGGCGCTGGCGATCAACCCCGATTACGTCAAGGCGCACGTCAACCTGGGCGCTGTCCTGCAAGACCTCGGGCAACTCGATGCCGCCGTGGCGAGCTACCGCCGTGCGCTTGCGATCGAGCCCGGTTACGTCGTGGCGCACTACAACCTGGGCTTTTCCCTGCGTGCCCTCGGCCAACTCGATGGCGCGGTGGCGAGCTACCGCCGTGCGCTTGCGATCAAACCCGACTACGTCGAAGCGCTCATCAACCTGGGCTCTGCCCTGAATGACCTCGGGCAATTCGATGCCGCGGTGGCCAGCTACGCCCAAGCGCTGGCGATCAAACCCGACTACGCCGAGGTGCACAGCAGCCTGGGCGCTGCCCTGCAAGGACTCGGGCAACTCGATGACGCGGTGGCAAGCTACTCCAAAGCGCTGGAGCTCCAACCCCATGCGCTTAAACACGCCATAAACGCCTATCTGGTGCTCCCCGTCATTCCCGAGAATCTCGAAGCCATAATTGCCTGGCGGGAACGCTATCAAACAGGGATCGCGGCTTTGATGAATGCAAAAGGCACGCTGAAAGAACCCGGTGAGGTAAATCCATCTTCGTTCTACCTGGCCTACCATAACTGCAACGACCGCAAAGTGATGGAAGCCCTGTACCGTTTTTTCCGGGCGCGGGTGGAGGGGCTAACAGCCACAGCGCCTCATGTACCGAGCTGGCAATCACCGGCGACTTCGGGCCAGCGCATCAGGGTGGGGTTTTTGTCCGAATTCCTGGTAGATCACACCATCGGCAAACATTACAAAGGGTTTATCCAGCATCTGGACCGCAGCCGGTTCGAGGTAGTGGTCATTCATACCCCCAAGTCCAAGCAGGATAGCTTCAGCCAAAACCTGGACGCGCTGGCCGACAAGGCGCTCACTCTGCCTGCCCACTTGGAAGGCCAGCAGCAGGCGGTGGCGGAGGAGAAGCTGGATGTGCTGTTCTATCCCGACATCGGCATGGCGCCGTCCACCTACTTCCTGGCCTACGCCCGCCTTGCCCCAATACAAGCCACAAGCTGGGGTCACCCGGATACCAGCGGGCTGGATACGATGGATTACTACGTGTCGTCGGCAGCCACCGAACCGGAAGATGCCGAGGCGTATTACACCGAAAGACTGATCCGCCTGAACCGGTTACCCTGCTATTACTACCGGGCGCCTATTGCGTCAACCCAGGCGCTTACCCGGGAAGAGCTGGGCTTGCCGGAAACGGGAACTTTGTACGGCTGCCCCCAGAGCCTGTTCAAACTCCACCCGGATTTCGATGCGGTGTTGGTCGCCATTGCCGAAGGCGACCCGATGGGGCGCATCGTGTTGCCGGAAGGCAAGCATTCCTGGACCGCCCAGTTGAAAGCCCGTTGGTCGAGAACCGCCCCCATCCTGCTGGAGCGGATACTGTTCCTGCCCATCATGCCATGGGACCGTTTCATGGCGGTCATGGCGCATATGGACTTGATGCTGGATCCAATTCATTTCGGCAGCGGCAACACGCTGTACGATGCCATGATAAACGGCACCCCGGTGGTAACCTGGCCGGGACGGTTCGCCCGTGGTCGCAACGTAGCGGCCGCGTACCGCCAGATGGGCGTCGCCGACGCACCCATCGCACTGCGTCTGGAAGACTACGCGCCCCTGGCGCTGGCCTTGGGGCGCGACCCGGAGCGCAGGCGGGCCTTGCGTCAGACATCCCGGGAGGCGGCAGAGAGGGAATTGTTTGAGGACGTGCGGGCGGTGCGGGAATTTGAAATCTTCCTGGAAGCCGCCGTGGACGCCGCCGGACGCGGGGAGAAGTTGCCGGTGGGCTGGAGGCCGGATATGACACCGCCAGTTTCCAGCCTGCCTGCTATAGGAAAACCATGAGCCACCGAAAAACCAACCTGAAACAAAAGAGCCCTGGTCAACAAGAGATAAATACACTGATGGCCATGTTCGAACGGGGTCGATACTTTGAAGCGGCGACCCTCGCCGAAACAATGACGGCGCGCTTTCCCCAGCAGGAGTTTGGCTGGATGGCCCTGGGCATGGCGCTCAAGCAGATGGGACGAGATGTCGATGCCCTGGCGGCCATGCGAAAAGTGGAAGCGCTGACACCGAACGACTTCGAGGTTCATTTCAACCTGGGCATCCTCCTTGATGGCCTTGGCCGCCAGGATGAGGCCGAGGTCTCCTACCGGCGCGCGCTACAGATCAAGCCGAATTACGCTGAAACGCATTACAACCTGGGTAATACGCTCAAGGGAATGGGTCGGCTGGCTGAGGCCGAGTCCTGCTACCGCCGGGCGCTGAAGATCAAACCCGATTACGCCGAGGCGCACACCAACCTGGGCGCCGTCCTGCAAGACCTCGGGAAACTCGATGGCGCAGTAGCGAGCTACCGTCGGGCGCTGGCGATCAAACCCGATTACGCCGAGACGCACTACAACCTGGGCATGGCCCTGCAAGACCTCGGGCGACTCGATGATGCGGTGGCGAGCTACCGCCGGGCGCTGGCGATCAAACCCGATTACGCCGATGCGCACTACAACCTGGGCGCTGCCCTGCATGACCAAGGGCAACTCGATGCTGCGGTGGCGAGCTGTCGCCGGGCGCTGGCGATCAAACCCGATTACGCCGAGGCGCACAACAACCTGGGCAATTCCCTACGTGACCTCGGGCAACTCGATGACGCATTGGTCAGCTGCCGACGCGCGCTGGAGATCAAGCCCGATTACGCCGAGGCGCACTACAACCTGGGCATTACCCTGCAATATCTCGGGCAACTCGATGGCGCGGTGGCGAGCTACCGCCGTGCGCTTGCGATCAAACCCGATTTCGCCATTGCGCACAGCAGCCTGCTGTTCATCCACAACTATCTGTCCGACCAGCCTGCCGCGATATCGCTGGCCGAAGCCCTGCGCTTTGGCGATCTGGCGTCACGGAAAGCCCGCCCTCATACGGACTGGCGCAATGTTCCCGAACCGGGCCGATGTTTGCGTGTGGGCCTGGTGTCCGGGGATTTGCGCAATCACGCGGTGGGCTACTTCGTCGAAGGTGTGCTGGCGGCGCTGGCATCCGATGCATCAGGCCGGCTGGAACTCTTTGCCTACCCCAGCTATTTTCACATCGACGCGCTGACCGAACGGATCAAGGCATGCTGCCAAGGCTGGCATTCGGTGGTGGGGCTTTCCGACGAAAGTCTCGCGCAGCGGATACGCGACGACGGCATCGATATCCTGATCGACCTTTCGGGGCACACCGCTTACAACCGCCTGCCCCTGTTCGCCTGGAAACCCGCGCCGGTGCAAGCCAGTTGGCTGGGCTATTTCGCCACCACCGGGGTTGCCGCCATCGACTACCTGATCGCCGACCCCTGGACGGCGCCGGAAGCCGAAGAAGCCCATTTCACCGAAAAAATCTGGCGCCTGCCTGAAACCTATCTGTGCTTCACCCCGCCGGACGGGGATATTCAGGTCTCTGCGCTTCCCGCAATTTCCAACGGTTACATCACCTTCGGCTGTTTCAACAATCTGACCAAGATGAACGATGCCGTGGTGGCCCTGTGGGCGCGGTTATTGCAGGCGGTGCCGGAGAGCCTCCTGTTTCTTAAAACCATACAACTGGGCGAGGCTACCGTGCGGCAAAGCGTGGCCAACCGTTTTGCCGCTCACGGCATTGACGCCGGACGGCTGATTCTGGAAGGCGCCGCGCCACGCGCTGAACTCATGGCAGCTTACCGGCGGGTGGACATCGCCCTCGACCCGTTTCCCTACCCAGGTGGCACGACCAGTATCGAAGGTCTGTGGATGGGGGTGCCGGTGCTGACCCTGGCGGGTGAGAGATTCCTTTCGCACATCGGGGAAAGCATCCTGAAAAACGCCGGTCTGCCCGAATGGATCGCCGCCGATGCTGACGATTATGTGGCCCGCGCGGTATCATTCGCCAACGACCTGCAACGCCTGGCGGCGCTACGTAGCGGATTGCGCCAACAGGTGTTAGCCTCGCCGCTCTTCGACGCGCCGCGCTTTGCCCGTCATTTCGAAGCCGCACTGCGCGGCATGTGGACACAATGGTGTAATCAACAACAAGGACAACTTTCATGAATCCCACTACTCTCGTTACCGGCGGCGCCGGCTTTGTCGGCTCACACCTTTGCGAACGGCTGGTCGAGGCCGGCCACGAGGTGATGTGCGTGGACAATTTCCACACCGGCGCCAAGGACAACATCCGCCATCTGCTCGGCAACAACCGCTTCGAGTTGATCCGCCACGATGTGTGGCTGCCCCTGTACGTGGAAGTTGACCGCATCTTCAACCTGGCCTGTCCGGCCAGCCCCATTCATTACCAGACCGATCCGGTGTCCACCACCAAGACTTCGGTACTGGGCGCGATCAACATGCTCGGTCTGGCCAAACGCCGCCGGGCGCGGATTCTGCAGGCATCCACCAGCGAGGTGTATGGCGACCCGCTGGTGCATCCCCAGACGGAAAGCTACTGGGGCCATGTGAACCCCATTGGCCCCCGCGCCTGCTATGACGAGGGCAAGCGCTGCGCGGAAACGCTTTTTTTTGATTATCATCGGCAAAATGGCGTGGACATTCGCGTGGTGCGAATTTTCAACACTTACGGCCCCCGGATGCACCCCAGGGACGGGCGGGTAGTCTCCAATTTCATTGTCCAGGCGCTAACCGGTGAGCCCATCACCCTGTATGGCGACGGCGGCCAGAGCCGCTCTTTCTGCTACGTGGACGATCTGGTGGATGGCCTGGTGGGGATGATGAACCAGGACCGGGAAGTCGGCCCCGTGAACTTGGGCAACCCGGTGGAATTCACTATCCGGCAACTGGCGGAAACGGTGTTGCGCCTTACCGATTCAAAAAGCCGCATCGAATTCCACCCGTTGCCCCAGGACGACCCGACGCAGCGCCAGCCCGACATTACCAAGGCCAGACAACTGCTGGACTGGGAACCCAAGGTAGCGCTGGAAGACGGCTTGAAAGAAACGATCGGCTATTTCAGAAAGCTGCTGGCATTATGAACATGAACCTTGTCGCCGCCCATTGTCCTGTCTGTAATCACTCCGTCGCCGCCCCATTTTTCGATGGGGGGCCGCAAGCCCTCGCCACCCTGGGCTGGCCGGCGTCCGCCGAAGAGGCCGGGGCCATGCCGCGCCATCCGCTGGACTTTGTCCAATGCCCGGCCTGCTCGCACGTCTGGAACCGGTCATTCCGCTACGACGCAATTCCGTACCAGAACAACCCCAACCGCATGTTCAACCGGGGCGGCATCTGGAGCGGCCATTTGGCTGACTCGCGGGATGCGTTGCTGGCGCGCTTGCCCGCCAATCCCACCGTGGTGGAAATCGGCTGCGGCGAAGGTCATTTTATACGCGGCCTGGCCGAATCACGTCCCGCCGGGCGCTATGTGGGGTTTGATCCCAACGCCAGCCCGGAGACCGGATTAGGGGTGGAGTTTTATCCCCGCTTGTTCGACCCGCTGACCGACATGGCTGCGTTCGCCCCCGATGCCGTGGTCATCCGTCATGTGCTGGAACACCTGACCGAACCGGCGGCGCTGCTGGAACCGCTGGCCTGGGGCGCCGCCGCGCTCGGCAAACCGTGCCGGCTGTTTGCCGAAGTGCCGTGCATAGACCGGGTGTTTGAAACCCAACGCCTGGCGGATTTTTTTTACGAGCATGTGTCCCACTTCACCACCGAGTCGTTCCAGGCGTTGATGCGCCGCGCCGGGGAAATTGAAACCTTGTCCCACGGCTACAACGGCGAGGTGGTGTACGCCCTGGTTCGGTTGGAAATCAGCGCTGCGCGGCAACAGCAGGCGGCGCAATCCGCCACCTTTGCCGTCAATGCGCAGGCCAACCGCGCCACTATCGCCCGGCAACTGGACGAGCTGGCGGCCAGCGGCCAGCGGGTGGCCATCTGGGGCGGCACCGGCAAAGCGGCGGCGTTCATTCATCATTTCGGCGCCGACGCCAAACGCTTTCCGCTGGTAGTGGATTCCGACCCGGACAAGGTCGGCACCTTCGTGCCGGGCACCGGGCAGGAAATTCAGTTTAGAGATGCCCTCAAATCCACCCCGGTGGATGTCGTCATTATTCCCACCCAGTGGCGCGCCAAAGACATCGTGGCGGAAATGGCGCGGGAGGGTATTCGGGCGGATCAGGTGCTGATCGAGCATGACGGTCGGCTGGTGGATTTGAATCGCAGCCAGCATCCCTATCGGTGAAGAGCCTTCAATCGTTGGTTTTGATTTGAGACCTTGCTATGCCCAATTCTCCACGACGAGGCCGGGATAGTCTTTGAAGTCCGCCTCGTTGTTGGTGACAAGGGTGGCGCTTACGCTCAACGCATGGGCGGCGATAAGGCGGTCGAAGGCGTCGCGACGGCGGTCGCGGACGGCGGCGCGCAGCACACCATAGGCGACCGATGCCGCCTCATCGAAAGGCATCGGGTCAACATAATGCCCCCCTTGTGGAATGTATATACAGGATATACTCGCTTTGAAGATACTTCGCGCTAATCAAAGGTGAGTTTGAACTGGGTCGAAACGACGAATGCGAGCCAACACGTCAGCCAAGGCGTCCCGAGCTCGGGCAGTATCGTAATCGGTTTGCAGCCCAACCCAGAAGCCGTCGCTCATGCCAAAAAACCGCGACAAGCGAAGGCCGGTATCGGCGGTCACGGCACGATCACCCGCGACGATTTCCCCGATGCGGCGCTGCGATACGCCGATCTCCTTGGCCAGCCGATACTGCGTAAGGCCCATCGGCTTCAAGAATTCCTCCAGCAAAATTTCCCCTGGGTGAATGGGCGGCAGCCTTCCATCCTCAGCGATGTCAGAAAAATCCATGCTCGCCAAATCTTCAACGCGAATCGTCATTAATGATGCCCCTTCAATGGTAATCGACAATCTCGACGTTCCAAGCGTGGCCGTCGCGCCATTCGAAGCACACGCGCCATTGATCGTTGACGCGGATGCTCCATTGCCCATCGCGGTCGCCAGAGAGCTTTTCCAGACGATTGCCGGGAGGAATGCGCAACTCATCGACCGCCTCGACACGATTAGTCTGCATCAATTTGCGGCGTGCGGATTGCAGCAGCAGCAACTCGACACCCAAGCGGCGCACGCGCGCATTGGCAAACACCGCTGCGGTTTCTTTGTTGGCAAAGTCCTTTATCACAAGATAATAGTAACGGCACACGTTAGTATTATCAAGCGGATAGGCCTGGGTAGTCAGACCGTGAAAACGGAGTGCCGAGAGCAGGTAGACAACTCCCTTGGGCACCCTGCGTGCCACTTCCGCCAGCGATCCGTGGGCTGAAACCTCACGCCCAGGCAGCCCGTAGAGCCCCCTGCCGACGCGCTCCAACTGCCCACGGCGAACAGCACGCGTCAAGGAAACCCGTGAGATTTCCAGCGGTGCCAGATCACATGGGCGGATCAGCCCCTGGGATCGCGCCAAATTGATCAGCCTCTCAGCAACATTGACCATGTCGGGCATGGTGTTCCATAACATCGGTAGATACCAATATCTGCCGACACATCGGAACGGTCGTGCCACAGTAAGCCCAAACCGGCATCGATGACATCTGAGTTGCAAATGGGTACGCGTGGATCGTGGAAATCAACGTCCTGCCAATAGGTTGTGAATATTCCAAGGCATGATTGTAATACCACCCTACTGGGCTCTATTTAACGTAGCGCCTTGTTATTATGCTAAATTTATTTAGAATTATCGGATTATTTATACCTATTATTCGGATTATTGCTGTATAAAGTTCGGATAATGTTGTACAGTCTCTCCATAATAAAGGAGAGAAACATGCTCTACAGCCGCCCGATAAAAGATCGAATCATCGAACTGCTGCACGATTTTCGTATCGTGTATCTCACCGGCCCCAGGCAGGCGGGCAAGAGCACCCTTGCCCGAGAGATCGCCAAAGAGCTGGGGATGGGATACTACACCTTTGACGATGCCGCCCTGCTGGCCTCTGCCCAAAGCGACCCTCAGGGGCTGCTCGTTTCCTTGAGGAAACCGCTGGTACTGGATGAATTCCAGATGGTGCCCAGCCTGATCGGCGCCATCAAGATGATTTCGGATTGCGCCGATGGTCAAAAAGGGCTCTTTCTGCTCACCGGTTCATCCGACATCTTCCGTTCCGCGCAGACGCAGGAAGCCTTACCGGGCCACATGGCGAGGGTTGAACTTTACCCGTTATCGCACTCGGAACGGCGTGACGACCGCCGCAACCGGATCGACTGGCTGCTTGGTGGCGTATTCGACGATGCGTTGCCGCAACCGCTTGACAGAATCACCCTGGGGCAGATGCTCATGGAGGGGGGGTATCCTGAAGCGATCGCTAAATCCCCGCGCTCTCGAAGCGCCTGGTTTGCTTCTTACGCCGAAGGACGCCTGCTGAAAGACTTTGAAACCATGCACCAGGTCAAAGGGGACTATCACAGCAGACTTTCGGCTCTTATCCGCTATCTGGCCGGGATAACCGGGAATTTGGTCAAGTACGCCAATATCGCCAACGATCTGTCGCAGGATGACAAAACCGTTAAACGATATATGGAGATTCTGGAGCTGATGTTTATCATCCGTCGCCTCAACCCTTATGTCCGCAACAGCGCCAAGCGCGCGGTCGTTGGCATGCCCAAACTCCATTTTGTCGATACCGGCCTCGCCTGCCATCTGCTTGGCCTGAAACAAGCCGAAACGCTGCACACCTCGCAATTTTTTGGCGGCCTGGTCGAAAACTTCGTCTATGGCGAATTGCTGAAACATGCGGCCTGGTCAGAAGAGGAGGTCAACTTCACCCATTTCCGCGACACCGCGCAGCATGAACTCGACCTGGTCATTGAACGAAGTGACGGCAAGGTGGTGGGCGTCGAGGTGAAGGCGTCGATGAGCGTCAGACCGGAAGACTTTTCCGGTCTGGCAAGCTTTGCCGATTACGCCAGGGAGAAATTTCTCCACGGCATCCTGTTCTACTCGGGCGACAAAGTGCTGCCGTTCCGCATTCAAGGCACCACCTACCATGCCGTCCCGATCTCCACGCTTCTTGGCGTTTCGCACATCAAGCCAGCCAGGTAGGGTGGACACGCCTTTGTGCCCACGCAGTCAGTCAGTCGAAACAAGCACAAATCAAAACCGGCGCCTTCCGCGATTCCCCCTTCTCCCTCTGGGAGAAGGTTGAGATGAGGTAACTCGCTCGCGGGGGCTGGAGAGAGGGAGCCATTTCCGCGTGGGCACAAGGGCGTGCCCACCCTACCCGCTGTTTTCTCCAGAATTATGTGGCTCGGGTCGTCGATTTTTAGCGAGCGTCCCTTGTGTCCAAGTCCCTCATCATGGCGATGTTACAAAAATGGAACGCAGGCGCTTTCCTGTGCCGGCAGCCTGTGCAAAAGCTGGCAATCCTCTATAGGCATTGATTATTTAACGGTCTTATCGCGTCAATGAATGCAGACAACAGGGTCTTGATATCTCCAGGGATGCCCGCGATGTCACCAAAAAGAAACATCCCACCCCGCAGCGCAGCGGCTTTTCAAATCGCCTAGATTATCGCGTTGTTTCAATGTGTTAGAGAAGTGCCAAGGCGCTTCCTGGCGGCAAAACAGCCGTGTCGTGACTCAAGAATTCCATCGAATCGGGAAAAGCCAGCCCGCGATGTTTCCTAAACGTAACGCCTGACCGGAATGTCTTGCCGTGGTCTGGCGTGCGCGCCATGGCTCACCCCACGCCGACCCTTTCACCAAAAAATGTTGGCTCTTTTCGCAAACCGTGTTGTTATCGGCAACCGACCCGGCACAACACCAATAACCATCTATGTTTCCAGGCAGTCGCAAGGTGTCCCTATCGATATGCTTGAAAGCCCCACAGGGTGATCCTTCGGATCAGACGCCAACACGATTTGCGAAAAGAGCCAAAATGTTTCATGCCACCAGACCCTTCAGGTCAGCCCAGAAATATCATGCATCAACTTGCTTTTATTGATTTTTCTCATAAAGCATGGCGGGATGACCCACGCATCTAAACGAGGCCGTTCACCGGACATTGAAATTCTGGCACGCCTATTGCTAATAGGATTCACGTCAGGCTCAGGTTCGCAAATGGGGTTCAGCTAGACCAACCGAGCAGGAATAGAAATAAGTAGTCGTTTTGGGCGGTACAGTTTGTTGTGAAAGTTTGTAGCACCGCAAGTCTTTATTTTAATTTATCTTGAAAGGTAATAATCATGATTAAGCTTCCTAAAGGATTGGTAGTTAAAGGATTAGTCGTCGGTGTGGCCATGGCGTTCCCGCTGCTGGCACAAGCGTCTGTAGGTGGTGCCGGGATGCTCGGCGGTCGTCACGATTTCGCGACACGCTCGATGTTCATGGCGGCCCAAACAGCTACCGCTGGCGTTGGCACCAACCAAGTCGGTCTGTGTACGTATTGCCATACCCCTCACCAAGCGCAAACCACGTCCCTGTTGTGGAACCGCCTGCCAGCGACCCAATCTTACAACTGGGATGAAACGTTAACGACCGGCGGCACCACCTACGCCTCCATCGCTCCCACCTACAAGGGCGCTTCGGTCAAATGTCTGGCCTGCCACGACGGCGTGGTGAGCATCGGTGATGCGGGCGTGTACAAGCAAGCTGCGCGTACTGGCGCCGCCAGTCTGAACACTTACAAAGTGGGCGACTCGGGCGGCAAGAGCTTGCTCAATATGATCGGCAGCGGTGGCAATATGGCCGGTAACCATCCGATCGGCATGCCTTACCCGTTGGGGAACGCTGCCAACACTTACAATTCCATCACGACCGGTAGCAATGTCACCTTGGCTGAGTGGGTTGCCACACCGACCGTCTCCGCCCCCTTGGCAAACGGCGTCAAACTCTACCAAGACAACGGTGGTGTTATCACGGCCGGTACCGCTGCGGGCAAGACCGGGATGGAATGCTCATCCTGCCATGATGTGCACAACAAGTCATCGAACGACGACCTGATGCTGCGCGGCAAGCTGAATGGCAGCACCCAAGGGGATGGTTACATCTGCCTGCAGTGCCACGTAAAGTAAGCTAGCTTCCTGATCCATCGAAGGGCGCTGACTTCCGGTTAGCGCCCTTTGTCGCGTGAGCTACCTCTGGTTGCGATCCAACACGCCACCAGTAGTCAGTCACGTTGAATCGGATGGATATGGGAGCAACCTCCTGGCCGCGAATCGCTGAATTCGCGGCCAGGAGGTTGCTCCCACATCCACCCATTTTATCCATCAGCAACAAGTCGACTATCTACTGGGTCATTGTTACCTAAGTAAAGGGGATGTCATGAAAGTCCAGCCAGAATTATCACTGGCGCATTGCTTGTGCTGGTGTCCTGCGGCGCCTATGCGGATCTTGCGCCCGGCACCGGGATTTACGGAACAAGGCACGATTTCACCGGCACCGGATTCTTTACGACGGTTAGCGGTCTTCCAATCGGATTGTGTACGATTTGCCATACGCCACACAGCGCTTTCACGACATCGCTGCTGTGGAACCAGAAAATGACCACTGCGATTTTTACCTGGGGGGACGTGACTGAGACCACGGGTCACACGACTCTGCCAAGTTCCGCCCGCCACGGCTCGTCGACGAAGTGCCTCAGTTGCCATGACGGCACCGTGTCGGTTGGCGACACGGCGGTGTTTAACGGGTCGGTGGGCGGCGTCTCCGCCACCTACCCCGCTGGAACCCTGGTTACCCGGATCGCTGCGGGGCTGTATGGCATCGGTCATAACGGGAACATGTCCGGTAACCATCCGATCGCTGTTCCCTATCCGTTGAATACGACGTCCAGTACCTACAACGGGATTACAACCGGGAGCAGCGTGAACCTCAACGAATTTGTCGCGAGCCCCTCCGTCGTCAAGCTGTATAGCGACGATGGCAGCGGTAACATCAGCCCCGGCCCGCAGGCAGGCAAAACAGGCATCGAATGTTCCTCTTGTCATGACCCGCACAACCGGCAGGTTCAGGATATTTCTTTTCTACGCGCCAAGATTAGCGGCAGCACCCAAGCGGATGGTTACCTCTGCCTGCAATGCCATATCAAGTAAGCTGGCTTCCTGATCCATCGAGGGGCGCTGACTTCCGGTCAGCGCCCTTTGTCGTTTTGGGACGCGGGGTGGCGCCTCATGGTTCACCAAGCCACGTTGAACCGGATGGCTGTAGGAGCGACCTCCTGGTCGCGAATTCACCGAATTCTCGACCAGGAGGTCGCTCCTACAGCCACATATTTTATCCGCCTGGTTGATTTTGTCATGGATGTGTTGGCTGAACAGGCACAAACATGGAAAGGGGTCAGGGTCGATTTAATCCCGCCAAATAACGGATAGTTTTGTAGGCTGGCGGCCATTTTATTTGGCTCTTTTCGCAAATCGTGTTGTCGTCTGATCCGAAGGATCACCCTGTGGGGCTTTCAAGCATATCGATAGGGACACCTTGCGACTGCCTGGAAACATAGATGGTTATTGGTGTTGTGCCGGGTCGGTTGCCGATAACAACACGGTTTGCGAAAAGAGCCTTTTATTTCGTAGGCGTTTTTATGTGCAAACCAACCCTGCTCCGGGTATTCTGGCCGATCTTCCTGCTGGGGATGACCGGTTGTTCCATTACCCACGCCATCCGCGTCGGGGACGGGCAGCGCATCGGCGTCGGGCAAATGATCGCCGAGGTGCACAATTCGCCGGTGATCTTCGTCGGCGAGCGTCACGATGACGCGTCGCACCACGAGCTGCAACTCGAAGTTATCCAGAGCTTGCAAAAAGCCGGGAAACCGCTGGCCATCGGTGTCGAGATGTTTCAAACCGACAGCCAACCGGCACTCGATGCGTGGATCGCCGGGAAAACCCGCGAAGAACAATTCGTCAGGGTCTATCAGGCGAACTGGCGCAACCTGAACTGGGGGCTTTATCGGGATGTTTTTCTTTTTGCCCGCGACCACGGCATCCCCATGGTCGCCCTTAACGCACCGAACCGGATCGTCGAGAAGGTCGCGCGCCAGGGGTTCTCCGCCTTGTCAAACGACGAATTACGCGCGCTTCCCGCAGAGTCGGCCGACCCGATCAGTGACGAGAATATCCGATTCATGACTGCGTACTACCCAGGGCACGGCAAGAACAGCGAGGCTTTTCGTCATCTTGGCGAGGCGCAGATGTTGCGCAACCGGGTGATGGCCAAGGGGATCATCCGTTACCTGGCGCAGCATCCCGAATCCCGCATGGTCGTGCTGGCGGGGGGCGCACACGCCTGGGGCAGAGGAGGGATTCCCGCCGAACTCGGCAAGCTACCCTATAAAGTCATCCTCCCGCCGTTCCCGGGCATTGACATTACGGACGGGGCGGACTACCTGCTGGATTGATGCCAATTTACACCAAAGGTAAATTTGTGGGAGCGGTCGGAAGGCTCGCGATATTCGTGGATCGCGAGCCTTCCGGTCGCTCCTGCAGGGGCCTGGTTTCCATAAGGAGGTTGCTTAATTTTCTATGGTGTGTATTATGCGTACCATGAACAGCGCAGACATAATCAAGAAACTTGAAAAAGCGGGCTGGGTGCTGCGAGGAGTAAAAGGATCACACCACATCTACACGCACCCAGAACAGAACGGGCATATCACTGTGCCTCACCCGAAGCGAGATTTGGGTGTCGGCTTGGCGCACAAACTGCTGAAACAGGCTGGGCTGAAATAAAAGGAGTATGAGAATGAGGTATCCGATTGCGATTGAACCGGGCGACGAACATCACGCCTTTGGGGTTGTGGTTCCCGATCTGCCGGGATGCTTCTCGGCGGGAGATAGTTTGGACGAGGCGATAGACAACGCCAGGGAGTCCATAGAACTGTGGCTGGAAACTGTCATCGACGATGGGGGGGCGGTTCCCGAACCGCGCACGATTACGGAACATCAAGCCAACCCGGAGTTATCCGGTTGGGTGTGGGCTGTAGTGACCGTTGATCTGGCAGAATTGTCCGACAAAGCGGAGCGGGTAAACATCACTCTGCCCGCTCGGGTGTTGCGCCGGATCGACTCAGCGGCAAAAGCGGCAGGCGAGTCGCGCTCTGGGTTTATTGCTCACAGGGCGTTACGGGCGTAATTGTACCTCACGGAAAGACACTGCCAAGGATGCAAAGTTATTATGAATCAACAACATGGATTCATTTAGCGGAAATGGCGGGCTATCGTCTGAATTCATGAGCCGCATCTCCTCAGCCCTCACCCGATGAGGAGAAATGTGTGATGTTTGACACCCGATGGTGCGGCGTTTAAACTGCGTATAAACATCGTGGCAGGTCACCTTTCAGGAGCAGATCATGATCGAAGCCGTTCTCGACATCAAGCAATGGGGCAACAACCTTGGCGTTCGTTTGCCTGCCGCAGTCGCTCGCGCAGCGCATTTGCACGCTGATCAGCGGGTGCGCGTCTCGGTTGAAAACGACCGGGTTGTCATTACGCCCGTGACTGATGCTCCGCTCAGCCTGGAACAACGCCTGGCGTGTTTTAACCCGGTGCGGCACGGCGGCGAGGTCATGGTTAGCCCGGCGATTGGAGCAGAGCGGTGGTAGCCGCCGCCGATCCTCCTCCAGGCAGCCCTTGGACACCCGATCGGCAAGACATCATCTGGATCGACTGCAACCCTCATGTTGGGCGGGAAATGCGGGATGTTCATCCTTTTCTGGTACTCTCGCCGCGCACCTTCAATGCCAAAACCTCGCTGGTCATCGGGCTGCCCATGACTACGGCGGAATACAACGCCGACAACCCTTTTGCTATCGCTGTCGGCCAAGCCAGAGGGCGCAAGGCAGGGCAGACCAGCTACGTGCTCTGCCATCAACCCAAGTCTTTCGACTGGCGCTTGCGCGGCGCCACATCTCACCCCATGAAACACCTGTCGGATGCACTGTTCGCCCAAGTGTGCGAGCGGCTGAACCAGATAATTCAAGTAGGGTAAGCATGGATTCCCGCTTTCGCGGGAATGACGGGCTATCGCATGAATTCAGGTGCCGCGTCCCCTCGCCTTCACGGGGGAGGGCAACCGTGTTCGAAGCCGGGTAGGGTGGGCACGTTTTTGTGCCCACGCGTAATAACCTTCGCTGACTGCGTGGGCACAAAAAGCGTGCCCACCCTACGGCCTAAATGAATAATGGTATTTCAGTAATTTCCAACACCCTTATACGCATACGCAAATCAATAAAATAAAGGGAATGTGCCAGGTGCGAATACCCCTGAAAAAATGGCCATCAAGCCATCAAGCCGCCTGAATTGGCCGTTGATTATGTTAGAATATTTCCAGCATCAGGAAACACGACAGGCTCGGAAACTTCGGATTGCATTTTTACAAACTGGGATCAAGAGGGATAATGATGACTATTCAAATACATAGACTTTCTGTACAGCGCTTGCTTCGTGCTGTGCTCGGCGTTACCGTCGTCGGCGCGCTGACCGTTCTGAGCGGTTGCGCCTCGGCCCCGCCCCCGGCGAAGGAAACCCGTCTGGTCTGGCCCGAGCCGCCCGAGAAGGCGCGCATCGAATTTGTCCGCGCCATATCCAGCGACGATGACCTGGAAAAAGACACCACCAATACCCAGTCGTTCCTGAATTTTCTTGAAGGTGAAAAACCGGCGGCAAACCGCATCGTCGAACCGATGGGTATCGCCGTCTCAGATGATGGCGACCGGCTGTATGTCTCGGATAAAGCGCAGAGTGCGGTATTTATCTATGACTTCGCGAAAAAGACCGCCTTCAAGATCGGGGGTGGTGACAAGCCCCTGGCGACGCCGATGGGGCTAGCGCTCGACGCGCAGGAAAATATTTACGTGGTTGAGTCGAAGAAAAAAGGTGTCAGCGTCTTCGACCGCGAAGGCAAGTTTTTGCGTTTTATTACTGATGCCTCGGTCGTTCGCCCTGTCGGTATTGCCATCGACAACACCCGCGGCAAGATCTATGTCGGCGATCCGTCCCATACCGATAACCCTGACCACACGGTCAAGATCTTCGACCTGCAGGGCAAATTCCTCGGCAAAGTGGGCAAAGGCAGTGGCAATGCGGAAGGCTCGTTCCTCTTCCCGACCTACCTCGCTGTCGCTCCCAACGGTCATCTCTTCGTTGCCGACACCCTCAATGCGCGTGTCCAGGAATTCGATGTGGACGGCAAGTTCGTCCAGGCCATCGGCAAGCGCGGCACGGCTTGGGGCCAGTTCGACGTGGTCAAGGGTGTGGGGTTGGACAGCTTTGGCAATATCTACGCGGCGGACTCAGGCTGGTGCAATGTGCAGATATTCAATCCCAAGGGGCAGGTCATGCTGTTTTTTGGCGGCCGCGGCACGTATCCGGGGCTGATGCAGGGCCCGGCGGTGCTGACCATCGACAAGAAAAACCGCATTTATGTCGGAGACGTAATGAATCACCGGGTCAATGTCTATCAACTGGTCAACACGACCGCAGCAGACAGCATTCCCAAGGAAGACGCTTCCGCGAAGAAAGCGGATGCTCCTGCGAAGAAAGAGGATGCACCTGTGAAAAAAGAAGAGGCTCCCGCGAAGAAAGCGCCGGAGAAATAAGCAATGTAGCCACCGGCCTTCAGGCCGGAGTTTTGAACCAGCAAGGTGTTTGGATAAACCACCACCGACTAAATAGGTGGGTTAGCGCCGCTTGGATGCAGATGGCCTTAGTAGAGTCGTCTGCATCCAAGCCAAACGCGCATGAATCAAAACAAAAGGCTCTTTTCGCAAATCATGTTGTTAAGCCGCCCCGCCAAGCGCCATAGCGAGCCACTGAGCGGGTTTCGGGCCGATTCCGTGTTCGCGTTCGAGCGCGCGGAACCAGCCCAGGTAGTTTGCCAGGT
>Ga0210044_10002013_pt1 | contig 30767 bp, 29 predicted proteins | sample CryGey13umfilter_2_FD_183959 | JGI IMG/M metagenome (GOLD analysis project Ga0210044, IMG submission 183959) | Groundwater microbial communities from aquifer in Utah, USA - Crystal Geyser 4/9/14 3 um filter (SPAdes) (version 2) | ecosystem: Environmental > Aquatic > Deep subsurface >...
TCAGCTTTCGCAACGCGGCTGTGATTCTATTCAACTCTGGCTTCCTCATTTCTCGCTCCTGGATGATTCGACGCAACCGCGCCATAACATCCAGTATCCACTACAGGTGGCTCACTACGTGAGCCACTAACACGGTTTGCGAAAAGAGCCTTTCCAAAGCATTGCCATGGTTTTCCCGTGTTCCAGGTTATTCGTCACGTTTCCAGATTAGTAAATATCATGCTGCGTGTTGTTGACGTTGAATTTTCCGGTTGGTGTAATCAGCCTCTTATCCTTGATTACGGCCTTGAGCTTTCGCGTTTTGTCGTCCACGATGACGAGCGCCGACTCTTTATCCTTGGCACTCCACACCGAGAACCACACCTCGTCGCCGGCCTTGTTGTACTCCGGCTCTACGACGCGCTTGGCACCTTCACCCAGTCCGGCCCATTCCGCGATGGGCAACACCTGAAAGCCCTTCTCGATGTGGCCGATGTCGAACACCGCAACAGACTGGCTGATCTTGGGGTCGGGGTTAAGCGGCGCATCCACCCACAGGTTTTTGGACTTGGGGTTGGTCTTGATGAACAGCGAACCGCCGCCCTGCTGCTGCAAGGTACGCACCACCTTCCAAGCATTCTGCTTGTGCTTAACCGGGTCGGTGCCGATCAATGAAATAGTTGCATCGCCCAAGTGAGTGGTTGCCCACACTGGTCCAAACTTCGGATCGACAAAGTTGGCACCCCGGCCAGGGTGCGGGGTCTTGCCCACTTCAATCAGCTTCACCAGTTTATCTTCCTTGGTGTCGATCACCGCGATCTTGTTGGAGGCGTTGGCTGCATCCATGAAGTAACGACCAGTGGAATCGAAACCACCATCATGCAGGAAGCGGGCGGCATTGATGGTGGTTACCTTCATGTTGTTGAGATCCGAGTAGTCCACCATGTTAACCATGCCGGTTTCCTTGGCATTGAGCACGAACTCGGGATGATAATGGGACGATACGATGGCCGCCACGCGCGGCTCTGGGTGATAGTCGCCATCCACCGTCATGCCACGGGTGGAGATGATCTTGCGCGGCTTCAGGGTATCGCCGTCCATGATCACGTATTGAGGCGGCCAGTAGGAACCGGCAATGGCGTACTTGTCCTCATACCCCTTGAACTTGGAGGTTTCCACCGAACGCGCTTCGAGGCCAATCTTGATTTCCGCCACGGTATCCGGCTCCGCCATCCACAGGTCAATCAGGTTGAGCCTGGCGTCACGTCCGATCACGAACAGATAGCGGCCCGATGCCGACATGCGGGAAATATGCACCGCATAACCGGTCTTGAGTATCTTGACGATCTTTTTGCTATCGCCGTCGATCAGGGCGATCTGTCCGGCGTCACGTAGAGTGACCGAGAACAGGTTGCTCAGGTTGAGCTTGTTCATTTGCTTGGTCGGACGCTTATCCACCGGCACGTTCACTTTCCAGGAGGACTCCATCTCCTTCATGCCGAATTCTGGCGGCGCGGGCGGTGCCTGCTGAACATAGCGCGCCATCAAATCCACTTCGTCATCGTTCAGTTCCCCCGAAGTGCCCCAGTTCGGCATACCCGCCGGAGAACCATATTTGATGAACACCTTGAGGTACTCTGAGCCCTTTGCCAGCGTGATATCCGGCGTCAGCGGCTTGCCGGTGGCGCCCTTGCGCAGCACGCCATGACAGCCGGCGCAACGCTGGAAGAATATCTGTTTGCCCTTCTCGAACTCCGCCGCAGTCATCGGCGGCGCCTTGGGATTGATGTCCTGGTGCATCGGCACATCCCCCATAGGAGAGGTACCTGTCTGCTGATAGGCATTCTCCATCTTGTCGGAATGCTTATCGGTATCGGCCGCATATGCCGTACTGAACATGCCAGCCACAGCCAATGCCAGCGTAGAAATGGTAAACTTTTTCATCATCAAACCCCTTTTAGACGAGTAAATATCACACTGCACTTTCAAATCCGGAGAACCCCTAATATTTAGTACACGTGCGCTTAACACGATGGCCAAATAATCCCCTACTTAAAGTAGGGCAACCTTGACCTATATCAAGACTTTCTGATTTTACGTAGAAATCGCTGTTGCGCTACTTTGACCAGCCCGGTGATTCCACTTTTTATAGAGTGCATGCAAATGCATCCGGCTTTTTTTGAGAATTTGCCGTTTTTTGATTTGTATCAAGGCGATAAAAAAACCTTGGGCGCAAGCTGGCTGCGAACGGTTAGAATTTAATTCTGTTATTATCGAAAAGGGCAACAATGAACATTTCAGGCATCGTGGTTCATGCCAGTCCGGACAAAGTCGATAGGGTTCGCGTCCAGCTGGAAAAAATCCTCGGCGTGGAAGTCCATGCCGCCAGCGCAGAAGGCAAGATGGTCGTCACCATCGAAAAACCCAGCGACCGGGAAACTGCGGATATTTTCGAAGAAATTGGCCGGATACCCGGCATACTCTCGACAGCGATGGTCTACCATCATTTCGAACCGGACGCCGAAGCAGCAGCTTAGCATCGCAAACCAATGAACGACACCAATGCCAAAAAACCCGGCGCCAGGCAGCCATCGCGACGCCAGTTCCTGATCGACATGGCGAAAACCGCCTGCACCGTCGGCTTGATGGGCACCGGGCTGGCGCTCTATAGCAAGCAGGCCAAGGCGCTGCCGCCACTCGCCATCCGCCCGCCCGGCGCGCTATTGGAAGCCGACTTTCAGGGCGCCTGCATCCGCTGCGGGCTGTGCGTGCGCGACTGTCCCTACCATATCCTGGAACTGGCCAAGCCCGAACATAACGTCGCCACCGGCACGCCTTATTTCGTAGCGCGCGAGCTGCCCTGCGAAATGTGCGAGGACATCCCCTGCGTCAAGGCCTGCCCCACCGGCGCGCTCGACCATCAACTCACCGACATCAACAAGTCGAAGATGGGACTGGCGGTGCTGGTCGATCACGAAACCTGCCTCAACTTCCTCGGCCTGCGCTGCGACGTCTGCTACCGCGCGTGCCCACTGATCGACAAGGCCATCACGCTGGAAATGCTGCCCAACCTGCGCACCGGCAAACACGCCATGTTCCTGCCGACGGTGCATTCCGACGCCTGCACCGGCTGCGGCAAGTGCGAACATGCCTGCGTTCTGGAAGAGGCCGCGATCAAGGTCTATCCGATCAAACTCGCCAAGGGCGAACTCGGCCACCACTACCGGATTGGCTGGGAAGAGAAGAAAAAAGCGGGTCAGTCTCTGGTGGCACCCGACGACGAGCACCAGTACACCCTGCCGGAAGGTTCCAGGTATGAGCAGGGGCGCGGCCTGATCCAGGGCGGTAACGGAGAATCCACAGCGCCGGGGGCGCAACCCGGAGCGCTCAAGGCGCTGCATGGAGATAAGCTATGAGCGCAGCCAGGAAGATCGGCACCAACGTTCGCGCTGAAAAGGGCTGGTTCGCCAGCCACAAATGGCTGATCCTGCGGCGCATCTCGCAGCTCGCCATCCTCGCCCTGTTCCTGGTCGGGCCGCTCGCCGGCCTGTGGATCGTCAAGGGCAACCTCGCCTACAGCCTGACGCTCAACACCCTGCCGCTGGCCGATCCCTACGTGCTGCTGCAATCGCTGCTGGCCGGCCACATACCGGAAAAAATGGCGCTGATCGGCGTTGCCATCGTGCTGGCGTTCTACTTCCTGGTCGGGGGGCGCGTCTATTGTTCCTGGGTCTGCCCGGTCAACATGGTTACCGATGCGGCGGCCTGGCTGCGCGGTCGCCTCGGCATCAAGGGCGGTGCGCAGATCTCGCGCAAACTACGCTACTGGGTGCTGGGAATGACGCTGGTGCTGGCGACCGTCACCGGCACCATCGCCTGGGAGCTGATCAACCCGGTATCGATGCTCCACCGAGGCCTGATTTTCGGTATCGGCATGACCTGGACGATCGTGCTGGCAGTCTTCCTGCTCGACCTGTTCGTCAGCGCCAACGCCTGGTGTGGCCACGTCTGCCCGGTCGGCGCATTCTACAGCCTGCTCGGCAGATTCAGCCCGCTACGGGTCAGCGCCGCCAAGCGCGAAGCGTGCAACGACTGCATGGACTGCTTTGCGGTCTGTCCCGAACCGCAGGTAATCAGGCCGGCGCTGAAAGGGGCGAAACAGAATATCGGCCCGGCCATCCTCTCCCCCAACTGCACCAACTGCGGGCGCTGCATCGACGTGTGCTCGAAGGACGTGTTCCGTTTCGGTTTGCGCTCCGCCAAATAATCAGCCGCCCGCCACCGCCGCCCAATAAACCTGGTGGCGGGCAACGCTGATTTCCCGGTCTACCGTCACCTCGATCAGATCCGGCCCATCGTGCGCCAGTGCCGCCGCGAACGCGGCAGCGAAATCCTCGCTGCACTCCACCTTCCGGTATTCAAGACCGTACATCCGGGCAGCGTGGGAGAAATCCAGATCGGTCGGCGTCAGCCAGCCACGCTCGAATTCCTCTAGTCCGGCTTGGGGCAAATAGCTGAAAATTCCCCCGCCGCCGTTGTTCGGCACGACAAAAGTGATGTTCAATCCCCGCGCAGCCAGCAGGCCATTCATGTCGTGGTAAAACGCCAGATCGCCCAGCAGCGCCGTCACCGGCTTGCCCAGTGCGGCGCACAGGCCCAGCGCGGTGGAGACATTGCCGTCGATACCGCTGGCGCCACGGTTGCCGACGATGCGCAGCGGCGCCTCGCCGCCTGCGGCAAAGCTGTCGAGATCGCGGATCGCCATGGAATTGCCGCTGAACAGGCAGCCCCCCGCAAGTTGATGCGCCAGAGATTCCACCACCTCGGCCTCGATCGGTTTCGCAGCGGCTTGCGTCAATGCGGCGACGCGGCTCTCCTGCGCGGCAAAATCCTCCAGCCATGCAACCGGCGCCGGGAGCGGTCGCGCCGCGACCAGGGCCGCGCATACCGCATCGGCGTCGGCGCGCAACAGGCGGGCGGCCTGGTGCAGCGGATCGGGCCAGCGCCCGTGAGCTTCCACCAGAAAATGCGTTGCCTCGGCGCAGGCCGCCAGGGTGTTCTGCAACTGCTTGGATACCGGCATGGCGCCGAAGCGCAGCACCCATTCCGGGCTATGGGTTTCAGTAAAGCCGGTGCGCCGCAGGAAGGCATCGTAACGGCTGAGAATGCGGGAACGATCGTGCCCACCGAAGCGCAGATTGGATAGCGGATCGGCCAGCACCGGGCAGGCCAGTTGCTCGGCGAGTTGCGCCAGCGCGGCGGGGAAGCCGTCGCTATACTCGCCCTCACCGCACATGATCAGCCCCGGCCTACCGGACAGCGCTGTTGCCCAACGGGCGATTTCATCACTTGGCGGCAGCATGGCCGGGTAGCTTACCGTCTTCACCATGGCTGCCACTCCGTATTCCGGCAAAGCGCCTTCAGGCACCAGCGGCTCGCGCAGCGGCACGTTGATATGCACCGGGCCGGGCAGCGGCCAGCGGCTTTGATCCACCGCGCGAGCCGCCAGCCGGCCCAAGTTTTGCAGCGCCGCCGCCGTCGTTTCCGCTGGCGGCAGCTCGTGGCTGGCGCGCACCTGGCCGCCGAACAGTTTGACCTGGTCGATGGCCTGGTTGGCGCCGCAGTCGCGCAGTTCGGGCGGGCGGTCGGCGGTCAGCAGAATCAAGGGCGTCAAGCCGTGATTGGCCTCGATCACGGCGGGAAACCAGTTGGCCGGCGCCGAACCGGAAGTACAGATTAGTGCGACCGGGCGGCGGTCCGCCTTGGACAGGCCGAGCGCAAAAAACCCCGCGCTGCGCTCGTCCACCTGAATCCATGTGTGCAGATGCGGATGGCGCAGGCAAGCCAGCGCCAGCGGCGTCGAGCGCGAGCCGGGCGAAATCACGACATGTCCTACTCCCGCCGCAGCCAGGCCATCCACCAGCGCCATCGCCCAGAGCAGGTTAGCAACGGCGACGTCGCTCATGCCTGCGCTTCCAGCACACGCAGCATGGCATTGAGTTTGGCCTCGGTTTCTTCCAGCTCGGTGCGGGGATCGGAACCGGCGACGATGCCCGCACCGGCATACAGATCGGCCTCGTCGCCGTCCAGCCAGGCGCAGCGCAGCGCCACGGCGAACTCGCCGTCGCCGTCGTGGCCGATCCAGCCGGTGGCGCCGCTGTACCAGCCGCGCCGCGTTTCGCCGTGGTGCGCCAGCCAGTCCAGCGCGCGCCGGGCGGGAGCGCCGCCTATCGCCGGGGTCGGATGAAGTCGCTCGACCAGATTCAGCAAGCTCACGCCCGAGTCGGCGGTACCCCGGATCACGCTGCGCAGGTGACGCAGTTCCTGCAGCTCGAACACCTTCGGACGGGCCGGAATTTGCAGGAAACCGCATACCGGCTCAAGGGCGCGGACAATCGCGTTCACCACCAGACGGTGCTCGTGCAGGCTTTTTTCGTCGTCCAGCCGCCCGGATTGCCAGTCGGTGCCCGCCAGTGCATCGCTGGCCACTTGCCCGGCGGCAAGCGACACCAGCGACTCCGGCGTGGCGCCGAGCAACACGCCGCCTTTGGGGAAGAAATGGGTGAAATGAATGCAGCCGGGATAGCGCGTCGCCAGCGCCGCCATCAGCGTAGCGGGGACAAACGGCTGCGTTGAACGGACGCGGACGCTGCGCGCCAGCACCACCTTTTCGAGTTCGCCGGCACGGATATCCGCCACTGCGCACGCCACCCGTGCAAGCCAGACAGTGTCATCGGGCTGGCTGGAAAGCCGCTGCAGAAAAGTAGGCGCCAAGGGGTGCGCGTCTCGATCCAATGCCGCCACCACCTCACCGGCCAGCGCCAGCCAGTCGGCCAGCACCTTATTCGGCGAGCAGCCACTGTCGCAGGTAAAGGTCATGGCGCAAGTCTCCCCGCGCCGCTGCGCCAGCAGGGTCGGGATCGTCAGGCGCGAATTGGGCAGCGCTTCGCTCGCCCCTTCCTGGCCGAAGGCAAAGCCCGCCAGAGCGACCGGCTGGAATCCCTGAGAGCCCAGCCCATCCGCATCCACCTCCCGCCACAGGCGGCGGTATTCAGCAAAGGCGGCATCCAGGGCGCGGAAGCGGCCTTCGCCTTGCGCCTCGACGCTGGCCGCCACGCCCAAGCCGAGCAGAAAAAGGCCGTCAGCAGGCCGAGCCCAGTAGCTGCAATTATGCAAGCCATCGGGCAATCGGTCGAAGGCCAGTTCCGGTGTCTCCAGCGTCAGACTCAGCAATCCATTGCCTCCGCCATATCGGCGCAGCAAGCTGCCGAGGCGCGTTTCCAGAGCCTGCAGCAAGGAAGGAGTGCGATGTGCCGGTTGTGCCATGATGTTTTGATTTTATCCCAGTCAGGTAGGGTGGGCACAGCTTTATCGTGCCCACGCGGACAAGCAATCAACCTATGCAGAATCTTGCCTGACCCAATCGCGCAGCGCCTGCCGGTCCAGCTTGCCAAGCGCATTGCGGGGCAGCGAGGGGAAGTGGATAAAGCGCCGAGGGCGCATGGCACCAGCCAACTCGTTTCGGCACCATTTTTCCAGTGTGGCGTCGTCGGCTTCGGCAACCACGGCTGCCACCAGAAGGTCGCCCCAGACCTCATCCGTCACCGAGGTCAGCGCGGCATCCGCGACGCCTTGACAGCGCTTCAGCACTTCCTCCACTTGCTGGGGATGAACATTGGTCCCGCCGCTCACCAGCATGTCGTCATGGCGGCCCAGCACGGTCAGGTTGCCCTGCGCGTCAATACGGCCCAGATCGCCGCTGGCAAACCAACCCTGAGCTAGCCCCAGCCCCATTTGCCGCTGCGGGCTGGCGTAGCCCGCCATGACCGCAGCCCCACGAATGCGGATGCGACCGATACCGGAAGTAGGCAGCCCATCTTCGCCCACCACTTCCACTTCGAACCCCGGCAAGGGCGAACCGACTTGGCCGGGCGCCCAGCCTTGCGACAACTCGCAGATAGTCGCCACCTGGGAGCCGGTCTCGGACATGCCGTAGCTGGCGCATATCGGCCAGCCAGCAGTGTGGGCGCGTTCCGCCAGTTCTGCGGACAGCGGCCCACCGCCGACCAGCGCAACCTTGAGCGCAGGAGGCGGAGAGTCGCGGCCTATCTCCAGCAGCCGGGACAGCATTGCCGGCACCAGCGAAATATGGGTGATGCGGTATCTTTCGAGATCATGCCAGACCCGCTGCGGGTCGAAGCCTTCATGCAGCACCGCCGCCGCCCCAGCCTCGGCGCAACGGTAGAGGATCGCCATGCCGCCGATGTGGTAGAGCGGCAGACAGACCAGCCAGGCATCCCCCGCTTGCAGCGGCAGGCGGCTGCGTGAGGCCAGCACCCCGGCCCGCAAATTCGCGCTGCCCAGCATCACGGCTTTCGGTTCGCCCTGGGTACCGCTGGTCGCAATAAACAATTCGATGCCCTCCGCCACCGGCCCGCCAACCGCTTGCAGCAACACCTCGCGCCGCTGCGGGGAAAGTGCAGGATTAAGCGGGAAAAAGGCTCGACCCAGCCGGGAAGCGGCATGGGCGGACAGCGCCACCTCGGCCATCGCCTCGGCGGGCAATGCCAGCACGGTTCCCTGCGTGGACTCAAGCTGTTGCGCCAGGGTATGCGAACGATCGAGCAGTTGACGGTAACTCAGGGTTTCGTCAGGCAGAATCAGCGCCACCACGTCGGGGCGGGTGGCTGCCACTCGATCGGCCCAGGAAGCGAGGAGGTTCAAGGTGATCCGTTGTCGTAATTCCGACGTTATCTGACAGGCGCTGTTACATTTTTATGTGAAACGTTTTCCCTATCGCCTCAATAAATTCCGGGCTATCCCATTCATGGGCACCATGAACTTTATCGACCACGCGGCCGTTGGCATCCACCAGGACGGTCAATGGAATCATATTGGCTCCCAACATGTTTTCCAGGAATACCTTGCTATCAAGGTAGTTTACAAACGAAATTTTTGACTGCTTGATAAACGTCGCAGCCGCGTTGCCATCGTCGTCGGTCGAGATGCCGATAACATTGAATTGCCTTCCCCCGTAGCGGCGGTAAAGCCGCTCCAGCGATCCCATTTCTGCCCGGCAGGGCGCGCACCAACTGGCCCAAACGTTGATGATCAGTGGCTTTCCACGGTAGTCTGCGAATTTTTTTGTATTGCCGGAAAATCCATGTAACGTCGCCTCGCGAAGATAACCGCCGACATTAACCTCGCCGGGCGTACCCGCAAATGCCGTCGTGGATATGGCCGATGCCCAGAAAAAAATCAGAAAAATGGTTTTCATATATCGTCACCTAATCGTGTGAAACGTCGGATTCATGGATACCGCGACCGAGGCCAAAACCGGGCAATCGGTCTTCGTAAAAGGTGACGTTATCGTAATGCTCGCCAACGGCGGCGCGGTGAAACCGGTAATTCATCGCAGCAGCGCACGGGCAGCGGAACTCGCTTCTTCGGCGGAAACGGTATCGACCAGTCCGCCATCAATTTCCCCAGCGCGGCGCAGTGCTTCGACACACCATGCCTCGGCAATCTCGTCTTCGTTTTGCTCTTCAAGGCTGAGCAGCAATTTGTGCGCGAGTTCAGCACGCTGTTGCGGCGGCAAATGCAGTGCAATGTCTTCCACGGTGTCGATAGTCATGGCATTCCTCCTTGCTCAGTTCAGCAGTGATGTGACATTTTGCGCGATGTGGGTTTGCAATTCCAGTGTTTCACCCGTTTACTCATCTTTCGTCGCGCGATGCAAACAGGCAATGCCGAAGCTCAGGTTGCGGTAGCGCACGTCGGCAAACCCGGCCTGCTCCAGGGTGAGCTTGAACGCCTCCTGGTCGGGGAAGCGGCGGATGGACTCGACCAGATAAGTATAGGCTTCCGGTTCGCGCGCAATCCATGCGCCGAGACGTGGAATCACGGTGAACGAAAACAGGTCGTAGAAGGGTCTGATCGGTGCCCAGGGACGGGAAAATTCCAGGCACAGGAAACGGCCACCCGGCTTGAGTACGCGCAACGCCTCTCCCAGCGCGCGTTCCAGACTGGTGACGTTACGGATACCGAAAGCAATGGTGAGGGTGTCCACCGAAGAGGAGGCCAGCGGAATGCCCTCACCGCTGCCGGCGAGCCATGAAACGTGGGATCGGCCACGTTCGCGGCCAACGCCCATCATCTCCAGGCTCGGATCGCACACCATCACCTGGCGGTTGCCATCTGCCATCAGTTTAGCCACATCCCCGGTTCCTCCCGCCAGATCGACGATGACCTGTCCCGGCAAAGGATGGGCGGCGCGCGCCAGGGAACGCTTCCACAGGCGGTGGATGCCGAAACTCATGGCGTCGTTCATCAGGTCGTAGCGCCGGGCGACGCTGGCAAACACCCTGCGGATACGGCGCTGGCGTTCGTCCTGGGCTACGTCCTGGTAACCGAAGGTATGGGAAAGGTCGGGCATGATCGTTTGGCCTAAAAATGAATTCCCCTGTAGGAGCGGCCTTGGCCGCGATTAGCCGCTAATCGCGGCCAAGGCCGCTCCTACAGGGGTGTCACACCATCACGAAACGCACGGGGCACCGGATTCAAGGCAAATCGCCACGGCGGAACAGAAGGAAACCACCGGTAGCCGCCAGCGTGCCCAGAACCACCGGATAGATCAAAGCGTAAACCTTGAACAGCGGGCCGCCAAAATAATCGAAAATAACGAAAGCCGCCGGGCCGATCACCACCAGTTGCGGGTCGAACAGCATCAGCGCGGCGGTGCGGAACACCTGCAGCGGGTTGACCAGAGCGACGGCGACCACCGCCTCGGGCGAGACGTGGCCCTGGATCATGATGCCGAGCAGGATCAGATCGAGAAACAGCAGCATGGTCAGCCAGACCAGGAAGGCCGCGCCTTGGGCGACGTCGATCGAGCGCGCCAGAGTGGAGATCAACATGCCAAAGCCGAGAAAACACCAGGACATGGCAGCGAGCAAGCCAGTGTAATACAGGAACATCTCCCATGGCACCTCGACTTCCTTGATCATGGCCCAGCCAGCTGCGGCCGCCATGGCCGCGAACACCGGCAGGAACACCACCAGGTAGCGACCGATGATCTTGCCCCAGAACCAGGCGGAGAGCGAAACCGGCAGGGATAGAAGGTACTCGAACACGCCCGCTTCGCGGTCGCCCGCCACCGAGCGCACCGTAGTGATGAGCACGAAGATCGGCAGGATCGCCATGGTGAGCTGGATATAGGTGACCAAGAGGCGCGACAGGCCGATGAAGCCGAGCACGCGCGATTCGGTCAGGCCGAAGGCGAACAGCAAGGCGACGATGCCGCCGAACACCAGGGTGTAGATCATGAACCAGCGCGCGCGCAGGGATTCCACGATGTCGAGCTTGGCGGTGAGCCAGAGATGTTTCATTTTTTGTTTTGTCCGTTAATGGTCAATCCGTGGCCAGAATCCGTTTTCTGGCCTCCTCGAAGTCGATGCTGCCGGGCGGCGCCTCTGTCGTGGCGCCGAAGCCGTAGCCCATCGGCGTGCGTTTTCCGGTCGCGTAGCGGGCGTTGCGGGCATCCAGCCATTTTCCGCTACGGTAATCGGCCACCCAGAATTCAATGGCCGTGTCATTGCCCCATGGCTGATTCTTGAGCCAGTGCACGGCGCAGCCGATGTCGTCGAACTTGTACACCTTCTTCTTCGGCCCGCCGCGCACCTGGACGGCGAAATTCCGCTCGCTGATCGCCATGCTGCAACGCACGCAGGTGTCACGATCCCACTTGATCCTGACCGGGCCGGTCTCCGGATCGCGCGAGCAGGCGACCAGGATCAGCAGCGCCGCAGTCAGAATGAGGGCTCTGGCCGAAAGAAGCATCAGTGTTCCCTGCCCGGCCCGGTTTCGTCCATGGAGATGCGGGTCAGCAGGCCGACATAGCGCGACAACATGCCGAGGAAGCGCAGCCGGTCCGGCCCGGCGATCAGGCCCTCCCACTCGATGCCGTTGCCCGCGTCACGGAAGCCCCAGCCCGACAGCGCCTTGGCAATGGCCTCTTCGGGGCGGCGCAGTGTCAGACGGCAGACCAGCTTGCCGGAAAGCGAGGCGTCATCCGCAACCCGGTCGTCCAGCACCACCTTGCCACGATCCAGTTCCAGCACGCGGTTGACCAGGGGCGCGACTTCATCGAGGCGGTGGCTGGAAATCAGCATGGTGGTATTTTGCAGCCTCTCCGCCAGCAATTCGAAAAAAATGTGGCGCGCATCGGGATCGAGGTTGGCGGCGGGCTCGTCCATCACCAGGATATTGGTGTCGCGCCCCATGGCGATGGAAATGAGCAGCTTCTGCTTCATGCCGCCGGACAGCTTGACGAATGGCAGGCGCGCGATCTTGCTCAGGTCGAGACCGAGACGCAAGGCGACGTCTTCCATGCGTTTCCGCTCACTATTGCACAGCGATGCGGAAAAACCGACCAATTGGCCGACCGGCATTTTTAGTGGCGGCGGAAGCTGAGGCACAAAGCCAATCTTTTGCAACACCTTGGTGCGTTCTCGGCGTGGTGCCAGCCCGTTTACCGTGACCGCGCCATCGTAGGTGTATTCGCCGAGCAGGCAGCGGATCAGGGTGGTTTTCCCTGCGCCGTTCGATCCGACCAAGGCGATGCGCTCGCCGAGCCCGATGTTCAGCTCGATATCGTCGAGAACCCGGTTGCGCTTGAAGGTCTTGGATACGTGATTGAAATGGATCATCCTAGAAACCCCAGTTGGACAGGACGAAGTGTGCGGTTTTGCGGGTGCAGGGCAAGGCGTAACGACGCGGAATGGTTGTTCCATTCCAAGGAGTTACAACGCCGCCATGTGCCCGCAAAACCGTGCAATTCATCCTGTAGCGGACTCACCAAACGAGTAAATCCATGAGTCATAAAGAAATTTATTAAAATCATTGCATTAGGTATATAGATAAGCGGTCAACTGAGGTTTCCAGGATCATTACATTATCTTTCTCAGGCCCTTGATTTCGAACTGCAATGCGCCGCTCGGGCAGACATCCACGCACATGCCGCAGCGCGTGCAGTCGGCGCCGATGTCGAGCTGGGCTTCCGGCGCACGGCCCTTGATGATGCAATCGAGCACGTGCGGCACCTCGCAGACCTTGCGGCATTCGCCTTCATGATGGCAGTTGGCCAGCCTGTAAGTCACATGCAGGGGCGAAAACACGCCGACGAAACCGTAAGTTAGGCCGATCGGGCAGATATAACGGCACCAGGCGCGGCGCGAATAGAATACCTCGAACAGCAGCAACAGCACCACCCATCCCAGCGCCAGCCCCGGCCCATAGATCAGCGCACGGCTGACGATGCCGACCGGAGAGAGGGTTTCGAACACGGTATAGCCGGTAACAAACGCCATCAGGGCGAATAGCGCCCAGAACACCGTGCGCACACCGCGGTGGAAAGTATGGTCGGTAACCTTCTTTTTCTCCACCAGGTACACATGCAACCGCTCCGCGTTTTCCGCCAGGAAATGGTAGGGGCAGGCCCAGGAGCAGAAAGTGCGTCCGCCCAGCAACAGCCACAGGACGAAAACCGTGCCAGTGCCGATGAACAGGTTGACGATGATGTGCTTGTGCGCCAGCATCACCTGCAACGCGGAGTTCAGGTCGATCAGGTGAAAGCCCAACATGCGCGAGGCGGTCAGCGCGCCTTCCAGTATCTGGATGTCGAACCAGTAGGACACCGTAAACAGCAGGTTGATCGAGAGCAGCACGATCCAGCGCCGCTTGAGCCAGTATTTTTTCTTCTGGTGCTCGCGGGCCTCCAGCTTGAGCGCGCCGAAATCCTGCTTCTCGCTTTTCTTGTAAAAATGAATGGTCTTGGCTTCTTCGGTATACTCGGCAGGTTGCGCCTTGCGCGGCTCGCCACCCAGCATCACCCGCACCGATTCCCAATATTTATTTGCCATCACGCCACCCAACCTTTCCGCGCATCCACCACAATCGCAGCGGGTTCGACCGGACAAATCATTTCACACACGCCGCACCCCAGGCAAGGCTCATGCACCGTCGGCGTCATACGCCTGACGCCGTCCTTGCCCACCACTTCCTGCAGCGAAATCGCGCCCCTGATCGGGCAGGTGCGCACGCACAAGTCGCATAATGGCAAGTCAAAGGGATGATCCCGAAGAGGGATCGGCTTCCAGCGGTCCACCTCGATAAAGCGCATCTTGCCCTTGAAATCGGCGCCGCGAGCTTGTCCCTTGAAGCCCTTGCCCTGAACGGCCAGGCAGGCGTCCGGGCGTGCCAGGCGCGCCAATCCGGTACGCTCCATCAGGTTCAGCGTCGGTTCCGGGTCTTTTTCCTTGGCAATCAGGATGGGGGGATTCGCCACCCTCATCTCGCCGCGCAACGGCATGAAGGCCGGTTTCTTGTAAACCAGCGCGCCGGTGGGGCAAGCCAGAATGCACTGCACCGCGTCACAGGAGAAGTCGCACGCCTGCTCGCGCGAGACGATGTGGGGCACGCCCACACCGAAGCCATGGTCGATGTCGTCGAGCTTGATCGCCTGGACCGGGCAAACCTGCACGCACTGACCGCACTTGATGCAGGAAGAAAGAAAATCCGGCTCTTCAAGCGCCCCTGGTGGCCGCATACGCACGCGCCACGCGCTGGCCACCGGGATGTAGCCCAGTGTGGAAATCCCCAACACCGCCGCGCCCAGAATGATCGAGCGCAGGAATCGACGGCGTTCCTCAAGCTTGCGCTTGTTGATGATGCCACTCGGTGCGGGAGCCTTTGGTTTGCTTTCATCTGCCATGTCTTGCCCTCCCTGGTTTGTTGAACAAGGGCGCCTCGTCCCGCAGTATCAATACCGGGCTGGAAAATGGCGCCAGCCGTTCGAGAAAGTCGAGCGCCTCCATCAGCGGGGCGTTCTTGAAAAAACGCGCGTCGGGGATTTCCATCCAGATCTGGTCGGCGTAAACATACAGTTCGTAGGGCTTGTCGCCGATACCATCATTGTTGCGGTCGAAGCCCTGGTAATCGTCCCAGTAGTTGCCGCGCCAGATGTTGTGCTGCGCCGATCCCGCGCCCGCCACGGCGACATTGGAGATGTTGCCCTCGAAGCTGTTGCCGGTCAGTTCCCAACCCGGCCGGTCGCTGTTCATGTTGAAGGCGATGCCGTTGTAGGCGAGGCGGTTGTTGCGCACCACGATTTTGGTGTCAGGATCGAACGGCGACAGATCGGCGGACATGCCGAGCGAGCAGTAGATGATCTCGTTGCCCTCGATCAGCGTGGCGCTCGCCTCCTTGAAGCCGATCCCCATGCCGGTGGGTCCGTTGGCGTGGGAAATGATGTTGTTGCGCACCACCGTGTCCTCGTTGTACATAAGGAAGATGCCCACCGCGTTGTCGTAGAAGCGGTTGTTTTCCACCACGTTGTGGTGGGCGAACATGAAATGCAGGGAATAGCGGCTCCTCGAACCATAGTTGCCGGAGAACACGTTGCCGTTCGAGTACCAGGCCACGTTGTCGCGGGAATCCACCACGGTATTGCCGTGGATGCGGTTGTTCATGCTGTACCACAGGCGGATGCCGTCGCCGCGGACGCCGAGCTCGACCGGCTTGGAACTGACGCGGTTATAGCTCACCAGGTTGTTGTTCGCCTGCTTGAGGTCGATGCCAAACAGGCAGTTATCGATGACGTTATGGTCGATCACGTTGCGGTTGCCGCGCACGTTGAGGCCGGCATCGTCGGTATCGTGCGACGGCCCGGAATGGGTGATGCGCAGTCCGCGCAGGGTTGCCCCCTCGGTTTCCAGCGTGAACACGGTGCCCGTGCCGCCGCCGTCGATGACGACCTTGCCGCCGCCGTCGATGATGAGCGGCTTGTTCACCAGCACCGGCCCGGAATAGACGCCGGGCGGCGGTCGTAGCGTGGAGCCCGGCGCCGCCCGATTGACCAGCGTCTGGAACCAGGGAATGCCCTTGACGTTCGGCGCCACGGGAGGCGGGGTTTTTTCCCCGGACTTGCCCCAGCTCCGTGGCGGCTGCGACACCCAGCCTTTCTGCTGGGCCTGTGCCGCCATGCCATCGTCCTTGTCCGCGCCGCCCAGAACTTGCGCGCGCACGCCCACCGCGAGGAGGGAGAAAAACGTCAGCAGAAGCAGAATGCGTGGAATCATGGGTTTTACGTAATGCCGGGGGCGGATGGGACGCAAACCGGAAACGGCTCGCGTCCTCTCGTTCAGTATGGGTAGAGCGTAGCGATACCCATCAATAGCGACGGGTATTGGCGCAAGCGCCTCAACCCATCCTACGAACCTATCCTTTCAAGAAGCCTGATTTTCCTTCATCTGTTTGCGGCGAATCAGGAGTGCCGGGAGCAGCGCGGCAGACACGGCCAGCAAAACGGCATAACCATAGTAAGGGTAGGAGTAGGTGCTGAACTGCGCCACCTTGCCCTCGCCGAACACGGTCGGCATGAAAGGCTTGACGGTGAAAGCCCCCCAGGGATGCATGTTATGACCGAAAAACCACAACCACCCCGCGTAATCCAGCACAAAGAAAACCGGAAGCAAGGCAGGAACCAGAGCCAGTAACAGAGAAAACCGACGGATTTTCCAGACGCCCAGCATGACAATCACCATGGACACAATCAGTCCTCCGATCGCGGCATGGGTAGCGAATTTCAGATTGGCTACCCAGCGGCTCAGTACCTCGGGTTGATTGAAAAAAGTGGCCGCAGCATCATGATAAACCACGGCAAACTTATCCAGATTGCCCATGACGATCTGATCGCCCACCATCCAGGCGCTCACCGCCACAAAACCCGCGCCGAGTATCATCAGTTGCTGTTTGCGCTGGGTCGCCATGAACCCCAGCAGCATCACGGCGAGGAACCCAAAGATGAATTTCGACAAGCGGAGTTCCACCGGCGAGCCGGTCACGATCGGGTACATGCCCACGTAGTGGTTGATGGTGTTCATTTCATCCACGCAGTTCAGGCCGACTTCAACGTTACCTTGTGCGGCGCCTCCGGTGCGTTCTGTAATATCATCCCCCAGATCGGCCTGAAGCACTTCGCTCGCATGAGAGCCTTTTTTCTGGGGGGGGGCCTTGCATCCGTTAAACACCCCATTAAAGTGGAAATGGATGCGAATGCCATCCGGGAAGGCTTCCTTGGGATAGTTCGGCGCGGTCAGGGATACCCACCAGATCGGCATAAAATAGGACGCCACCAACAAAACCACAGCGGCCAGCGTTAGCCCTCTGACGAGTAAATTCTGATTTTTTTCGACATTCATCGTGTTAACTCACCCTGCTGAATTTGAACGCATGCCCAATAAGGCGTAGGGCCATCCGCAAAGACACCTTGTTTAAAATGTCTTGGCAACACCTGGTAACAACAGTAGTTATTGATATTCTGAAAAACTTATATTATGACGCCATATAAAGCAGGGATCCCTGCTTTATATGGTTTTTCTTGAACCGCCAGTATCTGCCAAGCCTTTACTTCTTCTTTTTGCCAGCGCCTTTCTTCTCCGCGCACAGGGTGCCGGGCATGGTCAGGGTGGACATATAGGTCACCACCGAGTCCAGATCGTGATCGCTGTACTTCTTGACGATTTTCACCATGTCCGGGTTGGCATTGCGGCGCTTGCCGTCACGAATATCGGTGACTTGGCGCAGCATGTATTTGTAGTGCTGGCCGGCGAGCACGGGGTAAAACTTCGCCTTGTCGCCTGCGCCGGTCACACCGTGGCAGGTGGTGCACTCCTTCTTGTACAGTTCTTCGCCGTGCTTCAGAATAGCGGGATTTTTCGAACCCATGCCGTGTTCGCGCGGAATGCACAGGGTCTGGATGTAGGTCGCCACGTCGGCCAGTTCCTGCGCATTGCTCAGGGTCACGGCAAACGGGTACATAGTCGGGTTGTCGCGCAGACCGCCACGAATGTCGGCGATCTGCTTGATGATCACCGTCGCGTGCTGGCCGGCCAACTGCGGGAAAGTGCCGTCGGGACGGCCGGAACCGCTGGGCAGATGGCAGGCGCCGCACACCTCATAGGCGTCCTTGCCGCGAACGGAGTCGCCCCTGAGCTTCAGGGCTTCGATCTTCTCGCCCGCCTGTTCATTCCACACGTAACCCTTGGACGCGATACCTTCCTTATGCAGCTCGGCAGTTGCCGCAGAAACAACGGTGGGAGCCAAAGCCAGGGCCAGTGCTGCTACTAATACTTTTTTCATCGCCTTCCTCTCTAAATATTTCTCAAAATTCAAGCCTGTTGGAACATCCGTTCCAGCAATCAAGTTCAATCGGCAATATATGGGATGCCGTTACCAAGTGCATTGATTTAGATCAATACCACCCTGTTTTTCGCTTGCGCAATCTCAAGGCTTCAACTTGGAGACATACTCGGCGAGCACCTTGATATCCGCCTCGCTCACGATAACCATGACGCCTTTCATGGCGGCGGCGTTGCCGTTGGCGCGCGCCCCGCTCTTGATGTCATGCATTTGCTTTTCAATATAAGCCTTGTTCTGGCCGGCAATTTTCGGGTAATCCGGCAACAGCGGGGTTTTCCCATCCTTGCCGTGGCAGGCGGTGCAGGTTTTTTCCGCAAACAGCTTGGCGCCATCGACCGCAAAGGCGGAGCTGCAGATCAAGGCAGCGGACACGGCGGCGGCGATAACTGGTAAAAGTTTCATATTTTAGGCTCCTGAACGAAATAACAACGCCGTCTTACGGCGCAATGATTTTAACTACTATATTGACACAGATCAACCAACATTAAAGGTGAAAATGCCCTTTTTTCCCTATTCGTAATTTTCAGTTAAAAAAGGCGGGGAGCATTTCCATGCCCCCCGCCTCAGTGGTTACAACCTGGTCAGCAGGCTTACTTACCTACTTTCTTGGCGCCATGCTCTTCCAGGTATGTCTTGGCGCGCAGACCGATGTCGGCGGCTTTGACCTGGTACTGGAAGACTTGCTCAGCCCACAGGGTGGCTTGCTGCCAATCGCCCTTCTTGGCCGCTTCTTCGTGCTTGGCCTTGGATTCCTTCATGCGGCCCAACTGGTCGGTCGCGTCTTCCACCAATGACACTACATCCGGGAAGTCCTTGTAGTTGTGGCTGGTGATGAAGCCCACCACGCTGTCGATCACCGCCTGGGTACCAGCAATCTTCTTCAGTTGCTTGTCGTAGTCAGCCTTGGTGTAATCGGCCTTGGCTGCGGCCACCTTAACTTCCTTGTAGCCCTTAGGCTTGACCAGCAGGTAACCTTCCATCTCCAGGTGCAGCGCGGAGCAGAACTCGGTGCAGTAGTAAGGGAACACGCCTTCCTTATCCGCCTTGAACTTCACCGTCACCGTTTTGCCAGGTTCGACCGAGGCATGCACGTTGTACGTGCTCACCGTGAAGCCGTGGGTCTCATCCTCGGCACGTTCGAGGTTGGTCAGGTGGATCGTCACTTCATCACCCTTCGTCACCTCGATGGTTTCCGGCGTGATGTGCGAACGGATCAGCGTACCGAACACTTCCACCTTGCCAGGTTTCTTCACGGTTTTCTCTTCACCGGCATGAGTGGCGCCAGCACTGGGTTTGTCGGTACGGCTGTTGGTGCCGACCTTGTAGCGGATGCCAGGCTTGAGGGTCTTGGCATTGATCGCCACCACATAGTGCGGCTCACCCAGCGGAATCGGCATGTCGTACAACAGTTGCATCTTGTCGCCGGAAATGTCGATCAACTGGTGGTTTTGCGGATGCAGCGGGCCGACCGGGTTGAAACGATCAATCGCCAGCTTGTTCAATGCGACCAGATAGCGGCCTTTCGGATGCGCCGAATCGCCTTCCATGGTCATCAAGTGGCCGATGTTGTAGTGAATGTTGATCTTGTCCAGCACCTTGCCTTCGCAGTAGTTCCATTTGGCAACCTGGGAATCCACATACATCGAAGTGTAGGCGATACAGGGTTTCGAATCATACTGGGTATGCAGCGGGCCCAAACCGAGTTGGACCTGCGTGTGCAGCGTGTCCTTCATGGAAATCACGGGGATGCCGTAGGGATCCTTGCCTTCGAACTTGCCAGCCTTGATCGCCGCCATGATCTTGTCGAAGCTGTATACCGAAACGTGGGTATCCAGCTTGCCGGCCACCGTGATGAGTTTGCCGTCCGGGGTCACATCCACGCCATGCGGGCTCTTCGGTTCCGGAATAAGGAACAGGATGCCTTCCTTGACGGCGGTGTTCATGGAGATCACATCCATGCCGTTGACCTTCGTGGCTTTGCCATGAGCAACCAGCTCCGCGGCTTTCTTCCAGTTGATCACGTGCATGTAGTCGGTGTCTTTCGCGGAGCAACCAGCCTCATAGGGAGGACGGTTTTTCTCGATACCCCCGACATAACGCTCGGAGCAGAAGGAGTTGGTGAACGACCAGCCGTCAGACGGGCCCTTACCGGCATCGGACAAATCCTGGCTGTAAGGTGGCAGCTCGATCGTGAAGGATTTCTTCACATCGATCTTGCCGGCCTTGCGGTCGAACTTCCAGTAAGTCACGCCACCGCGATATTCCTCATTGAAGCGTTCGAGCGGAACGAACTTCTTCGCAAACGGAGCCGGATACTGCACGGCCTCGATCACATATTCGGTATTCGGCGTCACGAAGGCGCCGCCGTGTTCCGACTTGAAAATCGGGTTGGCAACGATTTGTTTGGTCTCGAAATCGCGCAGGTCGATCACCGCGATGCGAGGATTGGCCTTGTCGTTGATGAACAGGAACTGACCATCATAGTCGCCATTGGTTTCGGAAAGCGCCGGGTGGTGCGTATCGCCCCAGGTGATATCCTTGCCATCGATGCGGCCGCCTTTCAGCACTTCCTTGGATTCCTCGTCAAAGCCGTAGCCCTGCCAGGGTTCGGGCGTGAACACGCCGATATATTTCAGGATACGCATGGACGGAATGCCATACACGATCACTTGACCAGACTGACCGCCGGAGCTGAACGCGACGAAGTCATCGCGCTTGCCGGTCGGCACATAGGTTTTGGACGCGGCCAATAAATCCTGCTGCGACAGACCACGACGCTTCATCACGTCCTGCAGCGATTCCGCCGACCAGGCACTGGCCGCCGCTGCAAGACCTATCCCCGCCACGGTAACCAGCGCGGCTGTTCGCTTACTGAAAAGTTTCATAACGCCCCCTTATTCATCAACCCTAATTAAAAAAACACACCACTAATGATAATGAAACCCACCAAGCATACGAGTGTGCGATTTGGCACACTCGGATTTTAAATGTATAGCACATAAAAACTCCTTGATCTAAATCAAGCCAAAACATTTAACCCCATGTATTACCGCAGTTCCAGGAAAAAAGCAGCGGGGGTGTTCTCTATTTGCCGCGCAAAAAAATAGATTGCGTGTGCGCGATATAACCCACAGTGCGGATGGAGCTTCCCTACAACTTCAACCCGATCATCCCGTTAGCGACCTGTTGCAAAGCCGTCATGTTTTTAAGCACGACGATGTCCCTGGCGCAATCTATCATTCCCTCATTGCGGAGCCTTGTAATGATGCGCGAGAGGGTTTCCGGTCTCACGCCGAGGCGTGAGGCGATGACTTGCTTGGGGAGATTGAGCCGGATGGGGTCGGCGATGTCGCCAATGACGCCCTTTTTTCCGATCAGGTATTGGGTGACACGCTGGAAAGCGCTCTGAAGCGTGATGCTGCCGATTTCTTCGATCAATTTTTGAGAACGGAGGCTCATCAGGGTCATCATGCGCAAGCACAGTTTCGTGTTTTTACTCAGCAGCGTAGTGAGATAACTGCAATCGATGGAAATAATCTGGGTCGGCTCAAGCGCAGTGGCATACGCCGAATGCTCACCGACGAACATGGCGTCTTCCCCCAGCACTTGGTTGGCCGCGATTAGCTCCAGGATTTTTTCTGTGCCGTCCGCCGAAATTCGGAACAGTTTTATCATGCCGCTGTGGACAATATGGAAATTCCGGCTGACGTCGCATTGCGCAAACAGCACATCCTCCGCAGATAATTCGAGCAGTTTGGCATGGCTCATCATTTGTCTGAGCGCTGTGTCGTCGAGAGGCTCGAACAGATAGAGATGTCGCATTTCTTCGAAAAACTGATCCGGTAATGCCATGCTATGAGTTCTCCCGATAGGTTAAAGATCGAAGTCGGCTGGCGGTTCCGGCTTGTCGCCTCACTGGGCAAAAATCATGTTGCGCTTTGCGCGCACGAATAAATATCAGCGAACGCTGAATTTATCAGTAGGGAAAATCTCATTAAGGCAGAAAGATGTAGGACGATTCCTACGCGGAAAGGGGATTGGGAGGTGCATCAATGGGGCGATTTTGAACAGCGTGCTGCGTTGTCTTAGCCTCCATCTTCCTCGGTGATGAGGCCCTGCTTGATGGTGTAATGGATGAGTTCGGCAACATTGGCAAAATTCATTTTCCGCATCAGCCGGGTCTTATGGGTACTGACGGTTTTTACGCTCAGGTTGAGTTCATGGGCGATGTCCGTGATTCCCTTGCCGTGCGCAATGGACAGGAATATCTGGTATTCCCTGTCGGACAGCAGCGTGTGGGTCGGTGCATCGGGGGTTCCGGTCAACATTTCGACCGCCAGGTTTTCCGCAACCGTGGGGCTGACGAACAGGCCACCCTTCGCCACTTTGCGGATGGCATGAACCAATTGCAATTCGGCATTGTCCTTGCACAGGTAGCCCGATGCACCGGCCTTGAGGACGCGTACCGCGTAAGAGTCTTCTTTGTACATGCTGAGGATCAGGATCGGCAGCTTCGGCTTTTCGCTCTTGATCTGTTTGATCAGTTCAATGCCGCTTTTGCCAGGCATGGACATGTCCAGCACCACGATATCCCAATTTTCGGCGTGCAGTTTGGCGAGAGCATCGAGACCGTTGTCCGCTTCGCCGGCCACCACCAGGTCGGGGTATTCGGAAAGAATGTGTTTTATTCCTTCCCGCAGAAGGGCGTGATCATCGACGATCAGTATTCTGGTGGCCATTACGTTGTTACCTCTTTAGGGAGCCAGGCTTCAATACGGGTGCCCTTGCCGGGCGTGCTTTCGATCTCGAAACGCCCCCCGAGCATATGGACTCTTTCCCGCATACCGAGCAACCCGAAGGTTTTCTTGTCGACCGGCGCGGCAAGTCCGCACCCATCGTCTTGCACGGTCAACTGAAGGGTATCGTTCAAGTCATTAAGTTGCACCGTGACGCTGCTGGCGGAGGCATGGCGCGCCACATTGGTCAATGCTTCCTGTACGAGGCGGAATATTGCCGTCGCCAACTTGTCGCTGACTTCGAATTCCTCGCGGTTCATCGAGAGCTGGCAAGGAATACCCGCGTGCTCGGTAAATTTCGCCACATGATGCTCGATGGCCGCCGCCAGCCCCAGATTGTCCAGCATTCCCGGTCGCAAATCCTCGGCGATGCGGCGCACGGCATCCAGCGTTCGCACGACCAATTGGAACGAAGAAGCCAGCCGGTCGGCAATGCGCGGGTCGCTGCCGGAACACTGGGTACGTAGCCAAGCCAGGTCGATCCGCAAGACGGTGAGCGACTGTCCCAGCTCGTCGTGGATTTCGCGGGCGATGTGGCTGCGCTCTTCCTCGCGTACCGTTTGCAGGAACTCGGCGAGTTCCTGCAATTGCTTTTCGGCCTGCCGATGAGCGGCGGTGCGTTCTTGCACGCGCTTCTCCAGCCCAATTTGCAAACGCCGCAACTCGATATGGGTGTGTACTCGAGCCAGCACTTCATCGGGGTGGTAGGGCTTGGCAATGTAATCGACCGCGCCAAGCCTGAAACCTTGCACCTTGTCTTCCGCCTCATGCAGCGCCGAGAGAAAAATGATCGGAATGTCGCGGGTACCGGGTGCTTCCTTGAGCCGCCGACAGACTTCGTAGCCGTTGATGCCAGGCATACGGATGTCCAGCAGCACCAGGTCGGGCGGACGCTCCCACGCCGACAGCAGCGCCATCTCGCCGTCCTGCGCCTGGCGCACACAGTAGCCCGCTTGCGCGAGAAGCTCGGAGAGCAACTGGAGGGAAGCGGGGGTGTCCTCGACAATCAGGATTTCGCCCGGCAAGTTATCGCTGTGTTTCATTTCGCGCTACTCCAGTCCGTGTTACGCCAGTCCGGCGATGCCGAGCAACTGCCATAAACGCCGGTATTGCATGTTCTTGACCAGATCGTGAAGCCGTGCGGCCAGCTCAGGATTTTCGTTCCGAATGCGGCCCAGTTCCGCCATCATCTTCGCGGGGTTGAGTTCGCGCGCGGCTTCGGTAAGCAGCGCCCGCCTTTCTGCCGAAAGGCCTGCCAGGTCGGTTGCCGTCAGCTCCGGTTCCTGCGGTTTTTCCTCCCGGCCCGCTTCGCTTTCGCGCACGAAGTGAATGCCGAGATGTTTTTCCAGCAAGGCGTAAAGCTCCTCCTTCCTGATGGGCTTGCGCATGAAGTCGTTCGCCCCTGCCGCCAGCGCCTCCCGGCGGTTCTCCTCGAAAGCGTAGGCGGAGAGGATCACCACCTTGGGCTGGCGGAGGGTTTTACTGGCGCGAATCTGCCGCGTCGCTGCCAAACCGTCAATCTCGGGCATGCGCCAATCCATAAAAATCAGATCGGGCTGGAAGGAATCAACCGATTTCCCGGCCAGGGCGCCATCCCCGGTTTCCATCACCGCGAAGCCATAGGGTTCGAGCAGGTCGCGGATCAACATGCGGGCTTCCGCATTATCATCGACAACCAGAATGCGCCTGCCGCGGTCGGCGGCGGCAATATCGACGACCGTGCCGAGCGAGCGCCCCTGCGTTTCAAGCGTAGCGCAAATCTGCGCAGTGAGGGCAAAGCTGAAGGCAGAACCTTCTCCTAGGAGCCTGTCGGACTTATGATGAATCGGCTGCGAATCCGCCTGGGCGGTCCATATTTCACCGTTTTTTTGGTCAATAGAACGACTATTGACCTGCAAAACCGGCAAAATCTGTCCTCGCCCAGCCGAATTCTCGCTTCGATCCCCATAAGCCCGACAGGCTCCTAGCGTGGATTCGACCGTCAGTTCGCCGCCCATCATCTGCAAGTACTGTCGGCTGATGGTCAGCCCCAGCCCGGTGCCGGCCTGGTTGGATGAGGCGGAGCCGGCCTGCTCGAAGGGCTCGAAGATGCGATGCATGTCCTCCGGGGCGATGCCGATGCCGGTGTCGCTCACGGTAAACTTCAAGCGAACTTTACCTGCCTCCGCCGTCTGGGTTTCCACGCTGAGAATGACCCCGCCCTGGCGGGTGAACTTGATGGCGTTGGACAAAAGGTTGAGCAGCACCTGGCGCAGTTTGACGGTATCCAGCATGACCGCCGGCGGGAGATCGGGGGTTTCCAGCGTCAGCGACAGCCCGGACTGCTCGGCGCGGACTCGCATCATGTCGGTAACCTCGCGCAGCAGTTCGGCGGGGCTGGTTTCCTCCAGCGTCACACACAGCTTGCCCGACTCGATCTTGGAAAGTTCCAGCACATCGTTGATCAGGGTGAGCAGATGATTTCCCGAGCGGTTGATAATCTCGATATTGCGCTGCTGCCTCTCGGAAAGCGTGGAATCCTTGTCCATCAGTTGCGAGAAACCGATCACCGCATTTAACGGGGTGCGCAGTTCATGGCTCATGTTGGCCAGGAAGATCGACTTGGAACGGTTGGCCGCTTCGGCCTGATCCCGTGCCACGGTCAACTCCTCGGTGCGCTGCCGGACCAGATCCTCCAGATGCTCCCGATATTTGCGCAGCTCCTCCTCGGTTCGCTTGCGTTCGGTGATGTCGGAGAAGATGGAAATGTAGCGGCGGATCTGACCGTTGAGACCGCGCAGAGCCCTGATCGAAATTTCCTCGAGAAATATCTCTCCCGACTTGCGCTTGTTCCACAGTTCTCCACGCCAGTAACCGGCGGTTTTCAACTGCTGCCAAAGGTCGCGGTATACGGAATCGTCATGCTTTCCAGACTTGAGAATGCGCGGGTTTTTGCCGATCACCTCGTCCCGGAGGTAATCGTAAATTGCGCAGAAGGCATCGTTGACCCACAGGATAGTCCCCTCGGCATCGGTGATAATGGCCCCCTCGGTCATGGCGGAGAAAGCCAGCTCGTTTTCACGACGCTCCTCGTTTCGGCGTTCCCGTTCGAGGACATGGCGGCGGGCAAAGAAGCCGAAGGTAAAGAGGGTGGCCAGGCCGAGGAGCCATATACCAAAATGCCAGTATTGTATGGAGCGCCATGCCGGCTCCTGGGCGGCCCAATAAGCGTTAAGATCGATCGAGATCGCCGCTCCGCCGCGCAACCCCCCGACGGGAACCAGGGTGTCGCGGTGGCATTCCAGACACTCTTTCTCCATGCGCATCGGAATCATGACACGCATCAACCCGTGCCCTTTTTTTCCGCGCACTGTTTCGGAGGCTATGCCGGTGCCGCTTTCGAGAGACTTGAGCGCTTTCGCCTCCCAGTCGTCAGGGGCGTTGCCCCGATTGCGTAGCTGCTGGGAGGTAAGTCTTTCCTTGACCCCATACTCCTTGAAGCTGACTGCCTGGATGGCTTCCAGAATATGGATGGGCGTGAGAGCGACGAGACTGAAGGGCTCACCGTTTGCCTTTGCCCCCGACAGGTGTTCCTGTTCTTCCAGGGTTTCAAGCTTGGGCACGCGACCGGCATTGATGAACACGCCGCCTACGGAAGCCGCCCACTTGCGGATTGCCATGTCCTTCCTCAAGTTGGCAACCGCATCGATTTTTGCCATGGATTCCGCCGTACGGTCCAATTGACCGCGCTGCGACCAGAGGGAGGCGACCACCACCAGCGACCAAACAATCAAGACAAGAATGACGGTTACCCGGCTTTCAAACAATGGGTGGGTGCTGTCTACTTCCACATTCAGGTTTCCTCGATTCGGCGATGCCAAACTGCTGCCACATTAAAAGGATGGTGCTTAGCATTGACTGGATTGTCAAGCCGCTCAGGCGGGGTCTATATGTTGAATTTATTCGCTGGGAACGCATCCCAGCCCTGGACGGTCAGCTAGCCGCAACACCCCACCTGTCGGCTGCGGCGGATTGCCCACATCGCTCTCCAGCCAGGCCGAAGTCGCCAAACCGTGCGCCAGATCGTTCGCCACGGCAGCGGCCAGATGCAGGGCCGCAGTCACCCCGACAGCACTGTCAACCGTGGTCGTCACCACGCATTCCACACCCGCCTCGCGCGCCCGGCGCGCCAGCGCCAGCGCAGGCACCAATCCGCCCTGCACCATCGGCTTCAATACCACACGCCGCACCGGCGGCTGATTGAACACCGCATCCGCGCCCATCATCCACAAGGATTCATCCGCCGCCAGCGGGAAAGAAACTTTAGCCTGCAAGCGCGACCACCCCGCCCTATCCGGGTTAACCAAGGGGTCTTCAACCGATTCCACCGGCAGACCGGCCAATGCGCCGAGAAAATCTTCCGCCTCCCTGTCATTCCACGCGCAGTTCGCGTCCAGCCGCAAGGAAACGCCCGCCGGCAGGCAACGCGCCAGATCATGCAACGAAAGGATTTCCTCCTGCCCTGTCGCCAAACCCACCTTCAGCTTGAGCACGGAATAACCCTCGGCCACCGCAGCCAATGCGCGCTCAACCGTCTGACCATCCAGACCGCCGAGCACGGCATTCACCTTGACGGCGGCGGATGAACGCGGGTTAAGCCAGCGCGCCAGAGGAAGCCCGGCTTGCTGCGCCAGCAAGTCGAGCAGCGCCGTTTCCAGGCCGCAGCAGGCCGCAGGCGCTCCGGCGGTACGGGCGCTTATCCTGCCGAGCGCCACTTCCGGTGACAAACCGGGCAGCGCCGCAGCCCAACCCGACAGGCAAGCGACAGCGCTGTCCATGCTCTCCGTGCCGGCTTGCGGCAGCGGCGCGCAATCGCCGTAACCGATCAGTCCCGCGTCGGTCGCCAGCCTGACCAACCCACCTTCGCGCACGGTGAATCCGCCACGCGCGCTGACCCACTGCTGGCGCAGCGGCAAGCAATAGGGCGTAAAAGTGCAGTGGGTAAGGCGCAGCATATTATCCTAAAAAAACCAATGGATTCCCCTGTAGGAGCGGCCTTGGCCGCGATCACCGCCAATCGCGGCCAAGGCCGCTCCTACAGGGGTGTCACACAATCACGAAACGTGGGGGACACTGAATTAAATGAGAGGATCGAGTATCTGTTGCAGGCGCGCTGGCGTCATGATTCCGCGCTTGGTGGCAACGATGTTGCCCTGGCGGTCAAGCACGATGGTGAAGGGCAGTCCCGCGATCTTGTTGCCCAAGGCGCGCAGCAGGGCAATGCCCTTTTCCTTGCCGGCCATCGCTACGGGATAGTTGATGTTATATGCCTTGCCGAAATCACGCACCGAGCCGGCATTGTCTTCAACCGCTGCGCCCATGAACACGATGCCGCGCGGGCCATACTTTTCCTGGGCCTCGATCAAGTGCGGTATCTCCGTGCGGCAAGGCCCGCACCAGGTCGCCCAGAAGTTCAACACCACCCGCTTCCCCTTCAATTCCGCCAGCGGCACCGGCTTGCCGTCGAAATCCGCCAGCGTGGCCGCAAACACCGGGTCGGCGGAGGGCATGGATCCGATTTCGGCGGCAACGGCGGCACCGGCCATCAGACCCAACACCAACGCACACAAATAAACCAGTCTGATCATAGCAAGAATCCAATACTTAACAGAATCCCGAAAACCAACTGCAGTTGCGCAGTCTGCGCCAGGATAAGGTTGAACACCGGCCCGGGCTGTTCACGCCGGAAACGCCGCCACAACGACAACGCCACAGGCAATGACAACAGCGGCAGCCCGCCGCCCCACCCGGAATGGTTTAACCAGGCCAACAGCGGCAGCAGCAGATAGGGCGTACACAGCAGCAGCGCATATTCCACCTGACTGCCGCCGCGTCCGATTCGCACTGCCAGGGTATTTTTGCCTATCTTCCGGTCACTGTCGAGATCGCGGGTGTTGTTCACCGCAATAACGGCAGCGGCCAACAGACCGATCATGGATGCAGCGACGAAAACGCTCCAGCCCAGACTAAAGGTTTGCAGATAATAGCTGCCCATCACCGCCCCCAGCCCGAAGAACAGCCAGACGAACAGCTCCCCCAAAGCGCTGTAGGCGATCGGGCGCGGCCCGCCAGTATAGGCCCAGCCGGCGGCAACGGAACAAAGCCCGAGCAGCAGGATCGGCCAGCCGCCTTTGACTACCAGGTAAAACCCCAGCAGCACCGCCAAGCCGAAACAGGCCAACGCGGCGCGGCGCACGGTCACGGGGGCGAGCCATCCCGAAGCCGTGGCGCGGGCCGGGCCAACCCGCTCAGCGTTATCCGCACCCCGCTCGAAGTCGCTGACATCGTTATGCAGGTTAGTGCCGATCTGGATCAGCATCGCCGCCAGCAACGCCGCCAGCAGGGGAAGCCAAGCGATTGCGCCAGTCTCGGCATAGGCCAGGCTGCTGCCGACCATCACCGGCACGATGGAAACGGTCAGGGTCTTGGGGCGGAAAGCCAGCCACCAGTGGAGTGCTGAATCGGGTAGGGTAGACACAGCTTTATCGTGCCCACGCGGACAGGCAATCAACCGCGTGGGCACAAAAACGTGCCCACCCTACCTGACTTATCTCACGCTGCTTCATGATGCTAAGGCCTGCGCGGAAACTTGCCGAAATCGGGCTGCCGCTTCTCCAGCCAGGCATTGCGCCCTTCCTGGCCTTCTTCGGTCATGTAGAACAGCGCAGTGGCATTGCCGGCCAGCTCCTGGATGCCTGCCAAACCGTCGGTATCGGCATTGAACGAAGCCTTGAGCACCCTTAGCGCGGTGGGCGAGAGTTGCAGCATCTCCTTGCACCACTTCACCGTCTCGTTCTCCAGCTCGGCCAGCGGCACCACGGTGTTGACGAGCCCCATCGCCAGCGCTTCACGGGCATCGTACTGGCGGCACAGGAACCAGATTTCCTTGGCCTTCTTGAGTCCCACAACACGCGCCAGCAGCCCCGCGCCGAAACCGGCGTCGAAGCTGCCGACGCGCGGCCCGGTCTGGCCAAAGCGGGCATTGTCGGCGGCAATGGTCAGGTCGCACACCAGGTGCAGCACATGGCCGCCACCGATGGCATAACCCGCCACCATCGCCACCACGGGCTTGGGCAGGCCGCGAATCTGCTTTTGCAGGTCGAGCACATTCAGATAGGGCACGCCCCGCCCATCATGGTAACCGCCGTCGTCGCCGCGCACTTTCTGGTCGCCGCCGGAACAGAACGCCTGGTCGCCGGCACCGGTCAGAATGATGGCGCCGACTTCGGAATCCCTATGTGCCTGAAGAAAAGCTTCCATCAACTCGCGCACGGTCTGGGGACGAAATGCGTTACGCACCTCGGGGCGATTGATGGTGATCTTGGCGATGCCTTCCGCCCGGTGGTAAAGAATATCCTCGAAAATGCCGACAGCTTTCCATTCCATATTTTTGAGTTCCATTAATTAGGCTCTTTTCGCAAACCGTGTTGTTATCGGCAACCGACCCGGCACAACACCAATAACCATCTATGTTTCCAGGCAGTCGCAAGGTGTCCCTATCGATATGCTTGAAAGCCCCACAGGGTGATCCTTCGGATCAGACGCCAACACGATTTGCGAAAAGAGCCTTAGTTTATCTGTTCGAAAATTATTTTGAGGTCAATGTTTACCCCGACGAGGGTACGTTGACCCGTGAACTCAGCGAGGCAGGCTTCGACCGGGATGAGATTAACCAAGCCATGGCGTGGGTCAATG
>Ga0210044_10002020_pt1 | contig 30660 bp, 26 predicted proteins | sample CryGey13umfilter_2_FD_183959 | JGI IMG/M metagenome (GOLD analysis project Ga0210044, IMG submission 183959) | Groundwater microbial communities from aquifer in Utah, USA - Crystal Geyser 4/9/14 3 um filter (SPAdes) (version 2) | ecosystem: Environmental > Aquatic > Deep subsurface >...
CGCCCCCCTCGCTTCCCTCTCCTCTTCCGTCCGCGCTCGCGCCTCTCCCGCTCTACCCGCACCTTGAGCGCCTCCAGTTTGACGAGCCTTTGTGGAAGGGCGATACGGAGGCTCGCTGCACCTGTTCCGGACTTCTGGGTCATCCTCACCCAACACACACGGACCGTCGAAATTCCAGCAGTTTCAGCAAATCTCAACTACCCACATATTCGAGGGGATCCCTCAGCTCAGCGACGGATCCGAGGTGCTGTTGCACCTGCTCTTCGAGCACCAGAGCCAGGTCGAAGTCTTCATGGCGCTGCGCCTGCTCGAATACATGATGGATATCTGGCGCGCATTCCAGCGCGAGCACGGTGACACACGGCGGCTCCCGCCCATTCTACCCATTGTGCTCCACCACTCCGAGCGTGGTTGGACGACGACGACGCGCTTCGAGGAGTTGCTCGACTTGGGCCCCGAAGCGCGCGTCGATCTCGAGAATCTAGGACCACAAGCCACGGAGGAGTTCGTGACACTGGGAGAGAGATTGATCGAACAGGGCCGCCAGGAAGGTCTCCAGAAGGGTCTCCAGAAGGGTCTCCGGCGAGTAGTGCTCAAGCAGTTGGAATTGAAGTTCGGCCCCTTAGCGACGCCCAGCATGCGCAGGTCGAAGCGGCGGATGAGCCTGCTCTCGAGCGCATGAGCGAACGGGTGTTGAGCGCCAGCCAGCTCGCCGATGTGCTGGACCATTGATGTGAGAGGGTGGTGCCGAGCCCGACGCCATGCCGCGTTCCACCCGCCACGTGCACAGGCGCTCGGCCGTGCGGATGAAGTCCACATGCGACGAATCTCCTTCCTGACGGCGGTCGTTGTGCTCTCGGCTTGCTCGGGTGGCGGCGGAAGCGCCGAGTGGCGGCTTGTGTTCACCGACCTCGATCGGGTGGTGCTCAGCGCCTCCGGTCCCTCCACGGATGACCTGTGGATCGCCGGCGGTCGTCTTGGCAACGGCGTCGGCGCCCTCGCCATGCACTACGACGGAGTCAGCTGGCGCGAGCTCGATACCGGGACCGCCGAGACGTTCTGGTGGGTCTGGGCCGACGGCAGCGGGTCGGCCTTCTTCGTCGGCGAAGGCGGTGCGTTCGTGCACTGGCACGGCACCACCGCCACCCGCATCGACAGCGGCGTGACGTCAGTGCTCTTCGGCGTCTGGGGCACCTCCCCGAGCGACGTGTGGGCTGTGGGCGGCGATCCCTTCGCCGTGGACGAGCAGGACATCATCCTGCACTGGGATGGCAGCAGCATCACACGCGTGACGCTCGCCGCGCCTGCCGGAGCCGCGCTCTTCAAGGTCTCGGGTACCTCCTCGAGTGACGTGTGGACGGTGGGTCAGCACGGCGTGATCGTGCACTACGACGGCAGCGCATGGAGCCCCGTACCCAGCGGCACCATGGCCTCGCTGTTCACCGTCTATGCCGTCGCGCCGAACGACGCCCGGGCCGTGGGTGGACCACCCCGCCAGCTCTTGCATTGGGATGGAGCGAGCTGGAACGCCGAAGATCCCTTCGGCTATGGCAGTCAGCTCAACGGCGTGTCGGCAAACTCGCATGGAGACGTGCTGGTGGTTGGCGTGGGCGGCACGAAGTGGCTGCGCGAAGGCGGCACCTGGACGGACGACTCGGACTTCGAGCCCTTCGACGATTTCCATGGCGCCTGGCTCGACGAGAGCGGCGATGGCTTGGCCGTCGGCGGGAATTTCTTGGCGCCCGCGTCCCCGGGATCGCTCCGTGTCGGTTCGGTGGGCGCTCGCGGCCGCGCGGCGCTCTCGAGTCACCGCGAGTAAGGCCTCGTCCCAGGTCGGCAGCCGAGCTTCGCCAATTAGATGGCCGCGATGGCCCGCGTGAGCAGCGCTTCCACTTCCTCGACGATGGGCGCCATGCGCTCGTCGTCCACCACCGCGAACATGGCCTTGGGTGAGATGGCCGACACGCTGGTCCCGCCGCCGTCGCGCTCGCTGACGACCACGTTGCAGGGCAGCAAGAGGCCGATGCCCAGGTCCGCGCTTAGAGCCTTGTGGGCGAGGGGCGGGTTGCAGGCGCCAAGGATGGTGTAGCGGCGGAAGTCCACGTCGAGCTTCTTCTTCAGCGTGGCCTTCACGTCGATCTCCGTGAGCACGCCGAAGCCTTCCTCCTTCAAGGCCGCCGTCGTCTTGTCGATGGCGGTGTCGAAGTCGTAGTCGGTCTGCTTGTTGATGCCGTAGCTCGGGTTCATCGCGTCTAGCTCCTATCGGTCGAACACCGTCGGCCGTGGTCGAGTCTGGGTGGGCCGCAGCCCGTGTCAATCGGTCGCGCGGAGGCACGTAGCATTACGCGTCCGGCCCCGAAACGGGTATCGTGGGCCGATGACAGCCCTCTCGCGCCTCGCGCCTCCGTGCCTGCTCTCGCTCCTGCTCTTGGCTTCCGCCTGCGGTGGCGGCGGAGGCAGCGCCGGAAGCTGCACGATCCCGGCGGATTGCCCCACGGGTCAGACCTGTGTCGATGGCCTGTGTCACGGCACGGGCGACGCCGGCATGAATGACGCCACCGTCGGTGACGCCGCCCTGGACGCCTTCGTCTGTCCGCCCGCCCGTAGCTGCGACGGAATGTGCTGTGCGTCGGGCGAGAGCTGCGGAGGTGGCTCCTGCTGCCCGGCGGTCGAGCTCTGCGGTGGGCTGTGCTGCGGCGCGGATCAGCGCTGCGTGGCGGACTCCTGCGTGCTCGACTGCGCGGAAGGTCACGCGCCCTGTGGCTCGGGCGTCGACGCCGTCTGCTGTGGCATGGGCGACGTCTGCTACCTGGGGGCGTGCACCGTGCCCGGAGCCGCCTGCACCAGCACCCGCGACTGCGCGACAGGCGAGTATTGCGAGAGCAGCATCGGCGCGTGTTTGCCGCGCGCGACCGGAGGCGACGCCTGCGAGTACCGGCCCCCGGTGGGTCCGTTGGCTCTGGCCGTGGAGTGGGCCTGGTACGGCTCGACCGTCCTGCCTGCCTACAACCAGATCATGATGGCGCCCATGGTCGCCAACCTCGACGACGACAACGGCGACGGTCTGATCGACGAGCACGACATCCCGGACGTGGTCTTCCACACCTTCACCGGCAGCAACTACTGGAGTGACGGAATCCTGAGGGCCATCCGGGGCAGCGACGGCGTCGAGACCTGGCCCACCGCCGATCCGGGCTACCGAACGAGCCCCGGCGGTGAGCTCGCCATCGCCGACGTCGATCCCGCTTCGCCTGGCCCCGAGATCCTGGCCTGCTCACCTAGCGATCGCTTCGTCAGCCCGCGCCTGCCGGGTCACCTGATGGTCATCGCCCACGACGGCACCTTGCTGCGTGAGTTCGACACGGCGCCCAACGACGTGCCCTGTGGCTACGACGCGCCCGCCGTCGCAGACATGGACCACGACGGAGTGCCCGAGATCCTCGTGCGCTGGGTAGTCGCCCACGCGGACGGCACGGTCGTCAGCCGCATCCGCGACTCGCGCGATGCGTCCGGTCCCTACAACACCATGGCCGACGTCGACGGCGACGGCGCGCTCGAGGTGGTCGGTGGCGACGGCGTGTACGAGATGGACGGAACCCCGCTGTGGGAGCGCACGGTGGCCTCTCCCGGTCCGGGCGAGCTGCCCGCGAGCGCTCACGTAGCCGTGGCGGATCTGAACCTGGATGGCAGCCCCGAGATCGTCCTGGTCTCCGCCGGGGACCACAGCATCCGCGCCATCGAGGCGGCCACGGGCGCCGACTTCTGGGGGCCCGTGGACGTGAACCCGCCCGAGCTCGCGGCCGTGGTCGCCGCCAACGGCAACCCGAGCGGCGGCGGTCCGCCCACCATCGCCAACTTCGACGATGATTCCGAGCCCGAGATCGCCTTTGCTGGCGGCTTCGCCTACGTGGTCTTCGAGGGCGACGGCACGCGCAAGTGGTACTTCGAGACCCAGGATCGCTCTTCGCGATCGACGGGATCGAGCATCTTCGACTTCGAGGGCGATGGCCAAGCCGAGGTGCTCTACAACGACGAGCTCTTCTTCCGCGTCTTCCGCGGCAGCACGGGCGAGGTGCTGTACGAGCAGTGCAACACCTCGGGCACGCTCAAGGAGTTCCCCATCGTGGTCGACGTCGACAACGACGACCACGCCGAGATCATCTTGATGGAGAACAACTACGCCTTCGGCACCTGCACGGACGGCACGCCCTCGAGCACGGGCATCCACGTCCTGGGCAACCCGCTGAACCAATGGGTGCGTACCAGGCGCATCTGGAACCAGCACAGCTATCACGTCACGAACATCAACGAGGACGGCACCGTGCCCACGACGGAGGCGCCCAACTGGTCCACCGCCGGTCTCAACAACTTCCGCCAGAACGTGCAGCCCGACGGTCTCTTCGACGCGCCGGACCTGGTGTTGCGCGATCTCGTCGTGTCCACGCGCGGCTGCCCCGCCGAGCTGCGCCTCTCCGTGCGCGTGTTGAATCAGGGGCGCGCCAGCGCGCCGGCGGGCGTCCCGATCAGCGTGTACGAGACCAGCGCCGGACGCATGCAGGTCGGGCGGGCCGTGACCACGCGCGTGCTCTTGCCCGGGGAGAGCGAGCTCATCGAGTTCACGCCAGCCTTCCCCGTGCCGGCCGCTTCCGTGGGCACGACCTTCCACTTCGAGGCCATGCTCAACGATCCCGCGGACATGCCCCTCGACTCCTTCCACGAGTGCCGGGACGACAACGACGCCATCGGCCCCACGGAGGCGGGCTGCCCGCTGATCAGCTGAGCGGCAGGCCCGGCCGCGGGCTCGAGGACGCAGCGCCGTCCGGGACGCAAGTCGTGCTGGAGGCCTGCTTGCCGGCTTCGGGGGCCCGTGATACCGGGCCGACATGCGCATCACACCCATCTTCGTTTCGATCCTCCTCTGTCTCGGCCTGGGTCTCACCGCCTGCGGTTCGAGCGAGCCCACCACCACCACCACCGCCGACCAGGAGGCCTCCGTTGGCGGCGAGGCTCAGGAGCATCCCCAGCTTCCGCCCGATCTCGCGGCCTTCCACGACGCGCTCGCGCCCGTCTGGCACCACGATCCCGGCGAGGAGCGCGCTCACGACGCCTGCGACGCCGCTCAGACCTACATCCAGCTCTCGGCCAACGTGCAGAACGGTGAAGATCTTCGCACCGCGACGCGCCACCTCGCCGCCGTGTGCGGCAGCGCCGAGACGCCGGCCATCGAGGAGGCGCTCACGGCCGTCCACGAGGCATTCCACGCCGTGCTCGAAGCGCGCGATCCCGAGGGCTCGGCCACGGAGTCGCACGACGGCGACGCTCAGGCCGAGGACGCCAACCAGGCCGACGACGCGCAGGAAGCGCGTCTCTCCGACGAGACGACGCAGGGCAACTGAGCTGCGGGCGATCCTCTCGTGAGGATCAGCTCCGCCGCTCGCTCTGGACGCCGAGGTCGCGGCCTCAGCCCCAGCGGCGAGCTGGGTGACCACAAAACTCGGTAGGGCCCGACGCTCGTCGCGGGCCGCGGGCTGGTCGTCATGATGACGTCGAACGGCGCACCGGGTCGGGGCCGACCTCGACGCGCCATTCGAGGTCGGCGTCCTCGCTGCTTCAGAGCGAGAAGGTGTTGCCCGATGCGCCGGTGCTGCCGCCAGGGGCTGAGCCGAGGGCACCGCTGCCGCCGCTTCCGCCCGTGCCGCCGCCGCCCGTCGAGATCACGTTGGACGTGTTCATCACGGTCGAGCCCTGGCTGAAGATGCCGTAGCTCGGTCCGCCGGGTCCACCGCTGCCGCTGCCGGCGTTGCCACCAGGTCCGCCGGCCCCACTGCTACCGCCGCTGGCCGCGTCGTCCGCGCTGCTGCCGCCGCCGATTGCTGGCCCGCCGGAGCCGCCCGAGCCGCCGACTCCACCGGGTCCGCCGGGTCCACCGAAGCCGGTTCGGATCGTGCATTGCAAGACGGATAGGGTCGCGCTCTGGCCGAAGACGCCGAAGGAGCCGCCGCCGCCGCCACCGCCATGGCCGATGCTGCCGGGACAACCACCGCCGCCACCGCCGCCGCCGCCGCCACCGCGGTCCTTGTAGCAGAAGACACTGCTCACGCCGCCACCGCCGCCACCGCCGCCACCGCCGCCGCCGCCCGCGCCACCGGCCACGCCGTCGTTGCCGGTCGCCGGGACGAAGACGCCTGCCGCGACGCTGCCCGTGGTCGAACCGCCCGCCGAGGCGTTGAGGCCCGCGCTGCCGGCACCGCCCGAGAAGCCCGGCCCACCTGGGGTCGCGTCTTCGGTGCAGATGCCCGACACTGCGCCACCGTTGCCGGGCGTGCCTGCGTAGCCAGCTGCGGAGCCTGCTGTGCCGCCCAACCCGTCGGTGCCGTCGGCTGCATATCCGCCCGTGCCGCCCCTGCCACCCGGCGCGCCGCACATCGAGGTGCCTGCGGCGCCGGCGCCGCCGCCACCGCTGCAGCCACTGCAGCCATTGCCCCCGCGTGTGCCGACCGAGCCGGGTGCGCCGGTCGACCCGCTCGCACCCGCGCTGCCCGGTCCGCCGTTGCCGGCCGTGATGGTGTCGGCCCGGAGCGTGACGGTCGCGATGGAGTTCGTGACCCGCACACCGTAGGAGCTTCCTTGCGGCGTCGACGCCGAGGCCGAGGTGATGAAGAGCAGCTGCAGCTCGAGATCATCGTGCAGGTTATCGCCGATCACCGCCGTCGTGCCGCCCTGGATCTCCGAGTGGTTGTCGCGCGAGCGGCTCCAACCGTCGGCCGAGTCGTAGCCACCGTAGAGGCTGACGCCGTCGACCAGGGTGACGGTCTCGGCATAGCTGCCCATGGCGACGTAGACCTCTTTGCGCGTGCGCGCGTTGGCCAGCTCGATGCCGTGGCTGATGGTCGCGACCGGCGTGGCCATGGAGCCGTCGGCCGTGTCGTTGCCCAGAGGTGGCGGCGCGACGAAGATGCCCACCGCGATGTCGCCGTCGATGCCGTCGCAGTTGGCGTCTACGAAGCCCATCTCGGGGAAGTCGTCCATCGTCCCGAGGGCGCACTCGCAGCCGTTGCTGTCGTCGGAGTCCGCGTCGGCGAAGCCCGTGGTGCAGGCGAGGCCGCACGCGCCGGTCACGCACGCGGGCGCCATGTGCACCTGCGCGGGTGCGGGATCGGCGCACACGACGCAGTCGTTCTCGCCCGTGGGTCCGCAATGCAGTGCGTCGTTCATGAAGTCCGCGGGCGTGTGCGCGCAGTCCGTGTCTGCCTCGACGCACTCGTCCGTCGTGCAGTTGTTCATGTCGTCGCAGTCACGCGTGCCCGGCGAGGCACAGGCAGCGTCGACGCAGACCTCGTCGCCGTTGCAGAAGACGCTATCGCCCCCGCAATCCGAGTCGAATTCACAGGGAGGGGCGACCTGGCAGCCGACGCCCGCGAAGCAGGTCGTGCCGCTGGGGCAGGAGGTGTCCACCGGCGTGTTCTGGCAAGCGTCCGTGCTCGTGAGGCACTCGTCACGCGTGCAGCCGACACCGTCTCCGCAGGTGGGCGGAGGCGTCGCCACGCAGGCTCCGTCGGTGCACAAGAAGCCGCCGTTGCAGTAGATGCCGTCGGTGTCGACGCAGTCGGAGTCGACGGTGCAGCTCGGTGTGCCCGTGTCCGCCCCGCCGTCGCGCCCGCCATCGGTTCTGGGCGTCGGTGTCCCGGGCCCGCCCGAGGCGCAGCCCGCCACCAGCAAGCACAGCCCCAATGGCGCCAACGTCCCGATCAAGACCCGCTTCTGCATTCTCGTTCTCCCTAGACCCGTCCCTGGTTCGCCGATTCTATCAGTGCCGGAGTCAGCCGGCACCCACGCTGCGCCAGCGCTTCGTGCTATTGTCGGGACATGCTTCAAAGAGTTGTGCTTCGGCTTCCCCTGCTCGCGCTCGCCCTGCTCTTGCCCGTCGCCGGCTGCGATTGCGGCGGCGGCACGAACCCGCCGGGCACCTGCACCTCGCTCTCGGACTGCGATGGCGGCCTGTGCATCGACGGCATGTGTCATGCCCCCTCCGACGGGGGAGGCCTGGACGGGGCCACGCGCGACGGCGGCTTCGACGCGGGTGACGGTGGCGACTGCACGTCGCCCTGCGGCAGCGCCTGTTGTGTCGACCCGGAGGTCTGCGTCAGCGACGGCGTCTGCGCCACGGCCGGACCCGCCTGCACCACGGGCGACGACTGCGCGGACGACAGCTATTGCGACGCCACGCTCGGCGTCTGCCTGCCCTACGACGTGCCCACCGGGCATGACCGCGATCCGTCGTGCAGTCGCGTGATCGTGGCCGGCACCTTCTCCCCCACGGTGCAGTGCGAGTTCAGCGTCGCGCCCGCCGGCGACGCCTTCCCGGCCAATCTGCACGTGCTCGGCACGCCCATGGTCGCCGACCTGCGCGCTGGCGCCGGTCCCGCCGCGCCGCCCCATCCCTCCATCGTGGCGGTCTTCGACGACGGCGCGGACGGCTCGAGCGAGCAGCCCACGGGCGTGATCCGCATCCTCGACGGCGCGAGCTGCGAGCAGCAGGCCGAGCTCGGCTCCTTGCAGATGGTCTGCCACGACTGCCCGCCCGCCATCGGCGACCTCGACGGCGACGGCAAGCCCGAGATCGTCGCCTTCAAGGCCGGCGGCGGCATGGTCGCCTTCCATTACGACGACGCGACCAGCGCCTGGGCCGTGCTCTGGACCACGACGGCGGCCGACGGCACCACGCCCTTCAACCCCACGGGCGGCGGCTGGGCCGGGCCCTCCCTCGTCGATCTGGATGACGACGGCGTGCCCGAGGTGCTGCGCTTCGGCATGGTCTTCGACAACGCAGGCCACCTGATCGACCAGAGCCTGGGCACCACCTTCGGCTACAGCCAAGGCACCTTCTCGGTGGTCGCCGACGTGGATGGAGACGGCATCGTCGAGCTCGTCCAAGGCCACGGCGTGTGGCAGTGGGACAATGCGGCGCGCGCTTGGGCACCGGAGACCTGGTCGCCGGGTGGTTCGGCCGCGGGTCACGTGGCCATCGCCGACTTCGGAGACTTCCCCGGCGGCGTCGCCTGGCCGAGCGAGGCGCCCGAGGTCGCCGTGGTCTCGAGCGGGCAGGTTCGCCTGCAGACGCTCGACGGTATGACCGTCTTCGGGCCCATCGCCTTGCCCGGTGGCGGCACGGGTGGACCGCCGACCATCGGTGACTTCGACGGCGACGGTCGGCCCGAGTTCGCCTCGGCTGGCGCCACCGACTACACGGTCTTCGACCTCGACTGCACGGCGACACCCGTCGGCGAGTGCGCCCCTGGACGGACCGACGGCGTGCTCTGGGCGCAGCCTTCGCAGGACGCCTCGAGCAACGTCACGGGCTCGAGCATCTTCGACTTCGAGGGCGACGGACCCGCCGAGGCGGTGTACGGCGACGAGTGCTTCTTGCGCGTCTACTCGGGCGCGACGGGCGACGTCGTCTTCAGCCAGTACCGCTCGAGCTGCACCTGGTACGAGAACCCGGTGATCGCGGACGTGGACGGCGACTTCAACGCCGAAATCGTGATCGGCAACAACTACAACTGCGGCAGCGCCTCGAGCGGCGTCGCCTGCGGTGGTCTCGATCCGGGTGGCCTCGATCCCCTCTTCGCCGGCCTGCACTGCAGCGAGAACAGCGACTGTCTCTCCGGTAGCTGCGACTCGGGCCTGTGTCGTTGCACGAGCGACGCCGACTGCTGCACGGACTGCGATCGCGATGGCTTCGCCTGCGCCGCGCCGCCCGCCGGCACGCCCGGCGCCGGCAACACCTGCCGCGCCTCGCACCCGCACGGCGCCCTCGGCATCCGCGTCTATCGCGACTCCGCCGATCGCTGGGTGCGCTCACGCATGATCTGGAACCAGCACGCCTACTTCGTCACCAACGTGAACGACGACGGCACCATCCCGCGCACCAGCGCCGCGGGCATCAACTGGACCACGCCCGGGTTGAACAACTTCCGACAGAACGTGCAGGGCAGCGCCATCCCCGACGCCGCGCCCGACCTCACCTCGCGCAGCACCCCCGTGGCGTGCGCGGAGCGCGGCATCGCCACGCTCACCGCCAACGTGTGCAACCGCGGCACCGAGCCCGTGGGCGCCGGCCTCTTGGTCGGCTTCTACGACGGCGACCCCGCGCTGGGTGTGCGCATCTGTCAGGTGCCGACCACCGGCGTGCTCGATCCCGGCGCCTGCGAGCCCGTTAGCTGCACATGGAGCACCGCACCCGACGCCATGCCCGGACGCGACGTCGTCATCGTCGCCGACGACGCCTCCAGCGAGGGCGAGTGCCACGAGGGCAACAACACCACCACGCTCCCCGGCGTCTTCTGTCAGGGGCTCGAGTAGCGGATGGGGCGGGGTCAGGTGCTCGGACGCATTCCCTGCCTAGTCGTGCTCGTTTTCGGCGATGGCTGTGCTGCCGCGCACCACGCCGATCCATGCCGGGACTCGCCGACGCCTTGTCCGGTCGACACCGAACTGACCTGGATACCGGTGAAATATGCTCCAGCGATTGCGCAGCCTACTGGCCCCTGAGACGTCCGGCCTACTGCGAGGGCGAACGGGCTATCGCCGTTGAAGGTAGCTGCCTCGATCTCGCCGTTTGCACGCCTGTGGAACGATCACTCCCAGATGCCTCTGCGCCACGCTCGCCATTGGCAGACCCGCCACTGGCAGGCGGAGATCCGTGTGCACCTCCATGAAGAGCTAGCGAAGGATAGCGATGGAGAACGCCAACACATGTGGATTTGTCGATGGCTCGCCGTGCCCGATCACGACACCATTGCTGGGCGAGGAGTAGACGGTTGGCCGTGGGGCGCAGCGCTCGCGCGCGCCGGACGCGACGACGAGCGGTGACGCACACGGCCCCGACCTGAGTTGCACCGAGGTCGGTGCAGGACAGTTCCTGCACTCCACGAACAACGGTCGACGGCCGAGCTGCAAGACACTCAACGGTGCCGGAGCGCCGCCCCCCATCGCTGGGGGAGACGGGTTCGGTTCGGTCTGGCCAGCTTCCCGACGTCTTGGCGCGCTCGCGCTGCAGGTCCGGCTGACCGTGAATCGCGAGAGGGAGGTTCTGGATGGATGCGCGTGGGCTCTTCGTGCCCTGTGCCGTGCTCGTAGGATGCGGCGGCCCGGCGCCCCAGGCGGCTTCGTCGGATCGGGCGCGTACGCGCCCGAACGCGTCCGAGCAGACGTCCGAAGCAGAGGAACCGCCGCGTGTCGAGGGTGTGATCCCGCGCGTCGAATTGTTGGCGTCGGGCGCCCAGCCTCGACGTGTCTTGCGCTACGTGATCCCCGACGGGTCCACGCAGCGTGCTCGATTCTGGCATGAGCAACAGATTCGGATGGCAGGCGACGCCTCGCCCGAGCCCGTGCGCATCCCGATTCTGGTCGTCGTGCGCCTCGGTCCTACCGCCTCGACGCGCGTCGTGAGGGTTCCCTGCGGGCGGGCATCGGAGTAGGCTCGGCATCATGCGACTTCGACTCAGTCTGACCGACGACGCGACCGGTGCGACGGTTGCCCAGGCTGTCGTGTCCCAAGTCTTCGCTCGACGTGGCGAGGACGAACTGAGTGACTTCGCCCATGCGGCGCTGCCTCAGTTCGACGTCTCCGCGGAAGCCGCGGGCTATCGACTGAAGTTCCGGCACGAGGTGGTCCACGTCCCGACCTACGTACGCGTCGCGCTGAAGGGCTATCAACTCCACTGCACGGTGTTGCGCGACCAGCAGGCGGAGCACGCGCGCGGACACTGCCCACGCTGCGGTGCGTCCATGCAGGAGGAGCGCATCGGCGGCGCCTACCGATCGATCGCCGTGGCGCGCGCTCGCTGCCTGGTCTGCGGCGTCGAGGTGGTCGCCTTGGCCGAGGCATTCTCGCTCGGCGCGCCGAAGGGCCTGGGCGACGGCTGGGTGCGCGTCGTGTCGCCCATGGCCTGCTCGGGCTGCGGCGAGGTTTTGGTCCCCGGCACGATCACCGCCAACGGGCGCACGGTTCAGGTCGAGGCCTGCGGAGGCTGTCGGCTGGTGTTGCTCGAACCCGAGGATCGCGCGGTGTTGATGGGCGGCGTGGGCTAGCAGCCTGTTGAAGAGCCTCATCACTCGAGAACTTGGTAGCCTCAGCAACATGTCCAACTGCTGCGCGCGCCGTCGTTGGTCGTGCCGTAGCGTCGAGGGTGAGCCGCCCTCCGCGGCCGTGGGAAGTAGCGATGATGTGGTTCGAACGTTTGATGGGGTTTGCGGAGGAGTCTCCCGAGCAGGTGCGCGCCAACCTCGAGCTCGATGGCGAAGAGCTGGTGTCCAAGGTGAATGAGCGCCGCGTGCGCTGTGGGAGACTGACCACGCCGAGCCTGGCAGAGCTTCGGGCCGTGCACGCGCCGACGACCGAAGCCCCTGCACGCGTGCAAGAGATCATCGGTGACGCGGGAGAGCTTCACCGCCGGCCCGAGCATGCGGGCGCGCTGTTCCAGGCCGCATCCCAGTTCAACCTGCTCGAGATGTCGTCGCCTTCCGTCACGCCCGAAGAGGGCGTTGGCAGCTACGAGCTCGACCGCACGCAAGGCCCGGCGTGTGCCGTGAGCTGTGGCGGGGGCACGATCTATCGCAACTACTTCGCGCCCGTCGGTGCGCAGATCGGGCAGACGGCCACGAATCAGATCGACTGCCTCGCCGAGTTGGGCGCCGCGCTCGGACCCGACCTGTGGGAGATGAAGAACGGCTACGCGCTCGCACACGCCGACGGACTCTCGCGCATCAACACGCGCCTCGCCCTCGCCTCGGACGCGGAGCGCGACGAGCTTCGCGGCCTCTTGCGTATCGGCGTTCAGCACGACGTCGAAGTGCTCGGCACGGAGCATCGGGTCACGCAGGTCTACGGCTCGGGCATGCCCGTGAGCTACGGCAGGCCGCCAGCGCCGCTGTGGGAGCCCATCGCGCGGCTCGTGCTCGAGGCGTCCTACGAGGCGACGCTGCTCGCGGCGCGACGGCTCGGGATTCGTCAGGTCTTCTTGACGCTGCTCGGCGGCGGCGTGTTCGGCAACGACCCGCGTTGGATCGGCGACAGCATCCTGCGCACACTCTCCTTGGTCGACGGGCTCGACGTCTCCCTCGTCAGCTACGGTCGCTCGAACCCGGCCGTACAGCGCATCGTGCAGGCGCACTCTGCCGGCGCTCGGCTCTGACCCTAGCTCGCGAGCAGCGCGCGGGTCTCGGCGACGATCCGATCGAGTGACTGGGCTAGCCCGTGCTCGTCGTCGACTTCGATCAAGCGCACGTCGTCAGGGTAGGCGGCGGCAAAGTCGCGGCTGACTGCGATGGGCACGACCTCGTCGCCCTTGCCGTGGATGATCACGGTCGGCACCGGCGCGTAGAGGCGCATGGTGTCGGCCGGTGGCTCAGCACGGATCAGCGCGTGGTACTTGCGCCCGTGGGGTCCCGACTCGAGGCCGTGGCAGAAGATGACGTCCATACGGGTCCTCACTTGCCAGCCAGCATCTGCGCCCAGGCCATGCCGAGGATCAGAAGGAGCAGACCCGCCGCACTCACGCGGGCTACGCGCAGCGCACTCAGGCAGCGCACTACGCCGCGCAGGTCCTTGGGCACCAGGCACTTCAGTCGCTCGGCGGTCTCGTCGAAGAGATGCTCCTGTGCGTCCGGGGGCGCATAGAGACTGACGCTGACGGGTGCACCCTCGATCGTGAGGTTCGCGGTCCACCAGTCCAGGTTCGCGTCGTACTCGAGCGCCCAGCGCCGGATGCTCCCGCTGGGTTCGCGCGTGGCGCGGCCGTGGCTTCGCGAGCAACCTCGGGCAGTCGAAGCTCGGGCCGCCGAGCGCGAGTTCGTGGCAGCCTGGGCAGGGCACGGCGTCGACTACCAGACCGTGGTGGCAGGTGATGCGCGTCTCGTCGTCCAGGCACGACTGGCGCGTGTCCGCGAAGCCCTCCATGCCCGCGCTGGGGCAGTCGACGCCCGGCAACCACGCGGGCGTGCCGTAGCAGGCGTCCGCGCCTTCCACGTGTCCGCAGAAGAGTCCCTCGGGGCAGGCCCAGGCGTCCACGAGCGCTCCACCCTGGCAGCGGCCCACGCTGTCCACGCTCAGGCAAAGGGTGGCGTCCACGCCTGCGCATTCGTCCGTCGAGGTCACGCCTCCGTCCATGTCGAAGCCGCCCGCGTCGGGCTCCGGGACCGAGCTGTCCGGAAGCGTGGCCGCCGGCGTGCGACAGGCGCCCCAACCTGCGGTCGAGCAGGTGTGGTCGGCGTCGCACTCGTTCACCCGAAGGACGTAGCCGTCGCGGCAGAAGATCAAAGTGTTGTCCACGCAGAGCGGGCCATCCGGCTGCAGGGCGCACAGCGGCGACGGCGCATCGTCGAGCGCGCAGAACGCCTCGTCGCCGCCGAGGTCGACGCAGGTCCGGTCCCCGCAGTCGCGCTCTTGAAGCGCGAAGCGATCGGGCCAATAGCTCGTGTCGCGTTCGCATTGGGTCAAGACATTGCCGTCGCAGGAGGTGCCCTCGTGGTGGCACTCGCTGCCGTTGAGCTGGATCGTCTGGCAGCCCAGCAGGCCGAGGCAGAGCGGGATCGCGACGAAGAGTGAGCGCGCCATGGTCCATGGTCACAGCACGTCGCACGCCAAGCGGCTGTCTCCGAGGGATCGGGGGTGACGACCTCTCCGTGGCTCGCCTCGCCGTGCCTGGTTCACCACAGCGTGACGCGAGCGCACAGCGCCTGGTCACACCACGAGCCCCGCTCCACGTCGACGATCTCGTGACGAGCGCGAGCGGTTCGCGACGTCTGTCAGGGCGATGCGGGCGCCGGGCCGTGGACCGCGCGCATGCCCTGTGCAGCTTCGGCGTAGCGCGCCTCGTCGGGTGCCAGCGCGCTGGCTCGCTCGTACGCGGCGCGTGCGCCCGCGTCGTTCTCCATTCGCTGGCGCGTCACGCCGAGGTTGAACCACAGCCTCGCGTCCTCGGGATCGACGGCCGTGGCGTACTCGTACAGGCGCTCGCTCTCGGTGTAGTCCGCAGCCTCGTAGGCCTTCTGGGCGTCGGCCCAGGCGGCGAGCCCGCCCCCTTCGCCCCAGTTCACCCAGGGTCGAAGCCAGGCCGACGCGACGAAGCAGGCGAGCAGCAGCGCACCGGCCGCGGAGGCCAGCGCGTAGCGTGACGAGGCCTTCGCGCTCGCGGCGCATCCGAAGAGCGCACCGAGCACGAAGCCCGCACCGTGGGCGACGTTGGCGATGGGCATCACCTTGGTCACGGTCAGCCCGATGCAGAAGAAGAACCAGATCACGAAGAGCTGCGTGGTGCGCGCGTCCATGGCGTCGGAGAGCTTCGGATCGCGGCGATGGGCCACGGTGAGGAAGCCGACGATGCCGTAGCCCACGCCCGAGAGGCCGACGCCACCGCGGAAGAAGGCGTGCTCCGCCGCCGCCGAGCCCGCCCCGACCAGCAGGTAGAAGAGGAACGTCCGCGCCGAGCCGTAGCGTTGCTCGAGCAGCGAACCGAGGCGCCACAACCAGAAGAGGTTGAAGAGCAGGTGCATCGCCCCGACGTGCGGCAAGGCAGACGTGAGCAGGCGCCAGGGCTCGCCCTCAAAGGCGCGGTAGCTCATGTCGAAGGCGTCGATGTTGCGCCCGGACCACGAGAGCAGCGTCACCACCAGCGCCATCAGGCCGAGCCCGACCGTGGCGGGCAGCTTGGGTGCGGCTGAGAGAGGCGTCGCGCGGATCACGTCGGGATTATACGCGGCGCGCTTGGGGAAGCTGCCTTGGCCTGATGACCTCCGCCCATGCGCACATTGTTGGATCGGCCGCCCTTGTTTACGATCTCGCTTCGTGGATCACGAACAGGCGCCGAGCTGAGGCGATGCCCGCTCTCGAGATCGTGATCGACGAGCCCGGCGCGAGACTCGTCTTGTCCCAGGAGCCGAGGTCGAAGTGGAAGGACCGCGTCCATCGCGCCCTGGGGGCGATGAATCGCCGTCGTGGTCCGATGATCGTGGCCACGATCGATCACTTGGAGGCGTCGCCGGGACGACTCGAGATCACGACGGTGAATCCGTGTCGGCAGGTGACGGCAGAAGGCGATGAGCTGACCACCGTGAAGCTGAACTTCGGCTTCAGCGGCGATACGAGCTGCCTCGGCTCGATCCGGTTGGGGCGTGATCCCTTCCCTTCCTTGCTTCTGGGATTCATCAACGTCGCGTCGGAGGTCCGTGTTCGTGCGCGCGCCCATGGCGCTGCTCGGATTCACCTGCGGTGGTTCGGTCATGGCGGTGGCCGTGGGGATCGTGCTCATGATCCCCGCGCGAATCCTGGCGGCGCTGATTCGGGGGATCTTCCACGAACACGTGCACCTCGTCTGGCCGGTTCTGATCCCCAGTGGCTTGCTCGGCGTTCTCGTCGGGACGATGTTCGCGCACATGCACTGGACGGATCGGGGACTTCCGGGTCGCCCTCGCCGAGAGACGCAGCTCGATTGCGCGGCCAGTGAAGTGAGCATCCACGACGAGCGCGGCAAGCGTGGGCACTCCTTCGACGACCTGCGCGCCCTGAGGCTGGACGAGCTCGGCACCGGCATCCGCCTCGGCCTCGTGATGGACGACGACCTGGCGCTCGCCGAGTGGTCCGCCAACAACGCCGACACGCGCAACGAATCGCGTGGCATGGCGCGCGCTGGCCACGGCCCTTCAACGTCCGATCCATCTCCACGACAGTCGCGCGTAGGGGCGGCGCCGCGGCCTCGCGCCTACTCGGCCTCGTCCTCGAGCTGGATCACGAAGAGGAGCGCGTCGGCGTCGACTTGATCGCCTTCGGCCACGTCGACTCGGACGATCTCGCCCGCGTGTGGCGCACGCACCTCGTGCTCCATCTTCATCGCCTCGAGCACGGCCAGGCGTTGACCGGCTTCGACGCGCTCGCCGAGGGCGACCGAGAGGGAGAGCACGCGTCCGGGCATAGGTGCGATGCAGGCGCCCGCGATGGCCTCGAGCACGCGCTCGGGGAAGCGCGCTCGCTGACGCACGCTGACGGCGGCGCTGAGCGTGGTGACGAAGAAGGTGTCCTGATGCTCGACCACGCGCGCCTGTCGACGCAGACCGTCGAGCTCCCAGCGCAGCTCGTGCGCCTCGAGTCCGAGCAAGGTGACGGAGCGCGGCTGGGCGTCGGCGAGTAGCTCGAAGCGCCCATCACCGAGGTGTCGATAGCGCAGCTCGATGGGCGGCTGGCCTTCGACGCCAGAGTCGAAGCTCAGCGCCTCGTGTGTGTGGAAGTTGTTGCGATAGCCGCGCGGGATCGAGGACAGCACCTCGGCCTCGCGCCGTCGCATCTCGAAGCCGAAGAGCATGCCGGCGACGCTCGCGTCGATCAGACTCTCTCGCGCCGGACCCTCGTGCAGCGCCTCGGCCAGGTGCTCCGGGATGAAGTGCGTGTGCGTGTCTCCGGAGCGGAAGGCCTCGTGCTCGAGCGCCTGGACCAACAGGCGCCGGTTTGTCTGCACGCCGGCCAGACCCAGCCCCGAGAGGCAGCGGATCATGCGATCGATGGCCGTCTGGCGATCGCCCGCATGGATCACCAGGCGCGCGAGCATGGGATCGTAGTGGGTCGAGACCACGGAGCCGCGCTCCACGCTCGCCTCCACGCGCAGTCCCGGCACGTCCTCCCAGGCGAAGTCGAAGAGCGTGCCCGTCTGGGGCAGGAAATCCTTGGCCGGATCCTCGGCGTAGAGCCTGACCTCGAGGGCGTGACCCGAGAGCGGGATCTCGTCTTGGATGAAGCGCAGGCGCTCCCCGCGCGCGACGCGCAGCTGCTCCTCGACTAGGTCGAGCCCCGTCACCATCTCGGTGGTCGCGTGCTCGACTTGAAGTCGGGTGTTCATCTCGAGAAAGTGGAAGCTCCGGTCGGGCGCGAGCAAGAACTCCACCGTGCCGACGCCGCGGTAGCCGATGGCCTGGGCGCAGCGCACCGCCGCTTCTCCCATGCGACAGCGCAGCCCGTGATCGACGGCGGGTGAGGGGCACTCCTCGATGATCTTCTGATGACGCCGTTGGATGGAGCACTCGCGCTCGTAGGCGTGGATCACGTTGCCGGCGCCGTCGGCGAGGACCTGCACCTCGACGTGACGCGCCTGGTCGATGTAGCGCTCGAGCAGCAGGCTTCCGTCTCCGAAGGCGGCCTCTGCCTCGCGCTGCGCGGAGCGGATGGCGTCCTCCACCCCTTCCAGTGAGTAGAGGCGCTTCATGCCCTTGCCGCCGCCACCGGCGCTTGCCTTGAGCAGCAGCGGCGCGCCGAGCTCACGCGCGGCGGCGAGCAGCAGCGAAAACTCCTGGGACTCGGGCACGATGCCCTCGATCACGGGGATGCCCATCTCGATGGCGATGGCCTTGGCGCGGCGCTTGTCGCCCATGGTCTCGATGGACTCGGGCGTCGGACCCACGAAGATCAATCCCGCGTCTTCCACGGCGCGCGCGAAGCGGGCGTTCTCGGCCAGGAAGCCCCAGCCGGGATGAATCGCATCGGCGCCCACGCGCGCGGCGGCCTCGAGGATACGCTCGATCGAGAGGTAGCTCTCGACGGCGGCGGCGGGTCCGATGCACACGGCCTCGTCCGCCTCGCGCACGAAGGGCAAGAGCGCGTCGGCTTCGGAGAAGACGGCCACCGTGGCGATGCCCATGCGCTTCGCCGTCGCCATCACGCGGGACGCGACGTCTCCCCGGTTGGCGATCAAGAGCTTTCGAATGCGTTGTGTGCTCGTCATCTCAATGCCGGAAGACGCCGTAGCGCATCGTGCCCTCGACGGGCGCGTTGGAGGCGGCGCTCAGGCTGATGCCCAGCACCGTGCGCGTGTCGCGCGGGTCGATGATGCCGTCGTCCCATAGGCGGGCCGAAGCGTAGAGCGCGGTGGACTGCTGCTCGATGGCGTTCTCCATCAGCATCTTGGCGCCTCCGAGCATGGCCTCGTCCACCTCGACACCCTTCTTCGCGGCGGCGCCGCGCTTGATGATGTCGAGCACACCCGCGAGCTGCTTGCCGCCCATCACGGCGATGCGGTGGTTGGGCCAGGTGAAGAGGAAGCGCGGTCGGTAGGCGCGTCCGCTCATGGCGTAGTTGCCCGCGCCGTAGCTGGCGCCCGTCATGATCGTGATCGCCGGCACGGTGCTGTTCGAGACCGCGTTGATCATCTTCGCGCCGTGCTTGATGATGCCCTCGCGCTCCACCTGGCCTCCCACCATGAAGCCCGTGGTGTTCTGCAGGAAGACGAGCGGGACGTTGCGTTGGTTGCACAGCTCGATGAACTGCGCGCCCTTGTTTGCGGCCTTGCTCTCGAGCACGCCGTGGTTCGCGAGCACGCCGATGGGGAAGCCGTGCACGTGCGCCCAGCCGCAGACCAAGGTCGAGCCGTAGCGCGGCTTGAACTCGCTGAAGCGGGAGTCGTCCACGATGCGCGCCAACACCTCACGCGGATCGAAGGGCACCCGCGGATCGGCGGAGGCGATGCCCAGCAGCTCGTCGGGATCGAAGCGAGGCGCTGTCACCTCACGGGGTGGAGGCACGTAGCCCTTGCGCCACTCGAGGTGGGCCACGATCTCGCGCCCCAGGCGCAGGGCGTCCATCTCGTCTTCGGCCAGATAGTCCGCGACGCCGCTCTCGCTGGCGTGCATCTCGGCGCCGCCCAGGCTCTCGTCGTCGATCTCCTCGCCCGTGGCCATCTTCACCAGCGGTGGGCCGGCGAGGTAGACCTGCGCCTGCTCCTTCACCATCACCACGTAGTCGCTCATGCCCGGGATGTAGGCGCCTCCCGCGGTCGAGCTGCCGAAGACGAGGCAGATGCTCGGGAGCTTCTCGGCGCTGCGTCGCGTCAGATCGCGGAAGCCCGCGCCGCCGGCCACGAAGATGCGATCCTGATTGGGCAGATCTGCGCCGGCGCTCTCGATCAGGCTGATGCCCACGAGCTGATTCTGATCGGCGATCTCCGCCAGGCGTCCGCTCTTCTGCATCGAGAGCGGGGTGATGGCGCCGCCCTTCACCGTGGCCTCGCTGGCCGTGATCAGGCATTCGACGCCGGACACCACGCCCACGCCGCCGACCACGGAGCAGCCGGGTGGCTCACCGGGCACGCCGGTTCCGGCCAAGGCGCCGATCTCGAGGAAGGGGCTGTCCCGATCGAGCAAGAGCTCGATGCGTTGGCGCGGCAGGATGCGTCCGCGCGCGACGTGACGTGTGTTGTACTTCTCGCCTCCCCCTTGGTTCACGCGCGTCAGCGCCTTGGCCAGGTCGTCGAGGGCGGTCAGGTTCGCGGCGCGGTTGTCCGTGTAGGGTGGCGAGCGCTTGTCGAGCCGGGAGCGGAGCTCTGGATAACGCTGGGCGGCGGACATGGCGGCATCCTCGACGTCCGGGCGGGCGCCGTCAACGAGAAACTGAATGAGGATTCAGGAGCGCCGAGCCAGCCAGCGCCTGTCCCTGATTCGCGTCGGATCCCACACGGGGCGCGCTTGCCCTACTCCTCGACGACCCGGACCGGACCCGTGCGGGCCCAGCCAGCGCCGTTGGGTACATAGACCGCGCTCGCCCGGATGCCCTCGATGGGATAGCGCAGGGACAGGTTCAGCAGGCCATCGACCAGCTGAAATTCCACCACGACGTAGGCCGTACCGGGCGCCCCCTGCTCGGGCGTGATCCACTCCACGGGCGCACCCAGCAGCTGGAACGCCGGTCGGTCGGTCGAGTTGGGGTCGGCGACGATGCGCACGGGCACCCGACCGGGCTGCGATGTATGCCAATAGGGCTCGAGCTCTTCGCTCGTGATCAGATCGACCAGCGGCGAGTCGCTGCCGGCCGTGGCGGTCGAGCGCGTGGGCATCGGGGCCGTTGGTTCCTCGTTCGCCGGACTCGTTCCGCAGCCGGAGAGCGTGCTCAGGCACAGCAAGGCCCCCAGCGCGCGACCCAATGCAAGCGCATCGAGCGACCTCGGCGAAGACGAGGCGTGCCTCATGGAGTCGGCGTGCTGATCACGGGCGGACGCCGATTTCGCCAGGGCATCGCCTCTTCGAGCTGCGCCGCCAAGCGGAAGAGCACGGCCTCGTCGCCGAAGCGCGAGGTGAACATGCTGCCGATGGGCAGGCCCTCGTCGTTCCAGTGGAGCGGCACGTTCATGGACGGCTGACCCGTGAAGTTGGCCACCGGCGTGAAGGGGATGAAGTCGTAGGCGCGGCGCGCGGCCTGCTCGAGGGCGCCCGACTTCTCGATCAGTCGACCGAGCTTGGCGCGAGCGGCCAGCTTCTGAACCACGGCCTCGGCGCCGGTGGCGCGCAACGCACCATGGGGAAGGGGAGGCTTGCCCAGGGTGGGCGTGAGCACGACGTCGTAGTCGGCGTACAGCACGGCGAGGCGTCGGCTCTCGGTCTGCAACGCGCGCACGGAGCGCTCCAGATCGGCCGCGGACATGGCGCCGCCGATCAGCGCGAGCAACCAGGTCTCGGGCTCGAAGTCGTCGTACTGCGCAGGCCTGCCGACGAGCGCCTGCGCCTCCTCGACGTCGATGGCCGTGTTCGCGCAGACCACGGTGAGGAAGTGCTGCGCCAGGTCCATGGGCTTGTGCTCGGGTGACACGTTCTCGACCTGATGGCCCAGCTCTTCCAAGAGCTCGATGGAGCGTTCGACCGCGTCGATGCAGTCCGCGTGCACGCTGCCGGGCATGGCCGGCTCCGTGTGGCAGGCGATGCGCAACTTGCCTGGCTGCGCGCCCACCTCTTCCAGCAGGGGACGCCCCGGCGCCTCGACGGCGTAGGCCGCGCCGCGCTCGAATCCACGCGTCGCATCCAGCAGGGCGGCGCTGTCGCGCACGCTGAGCGTGACCGCGTGCTCGATGGCGAAGCCGTTCCAATGCTCGCTCGCGCCGGGACCCGAGGGCGTGCGCCCGCGCGTCGGCTTCATGCCGAACAGACCGCAGCACGAGGCGGGGATGCGGATCGATCCACCGCCGTCGCCGCCGTGTCCCATGGGCACCGCGCGCGCCGCCACCAGCGCCGCCGAGCCACCGCTCGAGCCGCCCGAGGTGCGCCCGATCTTCCAGGGCGTCGACGTGGGTCCGAAGGCCGCGGGCTCGGTCACGGGCATCAGCCCGAACTCGGGCGTGTTGGTCTTGCAGATGGGGATCAGCCCTGCCTTGCGCTGTCGGCGGTAGAGCTCCGTGGCCACGGCCGGCTTCCAGCCACGGTAGTAGCGCGAGCCGCTCTGCGTGGGCACGCCGGGCACAGCCAGGATCAGATCCTTCAACACGAAGGGCACGCCCGCGAACACGCCATCGCCGAGGGGCTCCTGAGCCATGGCGCGGGCCTGCACGTACATGCTGGTGACCACGGCGTTGAGCTTGGGGTTCACGCGCTCGACACGCGCGATGGCCTCCTCGACCAAATCCGTGGCGCTCACCTCGCCCCGTCGCACCAGCTCCGCTAGGCCCAGGGCGTCGTAGCCTTCGTACTCGCTGAATCCGGTCATGCCGAGGTGTTATCCCCGCGGCCCGAGATAATCCAGCGACTCAGAAGGGCCAGTAGATGTCGGGGATGGGTCGTGCCGGCCGCGCCAGGTAGAACCCCTGGGCGAATTGCGCCCCCGTGTCGCGCACGGCCTTGAGCTCGTCCAGGGTCTCGACCCCTTCGCACACGACCTCCGCGCCCAGCTCCGCGCACAGGTTGACCAGGCTCCTCGCCAGCTTCTGCTTGCGCGGGTGCTTGTCGATGCCTTTGACCAGCGAGATGTCGAGCTTCACGTGCGAGGGCTCGAGGTCGACGATGCGCGCGAGGTTCGAGTAGCCGGCGCCGAAGTCGTCGATCACGATCTGCGCGCCCGTGCGCTGGCGGACCTCGTTCAGCACGCTCATGCAGATGTCGAAGTACTCGAAGGCGGCGGCCTCCGTGACCTCGATGTAGATGCCGTGCTCGTAGAAGCCGATGGGATCATCGGGCCGCACCAGCCAGCGCGAGGTCAGCTCCTTCGGGTGCACGTTGACGAAGACCTTCACCTTGTCGAGGTGCTCGAAGGCCACCTCGCGGATCGTCCGGCCCAGGCGCCCGCAGGCCTCCTGCGCGACCGCGTGCTCGAACAGGGTCAGGGGCGATCGGAACTCTTCTTGGTTGCAGCGCACCAAGCCCTCGACCGCGAAGCAGGAGCCGTCGCTGAGGTCGACGATGGGCTGGAAGACCACGTCGAGCTGATCACTCGTCAGGTCCCGCACGCTGGCCGCGTGGGGCGCGGGATGCTGGGACGGCGGCATGAAGTCCGTCAGGGTCCAAGCGCGACGTTCATCAGCCATCGGGGAACTATACTCCATCCGGCGACGGTTCGAGCGCGCAGGCTTGCGAGCGGCCAATCTTGGCGTCCGTGACGGGATGATGACGCCCCGTTTGTCCGGCAGCGCTTACGCTAGTGGGGATGTCGGACCTAGTCACGGCGCTGCGCCTCGCGGGATGGTTGCTCCCCACGCCCCGCGCCAAGAAGCGACCGCGGGTCGAGCGCAGCGTGGTCTCGAGCGCGGAGGGCACGGCCGGCTGGATCTACCGTCCGCGTGGGCGTGAGCCCCAGGGTTCCTTGCTGGTGCTGCCGGGTCTGCATCCGGCGGGACCCGCGGACCCGCGCCTGGATCGTTTCTGTGCCGTGCTCGCGGACGCGGGGGCGCTGGTCTTCGCGGCCTTCCTCCCCACCTATGGCTCCCTCGCGGTCGCACCTGAGGTCGTGGACGAAGCGCGCACGGCCTTCCAGCGCCTGCTCGAGCTGCCGGCACGACCCCAAGCGCGCAAGCCCGGCGTCGTCTCCATCTCCTTCGGCTCGCTGCCCGCCATCGCGCTCGCGGCCTCGCCCGACTACGGCCCGCGCATCGGCCGACTCGTCACTTTCGGCGGCTTCGCGGACTTCGATGCCACGCTGCGTTTCGCGCTCAGCGGCGACGGAGACCGGGCCCACGACCCGCTCAATCGACCCGCCGTCTACCTCAACTTGCTCGATCTACTGGACGAGCCTCCGCGCGATCGGCCGGCGCTCGAGGCGGCCTATCGCTCCTTCGTGTATCGCACCTGGGGTCGCCCCGAGATGAAGCTGGAGGGGCGCTACCTCGCGGTGGCGCGCGAGCTCGCCTCCGGCGTTCACGCGGACGACCTCGCGCTCTTCGAGCTCGGCACCGGGCTGCGCGAGGGTGGAGAGGAGTTCGCCTTCCGGCTCCTGGCCAAGGACGCCGCAGACTTCTCCTACATGGATCCCACGCTTCACCTCGCGCGCTTGATCGCGCCCGCGACCTTCATCCACGGGCGCGATGACGACGTCATCCCCTTCGAAGCCGCGGCGGCTCTGGCACAGGGGACGCGAGACGGAGCCGGCGCGCGCGCCCTGACCACCGGTCTGTACAACCACACCGGCTCGGCGGGACTCGGCGCGTTGGCGGATGTGGGGCGCGAGCTCGCGTCGGCTCGAGCCATCTTCGCCGCACTGTCCGACTGCGTACGCGGCCCGCGCGTCTGACGGCATGGTCCTTGTCTACTCCGTGACCTCCGGGCAGCCTCCCCAATTCGGATCGAAGGCTCCGCGCAGCCCCGCCTCGACCGAGACCGCCGGCGCCCACGCTCCGTCTACGAAGGGGCTCCGTGAGGACCGGAGGGAGCTGCACCCGCCGCGTCCGAGCGCACCCCAATGGACATGCACGATGCGATGACTCGCGCGCTGCGCGAAGTAGCAGGTGGGGTAGACGAGTAGGAGGAGCGCCAACAGGAGCGCACCGAGCACGGGCAGTCGCCCCATCGGGCGGGGAGGATCGGCGTCGGTGGAGTCGTTCATGGCTCGCTCGGTCGCAGCGTCTCTCTCGTCCCTGCGCCACTGAAGGTCATGAGCACGGCTCGCGCGATCAAGGTCGAGTCGCGGCGCTGCGCACGTCTTGCCAGTTCGTCATGTACTGGGCGAAGGCCCGCGTCCTCGACGCGCAGCATGCTCTCGTCGTTGCTGCGCAGCGCGGAGGCCGAGTAGTTCTCCGAGCCGGTGATTACCAGCTGCCGATGCGCGACGGATCCGGCGAAGGGCGCGTCGATGATCATGTACTTCGAGTGCAGCTCCCAGCCGCTGCGCGTGGGGTAGGGCGTCAACACCACGCCGCCCGTGGTGAGCAAGGAGCGCACAAGGGTGCCGATGGGAATCGTCGAGTCGCCCGCGACCACGCGCACGTCGCAGCCTTCACGCGCGCGCGTCGCCAAGGCCTGCGCGACTTCCCGTCGGCCGTCAGTGAAATAGGCCATGGCCACACGGATGCGCGAGGTCGCGTCGCAGCTCACGCTGTTGACGGCGTCGAGCACGGGATCCGCGCCGGTGTCACGCGGGAAGAAGTAGGCGCGGCTGCGATAGTCCCCCGCGTCCTCGTGGTAGTAGTTCGGATCCTCGACGTCGGCCCAGAGGTCTCGCCACGTGCGCTCGTAGGCGGCGAAGAGCGCGGCGTCCCCGCGCACGATGAGCCCGTCGTTGTTGCCGGTGAGCTGCGCCGTCGTCAGGTTGTAGGAGGACTGCACGACGACGTTCCGCGAGCCGTCCGAGAGCGCCGAGAAGAGGAAGGTCTTGTGGTGCATGATCCCGCTGCCCACGCAGGCGGTGCCCGGCGCGTCGCATAGATGCACGCGGCTCGCGCCCAGCCCGGTGCGCAGGTTGCTCACCTCGGAGCCGAGCCCGTCGGCGCCTCCGTCGAGCAGGATGCGTACGTCCACGCCGCGCGCGGCGGCTCGGTTCAAGGCGTCCGCCGGGCCGCTCCGGGTGAAGGAGAAGATCGCCACGCGGATGCGCGATCCGGGCTGCGCCGCGTCGATCAGCGCCGTGATGCGATCCTCGACGCCGGTGTCGCGCCCGTTGCCCGTCGGTCGATGCGTGAACATCGCCTCGAAGGTGCCGCTCGGTGCGGGTGGCGTGCCCCCGTCGGGCGTGCCCGAGTCGACGACGCCCGAATCGACGATGCCCGAATCGACGACGCCCGAATCCACGGGAGCGCTCGCGTCACGGGAATTGCCGGAGTCCGCGGAGCCCGAGTCCATGGCGGCGGCGTCCGTCGACGTGGCGTCGAAGCCAGCGTCCGTCTGCGCGGCGCCGTCCCATGCGGCGTCGTCGCCTGCGTCGTAGGGGGTCGGTGCCGCGGCGGCACCGCAACCGAGCAACAGAGCGAGGAGGCCGAAGCGAATCGCCCCGCGCGCGTGCGAGCAAGTCATCCCGGCACGGTAATGCGTCCATCGGCGCCTGTCCCGTGCGGGTGACCCGGCCGACGCTCCGCCCTCGATTCGTCCAGGGCCGAGGGCGCGAGCGTCCAGCAGGCTCGCTCCGCCGCGTCGCCTCGCGTCGGGTCACGGGCTGCGATCAGCGGCCGTGCGGCTGCGTCAGCGACAGCACCAGCGGCTCGTTCTCGCGGGCGTCGAAGCGGAGGATGCGCCCGGCCGTGCGATAGGCGCTTCGGAGGTAGGGGAGCGCATCGGCGTCGGCGACATCACCGCGCGCTCGGCCCAGGACCGTGACCTCGTCGCCTTCACGCAACAGGGCGTGCCCGTCGAGAGCAGGCGCGGGTGCGATCACGAACGCATCGTCGTCGATGAGCGCCGCCCCAGACTCGTCGACCACGAGCAAGCGTCCACACGCGCGCGTGCTCAGGCGCATGGACTCGCGGTAGCGGATGGCCCCTCCCACCCGCAAGCTGACGCTCGCTCGAGCCGCTCGCGCTGGGACCACGCGGCGCATGCCGTCCCCGCGAATTCCGTGGCCTCGAGCACGTGCAAGCGGCCGTGCACCCCCGCGACCTCGACGGCGTCGCTCTCGAGCCATTCACTCACGGGGCGCGGCTCGACCCTGTGCCGGGCGCGCCGGATCGAGCGCTCGGAGCTGTGCCACCGCTTCGCGATCTGCTCGCTCACGACGGTCGCGCCCAAGGTCGCGTCCACCCCCCACGGCCAAGGCACCCGGCCCGATCCACGCCGGTGCAGTGCTCGCGAAGCCGACGCTAGCGGCGACGATGCCCGCGGCGACGATGCCCGCGGCGACGGAGAAGTCCCTCCACTCGTTCTGCCGCTCGCGTGTGAGGTTCGCCAGCGCGGGGATGGTACGACCGTCGCGTGCCACGCGCGCCACGCGACAGGCTCGGCAGTATGGCAGCGTGGCAGCGGGGCAGCGTGGCGTCCCGCGACTGACATCGTGGACAGTAGAGAACCCGCGCATGGCGCATGGGAGGCAGTCTACAGCTCTGCTGCTGGGCGCGCTCGATGCGCACTCGGCGGACCCACGGCGACTTCGAGCTGACGCGGCCTCCCTAGACGCTGGAGACGCGCGCCTCAGGGGGCGTGAGCGCCTGCATCAACTCGCGCAGGCCCGCGACGATCTCCGTCGACGGTGCGCTCCCTACCTCGTAGCCCGCTTTGGCGCGTCGCCCGTCCTGACTCAACCAGACCTGGGCGCGCTCGCCGCTGGGCACCAGGAAGATCAGCCGCGCGAGGGAGCCGCCCTCTTCGAGCGTGGTCCCTTCCCAGCGCAGCTCACCGAAGGGAGCCGCGGCCGTGAGGCGCTCGAGCCTGATCGCGATCGAGCGCGCGACCTGGCCCGGCGCGGGCATCTCGCCGGGCGCCAGCAGAGTCACGCCTTCCTGCGCCAGAGCCTGCCGTGAGGCAGCGAGCGCGTCGTCGAGCATGCGCGTCGGCGTCAGCGGTGCCAGCGCGCCCATGCCGTAGAAGCGCGCGTAGGTCTCGAAGAAGCCGCTGCAGCGCGAGCTCAGGAGGCAGCTCGTGCAGCGCTCGTGCTTGAGCTTGTCGCGCCGCTTCACCAGGTACTTGTCCCAGGGCTCGCTCAGCGTGTCGTCGCCGTCGATGGCGATGGTGGCGGTGCTCTCGCCGTCGTGATGAATGTAGGGCAACAGCTCGGGCGCGACGCAGTAGGGAAGGTTGCCGATGTTCACGTCGAAGTCGGGCGCCAGGGTGCGGAAGCCCTGGATCATGCGGGCCAGCGCCGGGACCATCTCCGTGTAGTCCGGCATGGAGTTCTTCAGCTCCTCCTCCGTGCGATCACCGGCGTCGAGGGGGCGCATCATGTCGAGGTGCAGCTGCTCCACGCCGAAGCGCGTGCACAGCTCGGGGAAGGCGTCCACCGACTCGTAGTTCGAGCGCACCACGCACATGTTGATGCTGATGCGCTGCTCGCGAGCGCGCAGGTTCTCGAGCGTGCGCAGGATGCGCAGGAACGAGCCGTGCTTCCGCGTCGTCAGCTCATGCGCCTCGCGCGTCGCGCCCTGGATCGAGATGCGGAAGTGGAAGGGGCCGCCCGTGGCCAGGATGCGATCCACGAAGTCGGCGTTGGCCGTCTTCACGCCGTTGGTGAAGATCACGATCTCGGAGAAGCCCAGGCTCACGGCGTGCTGGAGCACCTTGAAGAAGGTGGGCTGGAGCGTGGGTTCGCCGCCGAGCAACGTGAGCTTCTCGTGACCCTTAGCGCGCGCCTCGTCCAGCTTGGCCAGGATGGGTGCCTCGGGCAGCGGGAAGGCCTCGCGCATGGCCGTGCGTTGCCCGCTGACGCAGAAGACACAGCGGTTGTTGCACATGTGGCCGAGCTGAATCTCGACCTGCCTGTCCGGCTCCATCGGCGGAGTGTAACGCATGCTTTGGCGCTGCCCTACACTGGTTGCTCAGGTTTCGACACGAAGGGGATGAGGGATGCGAAGCACACGGAGCAGGGGTCTCCTGCGCGGCATGGCGGCCCTCGTCATCCTGACCTCGTCCGCCTGTGATTGCGGCGCGGGGACGAATCCGGCCATGGACGGCAGCGTGGACGGCTCGCCCGACGGGGCCTCGACGGAGGGCGGCTCGGTCGACGGCTCGGTCGACGGCGCCAGCCCTGACGGCTCGGTCGATGGATCGGCAGACGCGGCTGAGGTCGCGGCGGACGTCGCGCGCATGGTTGAACTCTGTCACGCGTGGGGTGACCTCTTGCGTGCGACGCAACGGAGCTGCTGCATGGCTGACGAGCCGGTCGACGCGACCGAGGGCAGACGGCGCCGCCTGTCACTCCGGCACCGCATGCGCCGGAGGCTACTGCGACCACCAGGTGTGCACGTCGACGCCGCATCCGGGCTGGTGCAACGGGTGAGCGTGGAAGGCCAAGAAGTGATGAGAGGATCAGAAACAGTCGGAGGATTCAGACGATATGGAAGCTCGACGATCGGTCACGTACAGGTTCTTCGCTCCAAGGCTCACGACGTTGGCGCTGCTCTGCCTGCCGCTGACGGCCTGCGACTGCGGGGCTGGGACGAATCCGTCGATGGACAGCAGCGTGGACGCCTCACCCGACGCGGGCTCGACGGGGGGCGGAATGCTCGAGGACACGGTCGACGGCTCGGTCGACGGCGCGACCGACGGTGCGACCGACGGTGCGACGGATGGGTCCCTCGACGCGTCAGCGGACGCCACCTGGCTCGACGACGGCTCGCCCGACGAGGCACTCGCATACGCCAGCCCTGCCGCGACTGGGGTGACACCGTCTGCAATGCCCAGTGGACGTGGGGCTGCTGCACACCCGACGAAGTCAGGAACGCTAAGCTGGCCGAATGCCAGACCCGCTACTACACCTGCTGCGACTACCTGTTCATGGGCGCGGCCTGGACCGATGGCCGCATCCATTTCGCCGTCATCACCGCCGAGGCGGACATGGCCGCGATGCGCGCCGCCGCCATGGTCTGCGATCCCGACGCCGGCAGCGACCCGAGCAAGGACCTTACGGGCAGGATCCCCGTTGGCGGCGATTGCACGCCCATCGATGCCTACATCGACATCGGCAACGACGCGTCGGCGATCTCTGCCTGCGATCCGGGCCTGTATTGCAAGGTGACCAGGGACGGCAGCACGCTCCACGGCGTGTGCACCAACCTCGGAACCGTTGGAGCTTCTTGCGGGGTGAACGACTGCGTGCGGACCCTGACGTGTGGCGCGTCGTCGACCTGCGAGGAGCCCGCCGCCGACGGAGCGACCTGTCGGTACTGGGACCAGTGCGCGGGTGGCTACCGCGATCACGGCGTCTGTACGTCCACGCCCCATCCCCGCTCGTGCAACATGTGACCTCGTGGTGCTGGCCCACGTGATGGGGTCGTCCCTCTGGCTGTAGGGGCCGAGGCTCCACCCGGCCCGCGTGCGTTGTGTGATGTGGACGTCGCCGTGTGGTTCCGCGGGCGGCCCCCGACGGGCGTGGGCCTCTGATATGGAATGACCTGTCCATGAGGGGATAGGTTGCTGCGATAGGAAGGCTCTCTGGTTGTTGGGCTCGAGGGCCCGGCGGGGCGGGCGACGACGGCGGCTTCGACGACGAATCACTCTGATCTTCGTGGATTACGTCGGGTTTCCCCAGCGCAGAGCGCACCTGACTGTTTTCCGTCGGGAGCTGCCGCGGTCTACTTTCGTGGGTTCAGCAGCGGGTGCTGCCTGCCACATGGGGGCCGTCGCGGGTTCAGCCGGATCGTGCCGAAGTCGTCCGCCCCGCGAGACCTCGAGCGTCGTGAGAGGGAGAGGTCTCTGCCGCCGTCAGCCGGTCACGACCTGGCCGTGGAGCAGCGCCCAGATGAAGCCCGTGAGCTCGCGCGCACACGCGGTCACCGCCACGTTGCGATGCTTGCC
>Ga0210044_10002025_pt1 | contig 30632 bp, 28 predicted proteins | sample CryGey13umfilter_2_FD_183959 | JGI IMG/M metagenome (GOLD analysis project Ga0210044, IMG submission 183959) | Groundwater microbial communities from aquifer in Utah, USA - Crystal Geyser 4/9/14 3 um filter (SPAdes) (version 2) | ecosystem: Environmental > Aquatic > Deep subsurface >...
ATGAATTATGAAAGCCATTAATAAATAGAAAAATATTTTTGTCAATATCATTTAATAAATCGAGCATCAATCTACTTTTTCGTTCAATTTATCCCAAAGTTTATCTTTGAGTTGTGTGATACCATTTCCATTAATTGAAGAAATAAATACATGTTCGATATCCTTGGGAAGAGTTTTTTCTATTTCATTGAGCATGTCAGCATCAAGCATATCAATTTTTGTAATAGCCAACAGTTTGCTTTTATCCAGCAGCTCGGCATTAAATTGTTTGAGTTCGTTCAACAGAATATTATATTCTTTGCTAATGTCGTTACTATCAACAGGCACCATAAATAGCAAGGTAGAATTTCTTTCAATATGTTTCAAAAATCTCAATCCCAGTCCTTTTCCTTCGGAAGCACCTTCAATAATTCCTGGAATATCGGCCATGATAAAGGATTTGTTATCACGATAAGAAACTATTCCGAGGTTTGGGATTAATGTGGTGAAAGGATAATTAGCAATTTCGGGTTTAGCAGCCGAGACCACTGAAAGGAGAGTAGATTTGCCAGCATTTGGAAAACCTACCAGACCAACATCAGCCAATATTTTCAGTTCCAATACTTTCCATTCTTCTACTGATGGTTCACCCGTTTGTGCAAAGTGCGGTGTCTGGTTAGTTGGTGTTTTAAAATGAGCATTGCCCTGACCTCCTCGCCCACCTGCCACTATAATTAATTCTTCGCCATGATAAGTTACTTCACCTTCAATTTCGCCGCTTTCAACATCACGAATTATGGTACCCAAAGGCACTTCCACAATTATATCTGTACCATTGGCGCCGGTGCTGGTTTGCTTTCCACCATCGCCGCCGTGGTCGGCTCTTAAATGTTTGGTATATCGATAGGGCAACAAAGTCCATAATTGCTCATTACCTTTCAATATTACATGGCCACCTCTTCCACCATCGCCGCCATCGGGACCACCACGAGCAACATATTTCTCGCGTCTCATGTGAGTGGAGCCATTGCCGCCTTTTCCCGAACGACAACATATTTTTACGTAATCAACAAAATTGGAACTCGACATTTTATATATTAATTAATTTTGAAACTTCGGCATCAACAACCTTAAATACTGCATCGTCTTCGCCAGTTCCGTCAATTCTTACAAGCTTATTTTGGTCAGAATAAAATGTTGAAACATCCCTTTTTATGGTCTGTTGCCATTCTTCCAATCTGTGAATAATAACCTCAGTACTCATATCATAAGAGCGCGCTTTATTGGTTTTGCTACGTTCGGAAAGTCGCTTAATTGCCACCAAAGTTTTAGTATCCATTTCAATGGCTATATCCAATTTAGAGTGTATTTTTTTTAGCAAGCCATCGAGAATATATGCCTGCACCAGAGTTCGAGGAAATCCTTTGAAAACATATCCATTTACATGTGGATTCTCGCGTATAACTCTTTCAATCAGTCGTATAGGATATTCGTCGGGGACTAAATCGCCATTATCCATATATCCCAGGCAAATTTTACCAAGAGCTGTCCCTTCTTGAATCTCTTGACGCATAAGTTTTCCAGTAGAAATATATGCAAGGTTATATTTATCGGCAAGCATTTTAGCTTGAGTACCGCGTCCACTGCCAGGTTTTCCTGTTACCACAATATTGAAATAAGTTCGCTTTAGAGTTTTATCAATAGCATTACTCAATCTTTTGGTGATATCGCTAATATCGCCAACGCCATCAATGGCAATAAATTTACCTCTTTCTTTATAAAACTCTTTAAGGGGCAATGTTTTATCTTCATATTCTTGCAATCTGTTAAGGATTACCTCTTCATTATCATCGGATCTGCCAGAAACTTTTCCTCTATCAACAAGTCTGCTTATAAGCTCTTCTCTTGGCACTTCAAGACTTAGCATAAATGATAGCGATGTATTGAGTTTAATTAGCAGACCATCAAGAATATATGCTTGCACAACGGTGCGTGGAAAACCGTCAAATAATATTCCGTCTTTTTTTTCGCTGATAATTCTTTTTTCAATTATTTGAACTATCAAATCGTCTGACACCAATTTTCCAGCAGCAATAACGTCTTTTGCCTTCTGACCAAGGACACTATTTTCAGCTATCTCAACTCTTAAAATATCTCCAGTAGAAATATATGTGAGGTTGTATTTTTCCATCAGAAACTTCGATTGTGTTCCTTTTCCAGCACCTGGAGGGCCGAATATTGCTATGTTCAACATAATTATAACCTTTAATTATTCAACTAATTTGTAAATATCTGGTAAATTTCTTCCATAACCATCGTAGTCAAGTCCATAGCCTACAATGAAATCATTAGGAATATCTAATCCGATATAGTGGATTTTAAAATCTTTTTGGAAAGCAGCAGGCTTAAATAGTAGGGTGGCAATTTTGATATCGCTTGGTTTGAGCAGATTCATCTCTTGCAAAAGATTCTCCATTGTGATGCCAGAGTCGATTATGTCTTCTACAATAATTATATTTCTGCCTACAATAGATTCATTTAAGCCGATAATTTTTTTAACTTTTTCGGTGGATTTTGTACCTTGATATGAAGATAATTTTACAAATGAAACTTCACAGTCTATATTAAGATTTTTCATCAAGTCAGCAGCAAACATGAAAGCTCCATTCAGTATTACAATAAACAATGGTTTTTTGCCCGAATAATCGATATTAATTTTATCAGCAACATTTTTAATTGCTGATTCAATTTCTGAATTATGAATAAATATTTCAAAATTCTTATCAATTACCTTTATGGTATTTTTGCTGTAAGCTGTCGTCATAAATCCTATGAATTATTAAGGTAGCAAAGATAAAAAAAAGAGCTAAAGATTTGTAAATATTATGAGCATGATAAAAAGATAGAATAATGGCTTTGAATAGTAGGAGTGTAAGAACAAAAATTTGTACTTTTGCCATCTAATATTTTATCAAATTTATAAATAGAAATTATTATGTCAGGTCATAGCAAATGGTCAACCATAAAGAGAAAAAAAGGTGCTATTGATGCCAAACGTTCGAAGATGTTTTCCAAGGTCATCAAAGATATTACGGTAGCGGTGAAAGAAGGTGGCACCGACGAAGAGTCGAATCCTCGCTTGCGATTAGCTATTGCCAATGCCAAGGGTATAAATATGCCTAAAGAAAATGTGCAACGTGCTATAAGCAAGGCCAGCGACAAAGACAGCAAGAGTTTTTCGGAAGTTACTTATGAAGGCTATGCCTCTCATGGCATTGCGGTGTTTGTAGAATGTACCACCGACAATTTGCAAAGAACTGTTAGCAATGTGCGTTCGTATTTCAATAAATATGGCGGAAATCTTGGCAAAAATGGCAGTCTTAGTTTTATTTTCGAACGCAAAGGAATCTTTACTTTTCCAGCAAAAGATATCGATATGGATGAACTCGAACTTGAGCTTATTGATGCTGGTGCCGAAGAAATAGAAAATGAAGATGGAATAATTACCGTTACCACCGCTATGGAAGACTTTGGTAATATGATGAAGAAACTCGACTCCATGAAAATTGAAACTGAAGGAGCTAATCTCGAAAGAATTCCAGTGAACACTGAAACACTTTCGCTCGAAGATGCTAAAAAAGTTATGAAACTTATTGATATTATCGAAGAAGATGACGATGTTCAGAATGTATTTCACAATCTAGAGTTGACTGACGAAATGATGGAGGAAATGTAAATTGCTTCTCCCAAAAAAACTCTTCTGATGCTGCTACGCCAAGATATAAAATATTATATCCGAAACGGGAAAATGGAACCTATCTCCACTTTCCCGTTTTATTTATTCGATAATTATATCTCTGTTTATGAGGTTATTAACATAAAATATGGAAAATCATCTTTCCAAGATCATAGCGAAAGAATGCATGATTCTTTACTAATGGCCTTTCCTGATTTTACCATCGAAAATTTTATTAATTGGTCAGAAATACAGCAATTTATCCATGAAAATAATGTCGTCATTGGAAATATTAGATTCGATATTTTTCCACAACAAAATGTTTATTTAGTATTTTTTATTCCACATCATTATCCTGATTTTCAACAGTACAAAAAGGGTGTAAAGCTTAACTTTCAGCATGCCGAAAGAGATATGCAGAATGCCAAATTATATAATCTGTCTCTACGCGAAAGTGCTGATAAAATTATTCAAAAGAATAAAATCTTTGAAACTCTGTTGGTAAATCGTAAAGGAGAAATTACTGAAGGCAGCCGTTCAAATATTTTTTTCATAAAAAATGATATCGTTTTTTCTCCCCCCGACGCCGATATTCTTTTGGGAATTACTCGCAGAAATCTTATTAACTACTTAAACGCCAACAATATCAAATTTATTAAAAAAGCAATAAATCTTGCTGAATTATCTTATTATGAATCTGCCTTTCTCACTGGCACTTCTCTTTTGGCATTGCCTTGTCGGCAGATAGAAAATAAAAAGTTTGATGTGGAAAATCTACTGTTGAAAAAAATAATAAAGGACTTTAGCGGATTTTAAAACTCATATTAAGAAGTTTGCAGTTAAAGATGCTTCTGTGCATGACTCTTAGCCCTTAGATAATTTGCTGGATAAAAGCGACAAAGGGCAACCATTATATGCAGATTGTGCTTATACTGCAGAAAAGCAGAAGAAAGTAATAAAAAAAGTATCGGCTTAAAAATAAAGTACACGAAAAAGGATACAGAGGAAAAACTCTGACTGATAAACAAAAATCTAAAACAAGAGTGAGAGTAGAACACGTATTTGGCTTTATGGAACAGAGCATGAACGGACTTGCTTTTAAGTCTGGAGAATTAAAACGAAGATGGAAAAATTACTATTCCAAAAAGGAAGAAAAGGCCATAGAGGAGGTTTATTAATGACTTTATACCCCTCTTTGTTCCGTTCCGCTACGTTCCACTCCACAAAGAGGGGTATAAAAAGAGTAAATTGTATTTAGGATTAAAATAAATGTGTAAATTTGTAACAGGATTATGAAATAAAATGTGTAAACTTTTTTTAGGACAAGACAGGTATTGTATAGCCGTGTTTCCAATGGGGTATATTATCCAAGCGATATGATAGCAGCTGCATTAATAGGAATTTTAATATGTTGGGACATCTAAATGTCATCTCAATATATTAATCAAATGAAAATTAGAAATACTGAAATATGAAATACATAACAAAAACAGTTTGGGTTTTGTCGTTAGTAAGTTTATTTACCGATACTGCAAGCGAAATGCTTTACCCTGTTTTACCGATTTATTTAAGAACCATTGGCTTTTCAATTGTTCTTATCGGAATTCTTGAAGGTATTGCAGAAGCCACAGCAGGACTGAGTAAGGGATATTTCGGAAAACTTTCTGATAATTCAGGGAAACGCGCTCCTTTTGTTCAAATAGGTTATAGTCTTAGCGCTATTTCAAAACCAATGATGGCTTTATTCGTTTTTCCACTTTGGATATTCTTTGCACGAACCATCGACCGTTTTGGTAAAGGAATACGCACAGGAGCACGTGATGCTATTTTATCAGACGAAGCAACACCGGCAACAAAAGGAAAAATCTTTGGTTTTCATCGAAGTTTGGATACATTGGGTGCAGTATTAGGGCCTTCCTTAGCTTTACTTTTTCTTTATTTTTATCCTCATCAATATAAAACTCTATTTTTTATTGCGTTCATTCCTGGGCTTATTGCTGTTTTAACTACACTACTAATTAAAGATAAAAACAAGCCAGCTCAATTGGTAAAAAAAACAACTTCATTTTTTTCATTCCTCAATTATTGGAAAACAAGTCCTTTGGCTTATCGTAAAGTCGTTGTTGGACTTTTAGTATTTACATTATTCAATAGCTCTGATGTTTTTCTTTTACTTAAAGCCAAACAAGCAGGACTTGATGACACTTTGGTAATAGGTGTTTATATTTTTTACAATCTTGTGTATGCATTGTTTTCTTTTCCAATAGGTATTCTTGCAGATAAAATTGGATTAAAGAAAATTTTTGTTTTTGGGTTAATAGTTTTTGCTATTGTATATTTTGGGATGAGCTATTTTAGTGATCTTTACTCTATCTCAGCATTATTTTTTCTTTATGGAATCTATGCAGCTGCAACCGAAGGAATTTCAAAAGCATGGATAAGCAATATATCCGATAAAAAAGACACAGCCACGGCAATCGGCACATATTCAGGTTTTCAGAGCATTTTCACAATGTTGGCAAGCTCAATAGCTGGGCTGATATGGTTTAACTTTGGAGCAAGTGCAACATTTATTATCAGTGGTTTTGTAACAGTTTTAGTAGTTTTATATTTCTCATTTTTTGTTAATTTGAATAAACAACCTAACATTGAACTTTGACAATACAATATATTTAAAATGAACAATTTTAATTCAAAAAACAATGAAAATTAAATAAGTAACTTCATTAGAAATTCTTGATTCCCGCGGCAATCCTACGGTTGAAGTCAACATAAAATTAGAAGACGGAACAATAGCAACAGCAATGGTTCCAAGCGGCGCATCAACAGGCGAACGTGAAGCCTGCGAATTACGCGATGGCGATAAAAAACGCTATGGAGGCAAAGGCGTTTTAAAAGCTGTGGAGAATGTAAATTCAATTATTGCAAAAGAAATGGAGGGCAAATGCTTTCATTCGCAACGTGAACTGGATTATTTATTAATTGGGCTTGACGGAACACCAAACAAGACAAAGTTCGGTGCTAATGCGATTCTTGGCGTATCAATGGCTTTTGCACGGGCGAGCTCATTCAGCCAAAACATTCCTTTGTATCAATATTTAGGAGGTACAAATGCTCACATATTGCCTGTTCCATGTATGAATGTGATTAATGGTGGAAGTCATGCCGATAATACAGTAGATTTTCAGGAATTTATGATAGCTCCACATAATGCTCCCTCTTTTACCGAAGCCATTCGAATGGGTGAAGAAGTTTTTCACTCATTAAAATCTGTATTAAAATCCAAAGGATTAAGCACTGGCGTAGGTGATGAAGGCGGTTTTGCTCCCGATTTGAAATCGAATGAAGAAGCGGTTGAAATGATTCTTGAAGGTATCGTAAAAGCTGGATATAAACCAGGCGATGATGTTAGCATTTGCTTAGACCCAGCAACAAGTGAAATGTGGGAAAATGGCAAATACAAATTTTTTAAAAGCACTCAAAAACTAATTTCAAGCGATGATATGATTAAACTCTGGGAAAGTTGGACTAAACAATATCCTATAATCTTGCTTGAAGATGGTTTAGCCGAAAACGATTGGGAAGGATGGAAAAATCTTACTTCTATACTTGGGAACAAAATTGAAATTGTAGGTGATGATTTGTTCTGCACCAATAAAGCCATTCTTGCCAAAGGAATTGAACAAAAAGCAGCAAACAGTGTTTTAATCAAACTGAACCAAATAGGAACAGTTTCAGAAACATTGGAAACCATTGAACTTGCATATCGCAATAATTATAACTGTTTTGTTTCCCACAGAAGCGGTGAAACTGCCGATAGCTTTATTGCCGACCTAACTGTTGCCGTAAATGCTGGACATTTAAAAACTGGTAGCGGTTGCCGCAGCGAACGTATTGAAAAATTTAACCAGTTAATGCGTATTGAAAAACAATTGGGTTCAGCTGCAAAATTTGCTGGAATTAATGCTTTCAAAAACAGATAAAATTTGAAACCTTAGTGAATGATAATAATTGAGATACCCGGCAATAAACCGATACAGGCAGAACATGTTGTGCTGGATTATAATGGTACGCTTGCCATAGATGGAGTTTTGATTCCTGAAGTAAAAGAAAAATTGAATGTTTTAGCAGATAGAATTAATATTCACGTGATTACTGCCGATACATTTGGTAAGGCTCAGGAAAATCTGAAAGAAATCCGTTGCGAATGTTCAGTTCTCATTGGAGATAATCAGCCGTGGCAAAAGCTACAATACATCACTAAACTTGGTAAACAAAAAGTAATCGCCATTGGCAACGGATCAAATGATGCCCTGATGTTAAAAAATGCCTCCATTGGAATAGCGGTAATTCAAAAAGAAGGAGCATCGATAAATTCTGTTTTAAATGCTGATATTGTATGCACAGATATAATCGATGCTCTTGATTTATTAATAAACCCTTTAAGATTTGTGGCCACACTCAGAAATTGAGGCTCATGAATTTCTATCCAGAATTGTTGAGATTGAAGCAAAAAATATTGATGAAGCAGTTTCAAGAGCAAAAGAAATGTATCAAAACGAAGAAATTGTTTTGGATTTTGAAGATTTTGTAAAACCGAAATTAAGTTATCAAAAATGCTATTAAAGCTGTAAAAGAAATCAAAGATTTAATCAGAGAAAAAAGTCTAAATTTGCATTCGTAACAAAAGAGAATTATAAAACATAATGGATAATAAAATAGTGAAACCGTTTTTGAAATGGGCAGGTGGAAAAACCCAGCTCATCAATGACATTGAAAAGGCTTTGCCAACCGATATTTTGAAAAATAAATTCACTTATATCGAACCATTTGTTGGAAGTGGTGCGGTATTGTTTTGGATGTTGAACAATTTTCCAAAATTAGAAAAAGCGGTAATTAATGACATTAACGAAGATTTGATAAATACTTATAAAACAATTGCTTTCAATCCAAAAGAACTTATTTCAATTCTTGAAATTTTACAAAATGATTATCATTCCTTAAACTTAAAAGAAGCAGAAAAGAAAGAATATTATTACAAAAAACGAGAATTATATAACACCCGTAAAACCGAAAAAAGCACTCAAGCAGCTTTGTTTATTTTTTTAAATCGCACTTGCTTTAACGGGCTTTACCGCGTGAATAAAAGCAATGGGTTTAATGTGCCAATTGGCTCTTATAAAAACCCTTTAATTTGTGATGCTGAGAATATCTTAGCCGTTAGCAAAGCGTTACAAAGAGTTGAGATTCTTTGTGGCGACTATAAAGAAACAATAAATTTTACTGGTGATAACACACTTTTTTATTTTGATCCTCCCTATAAGCCATTGCACAACACTTCTAGTTTTAATTCGTATGCTAAAGATGATTTTAATGACGAAGAACAAATAAGGCTGAGAGATTTTTGTTCAAAACTTGACTCATTAGATCACACTTGGATGTTGAGCAATTCGGATGTAAAAGACAAAGTTTCTAACAATAATTTTTTTGACGATATTTATGCTGAATTTTCTATCTCTAGAGTCAAAGCACGAAGAAGTATTAATGCAAACCCAGAAAAAAGGGGAGAATTAAACGAACTATTAATTACAAATTACAACTATGAACAGGCTTTGCAAACTGCTTAATCTAAAAAATGAAGATGAGCTTTTCGTAAAGATTACGCAAAGCTTTAAAGTAAAAATTACCCGTTGGAATTACTTTGTAAATTGGGCTAAAGTGTTTGGAAACATTGAACCAATTGAAAAAGAGCTGAATTTATTAAACTATTTAATTGGCAAAGAAGATATAGAAACAGAAGCGTACCAACTCATAAAGCAATACCCTCAAGTGGTTAAAGCTTTCCCTACGCTTATTGCAGTTCGTGAAAAATCGGTGGACATACTTACCGACACCAAAAATTTTATTTACAAAAAATATTCTTTTACCAAAGGAAAACTAAGCGATGAAGAATGTAAAGAATTAGCCTATTTCATAGTAAATTCTGGAATTGGCAAAATTTTAAAAGACAAAAAAGTTAAAAATTTGGTTGATTATGCAACTGGTGTAGAAGTTGGTTTGGATAGCAACGGCAGAAAAAACAGAGGTGGAACATTGATGGAAAATTTGGTTGAAGAATTTGTTGATGATACTTGTAATAATTTGGGTTTTAAATATATGAGACAGGCAAATGCTAAAAAAATAAAAGCCGAATGGAATATTGATGTTGTTGTAGATAAGTCATCGAGAAACTTGGATTTTGCGATAAATAATAAAGGAAAATTATTTTTTATAGAATGTAATTTTTATGGTGGCGGTGGCTCAAAATTAAAATCTACTGCAACCGAATACATTGAAATGAACCGCTATTGGAACAAACAAGGCATTGAATTTATTTGGATTACCGATGGTGCTGGTTGGAAATCAACCTTAAAACCTTTGAGAGAATACTTTGATAAAGCAGATTATTTGTTGAATTTGGAGATGTTAAAGGAAAATATTTTACAAACAATATTGTTTAACGTATGAATGAAAATACAAGAATAGAATTACTAGGAAGATTAGTTGGTGAGAATGAAATCAACAAATTAATCAAGCAAAAGAGAAAGGAGGATTTAACAGAAAGTATTAATCCCTCTGAAAGAGAAAAGTATCTTTCTGAGGGGTGGGAAATTGATAAAGAGTTTAAAAATTCTATTCGAGTTCGTAAATCAAAAAATATTGATTTAGCTTTTGAGGATGAAGTATGGTCTTTGTTTGCTTTAATGGGATATAAGTTTTTAAATAAAGACAGAAATTTTAGTTTACCATATGATAAAAACAACCCTAATCAATCAAAACAACTAGATGTATTTGCAAAGGATGATGAAACTATTTTGATTGTCGAATGTAAAAGTTCCGAAACGAATAAAAGAGGCGATTTTAAGAAAGAACTTGAAAGTTACATTGGAATTATTGAAGGGTTGAGAAAATCAATTCAAGCATTGTTTCCAAGAACTAAATATAAGTTTAAATTCATTCTTGCAACAAAGAATCTAACTATATCCGATGAGGATTTAGATAGATTAAAAAAACTTAATGGCGTACATCTAAATGATGAAAATATAGAATATTTCTTTCAATTACATTCCCAGCTAGGTAGTGCGAGTAGATATCAATTTCTAGGAAATATTTTTGAAGGACAAGAAATTCCAGAAATGGAGAATAAGATACCTGCTGTAAGAGGAAAAATGGGTGGACACATTTATTATTCTTTTGCAACTGAACCTGAAAATTTATTAAAAATTGGATATGTTTTACATAGAAACAAGGCAAATGTTAATATGATGCCAACATACCAAAGACTTATTAAAAAATCTAGACTTAAGTCTGTTAATGAGTTTATTGAAAATGGTGGTTACTTTCCAAATTCAATAGTTATTAGTATTGATGCTAAAAATTGTCATTTTGAACCAGCTAATACTCAAGTAGCAAATACTATTTCAGATATTGGCATTCTACATTTACCAAAAAAATATAAATCTGCATATATAATTGACGGGCAACATAGGTTGTATGGTTATTCAAATAGTGAATACAAGAACAAAAATACAATACCCATTGTTGCTTTTGTTAATCTTTCTAGAGATGAGCAGGTTCAACTTTTCATGCAAATAAATGAAAATCAAAAAGCTGTTTCTAAAGACTTAAGAAACACTTTAAATGCTGATTTACTTTGGACTTCTGATAATTTTTTGGAGCAACATAAAGCTCTTTGTTCAAGAATTTCTATTTATTTAGGGGAAGACAGAAATTCTCCTCTTTATGGTAAAATATCTATTGGCGAAGACGTAAAAACAATCACTTTACAATTAATAACAAATGCACTTAAAAGAAGTAAGTTTCTGGGTAAGGTTTCAAAAAGTAAAATTGAAGAAATAGGACTATTTTATAATGGAGATATAGATTTTACTTATGATCGATTAAAAGATTTTCTTTCAAAAGGCTTTGAATATTTATCGATAAATATAAAAGAAGAGTGGGATAAAGAATCTGAAGGTATCATCTTAATCAATAGAGGTGTTTATGGTTTTATACTTCTTTTAAGCGATATATTGAATTTTTTAGAAGAAAGAAAATTAATAGATTCAAAGAAAACCTCAATTAATAAGATTATTGAAGAAGCAAAAAGCTACATAGATCCTATTATCATTTTTGTTAAGGAAATAAATCTAGAACATAGGGAAGAACTAAAAAAGGCTTATGGTGGTCCTGGAGAAAATAAATATTGGAGGACATTTCAAAAAATTGTAAGAGATACCCATAAAGAATTTAATCCAGATGGTTTAGATGATTACATTGAAAAACAAGAAAAACAAAATAATGATAGGGCTTTTGCAATTATTAGAGACATAGAAACTTTTTTCAACAATGATTTCAAAGTTAAACTTGAGGATAAGTTTGGCAAAATGTGGTTTAAAAAAGGTGTTCCTCCTCAAACTGGTGATGACGCTGTTGCTTTGGCAACTAAAAAAAACAGAGTCATTGAAAACGAAGAAGATGAAGTTGAACCATGGGATTGTATAAATATAATTGCTTATAGAGCAATTGCAGTAAAGAATTGGCAAGATGTTTTTGAAAAAGATTATACAAAACCAGGTGAAGAAAAAATTAGTGGAGGGAAAGAAGAAAAAACTAAATGGATGGTAACACTGGAATTTTTAAGAAATCAAAATGTACATTCTTATTTTGTATCCGAAGATGAATTAAAATTTTTAGAAGAGTTAAATGATTGGTTGATTAAGAAAGAAATTAGAAATAAATTTCAAAAGGAAATTGTTTAAACCCTTCTTCAAATCCAACGACAAAAATTTTTATCTTTTAAAAGGAGATACCTTTGAATTGTTGCCACAATTTGAGCATAAATTTGATATGATTTTGATTTGTTCGGAAATCCCGAACAACTCAAAATTTCATTAAATCAGAAATAGAAATTTCTAAGCCTTTCGCAATGAGTTCAATATTAATTAAGGAAGGGTTTCGTTCGCCTCTTTCAACCATACCAATATAATTTTTATGTAATCCACACTTTTTAGCAAATTGTTCTTGTGTTAAGTTTTTTTCAATCCTTAACTTTTTAAGTTGTTGTCCGAAATTTTCTAATATAGAATTATTCATAAAATAAAAAGACACTTATTGTGTGTTTTAATTAAAAAAGACTATCTTTGTTCAAAGGTAATGAATTTAATAAATAATCGTTATTATGAAAATAGATGCACATGGTACAAATCAAAAAGGCGGTAAAATAAATCTGTTATTGTCTTATTTGAAAAAATTTAATGATATTCAGAAATGGAATTATATGGGGTTAGCTGTTGAAATTGATTGTACGGTAGATTATAAAAATCAAAATTTGTTGGTTAGATGGATTGATTACACAGAAGGATTTAATGATCGGTTAATCGTTTATAGTTTAGAAGAATATAATTCTTTATTTTCGCCAATAGTAAATGCTTAAACCTTTTTTCAAATCATACGATAAAAATTTCTTTCTTCTTCACGGAGATACAATGGCTCTTTTGCCTCAGTTTGACCATAAGTTTGATATGGTTTTTGCCGATCCGCCTTACTTTTTATCCAACAATGGCTTGTCTATTCAAAGCGGTAAAATAGTTAGCGTAAACAAAGGCAAATGGGATAAATCAGAAGGCTTTGAACAGGTAAATGATTTCAACCGCAAATGGCTAAAGTTGGTGCGTGAAAAAATGAAAGATGATGCAACCATTTGGATAAGTGGAACGATGCACAACATTTTTTCAGTAGGACAAATTCTTAATGAATTGGGTTTTAAAATTTTAAATGTCATTACTTGGCAAAAAAGCAATCCTCCACCAAACTTTTCGTGTCGTTACTTTACATATTCAACAGAGCAAATTATTTGGGCTAGAAAAAGCGGGAAAATTCCTCATTATTATAATTACGAATTAATGAAGCAATTGAATGGCAACAAGCAGATGAAAGATGTTTGGAAACTGCCTGCCATTGCTCCATGGGAAAAAAGTTGTGGTAAACATCCCACACAAAAACCCTTGGCGGTGTTAACTCGTTTAATTTTGGCTTCCACCAAACCCAACGCTTGGATTTTAGACCCATTTGCTGGTAGTAGCACCACAGGTATTGCAGCCAATTTAGCCAATCGCTGTTTTTTAGGAATTGACCAAGAAGAAGAATTTTTAAACATCAGCAAAAACAGAAGAATTGAAATTGAAAATCCTAAAATAGCATCGACTTACAAACAAAAAGTTAGTGGTTTTAACGACAAAAAAGAACTTGAATTATTTTTAGGAGAAGAACCTAAATCAGAATATAAATCGGAACTAAACTTGACAAAAAAAGGGGAAATAGGTTAACAGATAGATTAGCAAAAGCGAAAGTTTTATTATTTCAAAAAGTTTAATCTGCAAGGCAAATATAATAAGAAAAACCATTGACTTTGATGTAATAAGAAAAGAAAACCTTGAGATTTATGAATGTAAACAAGCATTTTATTTTTCATAAGTTTTTTTTATACATTTGCCTGATGCATTTTTTGTGCAACGACAAGCAATTATTTATTAACTAATATTTACATTATGTTTAAAGGACATCCTAAAGGGCTTTACGTTCTATTCTTCTCGAATATGGGCGAGCGGTTTGGTTATTATACCATGCTGGCAATTTTTACTCTGTTTCTTCAAGACCATTTTGGCTGGGATGAGACAAGAGCCTATCAACTTTATGGCATTTTCTTGGCAGGAATTTATTTTGCTCCCTTGCTTGGAGGAATCATTGCCGACCGATGGCTTGGTTATGGAAAAACAGTGAATATTGGTATTGCAATTATGGCTCTTGGATACGGGCTTTTAGCAATTCCTGTGGGCACCAATCCAATGCCCGTATATATTTCACTGGCAGTAATTTCTCTTGGAGTTGGTCTTTTTAAAGGCAATCTCGTAGTTATTCTGGGCAATCTTTACGAAAGCCAAGGCTTGAAAAAACTTCATGATGCTGCCTTCAACATTTTCTACATGGGAATAAATATTGGAGCCATGTTCGCTCCTCATGTGGCTCGTACAATAAAAAATTATATAATGGAGAGCAATGGTTTTATTTATAATAATGCCATTCCAAAAATTGCAAATAACATCATCAGCGGACAAGCTATCGATGATGATAAAATGCAGATTATTACTGCCGCCGCACAAAATTCGCATTATACCGACATTCATCTTTTTGCTACAGATTACATTCATTCATTATCTGCTGGCTATCATTGGGGATTTGGTTTTTCAGTTATAACTCTTGCCATTTCCATTGCCATTTTTATAGCTTTCAGAAAACATTACAAAGAAGCTGATTACCGCCAAGCTGATAAGGTTCAATCTGCTGACTATGTAGAACTTACACCTAAGCAAACAAGAGACAGAGTGATAGCACTAATCTTAGTTTTTATTATTGTTATTTTCTTTTGGATGGCTTTCCATCAGAACGGCTCTGCATTAACGGGTTTTGCAAAAAATTATACTAAACTTACTGTAAGCAAATATACATACCTCCTATTTTCTATTCCCACTTTACTCGCAATTTTTGCATCTATTCTTGGCTTATTCGCCATTATTAACAAGCAAGCCAAACTTAATATGAAACTTTTGGGAACAGTTTTTTTTGTTGGAGGCATTGGTTATATTCTTTTTAAACTTGGAGTTTTTGGCGCAAATTTGAACGGAGTTATAACAGACACACGCGTTGATCCTGAATTATTCCAATCTTTTAACCCCATGTTTGTTGTTTGGCTCACGCCAGTAATTGTTGGGTATTTTGCTTATTTAGCCAAAAATAATAAAGAGCCATCCTCTCCAGCGAAAATTGGAATTGGAATGATGATTACGGCAGCAGCTTATGTTATAATGATTTATAGCTCAGTGGGTTTGCCAAGTGTTTCGTCTTTAGGTGGAAACTCAATAGATAGCTCGCAAGCTGTAAGTCCTTACTTTTTGATAGGAACTTATTTTACTCTCACTATTGCCGAACTGTTTTTAAGTCCAATGGGATTGTCTTTTGTGGCAAAGGTGGCACCACCAAAATTAAGAGGACTAATGCAAGGAGGCTGGCTGGCTGCCACTGCCGTAGGAAATTATGCTGCAGGTTATGTTGGAAAATTTTACCAACATTGGGAACTATGGCAATTCTTTACTCTGTTGGCTGTGCTTGCCGCAATTTCTGGATTGATAATGTTTACCATCTTGAAAATTGTTAATAGAGCCTCCGTATCATAAGCAACCGTTAAAAAATATCAAACCCGTCAGAGCAAAAAAATTCTGACGGGTTTTTTCAATTTCCAAACATCTTTTTTATACTGTCTTCAAAAAATACATTTACTTTGTAATATCTAAATATTTTTTAATTGAGCAGTCTCAGACAATTAGCCAGTCAAACAGCCGTTTATGGTTTAAGTAGCATTCTTGGAAGAATCTTAGGATATCTTATGGTGCCACTTTACACAAGAGTTTTAACCGAAGGCTCTTATGGCTCAGTGGTCGAAATGTACTCTTATTCTGCGCTGCTGCTCATCATCCTCACTTATGGCATGGAGACAGCTTTTTTCAGATTTGCCCAATCTACAGGGCGAAGAAGTGATGTTTTTGGCACAGCTTTTTTATCCATTTTTATCTCCTCTTTGCTATTCCTATTTTTGATAATATTTTTTAGCAATAATATTTCCGAATTAATACGTTATGCCTCCCGCCCCGACTATATTATTTACATAGCTTTGATGTTGTTTTTTGATGCAATTAATACCATTCCTTTTGCCAATTTACGCGCTGAAAACAAAGCAAAAAAGTTTGTCATTATTCGCCTTACAGGAATTTTTATGAATATTGGTTTAAACCTTATTCTTATACTTTTGATGCCTTACATTATCAATAATTTTCATGGTGACTTAAGCGATTTTTTACGAACTATTTATAAAGATGATGATAGAGTTTCCTATATTTTTATTTCGAATGTGCTAAGCAGTGGATTTATGAGCCTTATGTTTATACCACAATTTCTGAAACTTAAACTTGTTTTTGATGTAGAAATATGGAAAAAGTTGATGATTTATGCACTGCCTCTGCTGGTTTTTGGTCTTGCTGGAGCCGTTAACGAAGTCCTCGATAGGGTGCTACTGAAATATCTTCTTCCCGAAAATATTGCTATGGCTCAACTTGGAATTTATGGCGCTTGTTACAAGGTTTCTATCATCATGACAATTTTCATACAAGCTTATAGATATGCTGCCGAGCCTTTCTTTTTTGCTCAAGAAAAAGAAAAAGATTCCATGAAAACTTATGCACGATTGATGAATTATTTTGTGATAACAACTTCAATAATTTTTCTTGCCACTATGCTTTATATTGATGTGGCTATGCTTTTGGTGGGAAAACCTTTTAGAGTCGGCATTTCAGTGATTCCTATACTTCTGCTGGCAAATTTGTTTCTTGGAGTTTACTATAATTTATCTATTTGGTATAAACTCACCGACAGAACGAGATTTGGCGCTTATATCTCGCTTGTAGGAGCAGTTATCACTATTGTTCTCAACATTTATTGGATTCCAAGGTTCGGCTATTTGGGCTCTGCTTGGGCAACATTGATTTGTTATGCCTCCATGATGTTCATTTCATATTTCATCGGCAAAAAATATTACCCTATTCCTTACGACTGGAAATCTTCAATATTGGTGGTTGGCCTTGCCCTCGCCTTCTACCAAATAAGCCTTTTTATTAGCTTCGACACTATTTGGATTAAACTCTTTGTCAACACTTTAATACTAATAATTTATCTCTTGGCGATAGGATTTTTTCAATGGAGCTATATAAGAACTGTTTTAAAAAGATAAGGATTATTCGAGAAAAAGATTTTTCAAAATTTTTTCATTTTGAATGCAAAAAGCATGAATCAAAATCATAAAATTATCAATAAAATAAGAATCTGTCAATGATATTTATTAGAATTATTCTTGTAATAGCCTGATTTATTTTTATGAATTTTGACATTCTTTAAAATTAAGAAATATGAATGATAATGAGTCGCCAAGAAGAATATTTTTAAAAAAATTAGGTCTAACAATGGGTGCCGTGGCAGCAACTCCCTTTCTTAGCACAGCCAACATTGTGGAGAAAAGAATAAAATATCCGCTGACTGAAAAGCAAAAAGCCTTTATGGAAAAACATGATATCTGGATGGAAGAATTTATTGAAGTAATAAAAGAAAGACGCGAAAATCCAGATTCAGTAGATGCTAACCTAAGATTGATGAAATTAACAGAGCAATCGGAAGCATGGCAAACCGAAGTAGTGGAATATATGAAAGACGAAAATTTTGCACGCCATTATATGATTGCTACCGAAAAAATGACTAACGAGATAAATTGAAAATTTCAGAAAAAATTGTACTAACAAAGTCGCTTTTTATAGAGTTTTTTAACGCTAAACCAAGGTTTTGGCAATTCATTTATCCCCATCAAGCCTTTATAAAAGACCTTCAAGACCTCTCTAAAAAAACAGCATATTTTATAAAAACAAATCATATATTTTAATTTATTTGATAAGAAGCAAACATATATTTTATACTTTTGCTCGGCGTAGCAAATAAGTTCATACAAAAAAAGTCAAAGTCGTCTCTTAGCGATTTTAAAGCGCTGTATTTGTGAGATTTAAATATTAATTTTGTGAAGGCAATACTCCATTATAAATTATAAACTCAAAATAAAATACATTTTTTTAATACCACCGAGAGAATAAATTGGCCTTTAAGTAAAACAAACTTTGCATCGTTTTTAAATTAAACTAAAAACAATTTTTTTATGGACAATTTATTAAAAAAGCGTGCCTTAGAATACCATTCAAAAGGCAAACCTGGAAAAGTGGAGGTTATTCCTACAAAACCTTACTCAACACAAAGAGATTTATCCTTAGCATACACTCCTGGCGTGGCTTATCCATGTTTGGAGATTGAAAAAAATCCCGACGACATATACAAATATACTAATAAAGGAAACCTTGTGGCCGTAATATCTAATGGGACTGCGGTTTTAGGGCTTGGCAATATTGGTGCAGCAGCTGGGAAACCAGTAATGGAAGGTAAAGGGCTTTTATTCAAAATTTTCTCCGATATCGACGTGTTTGATATAGAAGTTAGCACAAGAGATATAGATACTTTTGTGGAAACAGTTATTCAAATAGCTCCAACTTTTGGTGGCATCAACCTCGAAGATATTAAAGCTCCAGAGTGTTTCGAAATTGAAAGAAGAGTAAAAGAAGCTCTCGACATACCAGTAATGCACGACGATCAACACGGCACAGCAATAATTTCTGCTGCTGGCTTGGTATCAGCCATGGAAATTACTGGCAAAAATCTTTCGAAGGTGAAATTGGTGGTAAGTGGTGCTGGCGCTGCCGCCTCTGCCTGCACAAGGTTATACATTTCTTTGGGAGTAAAACCCGAAAATGTACTTATGTGCGACAGTAAGGGAGTTCTCACTACCAAAAGAACCGACTTAAATGATTCGAAAAAGGAATTTGCTCGCAATACCAATAAAACTAACTTAGCCGATGCACTTGTAGGTGCCGATATATTCCTTGGCCTTTCTGCCAAAGGTGCTATGACAAAGGAAATGCTGGCCTCCATGGCACCAAATCCTATTGTTTTCGCTATGGCAAATCCAGACCCAGAAATTTCTTATGAAGATGCAATGGCAACCCGCGACGACTTAATTTTTGCTACTGGGCGCTCAGATTTCCCTAACCAAATAAATAACGTTCTTGGATTCCCATATATCTTTAGAGGTGCTTTAGATGTTAGTTCATCGGCTATAAATGAAGAAATGAAAAAAGCTGCTGTTTATGCTTTGGCAAATCTTGCAAAACAGCCTGTACCTGATGTCGTGAAGAAAGCTTATAACAAAACTGAAATGAGCTTTGGCAGATTTTATATAGTGCCTACACCATTAGATCCTCGCCTTATAGAATTTGTTGCTCCTGCAGTCGCAAAAGCTGCTATGGATTCTGGAGTTGCTCGAAAACCAATTACAGATTGGGATGAATACAAATCGAAATTACGTCAGCGCATGGGTATCGACCATTCTATTATGCGTTCGATGTACACCAAAGCAAAAGCAAATCCTAAAAAAGTCGTTTTTGCTGATGCTAATGATATTCACGTGCTCCAGGCTGCCATTCAAGTAAAACAAGAAGGTTTTGCATTTCCTATACTTTTGGGTGAAGAAAAAACTATAAAAGCTCTCGCAAAAAAATCTAATATTGATATCAAAGGAATACAGATTATTGATAACACAGATGTAGATTATGAGGGAAAAAGAATGGAGTTTGCTCAAATTTTATACAACAAACGTCAAAGAAGAGGCATATCTTTAAAAGAAGCTCAGCGTAGCATGTTCAACAGAAATTATTTTGGCGTGGCAATGGTTGAGACTGGAATGGCAGACGCCATGATTTCTGGTACTAAAACCAATTATGCAGATGTGATGCGACCAGCACTTCAAATAATAAACAAGGTTGACAACATTGGCAAAATTGCAGGTATGTATATTTTGAACACTAAAAAAGGACCATTTTTCTTTGCCGACACCACTGTAAATACAAATCCAACCTCCGAAGATTTGGTTGACATTGCTCTATTGACCTCCGAAGCTGTGAAAGAATTCGGTGTAGATCCTGTGATGGCCATGCTTTCATATTCCAATTATGGTTCATCTGATACCGGAAGTCCAATTAATGCAGCAAAGGCTGTTTCAATACTTCACCAAAAATATCCTGAAATCATGATTGATGGCGAGATGCAAGCTAATTTTGCTCTTAATACCGAAATGAGAACCGAGAGATATCCATTTTCTAAACTTGGAAATAGAAATGTTAACACCTTGATATTCCCTAACTTAGACTCAGGAAATATAGCCTATAAAATGATGCAAGAGATAGGACATGCCGAAGCAATTGGACCAATTGTTATGGGCTTGAAAAAATCTATTCACGTTTTGCAGCTTTCCAGTACTGTTAGGGAAATTATGGATATGGTGGCTATTGCCGTTGTGGATGCCCAAACTGGAAGTCTTTAGTAAATTTAAAATTCATATAGAATATATAATTGAAAGGAAGTGTAATACGCTTCCTTTCTTTTTTTGCCTTATTGTTTTTTGAAAAATAAATTTTTTATTACTGAATTTCTCAAATTCATTTTACTGCACTAAAAGATTGCACCCTCTTATATCGCTGTTGTCGAAACGACCAAGGATTTCAAAACCACCATCGGCTCTTGTTTTGCCCAAATCTTGTGTGGCAATAAAAGAACAAGAATTAAGGTTTGATAGGTCAATAATGTTAATTCCGCCAGATTTTCCTACTGGGTTTATAGAAAAAGGGTCATTGGTGTCGCGAATTAAAAGTTGCATTGTATCAGAGGAATAAAAAATTCCATCTCCCTTAGAATAAGCTTGGCTAAGCAACTCTGTCATTCCATATTCCGAATGTATCTTTTGAACTCCAAAAGCTGATGTAAGCATCTTATGCAGCTGTTCACGTAAAATTTCCTTTCGCCTGCCTTTCATACCTCCAGTCTCCATCACAATCAGGTTTTGAATTTTATCTTTGTCCATTAATTCCGCCAAATCTAACAAAGCATAAGTAACGCCGAGAAGCAAAATATTCTTGCCTTGGGAACTTGCTTGCTTTAGATTTATAATTAATTGCGCATAATCTTTTAGGTAAAATCCTCCAAGATCATTATTAGATTTTTTTATTAAATCATCTACCATAAAAACCAGAGATGACTCTCCTTGATGAATATACGAAGGCAAAAGTGCAAAAATTATATAATCGCTTGGCGCGTGATAAAATTTTTGAAAACCCTTCAAAAAAGATGCCTTATAAAGCTCTATATCAGTAATATAATGACTACTTCTAATTGCTGAAGTTGTTCCACTACTTTTAAAAATATGACTTGGTTTGATAATACTACTTAGAATTTTTTGGCTCTTGAAAAATGATATTGGTAAAAATGGAATCTGTTCAATACTGCTTATATTTGTAGGAGATTTATGCAGAAAATCACAAAAATCTTTATACAAAGAATTGAAATTGTATTGGTAATAAAATACCTCCAAAGCCGTTTCATTAAAGTCAATTTCTGGCGATAACGACAGAATTTTATTTTTCAGATTAAAGTAATTTTGAATTCCTGACACAGTATTGACTTTAAAAATATTACATTTGCAAAAGTAAAATAATTCAGATGAATAATAATTGCGTTGGAATTAATAATTGCAGGCCGATAAATAGACTTGATAAATGAGCAAAAAGCTTAAAATATTTGGAGCGATTTTTATATTGGCATTGGCTATTTCGAGCTGTTCGAAGCGCGATAAATATCCCATTGAGCCAGTAATAAAGTTTTACTCTTTCACCAAAATTGATAATGGATTTAATGTTGATGACAAGGCAATTTTGAGCTTAAGTTTTACCGACGGCGATGGCGATATTGGTTTGGATATAAGCGACACTGCTCCACCATTTAATTTAAATGGAGACTATTACAATAATTGCATCATAGATTATTATGAGAAACAAAAAGGTAATTTTGTTAAAGTTGTTTTGCCTTTTAGCATGAACGCTCGAATACCAAAAATTGATGCTCAGGTTGCCAACCGTGGCATACGCGGAAATATTGAAATTGAACTGTTCGTAAATAATGTGCTCTCATCTTACGACACAATTCGATTTACAGCACACATTTATGATAGGGCACTGCACAAAAGCAACGAAGTGATAACGCCAGAATTTGTGATTGATAAAAAACCCTAATCAATTGCAAATATTCTATTTAATGGCAATGTATTTTTCTGATTTATAGAAATAAAATAAATTCCCTTTTCAAAATTTCTTGTGTCAATTTTTATTTTTTTGCTGTTTGAATATTCAGCATGAAAAATATTTTTGCCGTCCAAAGTAAAGATGTTTATTTGAGAATTGCCTATAAAAATATTGTCAATATTTATGTATTCGTGAGCTGGATTTGGATAAATATTTATAAATTGATTGTTATCAGGAATATTATAACCCACTGAATTTATTATATTTACGTCATCAATTAAATAGTGGGTAACTGAAGGATTGCCAGTTTGATGCCCCAAAAATTTAAGAACATGGCTTTGACCATTGGCAAAAGAACTTATGTCAATATTCACTAATTTATATTTTTGTTTATACGTTGAAGAATCGCTGCTATTGATATAAAATATTTCTGTGGAGTCAACAAAAACTTTCAGAAAGTCATCGATATTGGCTGCAACTTTTGGAGTCTTAAGATAAAAACTGAGGATGGCATTTCCTAAAACCGGAATAGTAACTGTCTGCTTTACAAAACCCTCTTCATAAATTGTGCTTCCTCCAAGCCAAACATAATGGGAACCTGTGTTAGGCTGGCAAGGTCCACCACAATTTCCGCAGCTACTCGAACAAATTGTTGATGAAAAATTAGTTGAACTTTCGACCCAATAAGTATTAGGATGTCCAATTTCAAAGCTCGAATCTTTTACAATTTCCTGACTAAATACTGGCCTTGCAACAAAATTGACAATGATAAAAATCGCTGTTATTGAAAGGATTCGCGCTAAGACTTGGTTCATTGAGCTAATATGAATTTGTGGTTATACTTATGCAAATGTAGAAAAATGTTTGATGGTTTTTATTTTTATTTCTTTATAATTGAATAAAAATAAATTAATGTTTTATCATATTTTACAGATTAAATGATGTTTACTATTTTTTTATGAGTGCTTCTTGTTAATTAAAAAGAGGATTAGAAACAAGCTCTTAAAGAATAATTTATCAATCATAGCCTATTAAATTATTTAGGTTTTAGTTATAAGAAGCAAATAACTATGTTTATATTCAATGCTTTAGGTAAAAATATTTTATTTGTAATTCTCGAGAAACACAAAACTTATCATATTGGCACCCATCTGAAGTGCTTGTGTACGTTTCTCTTTTGAGTCGTTATGTACATCAGCATCTTCCCAGCCATCGCCTAAGTCGCATTCATAATCATAGAAACATACCAAACGTCCTTTATAAATTAATCCAAAACCTTGGGCAGGTTTATTATCATGCTCATGAACCTTTGGTAAGCCACTGTTGAATTGATATTTTTGATGATATATTGGATGCGAAAATGGCAACTCCAAAAATTCATAATCAGGAAATACTCTTTTCATTTCTCTTCTTATATACTTGTCAATACCATAATTATCGCTTATATGAAGAAATCCGCCAGAGACAAGATAATTCCTTAGATTTTCAACTTCTTGAAGTGACAAAACTATGTTGCCATGGCCTGTAATGTGCACAAAAGGATAATTCACAATATCTTTAGACCCTATTGAAACCGTTGCAACTTCTTCGCTAATATTCGTTCCAAGATTAGCATTACAAAATTTTACCAGATTTGGCAGGGAGGTGGGATTTGCATACCAGTCGCCACCGCCATTATATTTCAAAAGTGCTATTTGGTAGCTTGCTTTCTGCGAAGCCGAAATAGCGGCAATAGAAACTATTAAAATTATTATTAGAAATCTATTTTTTATCATATACTATTGTTTTATCAGGTTAATAGTGAAGCAAGCTGCCAAAGCAGCAGTTTCTGTGCGCAGGCGAGTATTACCAAGACTTACAGGGATAAACTTAGCATTAACTGCTATCTCAACTTCCTTTGCTGAGAAGTCGCCCTCTGGACCGATTAGCACTACCACATTATTTGATAAATCTCCAATATTCTTTAAAAGCAACTGTTCTTCACTAATATAATGAGCAATAAATTTATGCGTCTGTTGGTTGTTTTTAATAAACTCTTCAAAAGTTACCGGCTCATTAAGCATAGGATGATAAGCTTTTAGCGACTGTTTCATTGCTGCCGTAATTACTTTATTCGACCTCTCAATATTCAAATCGCGTCTTTCAGAATGGAAAGTAATTATAGGAGTTATTTCATCGATGCCCATTTCTGTAGCTTTCTCAAGAAACCAGTCAAAACGTTTTATATTTTTCGTTGGAGCCAAGGCAATATGAACATAAAAATTTCTTTTGCCTCTATCATTTTCTATTTCTAAAAATTCTATTTCGCAGTTGCGTTTGGTAGTATTTGAAATTGATGCCCGAATAAAAGTACCTTTGCCATCAGTTAAAAACACCACATCTCCTACTTTCAAACGCAATACTTTTATAGCATGCAAAGCCTCCTCACTTGGCAGCATATATCGCTTACCAACTTTGATTTCCTGATGGTTAATATCTGATGAATAAAATAAATGCATACCACAAACCTTTAAAATACTATGTTAAAAAAAATAAAACCCAATCTCCAACCAATCTTTTCCAACCAATCTCCAACCAATCTTTTCCAACCAATCTTAAAACCAATCTTTTCCAACCAATCTTAAAACCAATCTTTTCCAACCAATCTTTTTCAACCAATCTCCAACCAATCTCCAATCAATCTTAAATCAATCTTAAATCAATCTTTTCCAACCAATCTCCAACCAATCTTTTTTTCAATCTCCAACCAATCTTTTTTTCAATCTCCAACCAATCTTTTTTTCAATCTCCAACCAATCTTTTTCAACCAATCTCCAACCAATCTTTTTTTCAATCTCCAATCAATCTTTTTTTCAATCTCCAACCAATCTTTTCCAATCAATCTTTTCCAACCAATCTTTCAATAAGCCCGAATATTTTTCCCTTCAATAAAGTTTATAAATGCTTGATTTACAACTCTCACGCCGCCAGGAGTAGGATAATGACCAGTGAAGTACCAGTCACCTTTATCATTAGGGATAGCTTCATGAAGTGCTTCAATAGTTTGATAAATAATTTCGACTTCGGCTTTTATACCTTTTGGAGTAAGAAGTTCTGCAATCTTATCAGAAACCTGCTGTGGATTAAAAGGTTCATAAATACCTCTTACAACATTAATTTGCTCTTCTTTTGGTTTCAACACTTGTTCTTTAGCTTTAATGTAAACTGAATTTATTACACTTTCCATTTTTTTATCTTTCAATAAAGCAATAGCAGCTTGAAAAGCGATGAAATCTCCCATTTTTGCCATATCAATTCCGTAACAATCTGGATAGCGAATTTGAGGTGCAGAGGAAACAACGACAATCTTTTTTGGACCAAGTCTATCGAGAATTTTAAGTATCGACTGCCTTAAGGTAGTTCCGCGCACAATGCTATCATCAAGAATCACCAAGGTATCAATATCGCGTTTAATTGTTCCATAAGTGATGTCATAAACGTGGGCAACGAGGTCGTCGCGTTCGGAATCCTGAGTGATAAATGTTCTCATTTTCACATCTTTAACCGCCACCTTTTCTATACGTGGATGTAATTTTAAGATTTCTTCTACTTGCGATGCTGTAGATTTGGTGCCCAGTTGAAGAATTTTTTCAGCTTTTATTTTATTGCAATATAATTCCATGCCTTCCGCCATACCTCTAAAAGCAACAGATGCGGTATTAGGAATATAAGAGAAAACAACATTTGTCAAATCAAAGTCAATAGCTTTCAGCACAGGGTTTACAAGATTTTTCCCAAGTCTTTTGCGTTCTAAATATATGTCGGTGTCGGTTCCTCTTGAGAAATAAATTCTTTCGAAGGAGCAAGATTTACGCGGAGCACCAGCAATAATCTCTTCTTGAAATGTGTTCCCATTCTCTTTAATTATGAGTGCATGACCTGGCTTAACTTCCTGAATATCTTCTACTCTAAGATTAAAAGCTGTTTGAATAACTGGCCTTTCGCTTGCTGCCACCACAATCTCATCATCTTTGTACCAAAAAGCTGGACGAATTCCATTGGGATCCCTCAGAATAAAGGCATCGCCATGGCCCAACATTCCAGCCATAGTATAACCACCATCCCAACCTTTTGAGGCTCTTCTTAAGATATTTGCAATATTTAAGTCTTTGATAATATGATTGGTAATATCTTGTCGCAACAAACCAGCCAATTTATATTTTCTAAAAATTTCTTCTACTTCTTCATCAAGAAAATGACCTAATTTCTCAAGCACGGTAATAGTGTCTGATGTTTCTATTGGATGCTGCCCCAAAGCTATAAGATTATTAAAAAGTTCATCAACATTCGTTAGGTTGAAATTGCCAGCCAATACCAAGTTTCTCGTTTTCCAGTTGTTATATCTTATAAAAGGGTGTAAATTTTCGACAACATTTTTGCCAAAAGTACCATAGCGGAGGTGCCCCAAAAAAACCTCTCCAGTGAAATGAGCATGTTTTTTCAACCAATTGACATCTGAAAGCAAGTTCGAATTTTTTTCGCTGATAGCTTGAAATTCAGCTTGTATCTGTGAGAAAACTTCTTGAATAGGCTGCCCTTCTGCCGACCGAATTCGATCGATATAGCGCATTCCGGGTTCTGTATCTATTTTTATACATGCTATTCCTGCACCATCTTGACCTCGATTATGTTGCTTTTCCATAAGCAAATACATCTTGTTGAGTCCATAAAATGGTGTGCCATATTTAGCATAATAATATTCGAGGGGTTTTAAAAGTCTTACAAAGGCAATTCCACATTCATGTTTTATTAATTCGCTCATTTTAGATATTTATTCGTAAAAGAATATTGAATACAAAATCAAGTCTGCAAAAATAAGTATTACATAGCATCATTGAACATTATTAATATAGAAAATAATCAGGCAATCATAAAAATTTATTTAGGTATCAAGCAAGAAAAACCCAATTATAATTTATAATGAAAAAGATGTTGCCAATATCGCAACAATCCCAGGTTTTATGGGTAAACTCGTCGGAGACGAGGAATAACCCTCCTTCAATCGCCAATTATTAAAAAACGGAGACGCTAAAGTAGTTAATATAATTGATGTGAGAGCTGTGGAATTTTGAATAATATTTTGATGCTGTAATTTTTGCCCTCGCCATAAACGCTCTACAAAGTCAAAATGAACCCTATTACCACAAAAAAAGCAAGGAGATAGCTCCTAAATGCTTCATAAGCCTCTGTTTTTATGATATAAAGATTTCAACAATCAGCAATTTAACAAAATAAAATATATTAATTTGGTAACAATCAGATGATTATTTATTAACATAAAAAGGAGGTTTTTAGACAGTCTGACGGTTTGCAGCTACCCGAAGGTGGCGATTTTGAAGCACTTCACTGTCAACCAAGCAGTACCTTTGATAGAAGTACAAAGCTTAATTTAACCACTGAACCGCCACTTTTGGGTAGGTGCTGTTAGCGGGTCGTTGTTCTTTTGTCGTTTGTTTCGTCAGTATTTTTTATTTGTTCAATGGCTTGTTTTACCGCAACAGCATTTGATGTTGGTGTAAAATTAAAATAGTCGTTGAACTTAGAGCTGTCAAAGTAATAGTCTCGGTCATATTGATAGTTCATTTCTGCTAATTCTTTCATAACAGGTATGAAAAATCCAAGTGACCTGACCAACCAATTAGGTAAAACTGTATAGTTGTTTTTTGCTCCCATTTCAGCAGCAAAAAGATGTATCCATTCCTCACCTGTTATTTTTTGAGTGTCTGTGGGTAAATTCCAAATCTGATTGAAAGCTTGCGGAGTATTTCCAAGCATAGCTGTTCCTTTTGCAAGTTCAGGGACATAGCCCATTGAGTGAATTACTTTAGAATTGCAAAACCATTGTGCCTTTTTGCCCTTTACAAGATTGTCATATACGAGGTTCATAATTATGCTGTTCAGCCTTGAAGTGCCACCAAAAAAATCTGGTGCTCGTGCTATAATTGCTTGCAAGTTGTTTTTATCAATACTTTCCAAGATAAGTCTGTCAACCTCTGCACGGATTTCTCCTTTTTTGCTTGTGGGGCTTATGGGTGAATTTTCTTTTATGTGGTTCACATTATCACCACCAATAGCATATACATTGTCGAAAAACACAAGTTTTGAATTATGTTCTAAACAAGCTGCAATTACGTTTTGAATAAAAGGTATCCAAGTCTGTCTCCATACTTTTGTCTTGTAAGGGAAGCCAATTGTTACATAAGTAATGTATGAGCCATCTATCGCCTTGAATATGTCCTCTTTTTTGGTAAGGTCAGCTGAAAATAGTTCGTCAGATGAATTGATTTTTGTAGGATTTCTGCTTACTAATCTTATGTCTGAAGTGTATTCCTTCAAACTTTTAGCGAGTTCAATACCAATTGCCCCGCCTGCTCCTAAAATTGTTTGTTTCATATTGTTGTGTTCGTTATTTGTCATTTCAAAAATTCCTATTTTTATCTTAACGGTTCAAATTTAGGTTTGTTTACAATGCCCGCTAACGAATGTATATCCACCATATGGCGGTTATTTCGTATTTAGTTTGAGGTTTGTAAATTTATTTAATTCTCTGTATTTTAATACTATGTTCGTTTTTAAATGCTTCCTTCGGCTTTGCTCAGGGCAGCTGTTGTCAGTTTTATCCATTTTTTTGGTTTTAAACAGATTTGTAATTATTTTCGAGACAAATATAATATTTTACTTAAAGCACAAACTAAATATCTAAATTATCCATTGGACTTTTTATTTGATCAAACCTTTTGGTTGTAATATGGATTTGAATCTCGGTGGTTTTGTTGTTGGCATAATTCCAACAATCAGCTATTTAACAAAATAAAATAAATTAATTTATTAACAATCAGTTGGTTAGTTATTAACAGAGGAAGAGGGTTTTTAGACAGATTGACGGTTGCGGGCTTTGCGTTCGGGCGGGTTTCGGAGCTTGAACTGTCAACCAGCAGTGAACTTGCATAGAAGCACAAAGCTCCAAGTTTGCACGTCACCCCGCCTGACGCAAAACCCGTGTTAGTGGTTCGGGCTTCTTTGTCCATTGAGCTTATCTGTCCCATTTTTTTATGCTACAACTGCGTTTAAGTAGTCAATTATTTCGTCTATAATACTGTCCGTTCCGTAACCTAACCATCTTGCAGCAGTTGGATGAACTGTCCAAATAACTCTTGTGTTGGTTTCAGGTAAGTGATAAGACAAAAAATGATTATTGATTAAATCAAATTTCTGTTCTTGATAATTCAGTCCTTCTAAAAATGCTTTCTCGTCACAGTCCCAATTGAAAATAAAAACAAGGTCTGGTTTATATGCCTTAATAGTATGAATGAGTTTGTCAAGTGGTTTGGATTGCTCTTTAACAGCCCAATATTTGTCCTTGTCAAGTGTTTCCCAAATACCTTGATTTTCTAAACTTTTTGGAACTTCAATTGCGTTAGTATTTCCCCAACCAAAATCATTTATGTGTTCGTAATATTCTTCTGGTAAGTTGTCGCTTATTCTTAAATTTTCTGTAAAGCCTTTAAGTCTTAGGTGCAGCCTCATTGCCAATGTCCAAAAGCCTGACGATTTATTTTTGTTGTAGTCAAGAAACCCAAATTCATTTGCCCATTTACTTGTCTCTTCTAAATAGCTTAAATGGTTGTCGTTACTGTGGGCTTCCATTAATTGGCTTGTTGGTGTCCAGCCATATGTATCCCTGCCAAAATAAAAAATCTTTTTGTTTGCTTTATCATAATTAGTCATTGTGTGAGGAAGAAAAACCGTTGAAAAATCTTCGTCAATTTCAATGACTTTTGTCGTCTCACAAAACTGTCTGAGTAGAGGTTTGAATATTTGTCCTATGTCGTTTGTTATTTCCATTTTTTTCTTGTGTATCGTCTTTTAGCCTGACCGCTAACGTCAGTTCGTCTAATAACCTTCCTTCAATACCCAATTATTAAAATACGGACTGGCTAAAGTACCTATTTTAGTTGATATGAGCGCGGTGAAATTTTGAATCATATTTTGATGCTGTTTTTTTTGCCTTC
>Ga0210044_10002027_pt1 | contig 30622 bp, 24 predicted proteins | sample CryGey13umfilter_2_FD_183959 | JGI IMG/M metagenome (GOLD analysis project Ga0210044, IMG submission 183959) | Groundwater microbial communities from aquifer in Utah, USA - Crystal Geyser 4/9/14 3 um filter (SPAdes) (version 2) | ecosystem: Environmental > Aquatic > Deep subsurface >...
AGTTGAAGAACGTGCCGGTCCGGCAGCGGGCAGGCTGCCCGCAGTACGGGCGGCTGTCATACACGAAGCAACGGCGCGATCACGTCCAGCGGAAGCTCAACGCCGACGCCGACGCCGCCGACCGACAACCATAGATGAAGCTGGTAGGACCCCGGCTGCGCGTCGGCAGGCGCGCGCACCTCAACCTGGAAGTCCGGGGCGGCGGTCACCTCCCGGGGCGTGACTTGCAGGTCGAGGCCCGGTTCCCTGGCCGTGATCCGACAGCCGGCAAGCGCGCCAACCCCCTCGCCGCGGACGACAACGCTGTCTCCGGGGTGCACTGCCTTCGGCGCCTCCATGCGCAGCGCGCGCACCGCCGCTGTCACGCGCACTTGGCTGCCCGTCAGGAACACCGGGCTGCCGGGCGCGAGTGACACCAGCCGGAGGTCGCCGTGCGTTGGCAGCTCGATCGCCGACCCCATCAGATCGCGAACCTCGGTCGGTGGGATCGCGAACTGGAGGCCGAGCACGGCGGGGCCGCTGGGCGACCACAGCGCGACGGTCTCCTTCCCGTCGCCGGCGAACCGGTAGGCGAGGAGCCCCTCGCCCAACTCAAGCCGCTCCTGCACCGTCTGCCCCGCAAGCGTCCGGCACACCGTCGCCAGCGCGCGATATCCCGGCTTCGGGGTCAGGTCGGCTGTGCGGACGACGCCGAAGTGGTGCTCGTTGTAGAACGGGTTGGCGCCGTCTTCGCGGAAGTCGTACCACGACACGTTCTGCGCCGCGCCCGACGCGATGGCACACAGGTAGGAGCGCGCCAGCAGGTTCGCCTGCTCGCGCTCCGACACGCCCCCGTTCAGGTGGGTAGGCCAGCCCATCTCGGTGATCCACACGGGCTTCGGCTTGCCGTCAGCCTTGGCGGTCAGCGCGGCCGTGTCCTGCAGCTCCTTGATGAACGCGGCGTCATCCAGATGTCCGCGGTACGGGTGGATGGTCAGGATGTCGAACGGCGCACCGCGATCCATGACCAGCTCAATGAACTTGCGGTCGATACCGGCGGTGGAGCAGCCCAACACTTGCGCTTCCGGGTCGGCGTCCTTGATCGCCCGGTACGCGGCCTTCAGCAGGTCGGCATACATCTCGTGCGGACCGGCCCAGAAGAAGATGTTCGGCTCGTTCCAGATCTCCCAGTGCTTGATCCGGTCCTCGTAGTGCGTGACCAGGGCGCGACAGAAGTCGGCGTAGTCGGCAATGCCTTCCGGCGTGTACGCCTTCGCCCAGCCGGACCAGTAGGCGATCAGCCCGTAGACGCTGATCCCATGGCGGTGCGCAGTGTCGACGAGGGTGTCGTAGTAGGACCAGTCGAACTTGCCCTTCTCCGGTTCGAGCCGGTGCCACTGGAACTCCTCGCGCGACCACTTGACCCCGGCTGCTTGACCCAGCGCTGCCGCCAGGTCCATGCGCTCGAAGCCTTCAGCGTTGTTCGGGTACCGGTAGAGGTACAGCCCCATGCCGAAGGGCGACTCGGGGGTGAGCGTCGGGTCGCCCTCGTCGTCGGTTCTCCTCACGACGGTGGCAGAGACAGGGCCGTACACGGCCGACTCAGTTCGGTACCGGAACTCGCACTCCAGGTACGGAAGATCACTCTTCACTCCGAAGCCCTCGTGACCATGACCGCCGGCCCCCAACCCCAACGGCTGCTCGCCTCGGTCGACCACACTGCCGCTCCAGTCGCGGACCACGTGCTCGAGGGTGCCGACTGCCCTCGCCGGAAGCAGGCTCTGGGCGCGGCACTCAAACCAAGGGGAGCCGTCCTGCGTCCGGCCGGCGGGGATCAGCACCACGGCTTTGTCGGGTGCGATCTCGGTGCGGCACCGCAACTCCAGGAACTGGACTTCACCCTTGTCCGAGCCGGCTCCTTTCTCCACGCTGAAGACGTGCACCCGGAGCGGCATCCGCGGCACCCCGTCGTTCTCGCCGCCGCCGTGGGACCAAGTCCCCATACCCCCGAGCTCCGCCTCGAAGACCTGCTCGCCAACCTTCAGCTCTCCCAGGACTCGCTCAAATCCCTGGAAGTGGGAGCCGATCCGCATCTTCAGCCGGTGCCCGGCAACCGCGCTCCGGGCTCTGAGCGACAGGCTGAGCGGGCGACCCATCAGCGAGAGGTCCGTCCCGATGCCGGCCGACGTCGCGCCTTGGCTGAAGTCGTAGCGAAGGGTGTCGGTTCGGAAGCAGCCATCGGTGCGGAAGTCGGTCGCCACGTACTCGGTTGCGGCTGAGGCGCTCCCGGCCGTCTCGCCGGTGACCACGCGCACCTCGTCGAACTGCACCGCGCCCGTCTTCTGCGGAGCCGTGTTCTCCACCAGCAACCCGAACCGCGTCGGGGCGCCGCGGAAGACGCCGTCGCCTTTCCCGCCCCAGTTGCCCGTCCAGCCAGACAGCGCAATCAGCACCTCCTGCCAGCCGGGGTACTCGTAGCCGAAGCTCTTCTGAAACGTCTGCCCCTCGCCGTCGGTCGCCCGGACGGTGAGCTTGTGCGCCGAGGGCTTCCGGATCCAGAGCCGGACGTGGGTGGCGGGTTGATCCGTCTTCAACGGAACGGTGGTCTGGACGTAGTTCCCGCCACCGGTGAAATCGAATGCAAGCGCGGCGCCGTGTCCGCGCACAGACGCCGTGCGTCCGCCGCTGTGAGCGGCTTCCGGCTGGCGCGTCAGGCTCCCCTTCGCCCCGGGGAACTCGGGACCGTTGGAGAACTCCCAGCGCGCGAAGGTCGCAGCGTCCTCGAAGTCGTCGAGCGTTGTCCCCTCGGGTCCACCTGTCTGAGCGGCAGTGAAGGTTGCAGCAGCCATGAGCACCAGTCCTCCCAGACGCATCCGTCGCGTGAAGCCTTGACCTGCGGTCATGTTCGGCACCTCAACAAGCCGCGGCTGTGTGTGATCTACAAGGAAAGCGAACCGCGACGCAGAATACTCGTCCAGTATGCAGTTCCCAGTGACGAGGAGACCGGTTGGCAATGATATCCGAACCACGCAGATCTACCAAGGCAGTCGCCACGGCGCTGATCCTGGCCGGGCTGGCGGCGGGCGTAGCGCTCGCCGAGACTGAGAAGGGCTTTGTGTCGCTGTTCAACGGCAAGGACCTGACCGGCTGGCGGGGCGGCAAGTACGAGGTCGAGGACGGCATGCTCGTGTGCCCCAAAGACGGCGGACGAACGGCGTCCGTTCGCGGCGGGTCGCTCCTCACCGTGAAGGAATACGCAGACTTCGTTCTTCGGTTCGAGTTCCGCCTCGAGCCGGGCGGCAACAACGGCGTAGGCATTCGCGAGCCCGACAAGGGCAACTTCTCATACGACGGCATCGAGATCCAGATCCTCGACAACGACGCCCCCAAACACGCCAACCTGCGGCCGGCGCAGTACCACGGCTCGATCTACGATGTCGTCGCCGCCAAGCGCGGTGCCACCAAGCCGCCGGGCGAGTGGAACCGGGAGGAAATCCTGGCCGACGGCCGGCAGATCAAGGTCACCGTCAACGGGCAAGTCATCGTCGACGCCAACCTCGACGACATCAAAGACCCCGAGGTCTTGAAGCACCATCCCGGGCTCGCGCGAACCACCGGCCGCCTCGGCTTTCTCGGTCACGGAGACCGGGTGGAGTTCCGGAACATCCGGATCAAGGAGCTGAAGAAGTAGCAGGCGTACGCAAGAGCCAGCAGGCGTGCAGCCCCCGAACCCAATCGCGCCCTCTCCCCTTCTCCCCAAGTCCTTCGTCTCGGTGTCACCACCTTCCAGGAGGTCCGACCAGAATGAGCAGCATTAGACACACAGCCAAGCACGCACTGACACTCGCCGCACTCGCAATTGGGCTGCTGACTCAGCAGCCGAGCGTCTGGGCACAGAATGAGCCGAAACCGCCGGAGGGCTTCGTCGCGCTCTTCAACGGCAAGGACCTCACCGGCTGGAAAGGGCTCGTTGCCGACCCCCCCAAGCGCGCCAAGATGACGCCGGAGGAACTGGCGGAAGCTCAGACGAAAGCCGACGAGAGCATGCGCGCACACTGGCGAGTCGAAGACGGCGTGTTCGTCTTCGACGGCAAGGGCCAGAGCCTTTGCACCGCCAAGGACTACGGCGACTTCGAGCTCTACGTCGACTGGAAGATCCTCCCCGCCGGCGACAGCGGAATCTACCTCCGCGGCAGCCCGCAGGTGCAGATCTGGGACAAGCCGGAGACCGGTTCCGGTGGGCTGTACAACAACCAGAAGAACCCCAGCAACCCGCTCAAGGTGGCCGATAAGCCCATCGGCGAGTGGAACACCTTCTACATCAAGATGGTCGGCGACAAGGTCACCGTCAAGCTGAACGGCGAACTGGTCGTCGATGACGTGACCATGGAGAACTACTGGGAGCGCGACAAGCCCAGCTACCCGACGGGCCAGATCGAGCTGCAGAACCACGGCAACACGCTGTGGTTCCGGAATGTGTACCTCCGGGAGATTCCGCCCGCGTAGGGAACGCCCGCCGTGGCGTTCCCCTTCGGGACCGTTCCGGCTGGGGCCTGGCGTTCCGCCCGAGTGGCTGCGCCAGCCCAGAGCTCCCGGCGATCCGGGGTCCGGTTCGCCGCGCACCGATTCCACGTGGGGCTGGCCTCGGTGGGTTGGTGCCCGGCGACGACCGTCATCCTCCGATGGGACTACCAGCCGCCGCCGGGCAGTTGTGTATTCGGCTGCGTGGGAACGCGTGGCGTTTCACGCCCGCAGCCCGGACGCAGGCTCGAAGGGACTCCTCGCGCACGCTCCCGCTCACCATGGTGGGCGGGACTCCGGCAGGGGAGGGCGAGGCTCCTGCCGAGCCGGTTCGGGAGGACCCTCACCCTCCCGCCAACTCGGTAGGAACCTCGCCCCCCCGGTGAGGGGTCCGGGCGAGACAACGCACACCGGAACCCGTTGTTGTCCACGCTGGGGAAGTACCTGCGGAGATCGCACTTCAGCGCGTAGTCGTTTCCCTGCATGAACCGGGTGAGTCGGTCCACCGCGGCATGGGTGCCCTTGACAGCCCGTAGCGTAGGTTTCCAACCTGCGGCCCTTGCTGCCGCCCCGGCGGTTCCCGGCAGGATCGCAGGTTGGAAACCTACGCTACACGGGCGGCAAGCGTACGAGTCGTGGATGAACGTCCGCTCGAAGAGCGGCTCGATCACCTGGCACAGCGCGTGGTGGACCACCCGGTCGCGGTACGGCGCGGCGCTGATGAGCCGTCGCTTGGGGTCGTTGATGTAGAACTCCGTGTACGCGCCGGGTTGGTACGTCCCGCCCCGCAGCTCGTCTTGCAGCCGCAGCACCTCGCTCTCCAGCCGGTGGTTGAACGCCGCCGTGGCCGGGCGGAACCGCTTGCCGCGCTGCGCCTTGCGGGCGGCGCGCAGGAGGTTCTCGAACGAAGCGATCTGCTCGAAAAGGTGTTTGTGGCGTTTCATCGGGTCAGACCCCGTAGGATAAAGCTCCAGCTTTGTCCAGTCGGTCGTCCGCGGATGGGGTCAAGGCCAAGGGCGACAAAGCTGGAGCTTTATCCTACGGAGGGCACATCGGCCCGCGGCGGGCGCTGCCCTTGCTGCTTCTCCCATCCGCCGATCTGGGCGCCGATCTTCTCCATCGCGCGGGCGGCGAACTCGTACTGCTTCAGGCTCAGCAGCTTCAGGTCTTTCGCCAAGCGCACCAGGTACCGCAGCCGCTCCATCCGGCGGTTCGCCGTCCGCAGCAGCTCCTGCTTCTGGCGCGTGTAGCTCGCTTCCACCAACAGCTCCAGGATCTCCAGCGCCGTCGCCTCAACGCGCTCTCCCACCGTGAACCGGTGCGCCCGGCTGAACTTCGCCACGTGGGGCAACAGCCACAGCACCAAGTCATACGTCTTCGCCACGGCGGGCACTTCGTTTCGCGCTCTCATGTCGGTGTCCCACGGGAGGGTGAGGCTCCTGCCGAACCGACGCTGCGGCGTTGGCATTGGCTCAGCAGGAGCTTCGCCCTCCCTTTTTTCGAGATTTGTAGCCGACCCTGCCGCGCGAAGCGCGGCAGGGCAAAGGGTAAAAGGGCCAAAGAGCAAAGGCTAACCGGAGTCCGGGCGAGACAACGCACACCGGAACCCGCTGTAGACGTCCCTGTCGCCAGGACCGTAGCGGTCCCGGCCGGCGCAGCGGAAGCGCGTGGGGTCGTTGATGATCCACGAACCGCCCCGCAACACGCGGTCACTGCCATTCGCGGGTCCGGTTGGATTGTCCTTCGGCGCATTGGCGTAGTAGCTTGAGCCATACCAGTCAGAACACCACTCCCAGACGTTGCCAGCCATGTCGTGCACGCCGTAGGGGCTGATGCCGCTGGCGTAGCTGCCGACGGGCTGGGTGCTGTTCAGGTCCATGCTGCCTTCGGAGTTGGCACACTTGGTGTTATTCCATTCGTTGCCCCACGGGTATTCCCTTCCGTCCGTGCCTCGCACCGCCTTTTCCCACTGAGCTTCGGTGGGCAAGGCGACCCCGGCCCAGTCAGCGTAGGCCTTGGCATCGTCCCAGGAGACGTTGACGATGGGATGGTCATCCTTCCAGCCCCAGGAGGGCGCTTCCGGCATGTCGCGGCCGGTCGCCTGGCAGAACTTGCGGTACTGGGCGACGGTGACTTCACGCTTGTAGATCCAGTAGCCGTCGAGATTGACCTTGCGCTGGGGCTTCTCGTTCGGTTCGGCGGGAGCCTCACCCTCCCGGCTGCCCATGGTGAACTCGCCGGGCGGGATGTAGAGCATGGCAGCGGCGTCGTTGGAGTTAGTGAAGGTGGCGCCGCGTTGGGGGTTGGCAGGCAGGGAGAGGGCGACACGGGAGGGTGAGGGTCCTCCCGAACCCCGGCTCAGCGGGAGCTTCGCCCTCCCCAAGCCTACCAACGCGACGGCAGTCATGGCCGTGCTCAGCGCCACGCTCCCGCGAGCCAGCCAGAGCCCGCGGCCGCCAACGCGGCGGGCCCCGCGCCAGCCAAGGACGCCGAGCAGCAGCGCGGCTGGGGCGGCGTAGAGGCGGGCGGCGGGGGCGCAGGCGAAGAGAGCGAGGGCGGCGGCGAGCCAGGCCAAGGGGTTGGCTGGCTGGGCGACGCGCTGAGGTTGCGCGGGCTGCCGGGTCCTTGGCGCCGGTCGGACGCCTTGGCCGGCGGGCGGCAGAGGTCGCTGAGCGGGGGCACCGGCTTGAAGGTGCTCGCCGCGCTCAACGGCTTGGCGCGACGGGAACGGATCCCGCCCGAACCGCGCGGCGCGCTCGCACCACGGGCAGGCGGCCAGGTGGTTGCCGTACCGGTGCTGCTCGTTGGCGGCGCAGGTGGTGAGGGCATTCTCCGCTTCGTTGAGCGCGTTGAGCCACGTCTGCGCGTCGGGGCGGGCCTGCGGACTGGCGTGCCCGTCCTCAAAGCACTGCCGGAACAGCGCCTGCAGCGCCGGGGCCGGCACCTCGAACGGCGGCGCCACCGGCATGGGAGCGTAGGGCACGCGACCCCGGCTGGCAAAGGGGAAGTGAGCAGCCGAGATGCGCGCCTCCAACGGCGGCGGGTCGCCTCTGCCCTGGTAAACGCCGGAGAACGGGTGGGTGCCCTCCAGCAGAAGCTGGAAGAGGAGCACGCCCAGTCCGAACAGGTCGCTCTCCAGGGTCCGGTCGACCCGCGAGAATACCTTGCCCTGCAACTCCGGCGGCGTGAACTCCGGCTTCCCCACCGGACACCGGTAGAGCTGGCCACCCTCGGTCGCGACCTGAAACGAGTCCGTATCGACCAGCGTCGCCAATGCCGTCTCAGCGACAAGGATGTTGGACTCATTCACGTCGCCGATGACATAGCCGCGCACGTGCAGTGCCCGGACCCCGGCCGCCACGTTGCGGGCCGCCCGATGGAGGTACAGATAGTTGAACAGCGGGCACGTCTGCCGGCGCGACTTGGGGTTGTAGAAGTCGATGACGGGCCGCACGTCGCCGACCCGCGGCATGAGAAACCCAACCACGCGCCACGTGCCGTCCAGGGACAACAGCCGGTCCACCGGCCAGGCGATGGAGCAATGTCCCTGGGCGGCCATGGGGTCCTCCGGCGGGTTCGCCAACATGACCTGGAGCTTCTGCGCGCGCTCTATCGTGGGCTGGCGGTACAGCTTCGCGACGAGCTGCGGAGCCTGCGGGACGGCCTGAATGCGGGCTTCCCCGCCGACTCCGAGTGCAGAGGCCGAGCCGAGGTCGAGGACCTGCCCGTTGGACTCCCGCCGGACCCGCACGCGCGCCTCACCTGCCCCGGGCTGCTAACAGCAGCGTGCGGTCGTCGTCGGTGCGCTCAGCGATCCGCGGCGAGCGGAGGAACGAGACCAACTGCTCGGTGGCCGCCGCCCCGTCCTCGCACTGAGCGGCGAACCGGAACAGCGGCGCGAAGAAGGGCGCATGAGGCGCCCCCTCCGGCATCTTCAGCGCCACCATCTGCAAGCCGTCAGAGAAGGCGGCTACGCCGCCGACGCGGCCCCGCCAAGTCTGCACCTGCGCCGTGTCCAGCGCGTCGGGGGAGATGAGGAAGGTTGTCTCGTTGAGGTACTCCCCTTGCTGCGGCGCGGTGAGCGCGAACAGGTTGCCGTCGGCGTCCCGCACCACGGCGGCGCCGTCGCCGACCTGGGCGGCGGCGACCATGTCGGGGCTCGCAGCCACCACGATGAGCGTGGTGGCAAGCTGCCGGACGTCAACTTCGCGCAAGGCGGCTTCGGCTTCAACGGCTGAGCGGGCCTCCCGGAGGGCGCGCCTTAGACGGTCCCCCCAGTGAGCGGCGTCTGCCTGGGAGGGCGAAGCTCCCGCTGAGCCAGCTCGGTCGGGACCCCGCACTCCCCGCGGTTCGGGAGGACCCTCACCCTCCCCGCGGTTCGGGAGGACCCTCACCCTCCCCGCGGTTCGGGAGGACCCTCACCCTCCCCGCGGTTTGGGAGGACCCTCACCCTCCCCGCGGTTCGGGAGGACCCTCACCCTCCCCGCGGTTCGGGAGGACCCTCACCCTCCCCTGGGTTCGACAGCGCCCCTCGCGGCCTCTCGCTCACCGCCGGGGAGACGCCCGCAAGGGGCTACGCTACTGGGGTCCGTAGATGACGGATCGCGCCCACAGAGAGCTACGCCACGGGATAGGGCGGCGAGGGCGGCGCGAGTCGCCATTTGGGCGCCGACGTCGCCGAGTTCCGCCGTGCCCGCGCCATCGGCCACGGCTCCCACGAGGACGCCTCCCGCGGTCACCAGCCATTCGCAGGCATCCTGGCAAGGCTGTCCGGTCTTCTCGTGGCTCTCGCCCTGGACGGAGGCTGCCATCACGCGCCAGTCGTCCATCACACTGTCCCCCATCCCGGCGGCGGCAGCGCCACCTGGTCGTCCACCTCAGAGTGCGAGACGGCTTGTGTGCTTTGGGACAGCCACACGAACATCTCCACGAAGTCCAGCCCGATCAGCTTGACGGGGGTGCGCACCACGATCTCAGCCAGCCGCGTCATGTTGGCGCGCTCCACCCCCACGGCGAAGAAGGCGACGCGCTTGTTGTTCTCGTCGGCTTTCAGCCGCTGTGCCGCCTGCTCGACCACGCCCAATGGTTCGCCCTGCGGCTCGCCGTCCGTGATGAGGAACACCCAGGGGCGGTAGTAGGCGACGCCGTTCGCCTTGTACTGCTCCTTGCGCGCCTGGATCATGTCGAGCGCTTTGTGGATCGCGCTGCCCATGTGCGTGGACCCCGTCGAGACGAGCGTTGGCGGCTGGAACTGGTCAGCGGTCACGAAGTCCTGGACAACCTTCACCTCGCGGTCGAACGTGACCACCGCCACTTCCACCCACCGCGAGGCCAACGTGTCTTTGGCCAGGTCGTCCTTGAACGCCTTCAGCCCCTCGTTGAGCGCCGTGATCGGCGCGCCCTGCATGGACCCCGAGGTATCCAGCAACAACACGCACGGACCCCTCGGTTCCGGGTTGTCGGCGAACTCGACGGCATCTTCCAGTCTCGGTGTGTCTGCCCTGGTCCCGCTCCCTTCGTCGGTCGGTCTGTCGGTCAGGCGATGCTCGTCTCCCCCCAGTTCGCCGGGCTGGCTCAGACACCTTCTCGCTCAGCTTTCGGTTGTCCCCGGAGCGGCGGGTTACTTCCTACAGCTTGCCGGTCAGCTTGAGGCGATCGAGCATGGGTCTCTCTGTTCGACGCGACTGCACGTTCAACCTTCACCCAAGAGAGCCTCCGCCGCCCTCCTTTTCCGGAACACGAGCGCGAGAGCAGCCTCCTCGGACCTAAGAGGCGCACTGGCGTTCAGGCCTGGGGGCGTGCAGAGAGTGCGGATCGGCTTCTCCGGACAGCGGGGAGGCTTGCCTTGCGGCCGAGGCTGCTTGGTGGCCGGCCGAGGCGGCTGCGCGTACCCTCAGAGGCTGCCTTCGAGGGCCGTGCAGCAGCCTCGGCAGGGGAGCAAGCTGCATTGTCGGCGGGAGAAGCTGCCTCGGAGCCTCGTGAAGCAGGGCTTCCCGTCACGACAAGCAGCCTCCGAGTCTCAGTGAGCAGTCTCAGCGCCTGGAACAGCGGTCTCATGGGTTCGCGGAGAAAGAGAGTGACCCCGGTGAGGCGTCGCGGCCGGCCGGAAAGCCGGCTTCCGGCCTGCGCGAGCGGACGCGCGAGGCGGGAGCAGCGCCAAGCCGAGCCGCGAAGGTCACAGAGCGGGGAATGGCTGGCGGCTCGGATTGTCGGTTCGCCCAGAGGAAGCGGTTTGCGCGTCTCGAACTATTGCCCTGTGGACTCAATTCGGCCAATCAGGAGGGTATTCGAATGCCAGACAGAGTGTCAGTACATTTGGATCGGGCGATGGTGACGGACAGCGTGCTCGGGCAGGTTCCGGCGGTGCCCGACTTGCCGCTGGGGAAGGTAGCGGCCTATCGGGCGGGCGTTGATTGCTGAGGTGCGGACGAAGCAGTCGTCGGTGACCCAGAAGCACTCGGCCGCAAGTATGAACTCGGCGGAGACCTACCGCGAGTCGCTGGAGGTCTGGCAGTTGCTGGTCAAGTGGCTGGCCATCGCCAGGCTGACCGGCTCGGAGACGGCGCAAGCCGCCCTGGACTCGGTGGAGACGGGTCGCGCGTTCTCGCCGGCCAACGCTCGCCAGCGCGCGGAGCAGATTCTGTCCGTGATGAACAGCCTGCCCGAGAACTTCCCCGCCGCCGGTCTCACGAAACAGGAGCTTCAGGCGAAGCTGACGGATCTGCTGGCGCTGTTTGCCGAGAAGGACTCGGCCGAGGTCGCCCTGGAAGTGGCCAAGGGCGAGCTGAGGCAGGCGGACGACCGGTTGGACAAAGAGAACAAGACGATCTACGGCATCCTGCGGGCCACCTTCTCGGTCGAGGGGACGCCGGAGTACCGCGCAGTCCACGCGATTCCTACCACGCCGCCGCACCGCGAGTCGAAGATCGTCGGCCCGTCCGAGGATCCGCGCCCGCCGACGCCATAGGCGAACTTGTTCGGGGTACTGGGCGTGGCAGCCCCCAACAGGTTGGGGCGTCCTGAACGCACTGCCACAGGAATCGCTCATGTCCGTGGTTCGCTTGAACGCCCCAACGGCTGAGCACGTAGCCTGCTCAAACGCCGGGCGTTTGAGGATGAAGACCCGGGTTCGTAGTTCCGCCTTCCAGGCGGGCCGTTGCCGGGCTCACCGTTACTAGGGGCCCGCCTGAAAGGCGGAACTACGAACCCTTTTTCGAAGGAGACAGCATGGAAAAGCTCAGAGTCGGCGTGTTAGGACTCCGCCGCGGGATGACCCACTTGCGCAACTTCCTGTCGCTGGAGGAAGCGGTGGTGATCGGCGGCGCGGATCGCTTTCCGGACTGCCGAGAGAGAGCCGCGGAACTGCTTGGCCCCGCCGGCGGGAAGGTGGTGGCCGAGTTCGACGACCTCCTTGCCATGCAGCCGGCCGCAGTGGTCATCGCCAGCAACGGGAAGCTCCAGGTCGAGCACTCGATTCGGGCGATGGAAGCGGGCTGTCACGTGCTGTCCGAGGTTCCGGGCGCCGACACTGCGGAGGAGCTGGTTCGACTCCGTGACTGCGTGCAGCGGACCGGGAAGACGTACATGTTAGGCGAGAACTCCTGCTTCCTGGACTTCCTGCGCTACTGGCGGAAGTGGCTGCTGGAAGACCGGTTCGGGCCGGTCTCGATTGCCGAAGCGGAGTACCTCCACTACCTGCCGACGAGCCTCTACGCACCAGACGGAACCCGCGTGTCGCCCAGCGAAGCGAAGGCGCAGGGACGCACCGACTGCAAACCCATCTGGCGCGCCGACCAGCCGCCGATCCAGTACCTGACGCATGACCTCGGGCCGCTGCTCGAAGTGCTGGACGACCGCTGCGTGTCGGTCACCTGCCGCAGCGGGCCGTGGCGGTGCGAAGAAGCGCCGCTGCGGTCGGACGGGCAGATCGCGCTGTTCCAGACGGCGAAGGGCGCGCTCATCAAGATCATGGTCACGCTGAACACGCCGCAGCCGGGCGGGCACCGCTACCGGATGCTGGGAACGGCCGGCACCGCGGAGTGGTTTAGCTACGAGGGCTTCTGCCGCCGGTTTGTTCGGGGCGCCGAGGAGCGAGACGGCTGGGAGAAGGTGAACATCGGCGCGGCGGGCCGGGAGGACGACACCAGCACCGGCCACGGCGGCACCGACCTGAAGCTCGCGCGGCACTTCACCCGGGCCATACTGGACGGCAAGCCGGCACCGATCGATGTGTACCGGTGCATCGAGTATGCGCTGCCTGGGATCCTCGCCAACAAGTCCGCCGAACTGGGCGGCGTGCCGTTCTCGATCCCCGATCTGCGGACCCAGCCGTTCGGGGGGACGACGTTCTGGGAGTACGTCGGGCTGCCGGAGGTTGAGCCAGCCGGGGAACCGTACAAGGTTCGCTGAGGGGGATGATCCGGAGCCTCGCGCCGATTCGAGAGTAACTGCAAAACATATGTTTGCGTCCATGGCGCAGTTCAGCTATACTGTGACTCCGTACCAGGACGGCAGCCCGGCCAAGTCCGCGAGCTGCCCTCCAGACCTCGCAACTCGGAGCGGAGCACCATGGCAGACCTCACCGACGTCCAGAGACGGATCCTCACCGCCATCAGCGAACTCAACGATAGGCACAAGTTCCCGCCGTCCATCCGGGAACTGTGCGCTCACGTGGGGTTGAAGTCGCCGTGCAGCGTGTACCGGCACCTCAACACCCTCGAGCAGAAGGGCTACATCTCCCGCCGCAAGTCGGCCAACCGCGGGTTGACGGTGCTCCGCGGCGTCGACCATCGCACGCGCCCGCAGCGGACGACCACCATCCCTCTCGTCGGGACCATTGCCGCAGGCATGCCTCTCCTGGCGGAGCAAAACATCGAGGACGCCTACGCGGTCTCTACCGAGCTGGTTCCCAACGAGGATAGCTTCATGCTCCGGATCAAGGGCGACTCGATGATCGGGGCCGGCATCTTCGACGGCGATCTGGTCGTCGTGCGGCGTCAGGACTCGGCCGACGACGGCGACATCGTCGCCGCACTGCTCGACGACGAAGCCACCGTGAAGCGGTTCTACCGAGAGAATGGGCACATCCGGCTGCAGCCGGAGAATCCGGCGATGGAGCCGCTCCTCGTGGAAGAGGTCCGCATCCTGGGCAAAGTGACGCTTGCCATTCGCCGCCTGTAACCGGCGGGTCGAGGGTGGGGCGACGCGCCGGGTCCGTCCACAAGCTGCGCGGAAAATCCCTCCTCCGCAGGAATAGGCGAACACTGCTTTATCTGCTATACTTTTGAATGGTCGTTCGGCGGATCCACATCTGCGCCCCCTCCGGTCCGCGCCCACGGACCACCTGCGCAGATTTCCGTCGACGGCTGTGGTCGCGTGTGGATTCCACGGCGTGCGTTTGGCCTTGACCCAGCCACTGCATGCTACCGCACGCGACCTGTTTTTTTGTCTGGGGTCTCACGCCACACGAGGAGTCCCCGGAGGCTGCAGCGGATCGGGTCCTCGTCCAGAAGTGCCTCAGCGCTCCGGAAGCCTTCTCCCCATGCCCCTCTTCCTGCAACACACCGGGAGCACTCCGCTCTGGCTTGCGTTCGTTGTTCTCTTCGTCGCCCTGATGTTCTTGGGGATCGGCAAGGCCGGGTTCGGCGGCGGGGTGGGCTTGGTCACGCCGCCATTGCTGGCCATGATCATGCCCGTGAAGCTCCTGCTCCCGCTGATGCTCCCCTTGCTCATCGCCTGCGATATCGCGTCGCTGTGGACGTGGCGAGGCAAGTGGGATTGGCGCAACTTCTGGAGGCTGCTACCTGGAACGGTCATTGGCGTCGTGGTCGTCACGGGAGTGAAGCTCCTGCTGGGATGAGCCCAATCCCTCCTGCCGGGGCGGTGCAGCCGCCACCGAGCCCCAACGCCCCCCCCCCCCGACCTACGGTCCCTGCCAGTGCTTGTACACGCAGAGCGCGCACAGCACGATGAAGCAGAGAAAGAGGATGCCCAGGATCTCCTTCTGGTACGTCCGGACGAACGAGACGACGTTCTTGGTTACGGAGTTCCTGCGCTTCCTTCTGCGACCTCGCCGTCCTGACGAGCGTTTCGAGTCAGCCATCAAAGTCCTTCCAGCGTCGGAGCGCACCACGAAGAAGGGCGCGCTTCACTGAGTCTGCCGGGCTATGCAACCGAAGTGCCACCGGACGCCCGCTGGCGTGGAGGGCGACGGTCGGGAAGCCGTCAGGACAGTGCCCCGTGGGCAGAGTGGGTAGCCGTCTCGGCAGTATTCGTCGGGAGAGGCGGGACAACCTGCGTCCGCACCTTCGAGAGACTGCGCTCTTGACCGACGCTGGCGGACAGACAACAATACGCCGGCCGCCCAGTCTTCGTCTCTGGAGCCGTGGAACATGCCCAGCAGCAGCGCTGAGAACAACACCAGCCGCCACCCCGTCCTCGCCACGCTCCTCATTGGCGCTGCTGCCGCCTTCCTGCTCTGCGGCTACGAGTTCATCCGCAGCGTCTCCACCTCCCTATACGTCGAGGCCTACACCGCCGCCAAGCTGCCCTTCGTAATGGCGTTGTCGCCTGTCGGCGTCGTGGTGATCGTGTACGTCTACGGACGGCTGCTGTCGTGGCTCGGGCCGAGTCGAGCGCTGCTGGCCACTTCGCTGTTGTCGGGCGTAGTGATTGTGGGGTGCTACGCGGCGTTGGTGCGGGGTTCGCACTTGGCGGCCGGGGTCGTCTTTGTCTTCCGCGAAGGCTACATCGTCCTGATCATCGAGCAGTACTGGTCCTTCATCAACAGCGTGTTGCGCGAAGAGGACGCCAAGCGGGTCAACGGCCCGATTTGCGGGATCGCCTCGCTCGGGGCGATTGCCGGCGGGATGCTGGTGCAGGGCTACGCCGTCAAGCTCGGCAGCGAGACGCTTCTCCTCTTCGCCGCCGCTTCGCTGGCGCCGGCAGGTGCGCTGTCTTGGCTGGCGTACCGGGTCGGCGGCGAGCCGCAACCCGCGGCAGACGAAGCCGGCGGCAAGCAGGGGCACTTGGCGTTGGGCGTGTTCCTGCGCACACGCTACCTGCTGCTCCTGGCCCTGCTCATCTGGTTGACGCAGATGGTATCCACCGTGCTGGACCTCCGCTTCAACGGCTTAGTCGAGCAGGCACTGCCACTAAAGGACCTGCGCACCAGTTTCCTCGGCGGGTTCTTCTGGAAGCTCAACGTCGCCTCAGCCGTGCTGCAGTTCGTGGTCGCCCCGTTGCTGCTGCGCCACGTCCCGCTCCGGTGGGTGCATCCCGCGATCCCGCTCGTGCACATTGGCGCCTGCGCTGTGCTGATCTGGCATCCTTCGCTCACGACGGCCGGAGTGGCGTTCCTCCTGTTCAAGTCGCTTGACTACTCGGTCTTCCGCGCCAGCAAGGAGATCCTCTACCTGCCCCTCTCCTTCGACGCCCGCTACCGCGCGAAGCAGTTGATCGATTCGTTCGGATACCGATTCTCGAAGGGCACCACCTCGGCGCTGATCGGGCTTGTCGGCCGAGTGGCAGGCGCGCTGCCCGGGGCGGCGTACCCCGGCATCGCCCTCGGGGCCTGTGCCGCATGGCTCGCCGTGGTCAGGGCGATCCTCGGCGGGTGGCAGAGGGCGGCGCAAGCCCCCTCTGTGTGAAGCCGGAACTGTGTTTGGGCCCCGCAGATAGAACCGATTGGCTTCCTGAGCGTCAAACACCCGTGGTGTTGCGTTGGCGACGATAGGGTCGCCGTTACCCAGAGCTGACAGACACCGGCCGGACGACGGCCGGACCCGCCCGAGCGCCCGGAGCGTCCCTGCCGGGCCACGCCGCCTCCCAGGAGAGCCTCTCACCTTGGCACTTTCGCCTGCTCGATGGATTCTGCTTGCTGCCGCCCTCTGCGGGCCGCTGAGTTCCGCGCGGGCCGCCCGGGACGGTCAATGCCTCGTCGGCATCTGCGGCGTGTACTCTTCGGGGTACGCTGGCGTCCTGTCCCGCCACGGCATTCCCTACGAGGTTGTGCTGGATCACCAACTCGCCGATGCCGCGCTCCTCATGAAGTACGACGCGATCTTGACCGCGACGATGGCTCCGGCGTCGTACAAGGACGCCGCCCAGCCGCTGCAGTCATACGTGGAGGCAGGCGGCTGCTTCCTGTTCGACGCTCCCTACTCCGGGCAGTACTTCCCCCGCACCGGCGGCCTCGGGGCTACCTTCCTGGCCGACTTCCTCCAGTACACCCGCGTCGTGGCGCCGCAGGTCGGCATCGTGAAGCCGACTGCGCTCGGGCTTCTCTCGCCCGAAGTGGCAGCGACCGACCGCTGGATTGTTTCCCGCATCACCTGCAACGTAGCCTACACCGACCCCGGCACCGTTGTGCTTGCCGAGTACCAATCTGTGCGGGAAGCGCCCAGAGGCCGGAACGCCCGCTTCTCGCGGGGCCGGATGCTGAACGACGGCGACCCCGCAATGGTCATGGTGCCCCGCGGCAAGGGCAAGTTCGTCGTGTGTGGCAGCTCCATCGGGGCCGCGCAGGCACTGGGCGCAGGACAGACAGACAACTTGATCCTCGCCCTGGTTCGGCTGCTGACTGACGGGCGCGCCACTCCCCAATTGGACCCGGAGGGCGTTGCCCTGGCGCGCCGGCAGTCGAAGCGGAGTCTGGACTTGACCACCCCGGAGGAGAAGGCGTTTCTCACCACGGCTCCGGCCGAAGCCATCGGCGTCAACGGGCCGGGCACCAGCAGCGACCTGCCGGCCGACGTCGCGACCGTTGAGCAGGACGCCGCGCCTTCCTTCGAGGTGACGGGGGCCTTCTCCGGCTCCGGCGAAGGCACTCTCTGGCTCAACTACTGGAACCGGGAGAACCACCTCCGACTTCAGCTCCGCGGTCCTCGGGCAGAACTGACCCGCACCGCCGCCGGCCGCTCCACCCGGCTGGGCGACCTGACCTTCGGCTCCGGCACCCAACCGTTTGTCTTGCAGGAGCGCGGCAAGTCGGTTCGCCTGTTCGTCGGTCACCAGCGCTTGGCGACCACCGTCGCGTCTCCGTGGATCGGCGACGTCGGCTGGCAGGGCGCCTCCCTGACAGACGTGCGGTACCAGGCCGTCGAGCCTGTCTACTTCGCCGATGACTTCATGCGCGCCGAGGGCCAGCAGGGCGACTGGGAGATCCGCTCTGGCACGTGGAAGCGCGCCCCCGTGCAGAACCCCGATATGGGCGCAAACCCGTTTGCGTTCCACGTCTCGGCGGCCCCTCGCGGGCTCGCCCTCACTGGGTACCCGTTCTGGGACACCTACCGCTTCCGCGTTTCCGCCCGGCCCGACTCTGACTCCGGCACGCTCGGTCTGGTCGCCTACCGGCAAGACGACAACAACTACCTGCTGTTCCGCTGCGCGCTCCTCCCTCAGTCGCACCCAATCAAGGAGGGCTTCCAGCTCGTCCGCGTGTTGGGCGGACAGGAACAGGTGCTCGCCTCGGCGCCCGGCGGGCTGGTGAAGGGGCAGTGCTATCTCCTGGAGATCAAGCTGCTCGACAAGTGGATCGGCGCGCTTGTGGACGGCGAAAAGGTCCTCACCGCCGTCGACACTTCTCTTTCCGGCGGCGGGATCGGCTTGCAGGCCGACGCCGCGCAGGTGAAGTTCGACGACGTGGTTGTGGAGCCCTCGGACTTGCGCGAGAGCCGCGGCACCATCTTCGACGGCGGGCTGCCCAGTTACGCCGGCACCATCGACCAAGACACGTGGGCCGGCCCGGCGATGCAGTGGCAGCCCTCCCCGCAGCAGCGGGGCTTGTTCTGGAGCCGCGGCGTCTTCTACGGCGATGCGGGCGCCCGGTTCGACATGCGTGCATTGGCACAGCCGGGCGCTCGGGCGGAGTTGGACCTCAACTCCTCGCCAGAGAAACCGGAGGTCGGCTATCGCCTCGCCGCCACCCGCACCCCGCAGGGGCTTGCAGTCGAGCTGACCCGCAACGGCCGGCAGGTCCGGACCGCAAACGTACCGGTCGCCCCCGCGGGTGAGTCGTCTGTCCTGGCCATCCGGCGGGCCGGCGACACGGTATACGGGCGCGTGGATGAGCGGACGGTCGTCAGCTATGCCGACCCGGACCCGCTGACGGCCGGCCACCGGATCGCCTTCGGCTTCACCGGCGGCAAGCCAAAGATCTCGGACGTCGCCTACTGGTCGGACAACGTGTTGGACTACGCCTTCGACTCGGCACCAACAGACTGGTGGATCAGCAGTGGAACGTGGGACGTCACCAACCGCTGGAGTTGCACGCCCGACTGGTCCTGGTTCGGCGGCACGTCGCCCCAGCCCAGCCCAGGCCAGTACACCGGCAACGCGCTGATCTGGTGCAAACGCCGGTTCGAGGGCGACGTGGCGCTGGACTACTTCACCGGGCCCAAGATGCTGGACGGCGCCAACGGGAAAGGCTCGCGAGAGCGGATGCAGGACTTCAACGCGGCGCTCTGCGGCGACGGCGTCGACGTCGATTCCGGCTACGCCTTCCTGGTCGCCCCGAACGGCAACGATGAAGTGAAGCTGCTGCGGCTCGGGAAGCAGGTCGCCAGTTCCACCGACTTCCTTATGCCCCGCGCCGGCCACAATCGCTGGACCTACCTCCGCGCGTGGAAGCAGGGCGGCCATCTCAGTTGGTGGTTCGAGGGGCAGCTCGTGCTGGAATACGACGACCCGGACCCGCTGACGGGTGGGTACTGCGGCGTGTGGACGCAGGACAACGGGATCTTGGTCCCGAAAGTCACGATCTACCACCAGCAGCGAGGCGGGCCGCTGCTGTCGCTGCGAGATGCATTCAAGCTGTTGGGGAAGGACGCCGTCTGACAGCGTGGCGCAGGTCTCTGACCTGCGGTCTCCCCGCCCGCTCCGCCAAATCGCTCGTGCTCGGCGAGGGTCTCCTGACCCCGCCGCTCCGCGTCCCCTCGAATCCCGTGGATTCGCAGTCCTTTGAGACCTTCCGGTCGGGCGTTTCGGGGCGGTCGGAGACCTGCCCCGAGCTAAGCCGCAAGCCGGAGGCTTGCGCCGCAAGGGGCTACGGCGTTCCCGCCAGCAACTGCCCCACCTTCGCCCTCACCGCCTTCACCAACGCCTCAATCGCCTCCAGCCCATACTCGGCCGACGCCGTCCCTCGCGGATCGACACCCAGCACGCCGAGGTTCGGCTCGCCCCGGTCGTCGCTGAGCGCGCCCAGATCGACCAACCCGTCGGACAGCGCCAGCATCAGTGACGTCTCCCACTTCGCCGCATGGTCGCCCTGGTAGCCCTGTTCCAGGAGCAGGCTGTGCTCCATGACCACCAGCGTCTTCATCTGTCCGTACGCGGCGAACCGGTCCGCCGCCGCTTGGGCCGGGCCGTGCTCGGGGTAGTGCCCGGTCAGCACCACCGTCGCCTCGAATCCCAACGTCCGCATCTGGTATAGCGTCCGCTCGACCAGTTCGCTGAAGAACTCCCACGAGTCGCGCACCCCATTGCGCACCCCGCCCGCCTGGAACGTCCCCGCCGGTAGCCCCATCTTCTCGGCGATCAGCGGCGAATGGTCCTTCTCGACGGACGCAATGCGCTGCGGGCCGAAGACAATCTCACAGATATCGTCCCGGTTGTCGCCGTACCACAGCGGCGGCATCGCCAGCCCCCCGAGCCGGTCGGCGAGCACGCAACAAAGCCGGTGCGCCTTCACCGCGTCCAGCCCCAACGGGTTGTGCTCGCCATGCCACTCCAGCGTGCCGGCAGGCAGATACGCGACTGGGCATTCTTGCCGGCGAGCGACGGCTTGCGCAGGGCGGAGGAGTTCGTAGCGGACGTGCGTCGGGATTGGCAGGGACATTGGACAGGCTCCGGGATTGCGGGTGCGCAACACAGGTTCGACTGAGCGCTGGATATCCCTGCCGCTGCGTTGACCAGCCCCCCACGAGGTATACCCGCGAAGGTTGGGAACACACCGAAGTGGAAAAGTTCGCGGAACTTCTCCGGCAGGCGTGCAGCAGACGTAGGACAGAGGGTATTCTCCCAGACGGAGCCGAAGTCGCACCGGGACTTCGGTGTGTTCTTAACCTTCGCGGGTACATGTCGAGTACCGGCCGTTGGAGGGCTTCGTCTTCGCCGTCACGCCGTTCAACTTCACCTCCATCGCCGGCAACCTGCCGACCAGCCCGGCCTTGATGGGGAACACCGTCGTGTGGAAGCCGGCCTCGTCTGCCGTGCTGCCGGCGTCATCAACATGGTGCCCGGCCCCGGCTCCGTCATCGGCCCGCCCGTCATGGATCACGTGGACCTGGGCGGCATCCACTTCACCGGCAGCACCAAAGTGTTCTCCACCATGTGGCTGGCTGTCGGCTCCGACATCCGCAAGTACAAGTCGTACCCGCGCATCGTCGGCGAGACCGGCGGAAAGGACTTCGTCTTCGCCCACGCCTCGGCCGACGTTCCCGCGCTGGCGACCGCGCTGCTCCGCGGCGCCTTCGAATACCAGGGGCAGAAGTGCTCCGCCGCCAGCCGCGCCTACATTCCCGACACTTTGTGGCCGGCGGTCAAGGAACGCTTGCTGGCCGACGTGGCGCAGATCAAGATGGGCGACGTCGCCGACTTCACCACCTTCATGGGCGCCGTCATCGACGAAGCTTCCTTCGCCAACATCTGCGGCTACATCGAGTATGCGAAGAGCAAGGCCGACAACGGCTTCGAGATCGTCTGCGGCGGCAAGTGCGACAAGTCCGCCGGCTACTTTGTCGAGCCCACCCTCATCGTCAGCAAAGACCCCAAGTCCAAGCTGATGTCCGAGGAGATCTTCGGTCCCGTCCTCACCGTCGACGTCTACCCGGCAGCCGAGTACGAGCAGACGCTGCACCTCTGCGACGAGACCAGCCCCTACGCCCTCACCGGCTCGATCTTCTCCCAGTGCCGCAAAGCCACCGAAACGGCCATGACCGTACTCCGCAACGCGTCGGGCAACTTCTACATCAACGACAAGCCCACCGGCGCCGTCGTCGGCCAGCAACCCTTCGGCGGCAGCCGCGCCTCCGGCACCAACGACAAAGCCGGCTCCATGTGGAACCTCATCCGCTGGACCTCCCCGCGCGCCATCAAGGAGAACTTTCTCCCGCCGACGACCTTCCGGTACCCGCACATGCAGCCGGACCAGCCCGACGTAGCGTAGGTCTCCGACCTGCAGCGGTAGCGCAAGCTCCCAGGTCGCAGCCATTGGCATTACAGAAGGCGCGGGAAGAACAACTCCCGCGCCTTCTGCCTTCTGGTCGCAAGCGGGCCGCCTTGACCCGTCTGGGCCGATGTGGTGCAATAGGGCCAGACACGAGGTGATCTGCAGTGCCACCAATCACGATGCGCCAAATCGTTGAAACAGACGGCGAACTCCTGCTCCGAGACTTGTCATGCCGCAAAGGCCAAGAGGTCGAGGTCACTCTGCAGGTTGAGGACGCCGACGAGTTCCCGCTGTCCACAGGCCGTCACTTGGCGAGCTCCAAGCTGGTTGGCCTGTGGAAGGACCGGACCGATATCGGCGACAGCTCGGCGTACGCCCGGGAGCTCCGGGAAAAGCTCCAGGCACCGCGGTACAAGCAGCGATGATCCTGCTCGACAGCGATGTCCTCATCGACGTGCTTCGCGACCACCCATCGGCCGTCCAATGGGCAGCCTCGGTCGAGGGGATTGCCCTGCCCGGATACGTAATCATCGAGCTGGTAGCCGGGTGCGCCAACAAGGCGGAGTTGAGAGACCTGCAGGGGGAGATGCGGGACTACCGTGTCGTCTGGCCGTCGCCCCATACGTGCCAGATGGCGCTCACGTGCTTCATGGAATACCACCTCAGCCGCGGGCTCGGCCTCCTCGACACATTCGTCGGCCACCTGGCGCTGGAACTGGGCGTCCCCCTCCACACCTTCAACGAGAAGCACTACCAAGTCATTGCCGGGCTGAAGACGGTGCAGCCGTATCAGCGCTGAGCGCGAGCTTCCCCTACCTGCACATGCAGCCGGACAGTGTGGTCGTCGTTGAGGCCATTGGGTGACTCCTTGGGGTGGAGTTGTGCGTTGAGCGTTCGGAGTTGAGCGTTCGGCGTTGTGCGTTGAGCGTAACTGCCGGGCGACGCGGTCGGGAGACCTGCGCCGAGCGAGGCGTCCTTCCGTCCCGAAGGGACAGCGTGACAATAGCCCAGAGTTTCAACTCTGGGAACTCGGAACGGGCGAACGCTCCCCACCAAGTCCTGCAAGGACGGCTGAACCCGGTTCGTTCGCACGTTCAGCCGTCCTTGCAGGAATAGAATGAACGGGCGCGCGGCCCGGTTCCCCAGGGATGAATCCCTGGGCTACTCTCAGCCTGCCCCGTTGGGGCGGACACCGGCGCACCGCGGGAGGGACGACGGGGCGGACGCGGAGACGGGAGACGCGGCACGCGGGAGACGGCCGCTGCCGCGCCATCTCTCCGCGTCCCCTTGTCTGCGTGTCCCCCCGTCCGCCCTTCCGTCGTCACTACTCCGTCGGCGGGACGATTGTGCTTGAGGACTTGGACGACCGCTTTGCGCTCAGCTTCGGCAGCGTCACGGTTCCCTCGGCGTTGGGGCCCAACTCGGCCTTTGCGCCGGCGCGGTAGCGGACCATCTGGTCGTGGGCGGTATCGGCGGCGGTATCGAACTCCGCGCCGGCGATATTCGCCTTCCGGTCCGCCTCCGCCTTGGCGTCGCGCTTGGCGACCAAGTCGGTCAGCGCCGCCTGCAGGTCGGTCTTCGTCACTCCGGCGAACGCCTTCTCCGCGGGGGCGTACTTGGTGGCGTGGGTGAGGAACTCCTGCAGCAACTCCGGCAACTTGTTTGGGTTGATATAGGGCATACCTGATCTCACCTCCTTTCACGCGAGCAGGCACTTGCAGCCACGGCTCCACCCGGAGACTCGCCCCAAACGCTCATCCATCGCTCGCGACGGTGGGGAGAGCCCGGCAAACCGAAGACAGCCGCTCTCCGGAGGTGGGTCAGTCGTCGTCGGCCCTGCGTCGTTGACAGTGGACCGCCGGTCGGCGCGTGGAAAACTGCGGGAGGAGGTCGCCAACCGTGAGGAGGAAGCTTCCGACCGCGAGGAGGTAACACGATTACACGGGGAGGTGTTACGAGAACACGAGGAGGCGTGAGGCGACCGTGAGGAGGACGCGTCCAACCATGAGGAGGAAGCTCGCGACTACGGGGAGGCGCCACGAGAACACGAGGAGGCACGAGGCGACCATGGGGAGAAGGAGCCAGACCATGAGGAGGTGGCACGATTACACGAGGAGGTAACACGCGACCGTGAGGAGGCGACGGGCGACCGTGAGGAGGAAGCTCCCGACCGCCGGGAGGAAGGGCGCGACCACGGGTCAACGGCACTCGACCAACAGTTGCAGCCCGTAAACCGCGCGCACAACTGAACGGAGCGCTTCCCGCAACCGGCCACGTCGTCTGTCTGAGCTGAGTTCCCATTCGAGCGCCTCACCAACAGGGTGATCGGGGATCAGAACGGTGGGTAGGACGGCTCACGGTCTGCACCGTTCCTCGCGGGAGCAGTGTAGCGCGCTTCAGCGGGAATGTCTGTCCGTAAAATCACGGTTTTTCCACGACCCGAGCAATGAATCTCCCGCTGTGTCGCGGTCTCCCGACCGCGACACCCCTTCGACCGAAGGTCTCCCGAAGACCAGGAGACCATGCGGTCCGGCGGGCGGCGCGGTGGCCCGAAGCGAGCGCCCCAGACCTGCGCCGAGCAAAGGCCTCGCGGATATCTTGGCAACGTCGGGCTGCCAGTGCTGCGGCAAGACCGCAAAGCCTCAGAGTCAGCCTCAGTCAGGACGCTGGACAGGGCGGTCGGACTCCCCCTCGACAGCACCCGCCAGCTTCCGCGCCGCCCGCCGCCAACTGTCACGCTCCGCTCCGCAGGGCTCGTGGCGGAACCGGTAGTCGTGCTTGCGGCAGTACTCCTGAAGCTCGGCCTGCAGGCGTTCCCAGTGACCGCGCTCTTCGTCGAGCAGAAACTGCGTCACCTCTGGCGTCTGCGCCAACAGCAGGAGCTCGCGCAAGTGCGGGAGGCACACGCCGTCGCTGGCTTGATACGCCTGGCGTCTGGGCAGCTCCTGAAAGAACGCCACCAACTCCCGCTGCGCCAAGTGGTCCGTCCGGTCTCCCGACTCGCAGGCGGGGCACGGGGCCGTGGGCTCGAGCATAGCAGCGATCGGCGGTGTCGTCCGCCGTCCGCGTGCAGAGGCGCGACAGCTCGCCGTCTCGAGATGCGGGAGCAGAGCCGCCACGACGTAGCCGGTGGCCGTTGCCGTCCCCAGGGCGTTGCCGTACTCCGTCACGTCTGCGTCGAGCAACCAGTCCGTATGCCGCGGACAGAGCCCCCACGACCGGGTCAGCCGCGCGTGGCTGGACCGTCGTTCGTGCCTTCCCAGATGAAGAAGCGCAGGTGACGCCGCTCGGCGTCGGCGCGCACCCGGCACAGAGCGCAGCCGGGTAGGCGCAGGGACTCCTTCAGGTCGGCTGAAGTCACAGAAGCTGGGGTAGCCAATGCGGTTCCTTTCTCCGCTGTCGGGGAGCCGTAAGTCACTCTGTCCCGGCGGCGGCCCGTGGTGGCGCGAACTCCTGCTCCGCGGTTTGGGCGAGCTCGTCTGGTGCCAGCCAGCGCTCCCCCAACAGCGCAATCGCCCAGGCGCCTATCGGCGCTGTGAGCGCGATCGAGAGCACCGCCACGGCCAGGATCACCTCACCGCCAGGTACACCCGCGGCTAACGGCACCGCGCCGATGGCGGCTTGGACTGTCGCTTTGGGCACGTAAGCCACTACGCAGAAGAGTCGTTCCTTCAGCGTCAAGTCGCTGCGCAAGAAACACACGTACGTGCCCACGCTGCGCCCCACCAGTCCCAACGCCACCAGAGCGGCGCCGGCCAGTCCGGCTCGCCAAGCAACGCCAACGTCCACCTGGGCACCAACCAGCACAAACAGGAGGATCTCCGCCAGCACCCACACCTTGCTCAGCTTCGCCGAGATCTTGTGCGCGAACTCCTCGGACCGCTCGAAGAGGTAGAAGCCGATGGCCATGACCGCCAGCAGCCCGGCGAAGGGCACCTTCCCTGCGAGCAACTCCTCCGTATGGACCAGCAGGATCGAGATGGCCAAGGCGACCAGCATCTGCTTCGTGGCCCGCGGCGAGAACTGGCGGAACATCTTGAGCAGCAGATATCCTGCCGCCAGCCCGGCGCCGACGCCCAAAGCCAGCGACACCGGCACCTCCGCCAGCTTTGCCCAGACGTTCACCCGCTCCCCTTTGGCCATTCCCAGCAGTGAGGAGAACACGACAATCACAAACACGTCGTCTACGGACGACGCCGCCATAATCAGCGTGGGAATGCCCTTCGCTGTGCCTCGGCGTTGCTCCTGGAGCTGAAGCATCAGCGGCACCACCACGGCGGGCGACACTGCGGCCAGAACCGCCGCCAACATGGCCGAGTCGAGGTAGCTCAGTCCCAGGAGTGGCGGCGCGGCGAGCGTGAGAACGACGCCCTCGGCAATCGCCGGAACGCACGACATCAGCACCGCTCGGGTGCCGACCCGATTGAGGGTGTCCTTTGACAGCTCCAGCCCAGCTCGGAGCAAGATGACCAGCAGCGCCAGTCGCCGCAGTTCCGGCGACAGGCGCATGGTCTCCGCACCGAGGACCTTCAACCCAAACGGCCCAACCGCGATACCGACCAGCAGCATCCCCACCAACCCGGGCACCCGGACTCGCCGGAACAGGTGATCGGCGACCAGTCCTGCCAGTGCGACCAGAGAAAGCTGAAACACCATTAGGACAACCTCCCGACGAGAATCCCACCGGGAGGCTTCCTGCGCATAACGGAGAAAGCCCCGCCAAACGCGCGCTTGACGGGGCTTCCGGAAAACGAAGACTCCTACCCGCACGCCGGTGAGTAGGAGTCATCAGCCATTCGACGATTTCGGTGGTCGGTCCACCGAGGCGAACTCCATCGCACGAAAACGATTCTACGGGATCACGACGGGTCTGTCAAGAAGGCAGCGACTCGGCGCTCGACGTCATCCGGCACCTGCCGAAAGTACGCCAGCCCGTCCGTCGCGCTGCCGAAGACGAGGGCGAAGCTGTCGCCGCTGGTGCTGACCTCGCGCCAGCCGTACCCCTCGACCGCTTCGCCAATGCACTGGCAGTGCAGCTACCGCATATCCCGTAGGCAGGCCCCGCTACTCAGCGCGTTGGTCATGCGCGAGGAGTCTTCTCGCCCTGTCGCCGTCCTCCGACCGCGACACCCCTTCGACCGAAGGTGTCCCGAAGACCTGAAGACCAGGCGGTCCAGCGGGCGGCGCCGCTACCGCTCCAGCCGCGCCTCCGCCCAGTCACCATGGTCGCCGCTGAAGCCGTCGCCGCCGTCGTGGGTGAGAAGCTCAAGCGTGGTTCTGCCGGGGAGGTCCACTTCGAGGGGCTTGGCGGCGGTGGTTCTCGTCAGCGGGCCGCTGTCGAAGGCGAGCTTGCCGTCGAGGCGCACCTGGAACACGACGCGGCCGTCGCCGGCGTGCTCGTCGCGGCCGACGAGGGCGCGGAAGGTGCGGAAGTTGCCGCCGGTGAGGTCGTACATGAGGCGGCCGTTGGCGTGGGTACCGAGGCCGCGGGTGAACTTGTGGCCGGCGATGAGCATCTCCTTTCCCCAGACGCTCTGATTCCGTTGCAGCTTGCCCCACGCCTGGGCCGACTCGTCGGGTGCGGTCTCGTCGAGGTAGACCACCGGCCGGTTGGCGTCGCCCCAGCGATTGCCGGCGCGCACAACGGTTGGCGCCTGGACGGTCAGGAGCTGCCGTTCGGACTCCATGTTGAGCGGTAGCGGGAGCGGGTTGGCCAGCGGCGGCGGCAGCGCGTTGGCCCACTCAAGCGTCAGGAGGCGCTTCACCAATGGATGCTCCACCCACAGCCACCAGCCGACCTCCCCGCGGAAGTAGCCGCCCTCGCCGGTCGGCCGGAGCGTGACGCTCACCTCGCTTCGGCCCGTGGGCACCGGGAACTCGAACCACGTCCACGTGTGCGCGGTGTGGGTCTGCTCCTTGTTGCCCGGCGCTCCGACTGTGCGCACCTCCGCGGGCTTGCCGGCGACGACTGCGACGCACTCGATTGCGTTCGGCAAGTCGTTGCGCGGGTCGCACAACACGTGCATGGCCGCCCGGACGCCGGCAGGAACAGCCACCGTGCAAGCGCCGGTGAGCTGCCACTTCCCCTGCTCCGTCCGCGCCTCGAGCCGTTGCTCGCCGCCGACCGAACACACGCGCGCTTCGCCGGGAAATGCCATCGCCAGCTCGGTCCGGCCCTTGCGGGAGGTTGCTTGCAGCGGCTGGCCGTCGAGCGCGGCGCTCCTCGGCGTCGACGCGGAAACGAGCGCAGCCGTCGCCTGCTGACCGGCGCGTCCGTAGACGACGTAGGTGATCCCGTTCGCCGTCCTCTCGGCCTCCATACTGCGAACGCCGCCGAGGACGGGCTGCCCCACTTCCACCGGCTCGATCTGAAGTAAGGCCGTCTCGTATGCCTGGAGCTGCAGCTCGACGGAGTCGCCGTAGTGCAGCACCGGCTGGATCACCTCGTGCCGCGGGTAGACGACTTGCGCCGCGAACGCCGTTCGCCCGCCGACCGAGGCGAGGATTGCCGACCGCGACCAGCCGACAGCTTCGTCGAGCTTCACTGTCACGGTCTGGGGCGTGATGAAGGGGTTCCGCAGCAGGAGGATCCCGCGCCCGCCGCGGAAATGCGCGTAGCCGTAGGCTTCGCGCCTGAGCGGGTCGCCGGGAAGTAGTTCGGTGTGCGACAACGTGGCGGCGTTGTGCCGTGCCCACTTGAGCAGCGACGCGAGAAACGCCCAGTCGCGGTTACCGTGCTGGAAGCACTTCGGGTTGAGGTAGAGCGTGAGCAGGCGGCAGCCGCGACCGACGACGTCGATGGCGTTGTCTTCCCACTTCTCGGGGGTGATGACGATGATGCCGAGGTGCTCAATGGCCGTCGGCGGGTAGCCGGGGTGCTCGCCGCAGCGCTGGCGGAACACGGCGTCGCGGGTGGTGGTAGCGCTGTCGCGCACGCTGGGACCGGGGGCGATGATGTCCGGGTAGTCGTCGGATACCGAGCCCCAGATCGAGTCGACATACTTCAGCCACCACGCGCTGAGCCACATCCCGCAAGTCGGGTCGAGGAAGATGTCGCGCCGGGTCTGGCGGACGGCGGTGAGCAGCTCGAGGTAAGCGTCGGTGTTGGCCGCGACGGCGTAGGGACCGGGGAGATGCCCGTGCCCCGGCGCCTCGCAACTGGGGCAGAAGCCGTCGAACTTGAAGAAGGCCAGCTCGTTCTGCTTCTCCAGATTCGTGACCACCCGCTGGATGTCTCGCCGGTACTTCGGGCCGGACTGGCACAGGTACCAGTCGTTGCTGTTGCCCTCGTAGCCATTCGCAACGCCCCACGGCGCATGGCTGTAGCCGGACGAGGGCGACAGCCAGAGCCCGAGCTTCGCGTTCATCGCTCGTAGCGGGTCGAGCAACGGCCGCAGCCCGTTGGGGAAGGCGTCGGCACGGATGTCCCACAGGCTGTCATTGTTGTCCCAGCCGTCGTCAATGGTGAACGTGTCGAACGACTCGCCGTACGGGTCGAAGAGCTTCTGCTTGAACTCCTCCATCAGCTCCAGGCAGTTCTGCTCTGTCGGCGGCATGAGCGTCCACCAGGTGTTGTAGTTGACGAAGAGGTTCCGGTCCTTGGGCGTCACCTGAAATGTCTCGACGTACTCGCGGAAGCGCTGAGTCACCCGACCCGTTTCGGCAACGCCCAGCACCGCCGTCTTGCTCACGAAGCGGCCGCTCACGGTCCGACCGGGGTAGTGAGTCAACGTCACCACGCCCTGGCCGTTGGTGGGCGCGGCGACGAAGCCGTTGTGGCCACTGGGGTACTCCAGCCCCCAGAAGGTGTCGCCCAGGAACACTGGCTCGCCGAAGCCCTGGTGAGAGCACTCGCCGGCAAGACCCACCGACCATACGTCCACCTGCCGCACGGCAAGCGGCTGCGCTGCAGACACCTCGAGCCACCGGCGAACAAAGGGGGTGCGGTCGCTCAGCTCGTAGACCACGTCGAGGTCAACACCACGCGCCCCGCTCCGCAGAGCGACGACGAGCCGCTGCCCACCGGTGAGGGCTTCTCGCCGGACCTCGCGCAGCGCGAAGTCGGCCGAACGCAGCGGCGGCTGTCCCTCGATGCCGACAGAGAAGTCGTCAGTCGATAGCTCATGGCTCTTGTGAGACAGCTCGTTCACCACGCGAACGGCACGGACACCCGCGCGCTCTTGCCGGAACACCAGCTTGAGGAACGTGTTGCCCAGAGTGACGGTGTCCGTCTCGGCGCGACCGGGCGCGGGGTTGAGAGCGAGCAGGAGAACTGGCAGTGCGTGGGAGCAGCGGGAGTGGAGCATGGCAGTGCTTCCTTTGCGGCGCGAAGTCCGGCGCGAGCAGGCGCAGGTGACGTGGCCAGCACGCACAGCGGCGCGCCGGAGATCCCTTCCTATTCTCCCTGCGAACCGGCGTCCTTTGTCCCTCGCGGTTTCGGTGCGCTTGGCACCGGTGAGTCCAGCCGCTACGATACACCGACTCAGGCGGAGGCGCATCCACCACCCCGCTCGAACTGGAGGAGTTCCCTTGCACACGTTCACGAGGCTTACGGTGTTCTGTCTGCTCGCCCCCCTGGCGGTGACCACCCACGCCGCGGCGGAACCGGAAGGGGCGTCAGGGCTGACCGCAGCCTTTGACGACAACGGACTGCACTCGCTTCAGTTCGCCGGCGAGGAATTCGTGCAGGACGGCGCCTTCCACGTGTCACACGCGGTGATGCGGCGGTGGGACGGCGGCACGGCCGCCGCTGACCTGAAGGCCGGCAGACGCGCGTTTGACCCCGAGAAGAGACGCCTGCAAATCAGCTACCCCTGGGGAGAGGTGCGCTGTACGTACAATCCGGAGGCCGACCGCCTTCGGCTCACCATCGACCTCACCAACCAGAGCGATAGCGTGCTCACCGAGTTCACCGCCGAAATCATGCAGACTCGTTTCCCCCAGCCGCCGAAAGGC
>Ga0210044_10002032_pt1 | contig 30599 bp, 25 predicted proteins | sample CryGey13umfilter_2_FD_183959 | JGI IMG/M metagenome (GOLD analysis project Ga0210044, IMG submission 183959) | Groundwater microbial communities from aquifer in Utah, USA - Crystal Geyser 4/9/14 3 um filter (SPAdes) (version 2) | ecosystem: Environmental > Aquatic > Deep subsurface >...
CCCCGCCGAGACGAAGCTCGCGAAGCGCTTCGATGTGAGCATCGGCACCGTGCGCAAGGCGATCGACGAGCTGGTCGCGAGGCAGATCCTGGTGCGCCACCAGGGACGCGGCACCTTCGTCGCCGTGCACGACGAGGACCGCGCACTGTTCTACTTCTTCCGCGTCGTCGCCAGGGACGGCATCAAGAAGTATCCGACCAGCGAGTTGTTGTCCTTTTCCGAGGGCAGGGCCGATCCCGCGCAGGCCGCGGCGCTGCGCATCCCGCGCGGAGCGCCCATCCTGCGCTTCCGCAACCGGCTCGCGATCGAAGGCAGGGCGCTGATCCTGGACCGGATCGCGGTGCCGCAATCGCTGTTTCCCGGCCTCGACGAGGCCACGCTGCGGGAGCGCCCCAGCACTATCTACTCGCTCTATCAGTCGCGCTTCGGCATCAACGTGATCCGCGCCTCCGAGCGGCTGCACGCGCGGACCTGCGCCCGCGAGACGGCGCGTGCGCTGGGCCTCGCCGCAGATACGCCGATCCTCGAAATCCGGCGCATCGCCTACAGCTACAACGATGCTCCGGTGGAGTACCGGATCAGCCAGGTCGACACGCGAGACCACGACTACCTGAACGACCTCGGCAGGAACGCCGGGACGTAGCCTGCGGGCGTGACGGGGCGCCGCTCAGAACCCCATCGCCGCCGGAAGCCAGAGCACGAGCGGCGGAAACGCGGTCACCAGAACGAGCGCGACCAGCATCGCCGCCACCAACCAGAGCACCCAGGGCACGGTCGATTCCATCGTCACGCCGCCGATGCGCGAAGTGACCATCAGGTTGACGGCGAGCGGCGGGGTGAACTGGCCGATCGCGATGTTCATGGTGAGGACGACGCCGAACCACACCGGATCCCAGCGGAACGTGTTGGCGATCGGGATCAGGATGGGCAGGAACACGAGGAAGATCGAGATTCCGTCGAGCAGCATGCCGGCCACGAGGATCATGACGGCGATCATCACGAGCATCAGCGTCTCGTTGCTGGTCGCCCCGATCAGCGCGCGGGCGAAGGCGTCGAACGCCCCCAGCGTGCTGCCGGCGTGGGCGAACACGGCTGCCAGCGCGATGATGATCATCACTACCGCCGAGATCTCGGCCGAGTCCACCAGCACACGGTAGAGGCTGCGCAGGTCGAGCGAGCGGTAGATGACCATGCCGACGAAAAGCCCGTAGACCACCGCGACCACCGCGGCCTCGGTCGGGGTGAAGAAGCCCGAGCGCAATCCGCCCAGGATGATGACCGGAGCGGCGAGCCCCCAGATCGCCTCGCGCAGGCTGCTCCAGACCGGCACCCGTTCCTCGCCGGCGGCAGCGCCCCAGCCGTGGCGCATCGACAGGTAGAGCACCGGCGCAACGAGCGCCAGCCCGGCCAGCAGGCCCGGAATCAGCCCGCCCGCGAACAGCGCCGGCACGCTCGCCTGCGGCACCAGCACGCTATAGACGATGAAGGCGATCGAGGGCGGGATCAGGATGGCGCTCGAGCCCGCCGCGGCGATCAGCCCGGCCGAGAACGCCGCCGGATAGCCCTGCTTCACCATGCCCGGGATCATCACCATCGCCACCGCCGCGGCGTCCGCCGGCCCCGAGCCGGAGATGCCGCCGAGCAGCATGCACACGAGGATCGCCACGATCCCCTGCGCGCCGCGACGGTTGCCGACCAGCGCGGAGGTGAAGCGCACGATACGCAGCGCCACACCGGCGCGCTCGAACACCATCCCGGCGAGGATGAACACCGGCAATGCCAGCAGCGGGTATTTGGCGATGCCGCCATAGACGTTGGTCGGCAGCGCCATGATGCCGAGCTTCTCGACCAGGATGACCAACGCACCGCTGGCGCCGAGTGCCACCGCGAGCGGCGCGCCGAGCACCAGGAGCAGTGCGAAGCCGCCGAACAGCAGCAGGCTCGCCGCGATCAGCATCGGGCGCGCGCGCGCCAGAGGCGCACGATGCGGCCGAGGATGCGCAGCGCGACCGCGGCCGCGAGCAGCGGCAGCCAGACCGAGTACAGCCACTGCGGCACGCCGATGCCGGGCGAGGTGGTCTCGAAGCGCACATCGTCCGCCACCAGCCTGACGCCGAAGCCGGCGACGGCGGCGAACAGCGTGAAGCTCACCGCCATCACGGCGAGCTCGGCCACGAACGCCGCCCCCGCCCCGGTGCGTTCCACGAACCAGCTCACCCGGATGTGGCTGTCGCGCACCACCGCGGCGGAAGCGCCGACGAAGGTGAGCACGACCAGGAGGAAGACCGAGAACTCCTCGGTGAACGCGAAGGACTCGTCGGTGAAATAGCGGACGACGACGTTGGCGAAGGTGATGAGGACGATCGCGGCGAGCGCGGCCGCGGCGGCGAACTCCTCCACCTTCACCGGAATGCGTGGAGGAATCGAGCCGCCGCGTTCGCTCATTCCTTGCCGGGGGCAGCGCGGTTCAGGGCTACTTGCGGGCGGCGATCGACTGTTCGGCCTTCTTCACCAGATCGGCGCCGATCGTCCTCGTCCACTTCGCATAGACCTTGCGGGTCGCCTTGACGAAGGCGGTGCGCTCCGCGGCGCTCACGCGGACCACGTTGACGCCCAGCCCCTCGACGGTCTTGACCATGCTCTCGTCGGGCGGCACGAGGCCCGCGCGCGCCAGTCGGATCACTTCCTTCCCGGCCTCGACCGCCGCATCGGCGACGATCTTGCGGTCGGCCGGCGTCCACGATTCCCAGACCTCCTTGTTGACCACGAAGATCAGCGGATCGGCGACGTAATGCCACAGCGTCACGTTCTTCTGGCCGAGGGTGTGCATCTTGGCGGCGGTGAAGATCGTGAGCGGATTCTCCTGCCCGTCGACGGCGCCCGAGGCGAGCGCGGGCTGCGCGTCCGCCCAGCTCATCTGGGTCGGGTTGGCGCCCAGCGCGGTGAAGGTCTCGTTGTAGATCGGAGAGCCCACGACACGGAACTTCAGGCCCTTCATGTCGGCGGGCGCATGGATCGGTCGCTTGGAATTGGTCACCTCGCGGAAGCCGTTCTCGCCCCAGGCGAGCGGCACGACGCCGTTCTTCTCGACGATCCGGAAGATCTGCTTGCCGACCTCGCCGTGCGTGAGCGCGTCGATCGCCGCGTAGTCGGGCATCAGGAAGGGCAGCGAGAACAGGTTCAGCTCCTTGATCTGCGGCGACCAGTTGATGGTCGATCCAATGGCGAGATCGATCACGCCCTGGCGGATGGCAGTGAACTCGCGCGTCTGGTCGCCAGCGACCAGCGAGACGCCCGGATACATCTTGATGTTGATGCGCCCATTGGTGCGCTCCCGCACCAGCTTGCCCCACAGCTCGCCGCCCTTGCCCCAGGGAAAGGCGGTGCCGACCACGGTCGAGAGCCGGTACTCCGTCTGGTACTTCTGTGCCGCAGCCGGCGCTGCCGCTGTGAGTGCGACGACACCGAACACACTTGCGAGAGCCAACGAAGCAAATGACTTGTGCATGACGAACCTCCCAGTCAATCGGTCGCCGCAGAAAAGCGCCTGCGGCCGCGTCCTTCCATCCATGCGAGCAGCGCTTCCAGGATACGCCGAGACCCGATGCGCGCCTCGGCCTCCAGCGCCGCCGCGTATCCCACCGGAATCCTCGGCGCACCCAGGCGCGTGACCGGGATGCCCAGTTCCTCCGCCGCAGTGGCGGCGATCTCGGCACCGAAGCCGGCGGCCTGCACCGCTTCGTGCGCCACCATCAGGCGCCCGGTCCGGGCGCAGGAGGCGAGCACCGTCTCGCGGTCCCACGGCCACAGCGTGCGCAGGTCGATCACCTCCACCGACACGCCGGATGCGGCCGCGGATTGCGCCGCTTCGAGCGCGTCGAGAACGGTTCGCGACCATGATACCAGCGTGAGGTCGCGGCCCGCGCGCAGCACCTTCGCCTCGCCGAGTGCGACGCGATGCGCCTCCGGCACCTCGCCATCGACGCCCCACAGCTCCTTGTGTTCGTGGTAGACGACCGGATCGTCGCACGCGATCGCCGCCCGCAGCAGGCCGTAGTTGTCCGCGGGCGAGGACGGCGCGACGACCACCAGGCCGGGAGTGTGCGCGAACCAGGCCTCGATCGACTGCGAGTGCTGCGCGGCCGAGGCGCTCCAGATGCCGATCGGCAGCCGCGCCACCAGCGGCACCCTGCCCTGGCCGCCGAACATGTAGCGGTTCTTGGCCGCCTGATTGACCATCTCGTCGATCGCGCACATCGCGAAGTCCGCGACCCGCATCTCGACCACCGGCCGCAGGCCCACGAGCGCCATGCCGACCGCCGCGCCCAGGATCGCCGACTCGGAAATCGGCGCATCGATCACGCGCGCCGCACCGAACGTCTGCGCGAGCCCGCGGTACTGGCCGAACACGCCGCCGCGGCCGAGGTCTTCCCCGACCGCGACCACCCGCTCGTCCTCGCGCATCGCCCGTGCGAGCGCGCTACAGGCGGCCTGCGCGTAGCTCATCACCGCCATTGTCCGGCTCCGCAATCCTGGACGTCGCGATAGGCCGCATGGGCCGGCGGCGCCGGGGAGGCCGCCGCGGCAGCGAGCGCGCGTGCGATCTCCGCTTCGGCTTCCTCGCGCAGCGCGCGCAGCCGATCGGCATCCACTCCAAGCGCGGCGAGCCGCTGCCCGGCGCGCTCGATGGGATCCTGCGCGAGCGCGCGCTCGACCTCCGCGGCATCGCGGTAGGTGGCCGGATCGACCGAGACATGACCCTTGAAGCGGTAGGTGAGCGCATGCAGGAACTGCGGTCCGCCGCCTTCGCGCACCAGGGCCAGCAGCCGCGCCGCGGCCGCGTCGACTGCGGCGACATCGTTGCCGTCGACCTGCTGCGCGGGCACCCCGATCGCGCGCGCGCGCGCCGCCGCGCCCTCGCCGCCGGTCATGGACTCGGTCGCGGTGGTGGCCGAATATCGGTTGTCCTCGCACACGAACAGCACCGGGAGGTCGAACACCCGTGCCCAGTTCAGCCCTTCCAGGAACGGCCCCCGATTGACCGCGCCGTCGCCGAAGAAACAGGCGACCACGGCATCGCCGCCGCGGATGCGGATGGCATGGGCCGCGCCGGCGGCGATCGGGATGCCGGCGGCGACCACGCCGTTCGCCCCGAGCATGCCGGCGGAGAAGTCCGCGATGTGCATCGAGCCGCCCTTGCCGCCGTTGGTGCCGCCGCTCTTTCCGAACAGCTCGCACATCATCGCGCGCGGCTCTGCGCCCTTGGCGATCGCATGCCCGTGGCCGCGGTGCGTCGATGTCAGATAATCGGAGCGCGCGAGGTTCGCGCACACCCCCGCGGGGACCGCCTCCTGCCCGGTCGACAGGTGCAGCGGACCGCGCACCAGAGCGCCCGCGGCCGCCGCCGCGCCGAAGGCGGCCACGCCCCCGCGGCTCGCCACCTCGGCGGCGTTCTCGAATGCGCGGATGCGGAGCATGGTCCGGTAGAGCGCAGCCAAGCGCTCCGGTGCGATGCGGTCGGCTGGGGACGAGTCGGATTCCATGGAATGCCGTCGGGGTCGGCGGCGCGAGGAGCCGGTGCGACGCGAATTGTTCGGGTGCAGTCTATTGCGCCACGCGGATCGCGTCAAACCGCCGCGCACTCCCGGTGCGCGCGAGGGGGACGCGCGACACCCTCGGCTATAATGGCGCGCGATTTCCTCTTCCTCCCCGCTGCGCCGTCCATGAACCGAAGCCGTACCGCTGCCGCCCGCAAGTGGCTGCCACACGTCTTTCCGTTCCTGCGCTGGCGGACTATGGTCACGCGCGAGAGCCTGCGCGAGGATGCCGCGGCGGGAATCACCGGCGCGCTGATCGTGCTGCCCCAGGGCGTGGCCTTCGCCACCATCGCCGGCCTGCCGCCGGAATATGGGCTGTATGCCGCAATGATGCCGGCAGTGGTGGCCGCGCTGTTCGGCTCGAGCTGGCATCTGGTCTCGGGCCCGACCACGGCGATCTCCATCGCGCTGTTCGCCACCCTGAGTCCGCTCGCGACGCCCGGCTCCGGCGAGTACGTGAAGCTCGCGCTGACGCTCACCTTCCTCGTCGGCGCGATGCAGCTCGCGCTCGGCTTCGCCCGGCTCGGCGCGCTCGTCAATTTCATCTCGCATACGGTGGTGATCGGCTTCACCGCGGGCGCGGCGATCCTGATCGCGGCGAGCCAGGTGCGGAATTTCTTCGGGATCCCGATCGCGCGCGGCACGCCGGTGCACGAGATCCTCATGCAGCTCTTCACGCGTTCCGGCGAGATCAGTTTCTGGGTGCTCGCGGTCGCGCTGCTCACGCTCGCCGTCGGGCTCGCGAGCCGGAGGTTCCTCCCCAGGTTTCCCTACATGATCTCGGCGATGATCGCGGGGAGCCTCGCCGCGGCGGCGCTCGATGCGGCCTTCGGCTCCGAGGTCACGAGAATCGCCACCGTCGGCGCGCTGCCCGCTCACCTGCCGCCGCTGAGCATGCCGGATTTCTCGCCCGGCGCGCTCGCGCAGACGTTCCGGCCGGCGCTGGTCATCACCCTGCTCGCGCTCACCGAGGCGGTGTCGATCGCGCGCGCGGTGGCGGTGCGCTCCGAGCAGCGCATCGACGGCAATCAGGAGTTCATCGGCCAGGGGCTGTCGAACATGGCCGGTGCGTTCTTCTCGGGTTACGCCTCGAGCGGCTCGTTCAACCGCAGCGGCGTCAACTACGAGGCGGGCGCACGCACCCCGCTCGCCACGGTGTTCGCCTCGGTGGCGCTCGCGCTGATCGTGCTGCTGGTCGCGCCGCTCGCGGCCTGGCTGCCCAACGCCGCGATGGCCGGAATTCTGTTCCTCGTCGCCTGGGGGCTGATCGATTTCCACCACATCGGCGCGATCGTTCGCACCAGCCGGCCCGAGTCCTTCATCCTCGCCGCCACGTTCCTCGCAACGCTGGCGAAACTGGAGGATGGCATCTTCCTCGGCGTGCTGCTCTCGCTCATCTTCTACCTGTACCGCTCCTCGCGCCCGGAGATCGAGGCGGTGGTGCCCGCGCCCGAGCGGGGCGCCTATCACTTCGTGCCGGCGAAGGGCCTGCCGGAATGCCCGCAGCTTCGCATCGTGCGCATCCACGGCTCGATCTATTTCGGCGCGGTCGGCCATGTCCAGGCCGCCCTGCAGGAGATCGACGAGGCCAATCCGCGCCAGAAGACGGTGCTGGTGGCCGCCAGCGGCATCAACTTCGTCGACGTGGCCGGCGCCGAGATGCTCGCAGCCGAAGCGCGGCGCAGGCGCAGGCTGGGCGGCGGACTGTACTTCTACCGGCTGACGGAGTCCGTCCAGCGCTTCCTGTCGCGCGGCGACTATGTCAGGGACATCGGCGCGGATGCGTTCTTCCCGGTCATGGAAAACGTTTCCGGCAAACTCTACTGGACGCTCGATCCAGGAGTGTGTCGCACATGCAGGACGCGCATCTTCGCCGAATGCCACGGAGCCGTGCTGCCCGACGGCCTGCGCCGCCAGCGTCTGATGCTCGCCACCGACGGCAGCGCCTACGCGCAGGCGCCGACCGCGATCGCGATCGCGACCGCGGCGCGCTTCGGGGTCACCCTCGATGTCGTGACCGTCGTCCCGGCGAAGGACGCGATCGAAGTCGCCCGCGCGCGCCTCGACGCCGTCGTGCGCCAGGCGATGCCGGAGAACGTTCCGTGCGAGACAACGGCGCTCGCGGGCGCGGATGCGGTGCGCGAGGTGATCGCCGCGGCCGATCGGTGCGGCACCAACATCCTCGTCATCGGCCGGCGGCCGCCCTCGGGCGGACTGGTGAGCCGCATGGTGGGCGATGTCGCCGCGCGCATCATCGCCGGTGCGCCCTGCCACGTGCTGGTGGCTTCGCCCGGCACGCTCATGTGGCGGCGGCGTATCCTGCTCGCCACCGACGGCTCGCGCTTCAGCGAGATCGCCGCCGGGCTGGCGGCCGAGATCGCGCGTGCGTGCGGCCTTCCGGTGAGCGTGGTCTCCGTGGTCAAGCCGGGCGGCCTGAACGCGGACACGGTGCGGGAAGATGTACAAACGTGCGCTGCGGCGCTGAGGGTTCAGGGCATCGAGGCCGATGCGTTCGCCCTCGAGGGCAGGCCGGGGGAAGTCATCGTCGCCAAGGCGGTGGAACTGGGTGCCGACCTCATCGTCGTGGGCAGCCACGGCCGGCGCGGGCTGAACCGCATGATGCTCGGCAGCGTCTCCGACGCGGTGGTCGGAGCGGCGCGCTGCGCGGTGCTGGTGGCGAAGCCCGCCGTCCAGTCGGACGAACTGCTCTCCGCCATCGCGCCGGAACTGTGAACGGGCACGTCCGGCATGGCGGCGCCCCGTTTCAGGTTCCGGGTTCCGGGTTCCGGGTTCCGGGTTCCGGGTTTCAGGTTTCAGGTTTCAGGTTTCAGGTTTCGCGCGCTTGCGCGCCGCGGGCGTCGGGGCATGGGCGTCGATGTACTCGCGGATGAACTTGCGGATGAGCTGCGAGGGCGTGACGTCCTGCTCGGCGCACAGGCGCTCGAAGCGCTTCTTTTTCTCCGGATCGATCAGCAGGGTGAGGCGGGCGTTCCTGGTTTCCATGCCACGATGCGCCGGTCGGGGATATAATGATGTTAAGCATATTAGCATCGCATTTCGATCAAGTGTGAATGCCATGACAACCGACCGCAGCCGCTGCATGCCCGCACACGCGCGGTCACGGAGGGGACAGGCTTGATGCAGTTCCTCCCGATGAGGCTGCTGCCGATCGACATCGCCGGGCTCGCCGTGCTGTTCTGGCTGGCGCTCGGGCTCCTCGGCCTGCTCGCCTCGGCGCGCCCGGCGTTCATCAACCGGATGCTGTTCCCGCTGAGCGCGGCCGGCAGCCTGGTGCTCGCGGCTACCGGAATCGCGGCGATGGACGATGCCGCGACGGTGATGATCCTGCCGCTGGGGCTCCCGGATCTGCCGTTCCACCTGAGGCTCGACGCCCTTTCCGGGTTCTTCCTGTTCCTGCTCGGCGCGGCCGGGGTCGGCGTTTCGTTGTATTCGGCCGGCTATTTCCGCGACACCGCCGGGCCGACGCTCGGCCTGCTGTGCCTCGAATACCATGTCTTCATCGCCAGCATGGCGGTCGTCATGCTCGCAGACGACGCCTACCTGTTCATGGTGGCCTGGGAGACGATGGCGCTGTCGTCCTATTTCCTGGTCACCACCGAGCATGACCAGCCGCAGATCCGGCACGCAGGCTTCCTCTATCTGCTGATCGCGCACGTGGGCGCGGTGGCGATCCTGCTCGCCTTCGGGGTGCTGCAGGGCGGGCACGGCGACTACAGCTTCGCGGCCCTGCGCGCGGCCCATCTGACGCCCGGCTGGGCGAGTGCCGCCTTCGTGCTCGCGCTGGTGGGCTTCGGCGCCAAGGCCGGCATCCTGCCGGTGCATGTCTGGCTGCCCGAGGCGCATCCGGCGGCGCCCTCGCCGGTCTCCGCGCTCATGAGCGGCGTGATGCTCAAGACCGCGATCTACGGCTTCGTCCGGGTCGTGTTCGACCTCGTGCATCAGCTCCAGTGGCAGTGGGGGGTGGTGGTGCTGATCGTCGCGACGCTCACCACGCTCTTCGGCGTGCTGTTCGCGCTCATGCAGCACGATCTCAAGCGCCTGCTCGCCTACCACTCGGTCGAGAACATCGGCATCATCCTGATCGGGCTGGGGCTCGCGCTGATCTATGCCGGCAGCAATCACCCGGTGCTGGCGGCGCTCGCCATGATCGCCGGGCTCTATCACACGCTCAACCACGCGGTGTTCAAGGGACTGCTGTTCCTGGGCGCCGGCTCCATCCTGCACGCCACCGGCGAGCGCGACCTCGGCGAGATGGGCGGGCTCGCACGCAGCATGCCCTACACCGCGTTCTTCTTCCTGGTGGGCGCGCTGTCGATCTCGGCGCTGCCGCCGTTGAACGGCTTCGTCTCGGAGTGGCTGACCTTCCAGGCCGCGCTGCTCTCGCCCGCACTCGCCAACGGCATCCTGCGCAGCCTCATCCCGTTCGCGGCCGCCGCCCTCGCGCTCGCCGGCGCGCTCACCGGCATGTGCTTCGTGAAGGTGTATGGCGTCGCCTTCCTCGGCGCCCCGCGCAGCGCGCACGGCCTGCACGCCCATGACGCCGGCTTCTGGGAGAAGCTCGGCATGGGCTGGCTGGCCGCGCTGTGCGTCGCGCTCGGGCTCGCCCCGGTGTGGCTGGTGGAGCGGCTGGAATACGTCACCGAGCGCATGGTCGGCGCGCGCCTGGGCGCGCAGGCGCTCAAGGGCGGCTGGCTGTGGCTCGCCCCGGTCGCCGCCGAGCGCGCGAGCTACAGCCCGGTGATCTTCCTGCTCGTGATCGCGGCGGTGGTCACCCTCACCTTCCTCGCCGTGCGCCGGATCTACCATGGCCGGCTGAGGCTGGCGGATCCGTGGGATTGCGGCTTCCCGCTGCTCGACGCACGCATGCAGGACACGCCCGCCGGTTTCTCGCAACCGATCCGGCATATCTTCGCCCCGGTCTACGAGATGGAACGCCACCTGCCCGCGGCCACGGATCCCGACCCGTATTTCTCGCTCGAAATCCGCGACCGCTTCTGGCGCTGGCTGTACCGGCCGGTGGCCGCGGCGGCCGAGTTCTCGGCGCGCCAGGTCGGTCGCCTGCAGCAGGGCCGCATCGCGGTCTATCTGCTCTACAGCTTCGTCACCCTCCTCTTCGTGCTGCTGTTCGTGCGATGACTTCCGGCATCGTCTCGCAGCTCTTCCAGTCGGCGCTCGCGGTGCTGGCTGCGCCGCTGCTGATCGGCTGGGTGAACATGTGCCGCGCATGGCTGCAGAACCGCAGCGCACCGAGCCTGCTCCAGCCCTACCGGGCGCTGCACAAGCTCTTTCACAAGGACGCCGCGATCAGCCGCAACACCTCGTGGATCTTCCGCTTCAATCCCTACGTCCAGTTCGGCTGCATGTGGCTCGCGGCCGGAATCGTCCCGGTGCTCGCCACCGACCTGCCGCTCGCGCCGGCGGCCGACGTGGTCGCGCTGGTCGGGGTGTTCGCGGTGGCACGCGTGTTCGCCGCGCTCGCGGCGATGGACACCGGCACCGCCTTCGGGGGTCTGGGCGCGCGCCGCGAGATGTTCATCGGCGCGCTGGCCGAGCCGGCGATGCTGATCGTGTTCTTCAACCTCTCGCTCATCGCCCAATCGACCTCGCTCAACACCATCGTGGAGACGCTCGCCCACGGCAACTTCCTAATCCGTCCGAGCTTCGCCTTCGCCGGGGTGGCGTTCTACATGGTGGCGCTGGCCGAGAACGCGCGCGTGCCGGTCGACAACCCGACCACGCACCTCGAGCTGACGATGATCCACGAGGCGATGATCCTGGAATACTCCGCTCGCCACCTGGCGCTGATCGAGTGGGCGGTCGCGGTCAAGCTGGTCGCCTACAGCGCTCTCGGCATCGCGCTCTTCGTGCCCTGGGGCATCGCCGAGGCCGGGAACACGGCGGCGCTTCCGCTCGCGCTCCTCGCGCTCGCCGGCAAGCTCTTCGTCGGCGGGGCCGTGCTGGCGACGCTGGAAACCGTGCTCGCCAAGTTGCGCCTCTTCCGCGCGCCCGAATTCGTCGCCACCGCGTTCCTGCTGGCGATGCTGGGCGTGCTGCTCAACCTCGTCCTCCAGCGCTAGGAGCCGACCGTGATCTCCGCCGCCTGGTTCGACCAGATCATCAGCCTGCTCGCCGCGATCCTGCTGCTCATCAGCTTCGCCATGCTCTCGCAGCGGCGCATCCTGTCGCTGATCGAACTGTTCGCATGGCAGGGCGCGGTGCTCTCCGCGAGCACCGCGATCGTCGCCTATTCCGCCAACCTCCACCACCTGTACTATTCGGCCGCCATCACCTTCGCGCTCAAGGTCGTGGCGCTGCCCTGGCTGCTGCACCGGCTGATCCGCAGGCTCAACGTGCGCTGGGACGTGGAGACCATGATCAACATCCCCTCCACGATGCTGATCGGGCTGGCGCTGGTCGTGTTCGCGTTCAATCTGGCGCAGCCGATCTCGCAACTCGCCACCGGCGCCGCACGCCATACCATCGGGATCGCGACCGCCACCGTGCTGCTGTCCTTCCTGATGATGATCACCCGCCGCAAGGCCGTGCCCCAGGTGATCGGCTTCCTGGCGATGGAGAACGGACTGTTCTTCGCCGCCACCAGCGCCACCCACGGCATGCCGATGGTGGTGGAGCTGGGCATCGCGCTCGACGTGCTGGTCGGCACCTTCATCTTCGGCATCTTCTTCTTCCAGATCCGCGAGACGTTCGACAGCCTCGACATCCGCCACATGGAAAAACTCAAGGAACGCTGATGGTGGAAATGCTCTGGCTGCTCGGCATCCCGCTCGCGGGCGGGATCCTCCAGGCCCTTGCCGGCCAGCACCGCTACGCCGCCGAACTGGGCGTGGGGCTGAGCTTCGGAACGCTGCTGGCGGCCGCCGCGCTCACCGTGCGCGTGATCGCGGACGGCCCGATGCTCGTGTTCGGCGAGCAGTTCTTCATCGACCCGTTCAACGTGTTCCTGGTCGCGCTCACCGCCTTCGTCGCATTCACGACCGCGGTGTTCTCGCGCCCCTACATGCGCATCGAGGAGCATCACGGGCGGCTGAGCACGGGCCGCCTGCGGCTGTACTACAGCATGTACCAGCTCTTCACCTTCACCATGCTGATCGGGCTCACCACCAACAACATGGGCATCCTGTGGGTCGCGATGGAGGCGGCCACGCTCACCACCGTGCTGCTGGTATCCCTCTACCGGACTCCCGAAAGCCTGGAAGCCGCGTGGAAGTATTTCATCCTGTGCGGCGTGGGCATCGCCCAGGCGCTGTTCGGCACCATCCTGCTGTACTTCGCCGCCGAGCGCACGCTCGGCACCGGCGGCAACGCGCTTCTCTGGACCCACCTCGACCAGTCCAAGGTGCTGCTCGAGCCGACCGTGCTCTCGCTCGCCTTCGTCTTCCTGCTGATCGGCTACGGCACCAAGGTCGGGCTCGCGCCGCTGCACAACTGGCTGCCCGATGCGCACGCCGAGGGCCCGACCCCGGTCTCCGCGGTGCTCTCGGGACTGCTGCTCAACGTCGCGCTGTATGCGGTCGTACGCTGCAAGGTGCTCACCGACGGCGCGCTGGGAAACCATTTCGCGGGCAACCTGATGATGGGCTTCGGCCTGCTCTCGGTGGTGGTGGGCACGTTCTCGCTCTCGCGCCAGATCGACATCAAGCGCATGTTCGCCTACTCGTCGATCGAGCACATGGGCATCATCACCTTCGCCTTCGGCATGGGCGGGCCGGTCGCCTCGTTCGCGGCGCTGCTGCACATGACGATGCACTCGCTCACCAAGTCGGCGATCTTCTTCGCGGTGGGACACGCCGCGCAGAAGTCGGGCACCCAGATCATGGAGAACATCCGCGGGCTGATCCGCACCAATCCGACCGTGGGCTGGGGCCTCGCGCTGGGCACCTTCGCGATCCTCGGCATGCCGCCGTTCGGGGTGTTCACCAGCGAGTTCCTGATCCTCACCACCGCGATGCACGAGCATTCCTGGTCGACGCCCATCCTGCTCATCTCGCTCGGGATCGCGTTCGCGGCGATCTTCGGCAAGATCCAGCCGATCGTGTTCGGCGAGACCACGCTGCCGCGGCTGCCGCACCCGCCCGCGATCCTGCCGGTGTTCGTGCATCTGGCCATGGTGCTGGTGCTCGGCGTCTATATCCCGCCGGCATTGGCCGAATGGTATCGCCAGGCAGCCCGCTTCATCGGATGAGCCATGCGCTTCCTTGACCAGCCGATCGAATTCGCCGTCCTGCCCGGCGCGCTGCCTGCGGCCTGCGGCGAGGTCGACGCCGCCCAGCTCGCCGCGTTCTGCGAAGCCCTGCCGGAGGCCGGAGGCCGCTTCGTGTCGCTGTGGGGAACGGACGAGCGCGATCGCGGCCGCGGCTTCGATCTGCACGTCGCCTTCACCACCCGCGAGGGGCTCGCCTGCCTGCGCCTCGCGCTTCCCGCCGAGAACCCGACCTACCCCGACCTCTCCGGCCGCTTCCCGGCCGCGGCCCGCCTCCAGCGCGCGCTCTTCGACATGCTGGGGATGCGCGCGGAAGGCGCCGATGAACGCGGCTGGCTGCGCCACGCCAACTGGCCGGCCGACTTCTTTCCGCTGCGCCGCGATGCCGACGCCGCGCTGCGCTTCGATGCCGCATCCGAGCCCTATCCCTTCGTGCGCGTCGAGGGCGAAGGCGTGCATGAGATCCCGGTCGGGCCGATCCACGCCGGCACCATCGAGCCGGGACATTTCCGCTTCTCGATCGTGGGCGAGAAGGTGCTGCGGCTCGAGGAGCGCTTCGGCTACAAGCACAAGGGCATCGCGCGGCGCTTCCGTAGCCTGCCGCTCGCCGAAGGACACCGGCTCGCCGGAAGGGTGAGCGGCGATTCCACCGTGGCCTTCGCCTGGGCCTACTGCCAGGCGGCGGAATCGGCCTGCGGGTGCGAACCCCCCGAGCAGGCGCTGTGGCTGCGCGCGCTGCTGCTCGAGCGCGAGCGCATCGCCAACCACCTCGGCGACATCGGCGCGATCGCCAACGACGCGGCGTTCTCGTTCGGGCTCGCGCAGTTCATGCGGCTGAAGGAAGACTGGCTGCGGGCGAACCAGGCCGCCTTCGGGCACCGCTACCTGATGGACTGCGTCGTCCCCGGCGGCCTCGCGCGGGATCTCGCGCCGGGCGCGGCCGAGGCGATCGCACGCCAGTGCGACGCGATCGAGCGCGAGGTGCGCGTGCTCAAGGGAATCTACGACGAGCACGCCGGACTCCAGGACCGTTTCCTCACCGCCGGGCGGCTGGTGCCGCGGCTCGCAGCCGCGCTGGGCGTGGGCGGGCTCGCGGGCCGCGCCAGCGCGCAGAGCTGGGACCTGCGGGTGGACATCGCCTCGCCGCCCTACGACAAGCTCGGCGTCAACATGACCACCCACCGCAACGGTGACGTCGCGGCGCGCGTGACCGTGCGCTTCGAGGAGGTGTTCGAATCGCTGCGGCTGATCCGCGAGATCCTCGCCCGCATGCCCGGCGGCACTGCGCTCGCGCGGCTTCCCGAGGCCGCCGAAGGCGCGTTCGGGGCGGGCTGGATCGAGGGCTGGCGCGGCCCGGTGCTGGTCGCGCTCGAGGCGGGCGCCGCGGGCGCAATCCGCTCCTGCCACTGCCACGACCCGTCATGGGAGAACTGGCCGGCGATCGAGCACTGCATCATGGGAAACATCGTTCCCGATTTCCCGCTGATCAACAAGTCGTTCAACCTATCCTATGCGGGACCCGATCTGTAACCGGCCGGCCCGGCGACCACAGGAGGCGAGATGTACCAGTTATTGAAGCAGATCGTGCGCAACGGCATCCGCACCGAGCCGCCGCCGCAGCCCGATGCCGCGCTCCGGAACGTCGCCCAGCGGCTCGAGGATGCGATGCTCAGGGAACTGGGCCGCGCGCTGGTGATCCGGCATGTGGATGCCGGCTCGTGCAACGGCTGCGAGCTGGAGATCCACGCACTCGGCAACGCCTACTACAACCTCGAGGCGCTGGGGATCAAGTTCGCGGCCAGCCCCCGCCATGCCGACATGCTGCTCGTCACCGGGCCGGTCGCGAAGAACATGGAGATCGCGGTGAAGCGCGCCTGGGAGGCCACCCCCGAGCCGAAGCTGGTGGTCGCGGTGGGCGATTGCGGATGCACCGGCGGCATCTTCGGCGAGAGCTACGCGAGCTGCGGCCGGGTTTCCAACGTCATCCCGGTGGATGTCGAGGTGCCCGGCTGCCCGCCGACCCCGTTCGCGCTGATGCAGGGCATCCTCACCGCGATCCAGCCGACGGGGGCGTGAGGCGATGGGACATCGCCTCTCGAAGATCGTCACCCGCACCGGCGACGGCGGCGAGACCGGGCTCGCCGACGGTTCCCGCACACCCAAGGACAGCGCGCGCATCCGGGCGCTGGGAGAGGTCGACGAGCTGAACTCCACGCTCGGCGTCCTGCTCGCGGAGGAACTGCCCGAGGCGGTCCGCGACGCGCTGACCGCGATCCAGCACGACCTGTTCGATCTCGGCGGCGGGCTGGCCATTCCCGGTGCCGATCCGGTGCGCGACGAACAGGTGGCGGGACTCGAGCAGCGGATCGAGGAATGGAACGCGCCGCTCGCACCGCTCAAGGAATTCATTCTGCCCGGCGGCACACGCACGGCGAGCCTCGCACATCTTGCGCGCACGGTGTGCCGGCGCGCCGAGCGCGCGCTGGTCGCCCTCGGACGCGCGGAGCCGGTCCCCGCATCGAGCCGGCGCTATCTCAACCGGCTCTCCGACCTGCTGTTCGTGCTGGGGCGCGTGCTCAACCGCGAGGCCGGACGTCCCGACGTGCTCTGGCGCAGCCGGCGGGCGACCAGGTAGCCTGCGCTCACACGTCGAGCTGATCGGCGAGCTGCCCGGTGGTGGCGCGCAGCCGCTGGGCGAGCAACTGCACCAGCTCGATCAGGAACTTGATGCCGAGCTCGGGCTCCTCGGTGAGGATGCGGCTGAGGCTGTCGCGGTCGAGCAGCGCGAACATCGTGTCGGTCTGCGCGATGCAGCTCGCGGCGCGCGGCTTGCCGTCGATCATCGACATCTCGCCCAGCGTCTTGCCGGCGCCGACCGTGGCGACCACCTTGTTCTGCCCCGCGTGGTCGCGCTTGACGATCTGCGCCGAGCCCGACAGCAGCAGCACCAGGAAATCGCCCGCGTCGCCCTCGCGGATGAGCTCCACCCCGGCGGGCACGGAATAGCAGGGCATGTAGGCGGCCAGCTTGCCGATGTCGTCGCGGTCGAAATCCTCGAACAGCGCGATGTGCTCCACGATCGCCAGGATGCGGTCGACGAAGCGCGTCGCCCGTCCGAGATGCGCGAATTGGGGAAATCGCAACAGATGGTTCGCCCGCATGTCCGGCTCCGCCCGCAATTCTCGCATCATATGCAGTCCGGGCACCGTGTTCAAGGCGCGGCGCCGAGCAGCCAGGCGGTGAGTGCCAGCCAGCCAGCCGCGGCGACGACGAGATGGGGGTCGCGCACGAGCTCGACTGCGGGGTCGCCCCCGCCCCCGCGCCGGTGCAGCAGGTACAGGTAGCGGAACATGCCGTAGAGCACGAACGGCACCGTGAACACCAGGCGATCGGTTCCGTGCAGCGCGATCGTCTCCGGGCTGAGCGTGTAGAGCGCGTACGCGACCACCGTTCCGGCGGCGGCCACGGTGATCATCTGGTCAAGCAGCGGTGCCGAATAGTGCTCCAGCACACGCCGGTGCGCCGCGCCCGTTCCCGCCACGTCGAGCTCGGCGCGGCGTTTGGCGAAGCCGAGAAACAGCGTCACCAGCAGGCCGCACGCGAGCAGCCAGTGCGAGGGCGCGATCGCCAGCCCGAGCGTCCCGGCGAGGATGCGCAGCATGAAGCCGGCCGAGATCAGGAACACGTCGAGGATGACGACGTGCTTGAGCCCGAAGCTGTAGGCGAGGTTGATCGCCAGATACGCCGGGAAGATCCACGGCGCGTGTCCACCCCAGCCGAAGCCGAGCGCGAGTCCCGCCGCGGCGCAGGCAGCCGAGAGCACGGCGGCTTGCGCGACGCTCACCGCCCCGCGCGCCACCGGTCGTTGCGACTTGCGCGGATGCAGGCGGTCGGCCTCGCGGTCGGCGATGTCGTTCATCGCATAGACCGCCGAGGCGAGCAGGCAGAAGGCGACGAACGCGGCGAACGCCATCCCCACCCGCGCGCCATCGTTCCACGCATGGCCGAACAACAGGCCGACGAACACGAAGCCGTTCTTGATCCACTGCTGCGGCCGCAGCACCGTGAGGAGGGCAGGCAAGGTCGGATCGGGGCGGCGGGGGCGGTCGCGGAGGCAACGCATCCATCATATCAGCACAGCGCATTGCAACGGGGGGCGAAACGGTTTCGGGTTTCGGATTTCGGAGATCCCGGTCTTTCGCCCTCCGCCGTGACATCCTTCGCCAGGCCGAACGACGCGATCGCGCACAATACGGCAAGCGCTCGCCCGGGACCGCATGCCGCCACGATCCATGAACCGATTCCCGCCCCTTCTCCTCGCCCTGCTGCTCGCCGGCGCGATCCCAACCGCGGGCGCGGCGCAGCCCGAACAGGCCTCGCGTTTCTACGAAGATGCCCAGGGGCGCTTCGAGAAGAACGACGTGGCCGGCGCCATCATCCAGCTCAAGAACGCGCTCCAGCAGGATCCGAAACTGCTTCCCGCCTACGTCCTGCTCGGGAAGGCTCACCTGCGCAAGGGCGAGCCCGGTCCCGCGGAGGTCGCGCTCACGCAGGCGGTCCAGCTCGGGGTGGCGCCGGGCGTCGTCCTCGTGCCGCTCGCACAGTCCTGGCTGGCGCAGGGCAAGTTCCGCGAGCTGCTCGACAAGGCCAGTGCCGACAAGGCGTTGCCCGCGCAGCGGGTGGAACTGCTGCTGCTGCGCGCGAGCGCCCACGCCGAGCTCGGCGACGCCGGCGCGGCGGCGCAGACCCTGGAGGGCGCGCGCCGGCTCGACCCGCGCTCGGCTCCGATCGCGGTCGCGCAATCCGCGCTGGCGCTGCGCGCCGGGAACCTGCAGGCCGCCGCGCGTTCCGCCGACGAAGCGGTACATCTCGCCCCGTCGGATCCTCAGGCCTGGTACGCGAGGGGCGCGGCCGCCCATGTCGGCGGTGATTCCCGCGCCGCGCTGGAGGCGTACTCGAAGGCGATCGGGCTGGCTGCGGATCACCTCGATGCCCGCCTCGCGCGCGCCGGCCTGCTGCTCGATCTCAGGCGCGAGGCCGAGGCGGCGCAGGACCTCTCCGCATTGCGCAAGTCGCATCCGCTGGAGCCGCGCTCGAACTATCTCAACGCGGTGCTGGCGGCCAGGCAGGGCAACGCCGCGGAATCGCGCGCCCGACTGGTGGAGACGGCGAAATTCATCGATCCGATCCCGCCCGAGGTGCTCGGCCGCAAGCCGCAGTTGCTGCTGCTGGGCGGGCTCGCCCACCACGGGCTGAAGGAACCCGAGAAGGCCAAGGCCCAGCTCGACGCCTATCTCAAGCTCAACCCGCGCCACGCGGGCGCGCGCAAGCTGCTGGCCTCGATCCTGCTCGCCGAGGGCGACACGGCCGCCGTCCTCACCGTGCTCGAGCGCGCGGAAAAGCTCGCGCCCAACGATCCCCAGATCCTGTCGCTGCTCGCCTCCGCCTACACCGCGCGCGGCAACCACCATCGCGCCACCGCCTACCTGGAGCGCGCCAGCCAGGCCTCCGGAGGATCGCCCGCGCTGGAGACCTCGCTCGGCTTCAGCCTGATGAGCGCCGGGCGCACGGACGCGGCGCTGGAGCAACTCGAACGCGTCTATCGCAAGGATCCCGGACAGGCACGCGCCGGCTATGCGCTCGCCGTCCTGTACATGAAGCAGGGGCAGCCGGCGAAGGCGGCCCAGCTCGCCGGCCAGATGGCGAAGCGCGAGCCGAAGAACCCGGCGGTGCAGAACCTCCTGGCGGTCGCGCGCGCCGCGGCCGGCGACCGCAAGGGCGCACGCGCAGCGTACGAAGCGACGCTGGCGCTGGACCGCGACTTCCTGCCGGCGCGGCTGAACCTGGGCAAGCTCGATCTCGCCGAAGGCAGGCCGCAGGCCGCAGCCGAGCGCTTCCAGTCGATCCTCAAGGAACGTCCCAAGGACACGCAGGCGATGTTCGAGCTCGCCGCCATCGAGCAGGCCGGCGGCGCGCCGCTGCGGGCGATTGATTGGCTGGAGAAGATCCACGCCATCGACCGCAAGGACCTGCGCGCCGGCGCCCGTCTGGTCGAGCTCGAACTGAGACGCGGCAAGACCGACCGGGCGCTGGCGCTCGCAAGGGAACTCGACGGCCTGATGCCGGACGATCTGGCCGCGCTGGCGCTGCTCGGGCGCGCCAGTCTCGCGGCCGGCCAGCGGAAGGCGGCGCTCGCCGCGTTCGACCGCATGACCGTTCTGGCGCAGTACGACGCCGCGGCACAGACGGGCATCGCCGAGTTGCAGATGATGGCCGGAAATCTCCAGGGTGCGGCCTACAGCCTGGAGAAAGCGCTCTCGGCCAGGGCCGAGTTCGTTCCGGCGCTGGCGCTGAAGGCCGAGCTGGAACTGCGCAAGGGCGAAACCGCGAAGGCCGGCGAGCTCGCACGTGCGATCGTCGCGCGCCATCCGCGCGATGCGGTCGGCCACCGGCTCGCCGGCGAGGCGGCGATGGCGAAGCGTGCGTATACCGAGGCCGCCGCGAGCTTCCGCGCAGCCCTCGCCCTGCAGCCGGACACCCGGATCGCCATGCGCCTGTTCGAGGCCAGCCTCGCCGCCGGTGAGCGGGCGAAGGCCGTGGGGTTCATGGAAGGCTGGGCGCGCAGCCACCCGAGGGACCCGGCCGCCCTGCGTGCGCTCGCGGAGGCGTACCTGCGCACGGGCAACGCGAAGGCGGCGCGCGCGACTTACGAGCAGGCGCTCGAACTGGGCGAGGACGCGAACCTGCTCAACAACCTGGCCTACGTCATGTTGCGGCTCGAAGATCCCGGCGCGACCGCGATCGCCGAGCGGGCCTACCGGCTCGACCCGAACGACGCCGGCATCGGCGACACGCTCGGCTGGGCGCTGTTCCGCCAGGGACGGGCCGAGGACGCACTCAAGTACCTCAGGGAGGCGCGGCTGCGCGCCCCGGCCAATCCCGAGATCGCCTATCACCTCGCCGCGGCCCTCGAGCGCGCCGGGCGCAGGGACGAAGCGCGCCGGGAGATCGAGGACGCGCTCGCAGGAAAGCCGGATTTCGACGAGCTCGCGGATGCCCGGCGCCTGGCTCAGACTCTGCGCAGGGAGCCACTGTCGGGAAATCTCACACCGGAGCGTTCCAGATACCCGGGCGATCTTTCAACACATTGATCTAAAAGGCTTGGTGTGATCAGGCCCGAAATTTGCTGCGTAGCAGGCAGAACCCTCCGGCGGCAGCCGGAGACCACCTTCGGAGGCGCGAAAATGAAACAGGCATGCTGGATCATCGGACTGGCCGGGCTGTCGCTGGCGGCACCCGCCTCGGCCTCGATCAACTGGACACTGTACTCGGGTGCCAGCGGATGCAGCACCTCGGGTAGCACGTACGGAAACACGCGCACTTGCTCGGGCTCCGGCTCGGGCTCGCCCGCGGTGACCGCCAGCGCCTGGGCGAACACCTACAACAGCTCGAACACCAAGATCGAGAACGCTTATCTCGGAGCGTATACCGGCGGGCTCGGGGTGAAGAACCGGGATGCCGCGAACGGCACCGATGCGGGCGAAGGATCCTCACCCGAACACGCGATGGACAACAACGATCGGATCGACTCGATCCTGTTTTCCTTCACCGACAGCGTGGTGCTGGAGAGCGTGCGCACCGGGTGGTACTGGAGCGACTCGGATGTCTCGGTGCTGCGGTACAAGAATTCCGACACTCCGAGCCTGGGCATGAAGACCTACGCGGATCTGGTGAGCGCGACAGGCGGGTGGGAACTGGTGAGTACCGTGGACCTCGACTCCGGTTCGTGCTCTTCGGGGGTGTGCACGAAAAGCGTCAACGCCGGCGGAGCGGATTCGAAGTACTGGCTCGTCAGCGCCTACACGACCGCGTTCGGCACCGTCTCCGGTTCTGACACGGGGAACGACTACGTCAAGATCTACGCGCTGTCCGGCGACAGGCCGACGCCGCCCCCGCCTGGCGGCGGGGTCCCCGAGCCGGGATCGATGGCGCTCATCGGCATCGCCGCGCTCGGCCTGCTCGCCACCCGCCGCCGCGGCTGAGCCCGGCCCGCCCGCGAAAAGCCGCTCGCCCGAGCGGCTTTTTCTTGCGCGCAGCGAATCCTCCGTCATTGCGAGGAGCGAGGCGGCCCCCGGTCGTTGCGAGGAGCGAAGCGACGAAGCAATCCCGTCCCCCGGCGCGCTTCGCGCCGCCTCGTCGGGCTTCGCCCTCCGCGCAATGACACTGGGGCTGCGACGCACCGCACGCTGCTTGGTCGGCCTGCGGCCTGCTCGCAATGACGCGGGCGATCCGTCCTCTGTCTTCTGCCCTCCGTCCTCTGTCCCCTGTCCCCTGCCGCTCATCGCCTGCATCCCTCCCCGGCGAAATAGCGCTCGCAGAAGTAGCAGCGCCCGGCCGGCAGCCAGGACGGGATGCGGTAGTACGCGTCGCGCACCTTCGCCAGCACCTGGTCCCGATAGGGCGCATAGCGGAAGCTGCGCCCGAGCACCAGATAAAAGGTCGCCCCGTACAGCTCGAAGCGCCGGGTTTCCACCTGCGCGAAATACGGCGCATAGAGCCGCTCCTCGGGCGGGCTCTTGCGCAGCACCAGAATGTTCCTGCCTTCGAGCGCCCGGAAGTCGGTCAGGATGTCGTCATGGCGGGCGTGGGAGGACGCCTCGCCGAACACGATGAAGTAGCGCTTCGCGTCGAACCCGAGGGTCACCGAGGGCGAATAGCCGTCGGTGGCGAACACGTAGTCCTTCTCGTAGGGCTCGAGCCGCGCGAGCAGCTCGTCCGCCTTCACCGTCATCACGATGCCGTCATACCAGCGGGTCGCGCGCCAGGTCTCGATCGGCAACGTAGCGACCGCCGCGATCGCGGCGACATGCAGCACCGCGAACGCGGCGCAGAAGCGCGCCGTCGCCCGCAGCCCGCGCGGCCCCGCCACCCTTGCCGCCAGCAGGAAGACGAACGGGATGAACGAAAGCAGCCAGTGCAGGCCGATCGTCTTCACCAGCGAGAGGACGGCGAAGAGCGCGAGCGGAACGGCGACGAGGAAGGCGAGCGCGCGCAGCGCCACATCCGGAGCGCGGCGCGCGAGTTCGCTGCGCCGGCGCGCGATCAGCCACAGCGCGGGCGGGCTCAGCAGGTAGACCAGTTCGAGCGCATACAGCGGCGGCCTGCTCCAGGAAAACCCGGCGCCGGCGTGGCGGTTGTAGATGTTGAACAGGATGTTCGTCCAGCAGTGCTGCGCGTTCCACCACAGGTTGAGCGCCACGGCGGGCGCGGCGGCGAGCGCGATCAGCGCTAGAGCGCGCAGCCGCGCCCGGTCCGGCCGGCTCAGGGCGAACGCGGCATAGGCGGCGGCGAGCAACACCGCGAAGTACTTCGACAGCAGCGCGGCCCCCAGGAGCAGACCCGCAAGCAGGTAGAAGCGCGGATCATCGTCGCGCACCGCGCGCAGGAAGGCGAGCCCCGAGAAGAACGAGAAGTAGGCGAGCGGCGTGTCGGTGGTGATGGCGACATTCCACAACTGGGCGGGCGCGAGCAGCAGCACGGCCCCCGCCGTCCACGCGGCATCCGGCGATTCGCGACGCAGCACCGCCACGGTCGCGCCCGCCAGCACGAGCGGCAGCAGCACCGAGGGCAGCCGCAGGAACCATTCCGCATCGGCTGCGCGCTGCAGCACCGCGAGCCACCAGCCGACCATCGGCGGATGGTCGTAGAAGCCCCAGTCCGGCCATTTCCCCCAGTAGTAGAAATAGGCCTCGTCGCCGGTGATGGGCAGCGCCCAGGCGAGCCACAGGCGGAAGGCAGCCGTGGCCAGCGCGAGGATGAGGAAGCCGCGGGCGCTGGAGAGCATCCGCAGGCTCATGCCGGCCGCATGCATCGCCTTCGTCCCCGCGGCCCCGCCCGCCGCACGGCGATGCGGCGCATCGGCACGCGCGCCTCGCGCACGCGCCTCAGCGCGCCGCGAGCGCGAGGCGCCGTCCGCGCACGGCGAGTGCGAGCGAGTCGAGCACGGCGACGCTGTCCTCCCAGCCGATGCAGGCGTCGGTGATGCTCATGGCGTACTCGAGCGGGGTGTCCGCCACCAGGTCCTGGCGTCCCTCGTTCAGGTGCGACTCGACCATCGCGCCGATGATGCGATCGTCTCCGCGGGCGATCTGCTTGGCGACATCGCGCGCAACCTCCATCTGCCGCCGGAAATCCTTGCGGCTGTTGCCGTGGGAGAAGTCGATCATGATCCGCGCCGCGCTCCCCGCCTTGCCGATCTCCTGGCAGGCGCGCGCGACGCTCTCGGCATCGTAGTTCGGCCGGTGGCCGCCGCGCAGGATGATGTGGCAGTCCTCGTTCCCGTTGGTCGATACGATCGCCGAATGGCCGGCCTTGGTAACCGAGAGGAAGTGGTGGGTGTGTGCGGCGGTGCGCACCGCATCGACCGCGATCCTGACATCGCCGTCGGTGCCGTTCTTGAAGCCGACCGCGCACGACAGCCCCGAGGCCAGCTCGCGGTGCACCTGCGACTCGGTGGTGCGCGCGCCGATCGCGCCCCACGAAATGAGGTCGGCGATGTACTGCGGGGTGATCATGTCGAGGAACTCGGTGGCGCACGGCAGGCCGAGATCGGTGATCTCCCCGAGCAGCCGCCGCGCCAGCCGCAGCCCCTCGTTGATGCGGTAGCTGCCGTCCAGACGCGGATCGTTGATGAGACCCTTCCAGCCCACCGTGGTGCGCGGCTTCTCGAAGTACACCCGCATCACCACCTCGAGATGCTCGGAGAACCGGTCGCGCTCCTTCTTCAGCCGCCTCGCGTACTCCATTGCTCCGTCATAGTCGTGGATCGAGCACGGCCCGATGACCACCAGCAGCCGGTCGTCGGAGGCGGAGAGGATGCGGTGGATCGCCTGGCGCGCGGCGACCGTGGTCGCGATCGAGCGTTCGCCGGCCGGAAATTCGTGCAGCACCTGCGCCGGCGAGAGCAGCTCGCGGATTCCGGCGATGCGAAGATCATCGACCCGCGGCGAAGTGCCGGGGGTGTGGGGGACGGGGCTCACGCGCGGTCGCGCGCCGGTCGGCATGGGGGTCTCGGTCAGTGCCGTTGCGGATGTCGGCCCGGCAGTCGGGCATTGGCTATTCTATAGCAGGCGCCATGCACATCACCGCTCCCGGCCCGGCCGGCAGACTCGGATGGATCGGCACCGCGCCTGGATGCCGGTCTTCTCGTCACTCGACTTGCACGAGCGCTGCCGCCCGCAAGCCGCGTGTGATCGAGCTCGAACAAGGCCGGCGGCGGGCGTCGCATCGGGACGATGCAGCCTCACGGTTCGCGCAGATGCCAGGCCTTGGGCCGCGTGAAGATCCGGATGCCGTGGGTCGATAGCGTCAGCCCGATGCCTGAATCGCCGCAGCCCGACCATGGCAGGCGCGGACTCACCCGATCGCAGCAGTTCCAGTACACGCTGCCGGCGTTCACCCGGGCCAGCAGCTCGCGCGCTCGCGCCTCGTCGCGCGTGTACACGCCCGCGGTCAGGCCGTAGCGGCTGTCGTTCATCAGCGCCACGGCCTCGTCGTCGCCGCGCACACTCTGGATGCCGATGATCGGGCCGAAGGTCTCCTCGCGCATCAGCTCCATCCCGTGGTTCACGCCGGTGAATACGGTCGGCGCGTACCAGTGGCCGGGCCCGGATAGCCGCTGGCCGCCGCAGCGCAGTACCGCGCCCTTGGCCAACGCGTCGGCGACCTGCGCGTCGAGCACGTCGACTTGCGCAGCCCGTGTGATCGCGCCGATGTAGGTCGACGGGTCCATCGGGTCGCCGACCTTGAAGCCCGCGACCGCTGCCAGGAAGTACTCGACGAAGGCATCGTGCAACGACTCGTGCACATAGATGCGCTCGACCGAACAGCAGCTCTGGCCGGTGTTGTACATCGCGCCATCGGCCAGGCTCCGGGCCGCCGTCCTGGCGTCGGCGTCGGCGCGCACGTAGGTCGGGTCCTTGCCGCCGAGCTCGAGCTGCAGCTTCACCAGCCGCGGCGCCAGCTCGTTGGCGATCCTCATGCCCGTGGCGTGGCTGCCAGTGAAGAACAGGCCGTCGATGTGCTGCGCCAGCAGTGCGGCGCCGACCTCGCCGCCGCCGACCAGCGCTTGCATCGCATCGGAGGGCACGCCGGCGCCGTGCAGCAGCCGAGCGATCTGCAGACCGGTCAGCGTGGCGTACTCCGACGGCTTGTACAGGACCGCATTGCCCGTCAGCAGCGCCGGCACGATGACGTTGCAGCCGACGAAATACGGGTAGTTCCAGGCCGAGATGTTGCCCACCACGCCGAGCGGCACGTGGCCGATCTGCTCGTGCATGCCGCCGCCGTCGAACACATGCTCGTCGCGCACCGCGGCCTCGGCCTGATCGAGAAAGAAGTCGATGCGCGGCAGCAGGCCGCTCAACTCGTTGCGCGACTGCGTGATGGGCTTGCCGACTTCGCGAGTCAGCGTGGTCGCCAGGGTATCGACCTCGGCCACAAGCGCGGCGCGAAAGCGCCGGATCGCGTCCAGCCGCTCGGTCATCGGCGTGGCCGCCCAGCGCGGCTGCGCCGCGCGTGCCGCGCCGGCCTTGGCCGCCACCGAGCCGGCATCGTCGGCCTTCACTTCGTCGATCGGCGCACCGGTGGCGGGGTTGATGATCGTCAGCCTTGGCATCGTGAATTCACGCGCGCGTGACGCGTGCCGCATCGAGAAAATCCTTCAGGATCGGCGCGTCGTCGATCACCGTCCTGTCCTGCGGGGCGTGGAACTCCGGATGCCATTGCACCGCGGCCACGTAGCTCGGACCCATCCAGCGCACGGCCTCGATCACCTGGTCGTCGGGACAGCGGGCCTCGACGACGAAGTCGCGCGCCAGATCCTTGATCGCCTGGTGATGCACGCTATTGACAGTCACACGTGAGGCGCCCGGGTAGAGCCGGGCCAGCCGCGTGCCCGGCACGAACTCGACGCTGTGGAAGTTCCTGTCGTACAGCGTCGCGTCGCGATGGGCGAGCGAGTCGGGCCGCAGCGTGGCGATGTCCTGCAGCAGCGTACCGCCGAAGGCCACGTTGAGCACCTGCAGGCCGCGGCAGACGCCGAACACCGGTTTGCCGGCGGCGACGAAGGCCTTGCTCAGGACGGTCTCGTACTGGTCGCGAATGCGGTCGCCAGCCCAATGCGGCTGCAGCGGCTCTTCGCCGTAATGGCCCGGCCACATGTCCGAGCCGCCCATCAGCACCAGCCCGTCCAGCCACCCCGCGTAGTCGGCATGGGTGATGGTGCCGCGCGAGGTATCGCCCTCGGGCGAGGGCACCATCACCGGCAGCGCACCCTGCGAGGCGACCCAGTGCGCCACCGACTGCTCGATGTACTGCAGCGTCTTGCCCTTGAAGATGGGGCGCTGGTCATCGGCGTGGAAGAAACAGGCCGAGATGCCGATTTTGAGGCGGTCGGTCATGAGTCGGCAGGCCCTGTTCACATCGCGGCGAGAAAGAAACGCTCGTAGTCCGCCTCGGTTGTCGGGCGCGGGTTGGTCTGCGCGGTGAAATCCTTGGCGGCCAACGGGACGAGTCTGGGCAACATGTCCATCGTGACGCCGTGCGCGGCCAGCCCCCCGGTGATGCCGATGCGCGCCTTGAGTGCCGCGAGCCACCGGATGAACCCGGCGCCTGCGCCCTCGACGCCCGCGGCATACGCGAGCTCGCCGAACTTCTCCGGCACCGCCTCGCGGTTCCAGTCGAGCACGGTGTCGATCATCAGCGCGTTGGCCAGTCCGTGGTGCATGTCGCACACCGCGCCCAGCGCATGCGCGCAGGCATGCACCGCGCCGAGGTCCTTCTGGAACGCGATCGCGCCCATCATCGAGCTCATCATCATGTCGGCGCGAGCCTGGCAGTTGCCGGGCTCGCCCACCGCCTTGGCAAGCGCACGCGCGCCGATGCGCAGCCCTTCGAGTGCAATGCCGTCGCACAGCGGGTGGTAGGCCGGCGACAGGTAACTCTCGATGTTGTGTGTCAGCGCGTCGATGCCGGTCGCCGCGGTCACCGGTGCCGGCAGCGCGAGTGTGAGTTCGGGGTCGGCGAACACCGCCCGGGCCAGGATCTTCGGGCTGAACACCGTACGCTTCTGGTGGCTGTCGTTCTCCGACACCACCGACGAGCGACCAACCTCGGAGCCGGTACCCGAGGTGGTGGGCAGCGCGACCATGTACGGCAGCGCGTTGACGATGGGCCGCACGTGAGGGTGGTCCCACACGTACTCGAGCACGTCGCCGTCGTGCGTGGCCATCACGCCGACGACCTTGGCGACGTCGAGCGCGGCGCCGCCGCCGAAGCCGATGACGCAATCGGCCCGGTGCGCCTTGAAGGCCTGGCTGCCGGCCATCACCTGCGCGCAGCTCGGGTTGCCGAACACGCCGTCGAACACGGCCACCTCGAGCCCGCCGAGATGGGTCCTGAATTCGGCCGTCACCGGCAACGCGGCCAGCGCGCGGTCGGTGACGATCAGCGGGCGCTTCAGGCCCTGCTCGAGCAGGTGCGCGACGACGAGCTTGCGCGCTCCGGCCCCGAAGTGGATGTCGGTGGGGAAGGCGAAGCGGGTGATGGTCATGGGGTCATTCCAGCAGGGTCATGCCCTCGATGCGCGCGGCGCCACGGTCGAAGGTCACGGTGTGGCGGCAGCCCTGGGTGCGGTCCAGCGCTGCGATCAACGCATCGCCGAAATCGACGGCCGAGTGCCGGTAGCCGTCCAGCGCGGCCGAGACGACGCTCGCCTCGTGCACGACGAAGCGGTCGTCCGCGAGCAAGTGGGCCACGATTTCAGCCACCGTCTCCTCGGTGGCGTCGTAGCGCGTTCGCAGCACCCAAACCAGTTCGGCCAAGCCCACCAACGATACATGCCCAGGTTGCCGGGCGTCGAGCTGGCGTTCGATCAGGCGTACTGCCAAGGGCGACTGCCGCGTATCGTCGTGAGTGAAGTAGCGCACCAGCACGTTCGTATCGAGCCCGATCATCGGCGCCTGGCCTTTGCGCGCGAGGGCGCACTGGCTGACCTGCTCTCACCGCGGCTGCCGATCTCGGCGATCGCCTGGTTCATCTCGCCGATGGACAAGGGCCTGCTGCGCCGTCCCTTGAGAACACCGCGCATGGCAGTGATGTCGCCCTTGACCACGACCAGCCGGAAGCCGTGCCAGGCAGGAACGAACTGGATCTTGTCTCCCGGCACGACGCCCGGGGCTTCGCGCACCGCCTTGGGCACGATGATCTGGCTCTTGCTGGTGAGGGTCGCTTCTTCCATCTGAGACCTCCGTAAGGCAGTCGGACGAATTGTCTTACTCCAGCTTATTCGAAGGGGTGCCGCAGTAGTGTCCGACAGTCTTGACGGGTCCTGGCTGGAAAACCCGATCTGGTGCGCCTTCCATGGCATGTCAAGGTTGTAACGATTTGAAGCCCGACTGTCCATTAGGACGCGCGTAGGCCCGCAGCACCGCCAAACGGACAATCTGGGTCGAATTGGTGTTCGCCCCAGATCGCGCGGCTTGTCGCCCTGCTCGGGGCTCGGTGCGGCCACTGCGCAACATCAACGGGGAACGCATGCTCAGATGATCTCGAGGTACCGCTTCAATTCCCAATCGGTCACCGCATCCTGCCATTGCCGATGTTCCCACTCGCGCGTGGCGGCGAAGTGGTCGACGAAGGTGTCGCCGAACCAATCGCGGGCAATGGCCGACTGTCTGAAATTTTGCGTGCTGCGGATCAACGAGCGTGGCGCGCGCGGGATGTTCTCGGCGCCCTGGTTGGTGCCGCTGATCGGTGGCGCGGTGAGCTTCAGGCCGTTCTCCACGCCGTGCAGTCCGGCGGCGATGACTGCTGCCATTGCGAGGTAGGGGTTGATGTCGGCGCCGGGGCAGCGCGTCTCGAGCCGCGTGGCCTTCGGGCTGCCGGCGATGACGCGAAAACTCGCGGTGCGGTTGTCGATGCCCCAGGTCGGCTTGACCGGCGCCCAGAAGCCGTCGACCAGGCGCTTGTAGCTGTTGATGGTGGGCCAAAACATCGGCGCGAATTCCATCAGGCAGGCGAGCTGACCGGCCAGGTAGCTCTCGAACAGCCTGCTCATCCGGCGCGGGCTCTTCGCGTCATAGAACAGGTTGGTCTTGCCGTCCGACAGGCTCTGGTGGATGTGCCCCGAGCAGCCCGGCAGCACCTGGCTCCACTTGGCCATGAAGCTGGGCATGATGCCGAAGCGCTTGCCGATCTCCTTCGCGCCGGTCTTGAACAGGATCGCGCGATCGGCCGCTTCGAGAGCTTCGCTGAAACCGATCGCCGCCTCGTAGACGCCGGGGCCGGTCTCGGTGTGCAGGCCCTCGATCGGCACGCGAAAGGCGCGCATTTCGTCCATCAGTGCGTTGAAGAAGCCCCGGTTGTCGGCCATTCGCAGCAGCGAATAGCCGAACATCCCCGGGGTCAGACTGGTCGGCTCGACACCCTTCTTGGCGGCCCAGCTCTGCGGCGTCTCGACGAAGTTGAACCACTCGAACTCCACGCCGGCCATCGGCTGCAGGCCCAGCTTCGCGGCGCGTTTCAACACCCGTTTGAGCGTCTGGCGCGGGCAGATCGGCGACGGCATGCCGTCGGCGGTGACGAATTCGCCGAGGAAGAACGGCACGTCGCCGTCCCACGGTACCCGGCGCGCGGTGTCCAGGTCGATGCGCGCCAGCGCGTCGGGAAAGCCGTGCTGCCAGCCGGTGACCTGGGCGTTG
>Ga0210044_10002035_pt1 | contig 30571 bp, 29 predicted proteins | sample CryGey13umfilter_2_FD_183959 | JGI IMG/M metagenome (GOLD analysis project Ga0210044, IMG submission 183959) | Groundwater microbial communities from aquifer in Utah, USA - Crystal Geyser 4/9/14 3 um filter (SPAdes) (version 2) | ecosystem: Environmental > Aquatic > Deep subsurface >...
ATTAATTGAGAAAGATATGATTTTATGATGGGCGGTTCTGAAGAAACTTTATTTTCTTTCTAATGTTGCTGTATACGAATTAGGAACGTAACAACCAGAAATAAAAACATCTTTTGATTCGGAACTTGTTGATGAACTAAGTCGTATATTGTTGGAAAATAAATTAAGTGTTAATGAAATCTTATTTCCGATTTCACCATAAAATTGAATTGTATTTGCTCCACCGTATACAAATGTCGAATCTTTATCAGAAAAATATTCTGCATAACCAACTTTTGTTGCTATCAAATTTATTGGAATAAAATTTGCGCTGTCAGATGATGAAGCTATCCCTCCGTAAAATTCTGAATAATTTCCTGGATAGACTAAATAACCTTCCAAAAATTTTTCCCAGGCAATCATATATGGTTTATTATATGCTGTTCTCGATCTTATTTCCTCATCATCCATTGTTAAAAATAGCGTATAACCATCAGATATTGATCTATTTTTAACTGATAAATTGCCTGCCATCGATATCATCCATCCACAACTCATATCCAAACCAGAAATTTCCGAACCAGAATACACGGAATCTGACAAAACCAATAATGGAAAACTGAGTCCCCTTCTTCCAATCCTTTTTTCTAAATTTTTAGTTATATCTACATATTTCAATTGTTCTTGCAAATGTAAATTTGTGTAAGTCACATCTAAAGTGTCTATTTGAACATAATTAGAATAATCTTGTTCTTCGATATGAACTGTATTGCTAGTGTCATTAACATTTAAAGAGCTGTTTGGCTGTGCAAAAAACAAAAACAGTGTTAAAGGTAAAGTTGCTAATGACATATTTTTTCTATGAAAAATATTCTTATAAAGATTATTAAACTTGAGTATATACTTTAGAAAGTCATATCAAATTCTTTGAACATTTCTCTTAATTTCTCGAGAACAGCTATTGAAATTTTCTTTTCGAAATTCTTTTCCTTGTTTGACTCAATAACCTTTGTGAATTCCTCAACATCTATTTTTTTCTTTGTTCCTGTTTTGGAATCTATAGAATAAATATCTCCGGAATTCAAGTCTTTGACAATATACGCAATATCTCCGAATGTATAAACATCTGCTTCCCTCATAGAATCTTTTTCCTTGTAAAGAATTTTTATTCTCTTCTTTTCCAGTTCAATCAATTCTTTTCTCTGGATATAATCTAAAAGCCCGTTTATTAGTTCAGAAACATCTTTTCTTACCAGCTCAACTTCATGTTTTGCTGGGTCGCATTCAACAACAGGCTCTTTATCTGATTCTTTTTTCTTTGTTTTTGCTTTAAGTTTTTTCTTCTTTATTCCCTTTGCCAGTTTATTTTTAAGACATATCAAATCGTTTAAAGCTCTCAAATTCTTTTTTTGTAGTTTTCCTTTATTAATCAGCTCTTTTTCAAATTTTTTGAAAAGCACCTGTTCAGAACCATTTCCAAAAATTTTCTTCAATAAATCAAAAACATTATTGTATAAATCATCAAGTGTTGTTTTTTTATTTTTGTTGGAAATCTGCTCAACTAATTTTTTAAGTCTGTCAACATACTCTTTTGATTCTTTTACAAGCTCGTCAACTTGTTTTCCGGAAACAGATTTGACTTTTTGATGTTCGTAATCTTTGTAAAGTTTTACAACTTTTTCAAGAATATCAACATATTTTGCCTCGAGTAATTTTTCTTTTGTAACAAAAACCTCTTTCATCATTCTTATAATCTCCTTTGGTGTCGGAGGTGCAAGTCCATATAACATCAATGCTGCCTGACTTGGTGTTATCAGAGACCAATAAATATCTTCTGTTGCTATCATCAATAATTTTTTCTTAACTATTTCATTAACTTTGTCTCCCATTGACATAAACATGTCTATCGCTTCTGGTGAAGGTTTGATTTTTCCCATTTTCAGAAGCAATTTCCAAGGCATGAAAGCCCCTCTGTCATACAATGGAACTCCGTCCCTGATAAAAGTAAATATAACTGGGTGGGCATCTTTTACAGCTTCCCAGAATTCTGTCAAAATATAAATCTGGACATTTAATTTGTTTTTAACCCCGGCAATTTCACCTGCCTGAGCCATGTAATTATAAATCATAACTCTTAATCTTTCTTTTAATTCAAATCTGGACATTCTTTTGACGTCGGTATCATCAATAACAACATAAACATCAACATCGGAAGTTTCAGTTACATCCCCCCTTACTAAACTTCCAGCAATGACATAAGAAACAACATATTTTTCGAATTTTCTTAATACGAGACCTTTGTGAACATTTGCAACTCTTAATGAACCAAGAAAACCTTTGTCAAAAATCGGAAATGACATTGACAATGCTTCAGTTAATTCATATTTGCTGTCAAAACAAATTTCCCACATGTCTACTGGTGTTCTTATGCTAATCCACAACTTTGGTCTTATATGCTCTATTAATTTAATTGTCTCTTCTTTAACTTTGCCAGATTCCTTTAATTTTTCCTCGGGAATTAAAATTAAAAGATGTCTTACATCCTCTTTTTCTATTGGCTTGAATAATGCATATTCCGGGTCTGTTAAAAATTCTTCCTTGATAAGATTATTTATCTGTTGTGGGATAATACTTATTGACTGAATATAATCAAATTTTTTTATAAGCTGTTTTTTGACTGGTTCTAATTTTTTCTTCAATTCCTCAAGCTCTTCTTTCATTTTCAACATCATATCCTGAGCTTGTTTCTGCTGATCCATCATTTTCTGCATTACGGGATTTTGCAATTCCGGAATATTGGCTGAAAAATTAGGAATATTGAGATTTGGTATTGCTACGTTCGGTATCTTAGAATCATTATTATTCTTCTTCCCCATAAACTATAAAAAAGATTGCAAGTTTTTAAAGGTTTTTATTTAAGATTTCGTGCTTTTAATTATTCATCTTGTTCCATGTACAATATTGTTAATAGCATTCTTTAATTCTGGTGACAAACGAATTACAGGGCTAGATGGTCTCTGATAAACGGGATTTGTAATAGGATTAATCTTAGTTGGTTCAACATCAATTAGTGGTTTTTCTGAATACAAATATTCTTCAGGAGTTTTCTCAATAGCTCTCTTTTCCCATTCTTGAAAGTTTGGATTGTAAGTTTTAAGGTAATGAAATTCGTTTAATTCTACATTTATACCAAGAAAGTGTAATCTCTCTTCTTCACTTTGTTTCCACGATTCAAAATCCGGTATTTGTTCTTGTTTCATTTTAAACTCCATATTTGTTATTACTATAAAGTAACACTTATATTTAAATGTTTCGATTTTGAAAAATCGCGAAAGTGTTAAAGATATTTATATTAAAACAATATAAGTTTCTTTCGACTTCCTAGAGCATTTCTTTTCCAACGAAAATCTTTTGGATTTTCGGGGGCATCGGAAAACCTTGTTTTCCCCTGCTAAAGAAAAGTTGTAGAATGCGCTAGCCGAGAGTCGAACTCGGGTCACATCCGTGGCAGGGATGTATACTACCACTATACTACCAGCGCATACGTGAAATAATAAAGAGGGTTATTTAAAATTTGTTATTAAAACTTTCCACTGCTCCCCAATCTTTTCTCTCCTCTTTCAGTTGGACTTAATTTTTTCGCTTCAATAATTTTTGAATGCTCAACTTTTTGAATTAATAATTGGGCTATTTTCATTCCCTTTTTTATTTCAAATGGTTTTGAGCTTAAATTGACTAAGATGATTTTATATTCTCCTCTAAATCCAGAATCAAAAACTCCTCCCATAGTTTTAATTCCGTGTTTTAACGGCAAACTGCCTTTGTCCCAGACCAAACCAACGTAATCTTTTGGAATTTCAATCGCTATTCCGGTTTTTATTTCTGTCCTGTAATTCGGTATCAAAATTTTTTCTTCGTTGGAATACAAATCCAGACCTGCATCTCCTTTATAGGCATAAGATGGTATTTTGACATTCTTGTCCAATTTTTTAATTTTTATTTGTATAACTGATTTAGAAATTTTCGATTTTTAAAGAATGTTGTGATATATTAGAATGAAATTTCTCCCCCGCCCAAAACTTTTTGTTTGTCATACAAAACAATCGCCTGTCCTTCTGAAACTCCTGTAATCGGCTTGTTTAATTTAACAATCCATTTTTTGTTTTCTTTTTTCAAAGCACTTGGCAATAATTCCCCAACATGCCTGATTCGTGTAAAAACGCGCGAAGGAATTTTTGTTTTTGTAATCAAATGAAAATCCTTAACGATTATTTTTTGTCTGAACAACAAAGGATGATTTTCTGGAGCTGCGATAATAATATTTTTCTTGACATCTTTTCTTGCAACATACCACCTGTTTAACTGCCTTTTACCATCTTCTAATTTTGAAACTTCAATTCCATATCTTGGACCAATTCTTTGTCCAATTGTATAATAATAAATTCCATCATGTTCCCCGATTATTTTTCCATTTGGACTTAAAATCTTGCCTTTTTTTGCTTTAATTTTCTTTTGCAAAAAATCTTTCAAATTAACTTTTCCTATAAAACAAATTCCAACAGTAGATTTTTTATTGTAATTTGGAAAACCAAGTTTTTTAGCAATCTTTCTAACTTCAGGTTTTGTCAATTCTCCTATAGGAAATAAAATATGTTTCAAATCATCTTCATTCAAACGGTAAAGAAAATAACTCTGGTCTTTTGATTCATCTTTTGCCCTAAATAAAAAATATTTTCCTTTCTCCTTCTTAACTCTTGCATAATGTCCTGTTGCAATCAAATTAATATTTCTTTTTTGCGCTTCTTTCCATAACAAAGGAAATTTTATTTTCTGATTGCAATCTATATCTGGATTTGGAGTTATTCCTTTTTTGTATTTCTTGAACATTTCAGCAACAACATCTTTTTTGTATTGTTTTTCAAAATCCAAAGTAATCAAAGGAATTTTTAATTTCAAAGCGATTTGTTGAGCGAATCTTCTTTCATCACGCCAGGCACATTCTCCAGTGTATTTGTTCTTGGTATCGCTCCAATTTTTCATAAAGGCACCAATAACTTCATAGCCCTGTTTTTTTAATAAATAAGCAGCTACGCTAGAATCAACTCCTCCTGACATTGCAAGAAGAACTTTCTGGGTTTTCATTTTAATAAAAGAACTTCTAAATTTAAAAATCTTCTTTAATTCATCAAATTTATAAACTCTTAAAAATTTATTTCTTAGAGGTGAAATAAATGAAAAGAAAAATAAAGAAAGATTGGTGCAAACATAATTTTTGCCATTCATGTAAATGTGGTGGAGCAGTTTATTTTCTAGGATTTATTGGAGCAGCGATATACTATATTTCAACTGCAACCAGTTTTTGGATGGGTGTTCTGGGATTCTTAAAATCTCTTGTCTGGCCAGTATTCCTAGTTTTGCAAGCTTTCCAATTTTTAGCAATATAAGATGAAAGATAAGACGAAGAATACGATATTAATAATTTCTGGATTAACATTGTTAACATTAGTTATTATTGGGGTTATAATAATTGAACCAATCACACAATATTTTGAATGGATAGCTCCTTTTAATCCAATTATTGTCATTACAGGGTTCTTTACATTTCTTGTAGCAGTGTCATTATTTGTTTATGGAATAATTAATAGCTTAAGAAAATAATATAGATAATAGATGACGTGTTATTTTTCATAAAAGCTTAAAAACTTTATCAGGTATATTTATGTATGAAAAAGATTAGGTTACTCGGATTCATTCTTGGTTTTTTAGGAGCAGTCATTTTTCTTTCCAATTTTTCTGTAACTGGAGCTGTCATCGGGATTTCTCCAACAAATAATTTTTTCAGTTTTTTATCAATAACTTTTTTGCTTATCGGAGGCTTTTTAATTTTGGTTGGTGGAATCGAAAAGAAAGTTATTGGTTCCAGAGTTAAAGAAGATCCTCTTTTATCGAGGATTGCAGAAGAAATCGAAAAAAAGAAAGATGGAATTTATAGAGATATAACTCATTTAATTGAACAATTAAACAACGGAAACACTAATCCCGGAATTGGAACAAAAGCAATTTCTTCTGATCTTTATGAATTACGTGGTAGAAATGGAGGCAGGGTGTATTACAGGAAAATAGGTGATGACAAATATGAAATAGTGGGATATTCAGATAAAGCAACTCAAACTAAAATAATAAACCGTCTAAAAAGATTGTATCATTAAGAATGTAAAAATTCTTCTAAATCACCTCTCTCTACTAAATCTTCTAACGTTGTTCTTATAGTTGCTTCAGTTATTTCTTTCAAAACAAGCATACCTCCCTTAATCCAAAAATAAGTTCCTTCTTTGTTTTCTCCAGTTTTTTCATAACTTTCCATTAGAGTATTAATATATTCTGTTGTTGTGACAGAGCACATGTATTCCTTACCTTTATATCTAACTCTTATATCCACCAAATCTTGTTTCGGATTAATCTTCTCAACATAAGGGTGAACTATTTCAAATTTGAATTCTTGTCCCATATTCTTAATATTATTCTTGGGTTTTTAAGCTTTTTGTTTAGTATTAACTTTATAGTGATAAACTAAAAAGTGGTTCGGAAAAGCTGTTCGGAATTGAGCTTGAGTATTTATATTTTTTTAATTGGCAAGTCAAATTCCTCATGGGCCCAGGAGGGTTCGAACCTCCGACCTTCTCGGTGTAAACGAGACGTCTTAGACCACTGGACCATGGGCCCTTGATTATGTTACAGAAAAAGATTATTTAAAATTATTGTTTAGAATCACTCATAACCCTGCATTGGGGGCATATTTGGACTTGCGCCCTTTCCTGATGCAATAACATCATCTATTCTTAAAATCATTGTTGCAACTTCTGTTGCTGATTTTAATGCCTGCGTTTTTATTTTTAATGGTTCGACAACACCAGCCTCAAAAGTATCTTCAATTTTTCCAACTAATAAATTCAAGCCAACTTCATTTTCCCCTGCTTCATGTCTTGATTTCAATTCTGTTAAAATATCTATAGGATCAAGACCGGCATTTTCAGCCAAAGTTATTGGAATTGATTCCAAAGCATCAGCAAATTTTTCAATGGCTAACTGCTCTCTCCCGGAGAAATTTTTAGCATATTCCCTTAATCTTCTTGATAATTCAATTTCAAATGAACCTCCTCCTGCAACAACTCTTCCGTCTTTTATTGATGCAACAATAACACCAATACCATCTTTAATTGCTCTTTGGGTTTCATCGACAACATGTTCTGTACCTCCTCTGATTATAATTGTAACTGCCTTTGGATTTTCACAGCCAGTTATGTAAGTGAAAATTTCATCGCCTTCTTTTTTTTCCTCAACCAAAGCAGATTTTCCCAAAACATTTTCATCCAATTCTTTTAAATTTGAAATAATTCTGGCTCCTGTTGCTCTAGATAATCTTTCAAGATCATCTTTTTTCACTCTTCTTACAGCATAAATTCCTTCCTTGGACAAATAATATTGTGCAACATCATCTATTCCTTTCTGGCAGAAAACAGCATTCGCTTTTGAATTCTTTACTTTTTCCACCATTTCTTTTAAGATTTTTTCCTCCTGTTCTAAAAAAGATTGTAGCTGGTCAGGACTTGAAATAGAAATTTTTGTGTCTGTTTCCGGTCCTTTTATTTCCAATGGTGAATCAATCAAAGCAATTCTAGCATTAGTTATTTTTTGAGGCATGTCCTGATTTACTCTTTCCTTGTCAATAACAATTCCCTGAAGCAACTCAGAATCTTCAACACCTTTTCCTTTCATTTTTTCTAATTTGATATCATCAAAATTAATTTCATATTTTCCCTCAGAAATTTTCATGATCTGTTTTACTGCTTTTATTATCAAATTAGTTAAATACTCTTTTGCAACTTCGGCGCCTTTTCCAGTCATGGATGTCATTGCAATATTTTTCAGCAATTCTTCATTTGAAGGATCAACCATATGAGAAAGCTGATTTAAAACTTCCTGGGCTTTTTTTTCGGCTAATCTGTATCCTTTGACAATAATAGTGGAATGAATTTTCTGGTCCAATAATTGCTCTGCATTTTCCAGTAATTTTCCTGCCAAGATTACGGCAGTTGTTGTCCCGTCGCCAACTTCCTGGTCTTGGGTTTTTGCAACTTCAACAACCATTTTTGCTGCAGGATGTTCAATTTCCATTTCCTGAAGAATTGTAACTCCATCGTTTGTAATAACAACATCGCCAGTTGAATCGACCAACATCTTGTCCATTCCTTTCGGTCCTAAAGTAGACTTGACTGTTTCAGCCACTATTCTTGCAGCTAGGATATTATTTCTCTGTGCATCTCTTCCCATCATCCTTTGCACATTTTCCGGTAGAATATAAACTGGTTGTTTGTCTGCCATTTTCCCTTGCTTGATTATTTATAGTTTGATTCTTTTTAAAGTTTATGGTATGGAAAATATATTTAGATTTTGTTATAATTTTAGAATAGCAAGGCAACTTTTAAATATTAAAGGATATTATGTTTTTCAGGCGAAGGGGAAATTCAGAATGAAGATTGGGATAAAAGTCGGTGATATAATGACCATTAATATGGAAAAGGTTAATCCAACAACTTCTATAAAGGACTGCGCAAAAAAAATGGTTTCTAAGAGGGTTGGAAGTTTGGTTATAGTCAACAAAGATGAATTAAAGGGGATTATTACAGACAGGGATTTATTATGGGTTTTTACCAAGAAAAGAAATGTTGAAAATGAAAAAGTTGAAGATATTATGAACAAGAATGTTGTAACAACCTCCCCGGAACTGGATATTTATGATGCTCTACAATTAATGAAGAAAAAAAATATCAGATGGCTTCCTGTAATTTCAAAAGAAAAAGGAAAGAAAAGATTAATCGGGTTGTTAACACAAAAAGACATACTTAAAGTACAGCCGGCGTTATTCGATATTGCCGTCGGAAATTTGGACATCAAGGAAGAATATGAAAAAATGAAAAGAATTGAAAATTTAAAGAGGAAGGGGGATGCGCCGTTTAAAGACGGAGAATGTGAAGAATGTGGAAGGATTGGACTGCTTTACAAAATATACGGCAAGAATGTGTGTATAAACTGCAGAGATGAGATAGAAAGCAAAGTTTAAATATATTATTTCTTTTAGTTAATTGAAAAAAGATGGTAGAAAAAGAGAAGCAATATAGGGAAAAAGTAAAATACGGGGGTATTTTCGATTTTAAAGATGCTTATACATTTCTGTCCAACTGGTTTATCGACGAGGATTATGTCTTGGAAGAGGAGAAATATACTGAAAAAGTTGGGGAAAGCGGAAAATATGTTGAGGTTAAATGGAATGCCTGGAAAAAAATCAGCGATTATTTTAAATTTGAGATTAAGGTTAAATGGGAAATTTTTAACATGACAACTGTTGAGATTGAAAAAGGTGGGAAAAAAATTAAGCTGAATAAAGGCGGCAATGAAGTTGATTTCAAGGGTTATTTGGTGAGGGACTGGGAAAACAAGTGGGAGACAACACCATGGAAGAAATTTATGAGGTCGGTTTATGATAGGTTTATAATCAGAGCTAGATTGGAAGATTATGAATTTGAAGTTCTAGAAGAAACCAAGGAAGCTGTCGAACAGCTGAAAGCTTATTTCTCGTTGATAGGAAGAGGTAATCCATATACTGAGAAGATGAGAAAAGGATAAAGCAAAAATTTATAAACTTCTTTTGTTTTAATATAACATTAAGCCTTAAATGGCGAATTATTAAATAAAATATATCACAACATTAATCATTTAATCACAGATTACAAATCACTAAAATAACTATCAGATTCAATTCATTTTCTGATGTGTTTTAGGTAATGTTGTGTGGAGTAACAATGGGAAAAGTTAGTCCCATCTCGACCAAATACATAATTAGAGCTAGTTTTTTGGCTCAAGGAGTAGTTGAAAAACCGGATGTAATTGGTGCTATATTTGGTCAGACTGAAGGTTTACTTGGCGAAGAATTAGAATTAAGAGAGTTACAGAAAAAAGGAAAGATTGGAAGAATAGACGCCGAGATGGAAACTGAAAATGGAAAAACCATCGGAGCTATTGAAATCCCAACTTCTCTTGACAAAGCTGAAACTACGATTATAGCAGCTGCTTTAGAAACTATTGACAGGATCGGATTAGCAGATGTAAAAATTGATGTCAAAGAAATTGAAGACGTAAGGGATGTTAAAAGACAATACATAATCGAAAGAGCAAAGAAACTTATGGGAAATATAACAGCAAGGATAGAAACCAAGGAAATGGAGGAAGCTGTTGTTTCTGCATCACGAGTCGAAAGAATAGTTGAATATGGAAAAGACAGATTGCCTGCTGGCCCGGACATAGAAACAAGCGACGAAATTATTGTAGTTGAAGGAAGAGCAGATGTCTTAAACATGTTAAGGTACGGTATAAAGAACGTTATAGCTATGAATGGAGCAAAAATTTCTGATACTATAAGAGATCTTTCAAAAGAAAAAGATATGACTTTATTTGTCGACGGAGATCGTGGAGGAATTTTAAACGCAAAAGGGCTTGCTATGGATAACAATATTAAATTTATAGCAAGAGCTCCTGACGGCAAGGAAGTTGAAGAGTTAACTGAGAAGGAGATTATAAGCTGTTTAAGAAATAAACTTACACCTGAAGAATTTTTTTACGAGTTCGACAGAAAAAATGGAGACAGTTTCAAAAAAACAAGCAGGGAAAGAAGAAGACGCAGAGACGAGGAAGAAACAGAAAAACCTGAAAGAAAAACAAGGAAGAAAGCATTGACAAAAGAAGAAAAAGAAAAGTTGAAAGAAATTCTTTATGATATGATGGGAAGCAAATCAGTCTATATATTAAACAGCGAGATGGAAGGAATAAGAAAAGTTTTCTATCAGGAGTTGTTAAAAAATATTTTCAACCTTGAAAGAAGAAACGAGGACATGTTTGCTTTGGTTATTGACGGAACTGTAAATAACACGATAGTCAAGACAGCTGAAAAAGCCGGAATCCAATATATCGTAGCAAAAAACTTCGCTGTAACTGAAGAAGGCAATGTTAAATTGTTAAGTTTGTAAATCGCATTATTTGCGATTTTTTCTTTTTTATTTTTAGTTAACTATTTAAATTTCTATTTCTTAATAATCAAAAATGGTGAAAGTATTATTTGGACCAGCCGGTTTTGGAGGAAGTTATGATAAAGGAATTCCTGTAATTGCAAAAGCCGGGCTTGATTGCGTTGAAGTTGAATTTGTTTATGGTGTAAAGATGTCTAATGAAACAGCAAAAAAAGTTTCTGAATTTGCTGAGAAAAATAAAATTAATATTACTTCTGTGCATGCGCCTTACTATATCAATCTGAGTTCTGATGAATCTCAAAAAAGAGGAGCTTCAAGAACAAGAATTTTGCAGGCAGCTGAAAGAGCCCATTATCTGAAAGCAAAATATGTTGTTTTTCATGCAGGTTATTACGGCAATTTATCAAAAGAAGAAACTTACAAAATAATAAAAGAGCAGATTGGAAAAATTCAGTCTGAAATAAAAGCAAAAAAATTTAATGTTGTTTTAGCTCCGGAAACAACCGGAAAAGCAAGCCAGTTTGGAGATTTGGATGAATTGCTGAAATTAAAAAAAGAAACTGGCTGTCATTTATGTGTTGATTTCGCGCATTTGAAAGCTAGATACAATGGAAAAAGAGATTACAAAGAAATTTTTGACAAGTTAAGGAAAAATAATGTTAAAGAAATACACTCACATTTTTCCGGGATTAATTATACAGCTAAAGGAGAAAGAAATCACATTATAACTCCAGAAGCAGAAATAAAAGAACTTCTAAGCTGGATTAAGAAGTATAAAATTGACACTACTATTATAAACGAATCTCCCGAGCCGATAGAAGATTCTGTCAAGAGCAAAAAGCTGTGGGGGATTGTTTCTTAGTTATGTTGTTTCTTTTAAGTAGTTACAATTAGAAAGATTTATTAAGTTTGAATTCTTTGTATTTTGGGTTAGAATGTCAAAAATAAGAATAAAAGGTAATTGGAAAAATCCGGAAAGTTCTGTTAGTTTAGAAACTCATATAAAAAAATGTATTATGCCTAAAAAACGGGAATTTTTGTCATCTATATTAAAAAAAGCAGTGATTGGGACGGTAGCAACTTTAAGTGTAGGATTAGGAATATTTTTTGGTTGTTTAAATTCAGAAAAATATAATTCTGAATCTAATAAAGCAGAGATTAGTGCAAGTGAAGTGTATAATATAACTAAAATTGACAGAACAAAAGTAATTTCACAATTGGAAAGTTTCTTAAGTAAAGATTCTGCCAAAACCATAGCAGAAAAATTTGATCTAGGATATAATGAGTATCAAACAGAGATGCTACAATATTGTTTTGGTCAAGCATTTGATCCAGCAAAGAAGTTATGTTTCTGGACATTTCCTGAAGAGTCATCTAATTCAGCATTTGATAATATAAGTAAATGGAGATTATTCACAGAAAATTACAATATAATATTTTTTGAGACTGGCTCTATAAATGACCTATTAGAAAAAACCAGATTATTTTCTGAAGAGTATGGAAAACCTGATCTTTTTATTTTAGGGGGTCATGGAAACCCTAATGGAATGAATCTTTCAGATGAAGGTATATGGGAAATTTCAGTGTCAAATTTAGATTCTCTAAAAAAACTTGGAGAATATTTAGAAGAAGATTGTCAGATTTATTTAAACTCATGTGCAACAGGACGTCCTGACGGGTTAGGGGACAAATTATCAAAAGTAGTTAAGAGAGAAGTTATTGCTCCTCCAGAACCTTATGCTTTAGACAGTCCAAAAACTAAAATAGAATTGGATGAAAATGGTAGAATAAAAGATATTTTATTTCAGTTACCAGTTACATACAATAATCAAGACGGAAAATTAGTTCCTTTTGTTAGGTTTACAAGATTATATGGAGATAATAAAGAAGATACATCTTATTTTAATCGTTTTTATGAGGAAGCTCTAAAAGTAGATACAACCTATCCAAATTTATGGTTCACATTTAGTTTTAATAAGTTTACTCCTAAATTAACAGTAGTAAATTAGTGTTATTACTATATTCCACGACTAAAAGACGGAAAAAAGAAAAGTTTTAAATACCATTTTTACATGATAATTACAACAATAGTTGGGGTATATTTGTTGTAACTATGTCATAACAACAAAACCGAAAGGTTTATAAAGGTGTAGTCATTGTTAAGTGGTATATGCCTCAAGCTTTGTGCTAGGGGTGTAATCAAGAAAATAAAATCCAATTAAAAAAAATAAAAAAATGAACAAAAGCAAATTAGGTTTGCTTTTTGTATTAGCAGTTGTATTGGCAGGTTTACTTGCTATAAGCGCATCTGCTGAAGATGTCAACAGCATAAAAGTTTATGCTGATGGTGTTGAAGTTTACAGTGAAGCTGGTGCTTGGTATGAAAATGATAATGGAACATCAAGCGATCCAACAGATGATTTCTACGAATGGGTATTCTATTTTGGTGACCTAGATAATCTAGATCTTCAAAGAGGAGAAGACCTTGATTTAGAAATTGTTTTCGAAACTGGTGTTAAAGATGATGTAACAACATATAATGGTCTTCCAGTTATTGGAAGTCAAAACATCGGAATGGACACTTCAAACCTTGAAGACTGGTATGTTGAAGCTGAAATAAAAGGTTACAGAGATTCAATCTACGATAAAACAGATAGATTTGACGTAACTGTCGACCACACATACAAAAAGTCTTTGACACTTTCAATACCAAGAGATTTGGACGCAACTGAGGATTACAGTTTATATGTAAGTATCTCAGCTCAGACTGAATTGACTGGTTCAGATGATGCCTTAGTAGATATCCAAGTAAGCAAAAAGTCTTACATAATGGAAGACTTATTTGTTGAAATCGGATCAGTAAACGGATGTTGCTTGACAGCTCAGAATCCTTCTGGACAAGGTCCATGTGACACTTGTTGGGAAGCTTTAAAAGCTGGAAGCAAAATTGAAATTGCTTACATTGTAGGCAATGAAGGTTCTCACGACCTTGAAGACGTTTACGTAACAGCAAGAATTCCAGAATTATGCATCGAAAGAACTGTCTATGTCGGCGATTTAGCTGATGAAGACAATGATGACGATGAAGATACACTTTCTGGAATACTATACTTACAAGTACCTGTTGACGCAAAAGCTGGAACATACACTTTAGAAGTTACTGCATGGAATGACGATGCTGATGCAACATCAGTTCAAGCAATAACAATTGCTGCAGCTGAAAAAGCTGAACAAAAAGACGTTACACAAATCGTTGTTGACGGAACTTCAAAAGAAGTAACAGCTGGCGGAAATGCTGAATACACTTTCACAATAATGAATGTTGGTGCTAACGCACACACATACACTGTTGAAGTTGAAGGTGTAAACGCATGGGCAACTTCAGAAGTTGCTCCTTCAGTTTTGAGATTAGCTGGTGATGCCAGTGGTGCTGTAACTGTTACAGTTACACCAAAAGAAGATGCTGTTGCTGGAGACCATATATTTACAGTCTCTGTAAAAGCAGATGGCGAAACAATAAAACAATACAATGTTGTTTCAAAAATCGCTGAAAAAGAAGCAACCGGTGTCGATACAAAACTTGCATTGCTTGTTGCTGCTATTGTTCTTGCAGTTGTAATTGTTATATTGTTAATTATAATGATTGCAAAAATCGCAAGCAAAGGCAGTGATGAAAAAGCTGAAGAAACAGCATACTACTAAAACTGCTGTACGAAGGCACGAAAGGGAAAAAGTTTAAATTTACTTTTTTCTTTTTCTTTTTTATTTTTATTTTGTAAGAAATATCTTACATTTTGTTGATATTCTGAAATCAAGAAAAGCTTCGCTTTTCTGGTCCAGAAAATCTGAAAGATTTTCTTGGAATTAACAAATTTTCATCATATATATTAAATTGCAACAATGTTTAAATAAGAAATTTTTCTCAGATTATTGAGAAAATGAGGTATAAAAACATATTAAATATATCACTTTTAGCTATATTTATATTTACTTTATTAATTATAAATGCGGGGGCTTTTACAATAGAAACTGAGATGACAACGAACGTTGTATGCCCTACAAATACCATAATAATAAATGATATAGTCAAAGCTGACAAAGATGCCTCATTTACCGTTTCAAAATCGGGTTCAGCATCAGAATTTACAAGCATAATACCTTCTGGTTTTTATATTAATACTGGTGAAAGCAAAATAATCTATAGTTATATCACGCCGAAATCAACAACAAAACCGGGCAGATACACATTGGTAATAAAAGTTGATGACGGCTCTTCAATCAAAGAAGTTGCACATGAGATTATAGTCGAAAATTGCCATGAAACTATTGTCTCGATTGATTCTGCAAAAAGTTCATGCCCTTGTGATAAAGTCAGTTTTGATTTAACAATAAAAAATAACGGAGAGTATTTAGAGGATTACGAAATTTCACTTGGTGGGTTGCTTGCAAAATGGGCAACATTAAGCCAGAAAGAAATAACAATTAATTCCAAAAAAGAGAAAAAAGTTTCTGTATCTATCGAAGTGCCATGTAATGTTTACGGTAAATATGATTTAACTGCAACAGTAAAATCAAAAATAAGCGAGTTTGAATCTGAGTCATCTACATCACTGGACATCAAACCATGTTATGAGTTTAAAGTAGAACCGGAAAAAAATTATTATAGTATTTGTGAAAAGGAGATAAAATCAATACCTGTTGTAATAAAAAACCAGGGAACTGCAGATACTTTGTATTCAATAAAATTGACTGGACCGGAGTGGGCTAACTTGGAAAAACAGCAGATTACAATCAAAAAGGAATCTGAGGATAATTTTATCATAACCTTGAATCCGCCATACGAAACCCAAGGTTCTTTTGATTTAAAATTAAGAATATTATCACAATACGGAAATATAGAAAAAGAATCCGAGATAAAAGTTGATGTAAGGAAATGTTACAATGTTCAGCTTGAACTAGAAAAATCTGAGGACAAGATATGCAATGGATTAAGCAATACATATTCAATTTTGGTTAGGAATAATGGTGAAAGCAAAAATAATTTTATTTTAACCTCATCCAATGTAAGCTGGGCTCAGCTAAGTTCTAAGAATTTGGAAATCGAACCTGGAAAACAAAAAGAAGTTTATCTTAAGATAAATCCTCCGAAGGGGACAAAAGCCGGAGTTTATGATATTAAAATAGAAGCAAAAGATTCCACATCCGGAATTACAGACCAAAAAATATTAAAGATAACAACAGTTTCTGTAGAAGATTGTTACAAACCTTCAATTACATCTGACTCAATTGTTTTGGAAGTTTCAAAGGATCAGGCAGGAACATTGATGTTTGTAATTGAAAATCAGGGAGAGGACAAAGCAGATTATGTTTTGGAATTGACTGGAGGTGCTTCTGATTTTGCACAATTAAATCCCGGTGTTTTAACTATAAGTCAAGGAAAAACAGCAACAACTTATATTTATGCTGCCCCATCAAAAAACACTGAATTTGGAAGTTATCCTGTTACATTAAGCGTAAGATTGAAAGACAGCACAATTTTGGCTTCCAAGACGATAACAATTAATGTAGAAGACAAGATTATTTCAAATGGTTCAAATGAAACAAAACCAAAAGAAATAAAGGAAGAAACAGTATTACAAAAAATAGCTAATTTTTTCAGAAAAATATTCGGGAAAAAAGAGGCTGTAAAGCCGGAAGAAGTTAACAAAACAAACATAACAACAAAGGCGGGAAATAAAACTGGAGTTTCCAATTTAACAAACAAGACAAATACGACAAAAGACAAAAATGAAATGTTGAATGTCAATATAACTGCAAGCAACAAGACAGAAGAGAATACAACTAATTTAACAAACCAGACAATAGAAAATAAAACAAACAATGTAACCAACAAAACAACACAGACCAAAACAAATGCTTCAAATAAGACGAATGTAACTAATGGAAGCAATTTATCTGCAAATGCAACTGCGGAAAATCAAAAAGAGACAACATCTAATTTCTGGAAAGATTACAAATACTATTTGATAGCGGCACTTGTTATTGTTTTATTGATAATATTGTTAAGAACCGGTGCTTTCAAGAAAATAGGAAAATTCTTTGCGGAAGAGCCAGCAGAAAAAAAGGAAGAAATCAAGCAGGAAGAACAAATTGAAAAAAAGGAAACTTCTGAACAAGAAAAAAAAGAGGTAAAAGATGAAAACCAAACAGAAGAAAAAGAGCCAAAAAAAGAAAAAAGGGCAAAGAAATAAACAAATAGCTTTTTATTTTTGTTTTTAGTTAATTTTTTATATTTCTGTTATGTTGTATTATTATGAAAAAGTTGGTTATTGTCAGAAAAAAAGAGTGGAAAGACGGATTTTATGCGATGTTCAAGGCTGAAAAAAATTCAGTTAAGATAATAAAATCCATGTTTGAGAATTTTGGAAGCCAGTATTTTGTCGAAGAAAAAAGAAATTTATCAGATTATTCGCAATGGAAAGATTTGTGGATTCCATACTCGGATAAAGACGAAAAAATTGACCTGGATTTGGTTTTTGGGGATAAATATATACACTTAATCGTCAGAAAATATAAGGACAAGGTGTTTATAGAGAAGATAATGAAGAAGTATTGCAAGAAAGCTAAAAGGACTTATACATTATATTAAATCAAGCCGCATACATTTCTCATGAACTTTAAAACCAAATTTTTTGTAGAAATCAATATTTTTATCACAACAATCTAAAAGCATCTTATAGCATTTTTCTTTTTTTGCTTCCTTAATTGCTGTTTTTATCAGCATTTTTCCAATTCCCTTACCTTGATAAGCTTTGTGAACCACAACATCTTCAACATGCGCAACCTTACCTCCGCTATGAATGAATTTTTGTTCTATAAGCAATGTTGTTGCTCCAATAATTTTATTATTGATAACAGCAACAAATATCCGATACATATCATTTTTTTTAATTTTTGAAAATATTTGTTTTGCTTTTTTGTAAGATAAATTTACTTCACTCAGGGATTTTAAAGTCTCAAGAAAGCCGTTTTTCAGGTCAACAGATTCTATTTTTCTTATCTGTATTTTCATTTCACACCTTTATACTTACAACTTTACTTATTCCTTCCTGCATTGTAATTCCATACAGATTATCTGCTACAGTTATTATCGAGTCGTTGTGTGTTATTATTATATACTGAGCTTTTTCAGTGGATTTTTTTATTAAATTTGCCAATTTTTCCGAATTTCTCTTGTCAAGAGCTTCTTCAATTTCATCAAACAAATAAAAATTGAACGGACTGTACTCCTGGATTGCGAACAATAATGAGATTGTAATTATTACTTTTTCTCCTCCAGATAATGACTCTATATCCATATACTTTCCTTTAGTGAGTTTAACCATAATATCAACACCACCGGAAAATGGATCTTTTTCGTTTTCCAACTGTAAGAAAGCATGCCCTTTGGTGCTTAAATTCATAAAATTTCTGCTGAAACCATCATTTATAGCTTCAAAAGTTTTCATAAACTGATGTCTTTTTTTCTTGTCAATCTCAAAAATTGTTTTCAAAACGCTTTCCTTTTCTTTTTCAAGCTGTTCAACTTTCTCATTGATTAAATCATATTCTTTTTTAATCTCTTCGTAAACTTGCAATGCCCTCAAATTTACGGAACCTATTTCCCTCAAATCAATTTCATTCTTTAATAATCTGGTTTCCAATTCCTCAATTTTTAGATTTTTGGTTAATATAATGATATTTATTTTATCATCCTCTGAAATTTCTTCCTTGTTTTCCTTTATAATAAAACCTTCTGATTCACATTCCTGTTTTAGCTGATTAAATTCCATTGTTATTGTTTCTATCTCAGCGTCGATTTTTGCTTTTTTTATCTTGACTTCATTCAAGATGGCATCTATTATTGCCTGAGATGACAAGAACTGGTTTATTTTCTCGTTTGTTTCAGAGTTCTCAGATTGGAGTTTTGATTTTCTTTCCAGAGATTTTCTGAATTTTTTGTTTATCTTCTCTTCCTCTTCCCGTTTTTGTCTTAATATTTTATCTTTTGTTTTTACATCTTTCTCCAAGGAATCAATTTTGTTTTTCAGTTCAACTAATTCTTTTTTGCTGTTCTTGATTATTGACTGTGTTCTTTCATATTCCTGCTGTGCTATACTTATCTCAATATCAAAATCTCTACTTAGAACATCCTCAGTTTTTGATGTTGATTTTATTTTTATTATACTTTCCTGAGTTCTTTCATATTTCTCTTTTAACGAATCATATTTATCGTCGATAATTCGCGGATCTTTCATTGTTTCTTTAAGTTCTTCTATATCTGTTTTAAAGCTGTCTATTTCCGTCTCAAAAACCTTTAATGTTGATTCAATTTTTTCAAGTCTAATTTGTTTTTCTTCAGCTTGTTCCTCGTCTCTTGCTATTAACTCAAAATAATGTTCCTTCTCAAAAAACTCCTTTACTTTCTGGGTTAGCTCCTTTACTTTGTCGGATATATTTTCAATATTTGATTTTTTTTCGTTTATAAGATAAGATATTTCCTTTATGAATTCATTTGTTTCTTTCTCTAATTTTTCCTTGTATTCCTGATTAACATTCTGTTTGCATTTAGGGCATTTATTCAGTTTTAAAATCTGTTTTAAATCATTCTCATAAATTTCTTTCTGGGTCAATAGTTTAGATAATTCCTCCCTGATAAGCAGAAATTCTTCCTGATGTGTTTTCAAAGAATCTTCATGCTCCTTTCTTTTTTCTTTTATATGTTTTATTGAAACAAATTCCTCGTCTTTTTTAATTCTTTTTTTGATATTTTCTATCTCAATCTCCAGCGAATGAATTTCCTGTTTAAGATTAAGATACTGTTTTTCTTTTTCCTCTAACAGAGCTTCTTTTTTTATTATTTCAGAATTTATCACATTTGTTTTATGTTTTAACTCTTCAAGCTTCGACATTTCCACTTTTATTTCGGCCAATTCTTTTTGTAATTCATGCAATTTTTCCTTTACCCTCTCATCCTGTCTTTTTGTTGTTCTAGCTGATTCCTGTTTTTCTTTTTCTTCCTCGAAATTTTTTATTTTTTCATCAAATTCTTTCAGACTTTCTGTAAGTTGTTCCTGTCTTTTCTCCAGGTTTTTTTGCTGAGTTTTAAAGTTTTCAAGTCTGATATTTAAACCTGCAATTTCTGTATTTAAATTTGAAATTTCCTCTCTTAAAACATCCTGCTTTACTCCAGTTGTTGTTGTTATCTCTTTTTCAATAGAAATAATCTCAGTGTTATTTTTTTCAGCTTCCCTTTTTAATTTTTCAACTTCTTCTTTTGTCTTGTTTATTTTTTTCTTTCTTTCTTCAATTTCTTTTTCAATATCTTTTAATTTATCTTTTTTGTCTTCTATTTTTTTGTTTATAATGCTTAACTTATCCCTTTTTATGTCCCTTTTAAGAGAATTATATTTCAAAGCCTGGCTTCTTTCTTTTTCAAGATTTCTTAAATAAGATGAACGTTCATTCAAAATGGTTCTTACTTCCTTTAATCTTTCCTCTGTCCTGTCCAATTCTTTAAGAGATTTTTCTTTTCTCTGTTCATAAATTGAAATGCCGGCTACCTCTTCAATAATTTCCCTTCGTCTTTCAGATGGCATTGATACAAATCTCGCTATTTGTCCCTGTAATATTATATTGAATCCTTCGGGGTCAATTCCTACTCGAGCTAATAATTCCAATATTTCCTGTCTTGTTTTTGTCTGATTGTTTATTTTATAGATAGAAACTCCTTCTTTTCTTACTATTCTTGTTAATTTAATTTCTGATTCCTGAATAGAAAAACCTCCATCGGTATTATCGAATATCAAATCAACTCTTGCTTCTTGGGCTGGTTTTCCATACTTACCACCATTGTAAATCAAATGCGAGCTTCTCTCGGCACGAATACTTTTCATGCTCAATCTTCCCAAAACAAAACATATTGCATCAGTTACATTTGACTTACCAGAACCATTCGGGCCTACAACTACGTTAAGGTTTTTTTCAAAAATAAGTTCTGTTTGTTTCGCAAAGGATTTAAAGCCCTGCATCACCAACTTTTTTATAAAAGGCATAATTAATCAAGAAAAATGAATTATTTAAAGATTTTTATAGAAAAAAACACTAAAATTCTCCTAACTTTTTCTGGCGTTTTTCTCCATTATGATTCTTCCAAGTCATCCAACTTTTCCTAAAGATACCATCATGTTCATATTGGGTGGAGCATTCTTTTAGAAATTCCATGGTTATCGGATCAGAAGGATAACCAGAACCAAAATCTCTGCCTATTCTTTTCTTTATGCATTCTATTTCATTATCCCTTGTTGTTTTTGCCAAAATCGACGCTGCGCTTACAGAAGGATGATTGACATCCGCCTTATGCTCTGCTATAATCTCGACATTTTCGGAATTAACTATTTCTTTTTCAATATGTTTTTTTAATTCTCTTTTCCATTCGGAGATGTTGTTTGAAGGACAATCAATATAAATTTTAACTTTATTTTTCTTTAAATCAGTTTTTTTTAAAATCTCATTTATTGCTTCAGCCATTTTTAATGCCTCTAATTTGTTCAGATTAAATTTAGTTCCAACAGACAAATCAATTTCTTCCGGAGTTGCTGTATGGATATAATAATCTTTTACTGTTTTTTTAACAAGCTTGGCTAATTTTTCCCTTGTTGAAGGCAAAAGCATTTTTGAATCTTTTACTCCCTCTAATTTTAAATCTTGCTCTTGTTTCTCTGTGCAAAGAACACCAGCCAAAACCATCGGTCCTATAATTGGACCCCGACCTGCATCATCAATTCCTAATATTAGTGTTTCCATTTTCTAAAGATTTCTTTCTTAATAGCGGGAGATGGATTTGAACCATCGACCTCAAGGTTTCTCTCGAATCTTTAAACTTCACTCTAAGTTTCTTTAGGGTAAAACGTAGACCTTTCTTTTCTAAAGAAAGGGATTCGCTATGAGCCTTGCGAGCACTCCTGGCTGCTCTATCCCGCTATCTTTTTTAGAAGGATATTTTACTTTTAAAGTTAACGTTCGATGAGAAAAATAAAAACAAAAGCCCAAAAAAAATTTGGGCGAGGATTAAGATCGGTTTAACCTTCCTAAAAATAACAAGAAAATTTCATTTATAAACAAAGAGAAACGGAATTATAGAATGGTGTTCTATAGCAAACATAGTGTAAAATGGTGGACCGGAGAGAAATTAACCTTCCCGGCCCATAGCGAGAATTATTTTAAACCAAATAATTTGGCGAAAAATCCTTTCTTCTTTTGTTCCTTTTTGTCGACGATAACAACTTTTTCTTCTTTCACTGGAACGTCCATTTTAGGAACTCTTGAAGCCATATCTTTTTGAGCTAACAATATTGCTTTGTCAACAGCGGTCCTTGTATGCCCCTGATTCAACAAAGACCATCTCACAGCTTCAATTGTGTAACCTTTAGAAAGGTTTCTCTCTATGTGTTTTGCTAATTTATATGGATAGTCATCTGGTCTTATTACCATTTTTTATTCCTTTAAAAAAGATTGAAAAATAAAAGAAATCACTATTTAAAAACTTTTCTTAAGAAAAGTTTAAAAGATTAAAAAGTTTTTTAGAAGAAGAAAGAAATATTGCCGCAGTGGCCCAATGGTAAGGCGCAAGCCTGGAAAGCTTGTTTCCGCAAGGATATTCAGGTTCGATTCCTGGCTGCGGCGTTAATTAAAATGACTAAGTTTAATTCGGTGAAATTCATAGAATTTCAACGTCCTAAAATTCCGAAGGAATTTTTTGACTTGGTCCGGACGCTTTATTATTTATCTTACAATACAAATATTTAAAAAGTTAGATTTTTCTTTTTGTTTATAGTATTTATATATTATTTTGCTAAAATAAACGGAAGATATGAAGATTTGGTTCCTGTACAACAAGAAATGCTTAAAAAATTAGAAAGAAGAGAAGAATATCCACTATGCAGAGGAATTGTTTTGAATCCAGGTAAAAATAGTATAAGCATAAGCTTGGTTTCTGACAGAGAAATTGAGATGAGTGAGATTGAAAAAATGTTAGAAGGTTTTTCTATTACTGCTCTTGGAAAAGTTCCTGAATTTAGGATTAGCAAAGGCGAATCCTTCGGTGGATAATTACCTTTAAAAATATTAGATATCTAATTCTGATATGGAAGTTTTGATGATAATTTTGCTTGTTGCAATCATGATAATTTCATTTCCGTTAGGAATACTAATCGCTTATATGACTAAAGAAGAGCTGAAAAACGGAAGAAAAGTTTTCAGGATTATAGAATTTATATGCATAGGTCTTATATTTTTCATATTTTTGTATTACATAAAAATGCAATTTAATGGTTTTGTTATTGGTGGTTTAGCTGCAGTTATAACAATTTTAATTTTGTTGAGTTTTAAGAGAACTCTGCTTAACAATGCAACAAGATATATCCTATCTGTAATCTTGGCCATATTTGCATTTTTTTCTCTTGATGATAAAATTATATTGCTTGTCTTGTCTTTGATATTCATCAATAATATTGCTTCGGTAAGCATAGATTTCGAAGAAATTGTAAACGGGAAAAAAATAAAATGTTATATTTAATTGGCTTGGGTTTAAACTTGAAAAGCCTTAGTTTGGATGCTTTTGAAACTGTAAAAAAATGTAATTCTGTTTATCTTGAAAATTATACAATAAATTTTCCCTATAAAATAAAAGAACTGGAAAAAGTAATTGGAAAAGAAATTAAAACAGCAGAAAGAAAGGATATTGAAAATTTTGGAGATAAAATTCTGGATGAAGCTGAGAAAAATAATGTTGCCTTGCTTGTTTATGGCGACCCATTATCTGCAACAACGCATTCTGATTTGCTTCTAAGAGCAAAAAAAAGAAAAATTTCTGTTAGAATATTCCATAATGCAACAATTTTGACTGCGATTGCAAAAACAGGATTGCAATTATATAAATTTGGCAAGACGGGAAGCATACCAAAATGGGAAAAAAATTACAAACCAGAAAGTTTTTACGATTTGTGGATTGAAAATGAAAACATAAAGGCACATACTTTGCTGTTAATTGATATTTCCATGCCTGTCAAAGATGCTTTAAATCAGCTCTTAGAGATTTCCAAAAAAAGAAAAGACAGAAAACTGGACAATAAAGATGTTTTGATATGTTCTAATCTAGGAACTGACAAGGAAAAAATTTTGTTTGGTAGTGTAAAAGATTTAATTGGAGAGAATTTCGATATTCCGGCATGTATAATTATCCCATCAGAACTGCATTTTATTGAAAAAGAATTCTTGAATTTACTTAAAAAGTGATTATATCCTATATAAGAAAAAACTTTATATAGTCGGTTTTGTTTTACACTACAGTAAATATTAATAAAAAGTGGTTGGTTTGTGAATATGACTTATAAACGTTACATAGTCATAAATGGAAAACGTTATGGTCCTTATGAATATAAAAGTTTTAGGGATAAAAACGGGGTTCATAGCGTAAGATTTAAAGAGAAGAAGCTTAATTTATTTTCTGAAGAAAAAGAAAAAAGAATTTTTCAGATTGCGGGGTTGTTATTTTTAATTTTAGCTATTGTTATATCGTTAACTGGAACTGTCTTTTTCCTGACAAAAACAGGACAATTCGGACATTTGTCAGGTTATGTTGATTATGGTCATGTAAACTTATCTATTACAGAAACAACAACAGTCAATATTACTGCATATGCTATAAATTTTGGTTCAGGTTATGTTCATGGAAATGCAACTATGGCTACATTAATCAGTGATGGTTATGCTGCAAATTGGTCGGGAGTTGGAACTTCAACAACATTAGAATTAAGAAATGATGGTAATGTCAATATTACAGTTAATTTCACTGCAACTAAGAATGCTACAAACTTTACAGGAGGAACTAATCCTGGTTATTACTTCAATACATCTAATAAAGATGCATCAGCATGCAATACAGGTTTAGCTTCTGTATTTCAAGATGTAAATTCATCTGCCCAGCAAGCAACTATTTGCACTAATTTGGGAACTGATGATGCTATTGATGAATTGTATATGTACGTTAAATTAGATATTCCGTCTGATGCGACAGGAACTAAGGCTGATAGCTGGACTTTTACTTCGGCTAAATGTTCGGGTTGTTAATCCTAAATAAAAAGTTTTTTAAAAACAAATAAGTTTATATTATGATGAAAATTGTTTTCAATTTTCAGCACTACAAAAAATAAATTTTTTGATGTAAAATGAGGTATGCTAATTTAATTGTTTTATTTATCTTTATAACTATAACAGTAATTTTAATGCAAAACGCTGAAGCTGTTGGTATTTCCGGCAGAAGCATGGGATATACAATCGATTTTGTTCCTGAACAGATTATAGAAGAAAAATATATTATCATTACAAATTCCGGATTTGTTATGGATTACGACATAAATTTAGAGGGGGATTTAGCAAAGTATGCTACATTAAGCGATACAGAATTTTTACAGGTGTATTCAGCAGAAAATAAGGAGTTTAGTGTAACATTAAAATTGCCCAAGACATTAGAAGCTGGTTTGCACAGTTTGTCCACGTGTGTTTCTGAAAGACAGACAAGAGGAGATGGGAATATTGGTGTAAAGACAACTTCCTGCGCCTGGATAAATGTCAGAGTTTTGTATGACAAACCTTACTTAGAGTTCAAATTTTATGCAAATGGTGCTGAAAAAGGCAAGGAAGCAAAAATGAATTTTGAAATTCAGAGCTGGAGCAAACAGGATATGAAAAATGTCCTTGGAAATGTTGAAATTTACAATGGTCTGCAAAATATTAAGACATTAAAAACAGATATTATTGAATTAAAATCAAATGAAAAAAGAATATTGGATGTTTATTTAGACACAAATGATATGGATTATGGGAAATATATCGCCAAGGCAAGAGTTTCTTATGCTAACGAGATTACTCCGGAACAATCAGCCGAGTTTTATATTGGGGAATTATTTTTGAATATAACAAATCATACAAGGGAGATTTTTATAAAAAAAATAAATAAATTTGATGTTGATGTTTCAAGTATATGGAATGGTCAGATTAAGGATGTTTACGCTGAATTAAGTTTTAATGGGGAGAAATTTAAAAGTTCCTCTGTTGACATAAACCCGAGAGATTCCAAGACAATCACAATTTTTGTTGATGGAAAAAATTTAGAATCTGGGAGATATGATGCAGAAGTTAAAGTTTATTATGAGGGCAAGGAGACAAAAAAAGAATTTATTCTGAATGTAAAAGCTGGAGATGAAAAAGGTTTTGCGATAAACACTACTGTAATCTTGATAGGAGCAAGTGTTATCTTGGTATTAGTTCTTGTTATTGTAATCATAGTTTTGCTATTGAAATTGAGAAAAAAAGAGAAACGTAAAAAATGAGGTTAAAGACAGTAATAATACTTTTAACAGCAATATTTGTTTTAAGCTGTATAGTAACAGCATTAATTTTTTTCAGTTTAACCATATTGGAAATGAAAATTACAGATATGGTTTTAAGAGTTGAAAAAGAAAACGTCCTTGGTTTCTCGGCAGACAATCAGACCTTAGATTTCGGAACTTTATCCTTGAATTATCCGGGAGAGGTTAGCAGATATATTATATTGAAGAACGATTATAAATTTCCGATAGAAGTTAAAGTTTATATTTTAGGCAATATCAAAAAATATATTGAAGTGATTAATTCAAATCTCATATTAAAAGAAAAAGAGATGAATCATATTGAGTTTAAGGCAAGAAATCCTGACAAAATGCCGTGGATAGGAAAGGAATACAAGGGAAAAGCTATTTTCATATTTGAGAGGTCACGATGAGAATCTACAAAATATTAATAATAGTTTTTGCTATTTTTACTATTACAACATCAATTTTCTTTAACGTTTATGTTAATTACAAGCTTCCTTTATTAAGAGATATTGCGAAACCAGTTGGTTTAATCACAGAGGGAAATATCAGCATATGCATAGATGTCGGTCCACCTCCTGTTTTGGATAATATTGATGATTTGTATGCTTATGAAAATACTCCTTTTAACTATGGTTTAATTGCAACAGATACTGAAACTTTTTATTATCATGACAACGCAACTTTTTTTGATGTGAATACAACAACAGGGCATATTAATTTCACGGCTGACTCCGGGGATGTTGGAAGTTATGGAGTAAGATTCTGGGCGAGCCATGATTTATGTGATGATTATTATGATGAGGATATAATAACATTCACTGTTATAGCAGCGGCAGCTGAAGAAGAAGCTACTGAGATTTCCTCAGCTGAATATGGAGCTATAATTTTGGGAGAGTTGGAAGAAACAATTTCTCTCGGAAGTAGTTTAAAATTCGATTTGAATGGAAAAACTTATTTTTTAAAAGTTAAGCAAATTTATTATAACAATAAAAAGGTTGAATTTGAATTTGTTTCAGAAGAAAATGTATTTTCAATGAAAGAAAGAAGTGAAATAAAAATGGATATTGAAAAGGATGATAAGATTGATTTGTCACTAAATCTTGTTGAGATAGAATCTCCTAATAGTGTTAGAGTAAAATTGAAATTGTATATTGATTATGGATGCAAGGAAAAATGGAAATGTGATGACTGGAGTGAATGCACTTCGATTGAAAAAGCTGAAAATTTAAAAGATATTTTTATTTCGCAATGTGAAAAAAACAATATTGCTAAAGAAGATTGTGGATTTAAATTCAGATTTTGTAACGATGAAAATAAATGCGGTTCCAAAAAAGAAAAACCAGTTGAAAGTGGGGTTTGCTCGGTATATAAAAAGGAAATAAAAGAGGAGAAACCAGAATATAAAGTAGATACTAATTTAAATATGAACTATAAACTTTACATCTTTACAGTAATTGGATTGTTACTTATTATAACAGCTTTAATAATAATTTTAAAACTCAAAAATAAAAAATTGATTTTTACAAACAAACTTCTCAGAGAATTTAAAAAAGAGATTAGAAAGAAAAATCTGCATAGAGCAGAGACTATATACAGAAGATTGCTTCTTGACTTGAATAATTACGAAGGAAACAGAAAAAAGAAAATTGAAAAAAAGATTTTCTCTTTGAAAGCAAAACTTCTTAATTTGAAGAACAGAATAACAAAAAGAAGGATGTAAAAATTTTTAAACAGATTTAACAATATAATAAGATGGACAAACAGAATTACGAAGAAGAGGTCCTTAAATTTTGGGGAAAAAACAAGATTTATGAAAAAGTTAGAGAGAAAAATAAAGGAAAGAAAAGATTCTATTTTCTACAGGGGCCACCATATTCCAACGGAAAAATTCATATAGGAACTGCATGGAACAACTGCCTGAAAGACATGATAATAAGGTTTTTCAGAATGAATGGCTATGATGTCTGGGACAGGGGTGGTTATGATACTCATGGATTGCCAACTGAAAATAAAGTCCAGAAAAATTTAAATTTAAAATACAAGGAGGATATTGAAAAATTTGGTGTTGAAAAATTTATCAAAGAATGCAGAAAGTTTAGTGAAGATAATGCAAAGATTATGTCTGAAGATTTAAAAAAACTTGGAGTATGGATGGATTTCGAGAATGCATATATGACTTTAAGCAATGATTATATTGAGGGGGAATGGTTTTTCATAAAAAAAGCATGGGAGCAGAAAAGAATTTACAGAGACAAGAAAATTATTCACTGGTGTGCGAATTGTGAAACTGGTCTGGCAAAACATGAATTGGAGTATAAAAATGTAAAAGATGATTCTATATTCTTAAGATTCAAGGTTAAAACAAACACTGAAAAAAAGAAAAATGAATATCTTATAGTATGGACGACAACTCCCTGGACAATTCCTTTCAACCTTGCTGTAATGGTAAATCCTGACTTGGATTATGTAAAAATAGAAACCGATGACGGAATTTATATAACAGCAAAAAATCTGGCAAATATTTTAATGACATCTGTTTTTGAAAAAAAATTCAAGATTATCGGAGAATTCAAAGGAAAAAAACTACTTGGTTTGGAATATGAACATCCTTTTCATGATGAACTAAAAAATATTTATAATGAGTTAAAAAAGAAGCATAAAAATATTCATACTGTTGTTTTGTCAAAACAGTATGTTGATACAACTGCTGGTTCCGGACTTGTTCATTGTGCACCTGGCTGCGGTCCTGAAGATAAAGAAGTTGGTGATGAGTATAAACTTCCTGCTTTTAACAGAATTAACGAAAAAGGAATGTTTGAGTATATGAATTCATTTAATGGAATGACTGCAAAAAGAGATGATAATAAATTTATCGAGTTGCTTGACAAAAAAGGAAGTTTGATGAAGAAGGTTGAAATTGAGCATGAATATCCTCACTGCTGGAGATGTCATAAACCAGTTGTGTTCAGAGCAAGCGAGCAGTGGTTCTTAAAAATTAAAGATTTAATTCCAAAACTTGTAAAAGAAAATGAAAAAGTTTTGTGGCAACCAAAATTCGGCAAGACAAATTATGATTTATGGATGGAAAATTTGAAAGACAACAGCATTGTAAGGCAAAGATATTGGGGATGTCCGTTCCCGTTATGGAAATGTGACAAATGCAATAGTATAGAAATTATCGGCTCTATTGAAGAATTAAAGCAAAAAGTAAAAAAGATTCCTGCTGACTTGCACAAGCCTTTCATTGATGAAGTAAAATGGAAATGCAAATGTGGGGGAGATATGGTGAGAGATTCGGATATTTTGGATGTCTGGATTGATTCCGGAACAGCTGGATGGAATTGTTTGTATTATCCTTCGAAAAATACATATTTCAAATTATTCCCTGCTGATTTTATACTTGAAGCTACTGAACAAGTAAGATTATGGTTTTCAATGCTGAATATATGCTCTATGATTGCCCTGAACAAAACAAGTTACAAGGCAGTTTATATGCACGGCATGGTTCTGGATTTTCAAGGCACAAAGATGTCAAAATCTATGGGAAACATAATTTCCCCTGATGAGGTTGTAAAGAAAGCTGGTGTGGATTGCTTTAGATATTATATGTTTGGAAATACAGCAGGAGAAAATTTCAATTTTAACTGGGAAGAATTGAAAGTCAAACAGAGAAATCTTATAATTTTGGAGAATATTTTTAATTATCTGAAAGATATGGCTTCAACTTACAACTTGAAATTCAAAAATTTCAAGAATAAATTGGGAGACGAAGAAAAATATATGATAAGCAGATTAAATTCAACTATTGACAAGGTTACAAAGTTGTTTTTGGAATATCGTTTGGATGAAACTGTTGCCGAGATTGATAATTTATTTCTAGAGCTGTCAAGAACTTATATCCAGATGGTAAGGGAAAAGATTTCAGATGGCGATGAAGAAGACAAACAAATTGTTTTTGACACGATTTATCATGTTTTAAAAAATGTTTTGATTATGTTTTCAACAACAGCTCCATTTGTAACAGAGGATTTATGGCAGGAGTTCAGGGAAAAGTTC
>Ga0210044_10002036_pt1 | contig 30564 bp, 27 predicted proteins | sample CryGey13umfilter_2_FD_183959 | JGI IMG/M metagenome (GOLD analysis project Ga0210044, IMG submission 183959) | Groundwater microbial communities from aquifer in Utah, USA - Crystal Geyser 4/9/14 3 um filter (SPAdes) (version 2) | ecosystem: Environmental > Aquatic > Deep subsurface >...
TAGTGTGCTGCATGGTCTGAATTCTCCAGTGGGTAAATTTGCTGTCTAGATAACTACAAATATACCATAAACGTTGGGAATTCAGGCCTACTTTATTACTGCGAAATCTTTAACCGGACAGCAGTGAGCGGGTTTAAGAAAATCGGTAGAAAAGCAAAAGGAACAGAAATGACAGCACTACTCACCCCTCAGTCCTCAGCTCTCAGTCCTGACTCAAAAATATATGTTGCCGGTCACCGTGGTTTGGTGGGCTCGGCCATAGTCAGGGCCCTGAAAGCACAGGGATTTGATCATCTTATTCTGCGCAGATCGGCGGAACTGGACCTGCGCAATCAGGCTTCAGTGGACGCATTTTTTGCCGCAGAGCGGCCGGAGTATGTCTTTCTGGCAGCAGCAAAAGTGGGCGGTATCTATGCCAATGATACCTATCCTGCCGACTTTATACGCGATAATCTGCAGATTCAGACCAATGTTATTGATGCGGCTTATCGCAATGGCGTAAAGCGCCTGCTGTTTCTCGGCTCCTCCTGCATTTATCCCAAGCTGGCGCCTCAGCCGATGCCGGAGTCCTGTCTGCTCACCGGCGAACTGGAGCCTACCAATGAGTGGTATGCCATTGCCAAGATCGCCGGCGTCAAAATGTGTCAGGCCTATCACAAGCAGTTCGGTTTTGATGCGATTTCTGCCATGCCGACCAATCTCTATGGTCCGAATGATAACTTCGATCTGGAGAAATCACATGTGCTGCCGGCGCTGATTCGCAAGTTTCATCTGGCAAAGCTGGCGCAAGCCGGGGATATTGAAGCGATTCGTGCGGATGAACTCCGTCATGGCCAACTTCCGGATGATATTCTGCACAACCTCGGCTTGAGTCGTGATGGCGGAGTAGTGGATCCCTCCGGTAGTGTGCAGAAGGGCCAGTTGCGCCTTGCCTCTTCAGCCATGGCCCCGAGGGTGGTGCTCTGGGGCAGTGGTTCCCCGTACCGCGAATTCCTGCATGTCGATGATATGGCTGCCGCCTGCCTGTTTCTGATGCAAGGCAACCAGCTGCAAACGAATGATACTCGCCTTTTCAATGTCGGTATGGGATCAGATCTGAGCATTAAGCATGCGGCAGAGCTGGTACAGCGTGTTGTCGGTTATGACGGTGAGGTGATCTGGGATGCATCCAAGCCGGACGGTACGCCGCGCAAGCTGATGGATGTAAGCAGGTTGAATGATATGGGGTGGCAGGCGGCTATTCAGCTGGAAGAGGGTATTACAGCTGTCTATGCCCATTATTGTACTTAACTGATCGGGCTTCGCTGATCAAAAGGGGTTATTGATGCAAGGCGCAAGTGAAATACCCGCTACCTTCCTGCTGGCACTGGTATCGTCAGTCCTGCTGACGTTGCTGATGATGCCTGCAGTCGTGCGTCTGGCCCTGCGACTGGGTGCTGTTGATCACCCGGATGAGCGCAAGGTTCATCTGCAGGCAGTGCCGCGCATGGGTGGCCTGGCATTCCTTGCCACTATGTTGCTGATTCCGCTCACCATGCTGGATATCACGCAGACAACCCAAGGCTTTCTCCTCGGTCTGCTGATTGTCGGTTTTACAGGTATGGCAGATGATATTTTCCAGATTTCGCCCAAGCTGAAATTCATCGGTATTATCGCCGGCTCCGCAGTGTTCCTGATCATGAGTGGTACAGCCATCACGGATCTGGGCGACCTGTTCGCCAGAGGCAATATAGAAACCGGTTGGTTTGCCATCCCGTTAACATTGATTGCGATGGTGGGCTTCATCAATGCTCTGAATTTGTCTGACGGGCTCGATGGGCTTGCTGCCGGCATTACGTTGATAGCCAGTTTTTTTCTTGGCAGCTTTGCCATCACCATAGGGGATCATGAAAGCCTGATGATCGTGGTTGTACTGCTTGGTTCAATGGTCGGATTTCTCTATTATAATTCCCACCCTGCACGCATATTTATGGGGGACACAGGCAGTCTCATCCTGGGCTATGTGCTGGCCTGTCTCTCACTGATGTTGCTTCAGTCCGGAGGCGGGGAAGTCATATCACCGATCAGTATGGGCATTCTGCTGGGGTTACCGCTTGCGGATACGATTTATGTCATGCTCAGGCGTATTGTGCAGGGGAAGAGTCCATTCCTGCCTGACAAAACCCATTTTCATCACCGGCTAATTGACCTCGGCCTCTCCCATAACGGCGTAGTCGGTGTCTTTTACGGGCTGATCTACATGTATGGTTGTGTGGCAGTTCTCTTTCAAGGCAGTGCCGGCTGGTTGCAGTCGCTGGTGCTTGCGGGTCTGATTGCGGTCACATATCTGGGGCTGATGTTGCTGGAGAGAGCGAATTTTTCCTATGCACCTTTAACTGATGACGATGCTTCAACAGGCTCTGACGGTACAGGGTCTTCCATTTACTACCTGATGACCCGTGTTCTCGGTGCTTCGATACCGGTTATGACATGGTTGATTCCGCTTCTGTTGCTCGGGCCTGTGCTGGCGGTAGATCTGTCCGGCATTAATATACTTATTGTGGTTGCAGTGATGGGTTTGGTCGGGCTTCTCTATCCGTGGAGGGGTGGGCGCGATGGAGCATGGCCGCTGGGGCTGCTCTACCTGCTTGTGTTTGCATTGATATTGGCAATTAATACATCCGAGCAGTTGTGGGTACAGTATTATATGTATGCTATATCAGCCCTGTTGTCATGCTGGGTGGCGCTGAAGTTATGGTTCAAGAGGCATACGCGAATCTTTCTGACATCGGGTTTTGAAAGCCTGCTGCTGCTTTTGACCTGGGTTACGCCGTGGATTACCGGCAGGCTTAATCTGCTATCGGATGACATTCAGGTGATGTTTTATGTCGCTTGCGTTGAGTCTGTCATCTTTTTGCTCGCTACCAAGATCGTTTTGCGGCGTCAGCCGAGAAGGAACCGGCATCTGCTTGCATCCCTGTTATTGCTGCTTGGCGTAGCGCTTTTGTAACAGAGCCCACGTAGACAGTGGTACCGGTTCATTAAGATGAAGAATGCGTTTGTTCTTCCAGACCTTGTATAGCGGGCCGATAAATATGCCGGCCAGCAAAAACCAGATGAAGTCCTCACGCGGTACGTAGAGCACAAAATGGCCGGAGAGATAGTCCATAGACCACGTTGCATTGACCCAGCCGCTTGTAATAAGTTCGGGAATACCGAAAAATAGTAAGGCCAGAAGGCCTGCGAAAACACCGCTGAAAACGGCATTGGCTACCAGATCCTGCCGCAGCGATAGTATGATCAGATTGCAGACCCCAAAAGCCAGAATTGTGGCTGTAAATGAATCCAGATTGAACAGATAGGCACTGCCGAAGAATACCGCGCAAATGGTAAGTGCTATATACCTGAATCTGAACGGCTTGGTGATGGGCGGGGGACTGTCCAGATAACAGCTCTTGCAGATGACCTCGTAACAGACTGCGACCGAACCTGAGAAGAAGAAGCCGAAGAGGAAATCTTCAATGCCAACAGCGGTACCTGTAACAGTAACCGGATTCCACCAATCATTAATGTAGACGAACTCGGAAAGTACGCCGCCAATGCCAAACAGGAAAGATAGTTTGAGCATGGTCTCTCGCAAGTCGCTTCTGGATATAAAGAAAAAGAACCAGAAGGGTGCAATAGAGAGACATGCCTGAAGATAGCTGTATTTATACATGGTGAATGTTTAGTAATTTCCTCTACTGTAAAATAATGGTGCGAGGTCTGTAGTGTAGACGGAAATTCAGATTACGCAATTTGGCGGCAAAATGATATTGCCTTTAATGACATCAGAGGCTCTTACCGGTGGCTGGTGCGCGCTTATATTTGCGATTAAGCAGGCCAGCTTTCTGCCAGCAGGCGGCTTGTGCAGGGGGGATACTCTCCAGGCGCCAGCACCAGTTATTCTCCAGTGTGCCGGGCGTATTGAATTTGGCTTCGCTGCCCAGTTCAAGCAGGTCCTGCATGGGGATGACGGACAGCATGGCTGGTGATGCAAGAGCCGCTTCGATCATGGACCAGGTGATGTCGGCAGGTGTTGTCTTCAGTACGCTCAGTACATGCTGGCGTACATGTTCATCAGCATGTTCGAACCAGCCGAGTGTTGTATCGTTATCATGGGTGCCGGTATAGACCACGCTGTCAGGCTCGTGGTGGGCCGGAAGATAGGGATTGTGATCATCGCCACCGAAAGCGAACTGCAGGATTTTCATGCCGGGCAGGCCGAAGTCCCTGCGCAGGGTAGTTACCTCATCGGTGATGATGCCAAGATCTTCAGCCACCAGCCGTAATGGTCCCAGCTCCTGCTGCATGGCTTCCAGTAAGGCTCTGCCGGGAGCTTTGCGCCAGTCGCCGATAATGCCGTCTTCGCTTTGGCCCGGGATTGCCCAGTAGGCCTCCAGTCCGCGAAAATGATCGATGCGCAGCAGGTGCATGCGCTCCATCTGGTGTCTTACGCGCTCTACCCACCAGTCAAAATGATCCGCAGCCATCTTGTCCCAGCGATACAGGGGATTACCCCAGCGCTGGCCTGTCGAGGAGAAGTAGTCGGGTGGTACGCCGGCCACTTCGTCACAGAGGCCCTTTTCAGATACGGTAAAGTTGCTTTGGGCAGACCAGACATCGGACGAATCATGTGCTACATAGATGGGCAGATCGCCGAACAACTCGATGCCGCGCTCTTCTGCATAGGCTTTGATGCGCTTCCACTGGCAGTCGAACATATATTGTTCGAACACGGTCTGTTCAATCAGTCCACGATTACACGATTTGGCGGTGGTCAGAGCATCCGCGTCATGGTCACGCAGTGCGCGAGGCCAGTGCCACCAGGCACGATCGGCCAGAATCGACTTCAGCGTGGAAAAGATGGCATAATCATCCAGCCATTCACCATGCTTGTGTGCAAAGGACTCCACATCAAGCTTCAGTTCGCTATCTGAAATCAGTTGCAGCCAGAAACGCAGTGATGCTTTTGCACGCAGATCAGCGTGTTGTTTTGCACTCAGCTGATCCTCCAGATCGCTGGCATCAAGCCAGCCTTTGTCGACAAAGTCCCGCAGATCCAGCAGCTCCGGATTGCCGGCAAATGAAGAGAGTGATTCATAGGGTGATCCATGGCCATGCGTTGGTCCGAGCGGCAGGAACTGCCAGATACTGAAATCTGCAGCGGCCAGGACATCGATAAAGGCAAGCGCTTCCTTGCCCAGTACACCTTTGTGAAAAGGGCCGGGCAGGGAAGTGATGTGCAGCAGCACCGCCGATTTGCGGCGGTCAATCCATGAAACCATGATCGTGTCCTTGTTTCGTTATCTCAGCCACGCATGGCCTTCAAGCTGTTCTGGGTTCTGGTCGGGTCAGGAGTCACTACCACGGCGCATAGTGCCACCGCCTTCGGCATCACCGCCGCCATGCGAAATGGAAACATTCAGCGAGGCTGGAATAGCGCAACCAAGCAGCTGGTGTAGTTTGCCCAGATGGCGTCGATACAGGTTGTCAAAATCGCGTACCGCTGCCCCCGGATTGTAATCGCCGAACCACCAGCACCAGTCCGAGCCTTCACAAATGCGCAGTTGCTCTTTAGCTGCGGCCTGTTGCTCGGGACTCAGTTTGTCAATGTGCTTGTCATAGACATGTTTGGCTTCAATCAATAGCTCCCAGCCGCGTGTTTTGGCGGTGTCGCCAATCCATGTGGAGAGGTTGCCATATACCCATGAGCCGGAAACCAGATGATCCAGTTTCTCAGTTGCCGGGTGTGCAGCCAGATAGTCACTGCAGGTTGTCAGGTCATAATCATCATTTTCGGCAATAGACTGATACAGCTTGGTCAGGAATGGCAGGGCATTTTCATGGTAGTGTTCCCACGCATTTTCACCATCCATGATGATGGTGACCACAGGCGCATCCATGCCCTGAGTGCGGTGATGGATGCCGGCCAGTTCATGCATGAAATTATTGATGGCATCCTGAGTCTTCCAGCGTGAATACTCAAAACCAAGCAGATCTGACAGTCTGTCATCGCGGAAGAAGCAGGATATCTGCTCATCACCCTCACCAACCAGCCAGGGGTGATAGAGGTCACGATTGCTCTGCTGCTCCCGTACATTGTGTTTTAATGAGTGGTGCAGTACGGCTTCACCGGTGGCGCACCAATTGAAATCCGCCTTGCCCAGCATGGCCAAAGTCTTGTTGGAAACCGCACCTTCAGCCGGCCAGCAACCGGCAGGTTTGTGGCCGAACACCTGCTCATGGTGAGTAATGGCCATGGCAATATGCTCTTCGGCACGCTCTTTTCCGCCAGGGTAAGGCTCAGCGGGAAGCATGGCATCCGCTACCGTTTCGCGGGCCGTATTGAAATCAAGCATGAGTGGAATAATAGGGTGCGCATAAGGGGTGGTGGTCAGCTCGATTTTACCCTCTTCCACCAGCTTGCGATGGGTGGCCGGAATATTGTCGAGCAGGGAGGCGATCAGTGTGACCAGATCGCGCCGGTCCTGATAGCTGAAGTTTTTAGCTTTTTCAATCAGGCGCCGGGCAACAAAGTTATGCTGTCGCACTGTTTCACCCAGCCATGCAAGATGGTACCAGGTCACCAGATCAGTGAAATAGCTGCTGCCCAGATAGGCCGTCGCATCATGGCCTTTTGCATGTTCGGCCATCTGCCAAAGCAGTGAAAAAGCAGGATAGCGATGCATATTGCGTTCATGATTCAACCGGAAACAGGCCTCAAGCAGGTAGGCGCGCCCGGCCTTGTCATAATTACCATCACTGTCAGCCAGGGCAGCCAGCAGCGGGTCATTGATGTCATTGTGTTTTCCATCGAGGAAATCACGCAGATGTGCCGCGTAATCTTCAATCTGGGCTGTCAGTGACGGCACATAATTGATGACGGCGCGGGCACCCGGCAGCTGCGATATGATCTCAGCCATATCGGTGTAATCCTTGATGGCATGCAGGTACACCCATGGCAGGTGATAGCGTCCGGAATCTGCATCGCAGTAAAACGGTTGGTGCATATGCCAGTAGAAAATTACAGACAGTGGTCGACTCATTGTCTCTCCTTGCGCGCCATTTGCATGGTCGCCCTCATGGGCAGTTATATCAGCGCTTGTAGTGGTCGAAGCTTGCGCAGGGGTGCCGGTCAACAGCATCCCCTGACAGCAAAGGGGTTATGCCTCATGTACGTTTTGCCCCATCATTTCAGGGGTGACAAGAACAATGCCGCCCGCAGAAACGTCGAAACGTTTGGCATCTTCAATCGGATCTTCACCGATCACCGTGCCTTCGGGGATGATCGTGCCCTTGTCGATAACACAGCGCCGGATGCGGCAATTATGTCTGATTTCAACATCCGGCAGGATAACGGAATCCTCAACGACAGTGTGAGAGTGCACGCGCACGCTTGAAAACAGCAGTGAATGACGAATGGTCGCACCGGTTACCAGACAGCCGCCGGAGATCAGGGAGTCAATTGCATGGCCGCGTCTCTCATCATCATTAAAGGCGAACTTGGCCGGTGGCAGCTGCTCCTGATAGGTCCAGATGGGCCAGTTTTTATCATACAGGTTCAATTCAGGCGCGATATCGCACAGATTAATGTTGGCTTCCCAGTAGGCATCAATGGTTCCAACATCACGCCAGTAGCCGGATGCACTGGTGTTGCCGGCCATAAACGGGAAGGCGAAAGCATTGGCGTGCTCAATGGCGTGCGGGATCAGGTCGTGGCCAAAGTCATGTGTAGATGATTCATCGGCAGCATCGGCAACCAGACGGTCACGCAGGTACTGCTTGGAGAAGACGTAGATACCCATGGAGGCCAGTGCCTGTGACTCATCTCCTGGTACAGGCTTGGGGTTCGCAGGCTTCTCGGCAAATTCAACAATGCGGGAGTCTTTATCAATCGACATTACACCGAATGCTCTGGCTTCCGCGAGTGGTACAGGGATGCAGCCTACAGTGATATCAGCGCCCTTGGCGACATGGGCGGCAATCATTTTGCCGTAATCCATCTTGTAGATGTGATCGCCTGCCAGAATGACGACATAATCAGGGTTGTAGTGACGGATGATGTCCAGATTCTGATAGACTGCATCGGCAGTGCCGGCATACCAGCCTTCACCCTTGCGCTGCTGGGCGGGGAGTACTTCAACGAACTCGCCGAACTGACCGGACATGAAGCTCCAGCCGCGTTGCAGGTGGCGTTGCAGGGAGTGGGATTTGTACTGGGTGAGAACGGAGATGCGACGGATGCCGGAGTTGATGCAGTTGGACATCGGGAAATCAATAATGCGGAATTTTCCACCAAAGGGAACGGCCGGTTTGGCGCGCCAGTTGGTCAGATCTTTCAGCCTTGAGCCGCGGCCACCCGCCAGAACCAGCGCTACCGTGTTGGCGGTGAGTCGGCTGATATTGCGTTCCATTTGCGGACCCATACTATCTTCGATTTGCGGTGCCATGATTGTTCCCCCCCCCTGTGATGGTTGTGATTTTGTGAACGCACTCTAACAGCATGACTATTGATTTGCCATGTAGTGATTTCAGCTTATCTTCACGCTAGTATACCCGCTGATCAAGGGGGGGATAGAACCATTATGCGGACGCAAACCGTTTTAACATCACCATTTGAGGGGCAACGACCGGGCACATCCGGCTTGCGTAAGAAAGTCAGGGTTTTTCAGCAGGCGCACTATCTGGCCAATTTTGTACAGGCAACATTTAACGCCATCGGCGATTTTCAGGGCCAGACGCTGGTTGTCGGCGGGGACGGGCGCTTTTACAATCGCGAAGCCATTCAGATTATTCTGAAAATGGCGGCAGCCAACGGGTTCACCAGAGCGTTGGTCGGACAGTGTGGTATCCTGTCGACTCCTGCAGCCTCCTGCATTATCCGTAAATACAAGGCATATGGCGGATTGATTCTCTCTGCCAGTCATAATGCTGCCGGTCCAGATGAGGATTTCGGCATCAAGTACAATATCGGCAGCGGCGGGCCGGCGCCGGAAAATGTAACCGAAGCCATATATGACCGCACGCTGGATATTGAACGTTACCTGATTGTTGATGCCGATGATGTGGATTTGGATCACACCGGTTCATTTGATCTGGCAGGCATGCAGGTGGAAGTGATCGATGCTGTTGCCGATTATGCCGCTTTGATGCAGTCGATATTTGATTTTGATGCCATTCGTGATCTGCTGGCATCCGGTTTTGCCATGAAGTTCGATGCCATGCATGCGGTGACCGGTCCGTACGCAACAGCCATTCTGGAAGGCACGCTGGGTGCCGCTGCCGGTACGGTGATGAACGGTGAGCCGAAAGAGGATTTTGGTGGTGGTCATCCTGATCCGAATCTGACCTATGCGCATGAGCTGGTTGAAATCATGTATGGTGATCAGGCGCCTGCATTCGGTGCAGCATCTGATGGCGATGGCGACCGCAATATGATTCTGGGCGATCACTTCTTTGTGACGCCGAGTGATTCGCTGGCGGTTCTGGCTGCTAACGCGACACTGGTGCCTGGCTATGCGGGTGGTATTGCCGGTGTAGCGCGCTCCATGCCGACTTCCGCTGCTGCGGACAGGGTGGCGGAATCACTGGGCCTGGATTGCTATGAGACGCCCACCGGTTGGAAGTTTTTCGGCAACCTGATGGATGCGGGTAAGGTGACGTTGTGCGGCGAGGAATCATTCGGTACCGGCTCTGATCATGTGCGTGAAAAAGATGGCCTGTGGGCCGTGTTGTTCTGGTTGAATATTCTGGCTGTGCGTAAAGAGTCGGTTGCCGATATTCTTGTTGAGCACTGGCAGCAGTTCGGGCGCAACTACTATTCTCGTCATGATTATGAAGGCGTTGATTCGGCAGCGGCAACAGCCGTACTGCAACAGGTACGGGATCAGTTTGACAGCTTGCCCGGCACACAGTTGGCCGGTCGCATGATCAGTACATGTGATGATTTTTCCTACACGGATCCGGTAGATGGCAGTGTCAGCAGCAATCAGGGCGTCCGCGTTCTGTTTGAAGACGGCTCGCGCATGATTTTCCGTCTTTCCGGTACCGGCACGAGCGGTGCAACCATTCGCCTGTATCTCGAGTCATATGAAGCAGACAGCAGCAAGCACGGGCTGGATGCGCAGGATGCACTGGCCGATATGATTGCTGCCGCCGGTGCTGTTTCGCAATTGCGTGAGTTGACCGGACGTGACAAGCCCACGGTAATTACCTGAGTTTGCCTTTACTCCCTGCGCAGAATATAACTGAAAATGATCGCCCAATGAGAGGCATAATATGAAAAATATCAACCTTAGTGATGAAGCATGGGCAGTGCTGGAAGCCCGCAGCCATGACCCGTTCGCCTATCTTGGCAGACATGCGGAAGGCAGTGGTGTGGTCGTGCGCGCAAACAAGCCGCGTGCCGAGAAGATGTGGCTGGTGCCGGAAGGCGGCAAGGCCATGCCGATGACGCGTATCGAGGGTACTGATTTTTTCGAAAAGAGCTGGAAAAGTGGCGATCTGGACAGGGCGTATCGCTTGCGTATAGAAAATGCCGATGGTCATAGCTGGGAGGAGGAGGATACCTACCGCTTTGCTCCGATTCTCGGTGATATGGATCTCTACCTGATTGGTGAGGGTAACCATTTCGAAAAATATCGGATTATGGGCGCCCACTTGCGTGAGCATGGAGGGATCTCCGGTGTCGGTTTTGCCGTATGGGCGCCGTCGGCCATGCGTGTGTCCGTAGTGGGTAACTTCAATCACTGGGATGGACGCGAGCACCAGATGCGCGTGCGTGGTTCCTCCGGCGTGTGGGAGCTCTTCATTCCCAACCTGTGTGAGGGCGAAACCTACAAGTTCGAAATCCGTGCGCAGAATGGCGATGTGTTTGAAAAAGCCGATCCTTATGCCCAGCAGATGGAGTTGCGTCCGGCTACGGCCAGTGTCGTGCATAACAGTGATGTTTATACCTGGTCTGATGCCGAATGGGTGGAAAACAGGGCAACGCATCAGGCTGCAGATAAACCGATGAGCATCTATGAAGTGCATCCCGGTTCATGGCGACGCGAAGCCGATGATGGCAGCGCCTATATGGGTTACCGTGAGCTGGCGCATCAGCTGGTTGAGTACTGTCAGTGGATGGGTTATACCCATATTGAGTTGATGCCGATCACCGAGCACCCGTTCGATGGGTCATGGGGTTATCAGACGGTCGGTTATTTTGCCCCGACCAGCCGCTTCGGTACACCGGATGATTTCCGTTATTTTATCGATTATTGTCATCAGAACGGTATCGGTGTGTTTCTCGACTGGGTACCTGCGCATTTTCCCAAGGATGCGCATGGTCTCGCACGCTTTGACGGTACACCGCTCTATGAGCATGAAGATCCAAGACTCGGTGAGCACAAGGACTGGGGCACCTATATATTCAACTTCGGCCGCAATGAGGTGCGTAATTTCCTGATCGCTTCAGCCCTGTTCTGGCTGGATGAGTATCATCTGGACGGACTGCGTGTGGATGCAGTGGCATCGATGCTCTACCTCGATTATTCACGCAAAGAGGGTGAGTGGATGCCGAACAAGTTTGGTGGCCGCGAGAATCTGGAGGCGGTGGAGTTCATCAAACAGTTCAATTGCCTGATCCACGAACGCTTCCCTGGTGCTGTGACAATGGCCGAGGAGTCCACCTCATGGCCTATGGTGTCGCGTCCTGTCTATCTGGGCGGACTGGGCTTTACCATGAAATGGAATATGGGCTGGATGAATGACACGCTCTCCTATTTCGAGAATGATCCGATCCACAGATCCTACCATCACCATGCGCTGACTTTCTCGATGGTCTACGCCTTTACCGAGAACTTTATCCTGCCGTTCTCTCATGATGAAGTGGTTCATGGCAAGGGCTCGATGCCGCAAAAAATGCCGGGCGATGACTGGCAGAAATTTGCCAATCTGCGTGTGCTGTATGCCTATATGTATGCGCACCCGGGTAAGAAGTTGCAGTTTAACGGTATGGAATTCGGTCAGTGGTCGGAGTGGAATTTCGATGCATCACTGTCGTGGGATCAGGCCAACTTCATGCCGCATCGCGGCTTGCAGCTGATGATGCGGGATATGAATCACCTCTATACGAGTGTGCCGGCCCTGTATGAAGTTGATTTCGACAGTGCAGGTTTCCAGTGGATAGATTGCAATGACTCCGAGCAGTCGGTGTTGAGTTTTATCCGCCGTGATAAAAATGGCGGACCGGTTATTGTTGTTCTGAACCTCACTCCGGTTCCGCGTAGCAGCTATCGTCTTGGTGTGCCGATAGGCGGCCATTACGATGAAATCATGAATACCGATGCCAAAGCATACGGCGGCAGTAATCAGGGTAATGCCGGCGGTGTTACAGCCGAAAAGCAGCCGTGGATGGATCAGGAGTACTCGCTCAGTCTGACCCTGCCACCGCTATCCTGCCTGATGTTCCGTCCGCAAATGGCATAAGCCCGCCCCTGTGAAACTGTGAGAACGGGGTGCCTCAGCGCGCCCCGTCATCTCGCATGCAGAGCAGCGAAGCGGCCACTTCTGCAATTTTAGGATCGAACTGTTTGCCGGCATTCTGGCGCAACTCCTGCAGGCAGTAGGAGATAGGGCGGGCCCGCCGATAGGCGCGATCCCGGGTCATCGCATCCACGGCCTGGGCAATAGAGATAAAGCGTGAGCCGACCGGGATATGACGACCTTCAAGGCCATCGGGATAGCCCGTGCCATCCCATCTTTCGTGTTGGTGCATAATCATTTTACGTTCTTCACTTAGGGAAGGGACCAGGGCAAGAATGTGTCCGGCCATCTGCGGTGCATGCTCAATCATGTTGCGCTCTTCCTGATTCAAACGACCAGGCTTGAGCAGGATGTTATCGGGAACGCTGATCATGCCGATGTCATGAATCAGGGTCGCATTGCAAATTTGCCGTTTTACGTCGGGCGACAATTTGAATCGTTTGAGCAATTTACTGATAAAGGCGAACTGATTGCTGCGTGAGGCGTGGTCCCTGTTGTATGCATCTCTTGCATCCAGTGCACCGATCAGGGCTAACAGCGCCTCATTGTCACTTGCCTTGGCAAACCGTTTCATTGCCTTCAATCTCCTCTGTTTTGATCGGTATTACATAACGTGAGCAGCCTACGTTGCTTGTCGACGCTACCTGATTCCGGGGTGCAGTCCATGCCGGTATACAGAACTATCTTTGCCAATAAGTGATGCGCCAGTTTTTCTTGGTTAAATATTACATAGTTTGAGTATGATGCTCAGGTTGTAACATATCCGACCTGTTACCAGCTGATGACCACCTTGCGTTTGCCCCAGTGGCGCGCAGCCTTGACGTCGGTGCCCATGTAAATATCAATTTTACGTTGCCAGCGTTTGTGCATTTTATCTTTGACCAGATAATAGCCGGGTAAGCCTTTGATTTTAACCCGGGTGTTGTGCTTTAGTCCCATGCGGATCAGGTCACGCGATACTGCAATCATTTTCATACCCGGTTTTAGCCGGTCTCCCCATGCTCCGATGGCCGGATTGCCGCTGGTCTGTGTTCTTAGTGAATTGTATGCACTGGCATGAACGACAAGGTGGTGGCTGCCTGCACAGGCCAGCGTGGTGTTGGCGAGTGCCGCCAGTAGCATGGCGCATAACAGTCGCCGGGTAAATATTATAATGGCTTTCATGCGGTGGATACTGATCATTTGTTAGTAAAGTATAAGTGATGCCGATCAATCATTGCTGGCTGATAATCTCAGCTGCGGCCTTCAGGCCATCGACGGCCGCCGATACGATACCGCCGGCATAACCGGCCCCTTCACCGACGGGGTAGAGGCCGCTGACATTGATGCTCTGCATGCTGTCGTTGCGCTCAATACGGATGGGGGAAGAGGTGCGTGTCTCCGATCCGAAGAGATTGGCCTCATCACTGATATAACCGCGCATTTTGCGATCAAAGCCCCGGATGCCTTCGGCCAGTGGTCTGCTCACCCATGCCGGTAGCACGCTATGCAGATCAGCAGCTACGGCTTCGGGTTTGAAGCGGGTTGCGGCAAGCATGCCGCTGGCCTTGCCGTTGACAAAATCAGTCACTTTCATGGTCGGGGCCGCATAGCGGTTGCCGGCAGCTTTGAAAGTGGCTTCCTCCAGCTGACGCTGGAAACGGATACCCATCAGGGGATCTGCTGCGATGCCGTGGCGAAGGATATCTTCCGGCGTAACCTGTACCACGATGCCGGAGTTAGCCCAGGCGCCGCCCCGCTTGGCATTGCTCATGCCGTTGACGGCCATGCGACCGGGTTCGGTCGGTGAGGGGAGAATCAGGCCGCCGGGACACATGCAGAAGGAGTAGATCCCACGCTTGCCGAGATGCGGATCTGCCGCCTGATGTGTCAGGCTGTATTCGGCAGCGCCTAGTTTTGTCTGTGTTGCCGCAGCACCATACTGGATGCTGTTGATCAGCGCTTGCGGGTGTTCGGCACGCACACCAACGGCAAATGCTTTGGCTTGCATGGCAATGCCCTGTTGTTGCAGTCGTTCGAAGGTATCGCGGGCGGAGTGGCCGGTGGCCAGTATCACGTGTTCGGCATTGATCTCTTCGCCGCTTGCCGTGCGCACACCGCTGACTGTGCCGTTGCAAATCAGCAGATCATCCACGCGGGTTTCAAAGCGATAATCGACACCCATGGCCAGCAGGTGCTCGCGCATGCTGCGCACAATGCGCACCAGTTTGTCTGTACCGAGGTGTGGATGCGCATCGACGAGAATATCCACTCTGGCACCGAAGCGAACGAAACCGTGCAGTACCCAGCGCAGATAGGGGTGCTTGATGCGTGTATAGAGCTTGCCATCAGTGTAGGTGCCGGCACCACCCTCACCGAAGCAGATATTACTTTCGGCATTGAGCTCGCCCCGCGATCGCAGCCGGCCGATATCGCGCATGCGTGTTTCCACCGGTTTACCGCGCTCCAGCAGCGTGACACGCACACCTGCCTCGGCCAGGGCGAGAGCGGCAAACAGGCCGGCCGGTCCTGCGCCGATGATGACCGTATGGGCATCCGTGCGCAGCCTGCGGCTGAAAATATCCGGGCAAACCGGTGTGAGGGCGGATTGTTCGATCTCCCGACAGTTGGCTGGCAGTGGCTCCGGCGCATGCGTCAGCTCTACCTCATAGGTACAGACGAAATGGATGGCGCTTTTTTTGCGCGCATCAATGGCACGTCGCACACAGATGGCAGAGACGACTGCGGCACGGGCAATCCCGAGCTGATCTGCCAGGCGCAGGCTGATCTGCTCATCACTCTCATCCAGTGCAACTGCTACACTGGCTACTGCGTAGCGCACGCTCAGGCCGCAGCCAGATGCCCGTGGCTGGTGTGGCTGATGCCGTTGCTGCTGTCGACATAGACCAGCGCCGGATTGAAGTGCGCAGCGTCTGAGGCTTGCATCCCGGCATAGGTACAGATGATCAGCAGATCACCGGGACTGGCCTTGTGTGCCGCTGCACCGTTTACGCCTATGGTACCCGATCCGCGTGGTGCGGTGATGGCATAGGTGGTAAAGCGTTCGCCGTTGGCGACATTGTAAATATGCAGCTGCTCAAATTGCAGAATATTCGCCGCATCCAGCAGGTCCTGATCTATGGCGCATGAGCCCTCATAGTCGAGCTCTGCATGGGTCACCGTGGCGCGGTGAATCTTGGATTTCAGCATGGTCAGTTTCATCAGAAGTCCTCCGTTTGATGGAGCGGCATATTATCGATCAGGCGGGCATGGCCGACTCTGGCGGCGATAAATGCACGCGCCGGTCGGTTGTTCAGTGTGACTTTACGTTTTAATGAATCCGGGTTGCGGATGTCGAGATACTCGGCCGTGATGCCTGCATCTGTGAGTATGGCGATGGCCGCATGCTTCAACGCTTCAATATCACACTCACCTGCGCGTGCCAGTTGCTGCATGGTATAAAGAGCCCGGGAGATGGCTACGGCGCGGCTGCGATCGGCCGTGGTGAGGTAGCGATTGCGACTGCTCAGGGCCAGGCCGTCCGCCTCACGTACGGTTTCGCCGCCGACCACTTCCACAGCCATGTGCAGATCCAGGGTCATACGACGGATGAGCGTCAGTTGTTGCCAGTCTTTTTCACCGAACAGAGCGATATCGGGTTGTACGATATTAAACAGGATATTGACGACGGTAATGACGCCGTCGAAATGGCCCGGTCGCGATCTCCCGCACAGGCAGTCAGGTATGCTGTCCGCTTTCAGCGTAATTTTCGGACCGCTTTTCGGGTAGAGGGTTGTCGGATTAAACAGAAAATCGACGCCGGCTTCGGCACATAGTTTTGCATCGGCATCAAATGTGCGCGGGTAGCTGTCCAGATCTTCATTAGGGCCGAACTGCAGCGGATTGACATAGATACTGACAACAACGATATCGGCAAGTGCTTTTGCTCTGCGGATCAGGCTTAAGTGACCGGCATGCAGGCAGCCCATTGTCGGTACAAAAGCGACCGACTTGCTTGCACGCAGTGATTTCAGCTGGCGTCGGATTTCGGAAGGGGTGCGGGCTATTCTCATTTCGGAAACTGTCCTGACTTTACATCGGCGCTCCAGCGGGAAATAGCCTGGCTCATGGTTGTACGCAGGTCGGCATAGGCCGGGGCAAAGGGGGGATTGGATGCGGAGATACCAAGCAGATCGTTCCAGACCAGCACCTGTGCATCGCAATCGCTGCCGGCGCCGATACCCACGGTAGGGATATCGAGCGTGCCGGTTATTTCACAGGCCAGATCTGCGGGGATATTCTCCAGCACGAGGCAGACGGCACCGGCCGCGCTGACCGATGCAGCATCGGCAAGCATCTGCATGCGTTCGGCATCGGATTTGCCGCGCTTGCCGTAGGAACCGAATTTTTTCACTGACTGAGGCGTAAGTCCGATATGGGCCACAACAGCTACGCCGCGTTCGGCCAGAAAGCGGATGGTTTCCGCCATGTGTTCACCGCCCTCGATTTTTACCGCATCGCAACCGGTCTTTTGCAGTACGCGAACGCTGGATGCAAATGCCTGCTGCGGAGACTGCTGGTAACTGCCGAACGGCAAATCACAAACCACCCATGCATGGGTGCTGCCGCGTACTACGGCGGCACAATGGTGAATCATCTGATCCAGTGTGACAGGGATGGTGGAGTCATAGCCAAGGCAAACCATGCCCAGCGAATCGCCGACCAGCAGCACTTCTGCTCCGGCCTCTTCGGCAATGCGGGCGCTCACGGCATCATAGGCCGTTAGCCATACGGTTTTTTCACCTTGCTGCTTGGCGCGCAACAGCGTCGCTGCAGTGATTGTTTTCTGTCTGGTCATCGCTTCCTTTCCGCTTCGGTCCACCTTCAGTGGTACCGTCTTTCAGGATATGCGAACCATATACGTTGTGATGACCGGATGTCACGAACAGCGCGATAAACAGTTTATCGTTATGGTGACGATAAGGGCAGGAAACCGGCTGTTTATCCGCCAGCCGTGCCGATCTGGCGGATATGCTGCTTGCGCATGACCGGCACCCGAATAGAGTCCAATGTGTCTGAATTCACGGTTAACAGGCGGTGCAAACAAAGTGAACGCTGTAATAGTCTCCCTGCAATTGATGGTGCGTCCGCTGCTGGGAGCATTGCGTGATCTTTCACCTATTCTGATCGTCATTGTCGTATTCCAGACGCTCGTGCTGCAGCAGCCGATCCCGAATCTGGGCGGTATGATTATTGGCTTTCTCTGCGTGTTACTGGGTCTGGCGCTGTTTGTGCAGGGGCTGGAAAGCGCGCTGTTTCCGATTGGTGAAAATCTGGCGCATGCTTTTGCCAATAAGGGCAGCGTGTTCTGGCTGCTGTTGTTTGCATTTCTGCTGGGGTTTGGCACAACTGTTGCCGAGCCGGCGCTGATCGCTATTGCCGGAAAAGCCGCAGATATTGCTGCTGCCGCCAACCTGATCGAGAGTGATCAGCTGGCCAGGGAGAGCTATGCCGACGGACTGAGGCTCAGTGTAGCGTTGTCGGTCGGGCTGGCCATTCTGATCGGTGTGTTGCGTATTCTGCGCGGCTGGTCGCTGCCATGGTTGATTGTCAGCGGCTATCTGCTGATCGAAATCATGACCCCGTTCGCACCCGAGGAGATTATCGGTATTGCCTATGACGCGGGTGGCGTGACCACATCAACGATTACGGTGCCACTCGTGGCAGCACTCGGCATTGGTCTGGCGAGCTCTATAGAAGGACGAAACCCGGTACTCGACGGATTTGGCTTGATTGCGCTTGCCTCGCTGCTGCCCATGGTCTTCGTCATGATCTATGGCCTGTTGGTGCTCGCATGACGGCCTTGCTGCTGGAGATCTTCGATACCTTTCGTAACACGCTTGACGATGTTGCTCCTATCATTGGCACGCTGTTTTTCTTCCAGTATGTCGTACTTAAAAAGCCATTGGCCAATCTCGAAAAGATTCTGGTCAGTCTGTTGATGGTCGTGGTTGGATTGACGCTCTTTCTGGTTGGTTTGCAGGAGGCGATCTTTCCTCTCGGTGATGCCATGGCACGCCAGTTAACTGATCCGGCCTTCCTCTACCCGGCAGGTCAGACGCCGACCTATTTGTGGGACGACTATCTCTGGGTCTACGCCTTCGGCTTTGCCATCGGTTTTGCCACGACGATTGCAGAGCCGGCACTGATTGCGGTGGCTCTGAAGGCCGAAGAGATATCCGGCGGTGCGATTGCGGCTTTCGGTCTACGTATGGCTGTGGCGGCCGGGGTGGCCATCGGTGTCTCCCTCGGCTGTTTTCGTATCGTCAGCGGTACGACGTTGTGGACCTATATTGTCGTAGCTTATGTGGTGGTACTGTTGCAAACCATGCGCGCACCGAAGATGATTATCCCGTTGGCCTTTGATTCCGGCGGCGTGACCACATCAACCGTGACTGTGCCGCTGTTGGCGGCACTCGGACTGGGTCTGGCCAGTACCATTCCCGGCCGCAGTCCGGTGATTGATGGCTTTGGCCTGATCGCCTTTGCCAGTGTGTTTCCGATTATGACCGTACTTGCCTATGCCCAGTTTTCGGCCTGGCAGATACGCAGACAGAGCAGATGATGGATGGAGGGGTAATATGCATTTTAAGCTGATTATTGCACTGGTTGATGAGGGACAGACCAAGCATATATTACAGGCTGCGCGAGAGTCGGGTGCGACCGGGGCAACAGTGATCGGTTCGGCTCGCGGTGAGGGATTATCGCCGAAAAAGACCTTCTTCGGCCTGAATCTGGAGTCGCAACGCGACATGCTGATGTTTATTGTCGAGGAGCACCTGGGCCGGGAGGTGCTTGAGCATATTGCCACAATCGGCGGCTTTGATGAAAATCCGGGAAGCGGTCTGGCTTTTCAGCTGGATGTGGAGGATGCCATTGGCCTGGCCAGCCAGATCAAGGCCCTTTCAGATGATGTGGAGGATGTTTTATGACAAGCGAACGGAAGATTATCCGCGTGGCGGATGTCATGAAAGAAAAATACGATGTGGTGGATGGGCTGAGTACGGTGCGCGATGTACTGGAGCATATGAAGCATGTGGAAACCAAATGCGTGATTGTCGACAAACGTCACGATAATGATGAGTACGGTATTGTCGTGCTGGCCGATATTGCCCGGCATGTACTGGCCGAGAACAAATCGCCGGACCGGGTCAGTATCTATGAGGTGATGACAAAACCAGCAGTGACCATCAACCCGGAGATGGATATCCGCCATGCCAGCGCCCTGTTTGCCCGACTGGGTCTCTCGCGTGCGCCGGTGGTGAACGGCAGTGGTGAGATTATCGGTATTGTCAGCCACACCGATATGGTGCTGAAGGGCTTGCTGCATCTGATCTGATCGTGACAGATGCTATAGTATGGCAAAGGCCAAGGGCGCTGCTGTATTTATCAAGCATGCAGGCTAGTGTAGCCGGAAATTATAATAATCCCGGATCGATCATGGTTCCGGGTATGAATGAGGTCGTGGCTATGCGTTTTTTGATGATGATGGTTGTTTCACTGTTTATGCTGACTTCCTGCAGTGTTGTGCGTACAGCGATGGTAACGACGATGGATGTGATTACAGCGCCTTACCATTGGGTCACCGATGAAGATCACTACGATGAACACGACGATACCATCAACTGATCAACTGTTAGCGGGCTGAACAAGCTTGAGTCTGATCTTCAGCAAGGCGATCGCGCAACTGCTGCTGCCGCCGGGCGGGCTGATTGTTATGGCCGCTGTCGGACTATTTTACTGGAAACGATATTGGGGACGGAGCATCGTCATGCTGGCGCTCTGTCTGTTGTGGTTGCTGGCCACCGTGCCCGTGCGCGACCTGCTGCTCAATACGCTGGAGCAACACTATAGCGCACTGGATATGGCAAAGGTGGAAATCGCAGGAGCCGGTGAAACAGCGATTGTCGTGCTGGGCGGCGGTCTGTATGCGCAGGCACCGGAGTATGGTGGTCTGGATAGTCTGCACGATGATGCATTGATGCGCACGCTGTATGCAGCCGATCTCTCCCTGCAAACTGGTTTTGATGTCTATGCCACCGGTGGGGCGCTAAAGCCCGGGCGGGCGGAGCCGGAAGGCGACGTGACGGCCCGTATGCTGGTGCGTTTTGGTGTTGAACCGAAGCGAGTACACAGCGAGAACAGAGCCCGTACGACCTGGGAGAATGGCACCTTTATCCGGGATATGATGCAACAGAGCGGTGTGCAGCAGATTATTCTGGTGACAACCGCCTGGCACATGCCGCGCTCGGTTCGGGTATTCGAGTCGCTGGGCATGCATGTTATTCCGGCTCCTTGCGCCTACAGGGTTGAGCACCAGGCGTATGATTTGCGCAGCTTTCTGCCACGCTGGAATGTGCTGGCGGACTCCGGTGATGGCCTGCATGAATACCTCGGTCTGCTCTGGTACTATCTGAGGCACGGGTGAGTGTGCACACTGATGCCCGAATCTGTAGCGGGGCTGGTCAATGCGCTTAAACAGGATTAGAAATGGCTGTACGGTAAGTGCACGGATTGGGGGGTGATGTGAGTCGTTCGGAGTCAGAACAGTCTGTAGCATCGGATGCGTTATTTGCAGCCGGAAGCAGTTATCTGGAACAGTTATTTGATCAGTATCAGCAAAACCCGGCTTCGCTGCCGCCGGAGTGGGGTGAATACTTTGCCGCTCTGGGTGATGCGGGAGATGAGTCCAGACCCGCCCACCGGCAGATGCTTGAGCAGATGCGCCCGGCTACCGGCAAGCTTCAGCAGGCGGTAGCTCTGCGTGATGATGATGTTGAATATCCTTCCCGGGCGATGTACCTGATTCATGCCTACCGTGTGCATGGCCATCTGCACGCTGATCTGGATCCGCTCAAGCTGGACCCGCGTCCTAGCACCCCGGAAATGGAACTGGCCTATTACGGCCTCTCTGCAGCCGATCTGGATCATGTCTTCCCGGCAGGTGATCTGGTCGGTGAGCGTACAAGGCCTTTGCGCGACATTCTGTCGACGCTGAAAAAAAGCTACTGCGGCCATATCGGGCCGGAGTTCCGCCATATCACCGATTCGGCACGCAAACACTGGTTGCAGTCACGTCTGGAGCGCAATGCGTCGAGACCGGATGAGGATGATGATACGCGCCGTCATATTTTCGGTCGCATCATGCATGCCGAAGAGTTCGAACGTTTTTTACATACCCGCTATGCCGGCCAGAAACGCTTCTCCCTGGAGGGCGGCGAAAGTCTGATTCCGATGCTTGATGCACTGATACAGACTGCGGGCAGCAACGGCACCCATGAAATTATTCTCGGTATGGCCCATCGCGGCCGGTTGAATGTGCTGGCCAATATCATGGGAAAATCGCTGGCTGATATTTTTACGGAATTTGAAGGTACGCAGCTGAAAGAGGAGGCACACGGACAGGGTGATGTGAAATATCATCTGGGCTTTTCATCCGATGTGCGCACGCCCGGTGGTGTGGTGCATCTGTCGCTGGGGTTCAACCCGTCGCATCTGGAGATCATCACGCCGGTGTTGATGGGCAGTGTGCGTGCGCGCCAGTGCCGGCGTGGAGACAAGGCGCGCCGGGAAGTGATGAGTGTACTGGTGCACGGCGATGCCGCCTTTGCCGGTCAGGGTGTGGTGGCCGAATCACTGGAACTGTCCAAACTCAACGGCTTCCGTATCGGTGGCTCGATTCATATTGTGGTCAATAACCAGATCGGTTTTACCGTCAATCCGCATGATGCACGCTCAACCACCTACTGTACGGATATAGCCAAAATTATTCATGCGCCGATTCTGCATGTGAACGGGGATGACCCTGAAGCCTGCTGTCAGGCGATCGAGATCGCCGTCGATTATCGCAATACTTTTCACGAGGATATCGTGATCGATCTGATCTGCTATCGCAGGCATGGTCATAACGAGACCGACTCGCCCGAAGTGACACAGCCGATCATGTACCGGCGCATTGCCTCGCATCCGACTGTCGAGAAGATATACCGTGATCGACTGATTGCCGATGGTGTGATGACAGCGGTGGAAGCCGATGCCATGGTGGAGTCGTATCGCGATTGCATGGACAAGGTTCGGCGAGCCAAGAACAGGGGCGCTCCGAACGCCCTGAACAGTCTGCAGGGGCGCTGGCAGGGTTATATTTCCAGTGGCGGGGATGAGCCGCAGACGGGTGTTGCCGCGGATCTGCTGGGTATGCTGGTACGCAAGGTCCATCGCCTGCCGGCCGAATTCTCGCTGCACCCGCGTGTGGAAAAGATCTTTGATGCGCGCATCCAGATGATGGATGGACTTGCGCCGGTGGATTGGGGTTGCGCTGAAACCATGGCCTATGCCTCGCTTGTGCATGAGGGCGGTTGGGTAAGGCTCTCCGGCGAAGATTCCGGCCGGGGCACTTTTTTCCATCGCCATGCCGTGGTTTACGATCAGCAGACCGGCAGGAGTATGATTCCGCTCAGGCAGGTGGAAAACGGGACGTTATCCCACTTTATCGTTGTCGACAGCATGCTCTCGGAGATGGCGGTTCTCGGTTATGAATACGGCTATTCTGTAGCCGAACCGCGGGCGCTGGTGATCTGGGAAGCGCAGTACGGGGATTTTGCCAATGTGGCGCAGGTGGTGATCGATCAGTTTATTGCTGCCGGTGAATCGAAGTGGAATCGACTCTCCGGTCTGGTGTTGTGGTTACCGCACGGCTATGAAGGGCAGGGGGCCGAACATTCATCGGCCCGTCTGGAGCGCTACCTGCAGCTGTGTGCCGAAAATAATATGCAGGTGGCTTATCCATCAACGCCGGCGCAGCTGTTTCACCTGCTCAGGCGACAGCTGATATCAAAAATGCGCAAACCACTGATCATGATGGCACCAAAGAGCATGCTGCGTCAGAAACTTTCATTCTCAACGCTGGATGATATGACCTCTGGCATGTTTCAGCCGGTTCTGCCTGAGCAGGATGTACAGATCGTCGGTGCCGCCACCAGGCGTCTGCTGCTCTGTACGGGCAAGGTCTATTATGACCTGCTGGCTGAGCGCAGTGAGCGTGGTGTGACAGATGTCGCCATCATCCGTGTCGAGCGTCTCTACCCGTTTCCTGAGGCCGAGTTACAGCAGGCACTGACGCAATATGATGGTGTCACGGAAGTGGTGTGGGTTCAGGAGGAGCCGCAGAATCAGGGGGCGTGGCTCTATCTGAGTAGTCCGATCAGGCAGGTGCTGTTGGCCGAGCAGAAAATCTATGCCCTGACCCGTCCCGAGGCTGCGGCACCCGCTGTCGGTTCGATCAAACGCCATAAGGAAGAGCTGCGTGTGCTGATGGACAGAGCGTTCGGTGAGAGCACCGATGGCCTTTTGGTTTGAAGACGGTGTACAGAAATATATGTATGTATGTATGACTGGAGTGATTGATGGATATTGAGATTAAAGTACCAAGCCTTGGCGAGTCGGAGACCGAGGCCACGCTGATCAGCTGGTTGAAGCAGGAGGGTGATGCTGTTGCGCTTGATGATGTGCTGGCAGAGATCGAGAGCGACAAAATCACCATGGAGATCACAGCACTCGATGCAGGGGTACTAAAACGTATTCTCAAACCGGTTGAATCCACGGTTGAACCGGGCGAAGTGGTAGCCATTATCGATAGTAATATGCAAGCTGAAACCGGCAAGAAAGCAGCGGCATCCACTACCGCGCAGCCAGCAGTGGTTAAAGAAAAAGAGGCCCCGGTAAAGCAGAAGAAGACCGTGGATAAGCCGGAGCCCGCAGCTAAAGCGGCCGAGCCGGTTGTGCCGGCTGAAGAGGCGCTGGCTACAAAGACAGCCATTTCAAGCGAGCGCAGTGAGCAGCGGGTAGCGATGAGCGGGCTGCGGCGGCGTATTGCCACCCGACTCAAGCAGGCTCAGAACACGGCCGCCATGCTCACCACATTTAATGAGGTGAATTTGCAGGCGGTAACCGATCTGCGCAGCCGATATGGTGCGGCATTCCAGGATCAGCACGGCGTGAAGCTGGGCTTTATGTCATTCTTTGTGCGCGCCGTCTGTCAGGGGTTGATCAAATACCCAGCGCTCAATGCCTGCATCGAAGGTGACGACATTGTTTATCACAACTATGTTGATGTCGGTATTGCTGTGGGAACGGACAAGGGGCTGGTGGTGCCGGTGCTGCGTGATGCGCATCTGCTGGAGCTGGCTGATATCGAAAAGGGTATTGCTGATCTGGCTCTGCGGGCGCGCAACGGTGGCCTGATGCCGGATGACCTGAAAGGGGGAACCTTTTCGATTACCAATGGTGGCATCTACGGATCGATGCTCTCCACCCCGATACTGAATCCACCTCAGAGCGGCATCCTGGGTATGCACACGATCCAGCAGCGCCCTGTGGCTGAAAATGGTGCCGTGGTGATTCGTCCGATGATGTATCTTGCGCTCTCTTATGATCACCGGCTCATCGATGGCTCCGATGCCGTACGTTTTCTGGTGACGGTGAAAGAGACGCTGGAGTATCCGGGTAGCCTTACGCTCGCTTTGTAAGCAAGTGGCTCTGCCGGCAGATACGCTGTCTGGATAGCACTGTGCGGCATACGCCATGAGCAAGAGACGTTGGTAAGTCTGTTGTGAGGGCCTTCCCAGGCTCACAGCTTCCGGGCTTAAAGCGCTACTCTTCCTGAATTTCGATATTCACCGTGCCGTCATGCATGGCGTCAGCGATATTGATGCTGACATGGTTCAGGCCGATATCGTGATATAGCTGGGTAATGCTCTGCCTGATCATGGTACGATTGGCTGATGAATTTTTCATATCGAAGAACTCCCGCAGCTCGAGAATGATCGTATCGGTAGATACCTGCTGATTGCCCGAGATCTCCAGACGACTGATAGAAGGCTGATCGGCACCGGCTGTCTCCGGTAGTGCCTGATCTGCAGGGGATGGTTCCGGCTTTTTGCTGTTCGACTCGCTGTTCGGAATATATGCAGGCGTGGAAGAAAACAGTTCCGGATAATGCTCCAGAATCAAACGGTTTTTAAAGTTGACCGATGCCATGGTCAGCAGCCGGCTGGTGATGCTGGCTGCCTGTTTCAGCTCGCTAAGCTCTCGCTGGCGGATTCCCGGATCTGCCGCTACATCACGCATGCTGAGTACATAATAGAGCGGTTTGCCGATATGTCGGATGGCGATGAATACCAGTTGAGCGCGACCAATCTGTTTCATGCGGGCTACGGCATTCTCCTGTTTGGCGAATACCCCGAGACTGACCAGTAAACGTTTGTCCTGCAGCTCGTTGATGCCGATTTGCCATATCTGCAGGGCCTGATCGATGTCATAGGTATCGACCTGCTCCCATCCCTGGCTAAGCCAGTGTGGCGGGGTTGCTGCTGCTGATGATGGGGCAACATTCGGCAGCGGCTTGATATCTTCCGCGATCACTGCATTTTTTAATCGCTGTGCCGATTTGGCCAGCAGTGTACCTTCAATAGCGGCAGCCTGTTTAAGGTCGGCCAGCTGTTGCTGGCGCAAAGGCCAGTCTGCCGCCACATCTCTTGCGCTAAGTACTATATAGCGCTGTGGGGCTGATTGGGTGACATGGATAATGAATGTCTGGTGTGCGCGACCAACCCGGTGCAGCTGCTGCAGGGCATTCTCCTGCAGTTGATAGACGCCGAGTACGGCAAACAGGCGCGAGTCCGGCTGGCTGTTTATACCCTGTTGCCACAAGCGCATGGCCTGCTGCGGCTGGCCAGCGTCAAGTTGCTCCCAGCCTGATGCTACCCACGCATTGTGCGCTTGCTCGGCAGCCTGAGCCGGCCATGCGGAGACCGCAATAATCCAGAGCAGCCAGTATGTTTGCCTGATGCTTTTGTGCATGCCTTCTCCATTGCTGTTGATCAGTGTCGGACAGATTGCAAACAATATCACAGTGTCTGCCAGCGATGGAAGCAGGTGCCGGTGGTTTCAGTGCGTGATAGCGGTTTTAACGAGATGGTGCAAAATAAAAGGGTCGCCTCACACCAATGAGGCGACCCTTTCAGCTGTTACTGCTGTGTTAACAGTGCATTGATCTTGCGGACAAAACCGGCCGGATCTTCCGGCAGGGCACCTTCGGCCAATACAGCCTGATCGAACAGGATGCTGGCGTAATCAGCGATCTTCTCTTTGGATCGCATCTTGGCCATGCGCATGACCAGCTCATGATCCGGATTGATTTCCAGAATCGGCTTCATGTCCGGAATGTTCTGGCCTGCCTGTTTGAGTATGCGTTCCATATTGCTGCTCATATCAAACTGGTCGGATACCAGACAGGCGGGTGATTCGGTCAGGCGATCGCTGATGCGAACCTCCTTGACCTTATCGCCAAGCGCTTCGGAGATTTTCTTGACGGCCGGTTCAGCCGCCCTGGCTTTCTCTTCATGCTCTTTCTGCTCCTGCTCGGCATTTTCACCGATACCGGAGAGATCCAGTTCACCCTTGGCAATCGACTGCAACTTCTTACCGTCGAACTCGGTCAGGTGGCTGGTCAGCCACTCGTCGATGCGGTCATGCAGCAGGATAACTTCAATACCCTTCTTGCGGAACACTTCCAGATGCGGACTGTGCTTGGCAGCAGCCAGTGATTCGGCTGTGATGTAATAGATGGTCTCCTGACCCTCAAGCATGCGTGCGCAATAATCGCCAAGCGATACGCTCTGCTCATCAGTCGTGGTCGTTGCGAAACGCAGGAGCTTGGCAATCCGTTCGCGGTTGCCCGCATCTTCAATGATACCCTCTTTCAGGCAGTTGCCGAATTCAGCCCAGAAATCTGCAAAGTCGGTGTTTTTTTCTGTATCAGCAGTTTCATCTGCTTCGCTGGTGGCGCTGGCCTTCTCTGCCATCTCTTCGAGCAGAGCCAGTACACGTTTGGTCGCACCTTTCTTCATCGCGTCCATGGCAGGACTCTGCTGCAGGATTTCCCGTGATACATTCAGCGGCAGATCATTGGTGTCCATAACGCCGCGTACAAAACGCAGGTAACGTGGCAGCAGATCTTCGGTTGCTTCCATAATGAATACGCGGCGTACATAGAGCTTTACGCCATGTTTGGCTTCGGCCTGCCACAGATCAAACGGTGCCCGCTTCGGCAGGTAGAGCAGCAGCGTGTATTCGTATTTACCTTCCAGACGCTGATGCAGGTGTGCCAGCGGATCTTCAAAATCGTGGCCGATATGTTTGTAGAAGTTGTTATACTCTTCATCGCTCAGGTCGGATTTGGAACGGGTCCACAGCGCCGATGCCTGATTGACTGTTTCAACTTCAGCCGGTTTTTCCTCCTCACCCTCTGCTGCCGGCAGCGGTGTACCGAGCATGCGGATCGGGAAGGGGATGTGATCGGCATATTTGTGGATGATGGACTTCAGGCGCCAGCTATCCAGGAACTCATCGGCTTCTTCACGCAGGTGCAGGGTGATTTCGGTGCCGCGGCCCTGTTTCTCTACGGTTTCAATTTCATATTCGCCATCACCGGCGCTCTGCCAGCGTACGCCATGTTCATGCTCCAGGCCCGCACGACGGGTGGTCAGCGTAACCTTGTCGGCTACCAGGAAGGCGGAGTAGAAGCCGACGCCGAACTGGCCGATCAAATGGGCGTCCTGCTCCTGATCACCGGAGAGGCGACCGAAAAATTCTTTTGTACCGGAGCGGGCAATCGTGCCGATATGTTCAATTACCTCATCACGGCTCATGCCGATACCGTTATCACGGATGGTGATGGTGCGATTATCCTTATCGATATTGATATAGACATGCAGATCCGAATCGCCCTCAAACAGGGCATCGTCCGTGGTCGCTTCAAAGCGCAACTTGTCGGCCGCATCGGAGGCATTGGAGATCAATTCGCGCAGGAATATTTCCTTGTTGGAATAGAGCGAGTGAATCATCAAATCCAGCAGTTGCTTGACCTCGGTCTGAAAGGCGCGGGTCTCTTTGGTTGTTGTCATCTGTTCTCCTCATATACTAACGTGGGGTGTTATCAGGCTCAGGAGCCTGTCGGACTTATGAATAATCTACTCGGCAAAGCTGCTCTTGCGTTGCTCTAACTCCTGCATCCATGCAGTCGTGCTCGGCAGAAATGGCGGCCCAAAATATCCTGATTTATCGTCACATAGTCACCACTATGCTCCTCAAAATCATGCTGTTTTTGACTCGCCCTCCCACCTGCTCGCTACGATCACCCTAAGCCCGACAGACTCCTAGGTAGGGTCTTACACCCCCGGTTTCAAGGGTGGATATGATGAAAGGGGCTGGCGGCTTATTCGGGCGTGATGGATTCGCGCAACAGGCGGAACAGGGCACGATGCGATTTTGGCGTCTTGCTCGCGGCCAGCTCACTGGCGGCATTGCGTACCAGCTGACGAATCTGGCCTGCATCGGCATGCGGGTACATGGCCATGAAATCAGTGATGGCGTTTGGCAAATCTTCCATCAGCCGGTCACGCCAGCGCTCGATGCGATGAAAGTTTTTATCCTGCTCGGTCTTCTTCTCTTCCAGCCCGGCAATGGTTGCAACCAGTGATTCGGTATCGCTCTGGCGTAGCAGTTTGACAATGAATTTAAACTGCCGTTTTTCGGCACCGTGTTTCATGCCCTGCACGTCGACCAGTGCCTTGAACAGCTCAGGCGGCAGCTGCATGCGTTCAAGCGGTTGAATGTCGAGCTTTGACAGCTTTACAGCCAGCTCGTGCAATGCCTTGATCTCCCGCTTCTGCTGACTCTTGTTCAGTCGTTCTACTGGTTCATAATTTTCTTCATCAAAGGTATCATACATGCGCCAAGCCTAGCGGCTGACAGAAATGCTGTCTTCGCCTGTGTTCATATCGCTTGCCGGAGGTGAAGAAAATGAAGCTGGTACAATTGGCCGAAATCGATGCAGGGCCTGTGAATCATGCCTCGGGCATGATGCGTAAGGTGTTGCTGGGAGAAGGCGATCTGCCGGCATCCGTACGTTTGTCGTACGCGCTGTTTCAACCCGGTCAGGCTGTTGAGCCGCATCGTCATGAGGATGTGTATGAAGTGTTTTATCTGCTCAGCGGTCAGGGCAGGCTCAGTGTTGAGAGGCGCAGCATGGCGATTGCTGCCGGGAGCTGCTTTGTGATTGAGCCGAATGAGACACATGCGCTGAGCAATGACGGGGATGTCGATATGGCGGTGATCTATTTTGGCCTGCTTGCCGACTGATCTGTTGCGGGAGTCTTTCGGTTGAATGGGCACAGCCCGTGAGCGTGCAGACGTGAATGTTTAGCGATGTCGCCGGGTTGGTCTATAATCGATCCGACAGAGGCTATGATCAGAAGATCTGTTTGACAGGCGTGATCCTGTGCTGATTTGAGCAGGGTTTCACAAGGATGGAGCTGCCGTGGAATATAAGGATTACTACCAGATTATGGGGCTTAAGCGCGATGCATCCCAGGATGAGATCAAGCGTGCCCACCGCAAGCTGGCACGAAAATACCATCCCGATGTCAGCAAGGAGCCGGATGCCGAAGTCCGCTTTAAAGAGGTGGGCGAGGCCTACGAGGTACTGAAAGACCCGGAAAAGCGGGCTGCATATGATCGGCTGGACCCCAATATGCAGACCGGCCATGATTTTCAGCCGCCGCCGAACTGGGACAGCGGTTTTGAGTTTCAGGGTGGCGGCTTTACCGGTGCGGACGGTAATGGTTTCAGTGATTTCTTCGAACAGCTATTCGGACATGGCTATGGGGCTCAGGCCGGTGGAGCCCGGTTTAATACGCGCGGCCAGGATCACCATGCCAAGGTGGTGGTGGATCTGGAGGATGCCTTTCATGGGGCTACGCGCAGCATTACGCTGCAATCACCGCAACTAGCCTGAATAATTCATAAAAAGAGGTGAGCCCCGCCTAACCCATTGATATAATGGTGGTTCCGCAACCCGTGCTTCGGACGAAGCAAGCCAACGAGGCTCACCATGACAAAAGCTACATTAAAACAACT
>Ga0210044_10002038_pt1 | contig 30530 bp, 39 predicted proteins | sample CryGey13umfilter_2_FD_183959 | JGI IMG/M metagenome (GOLD analysis project Ga0210044, IMG submission 183959) | Groundwater microbial communities from aquifer in Utah, USA - Crystal Geyser 4/9/14 3 um filter (SPAdes) (version 2) | ecosystem: Environmental > Aquatic > Deep subsurface >...
TTACAATTAACTCTTTCGACCTAATTTGTATTTCTGTAAACTCCGAAAAACTGTCTGGTAACGCATCAAATTCTTGTTGCGTCCTAATTAAAATTGTTTTCATCTCAACCACTCCATTAAATTATTTTCAATCAACCACATATCAAGCTGAACACCTAAGAATATAAAGATTATTACGAGTATTATTTGCCAGAAGTTCATTCGATAGCCTCAACCTGTTTTATCGCGCATTCTCTGCACAGCGATTTAATATATTCTCTTTTTTTGTTCATTAATTTACCCTTATTTATTGAAGCATCATTCTTTTTGTAAATATTACAAAACTGATAAAACTTCGGAACGTCGCCAACCTTCGCCTTGCCTTTAAAGCCACAAGCGCACTCTCCAAAATTCTCTAAAACACAAACAAGCTTGTTATCTTTCGACTCCCATATCTAGGCACCGTAAGTCATGATCTTAAAGTATTCCCTGCGCTCGGCTTGGGTTTTCAGATTCTCAAGCAACATTTTTCACCAATAAAACAGTATAAAGCACCGTCCAAGCCTTAACCAAAGACGGTGCTAAAAACCAACCCTCTAGGATGCTCGCAAAAGAAAACCTAAAGGGTTGATTAATGCCTTACGGCGATTATGTGTGTTGATTGCTTTGCGAGCATTTTCATAATCTATTATAAAAAATAAAAAGTAAAGTTATTTTCTCACCCCTTTCTTACAAGACCTACAAAAAACTCTGCTCCTAGCATTTATATTGTCACATAAAGAGCAGCACCAGAATTGATTGGGTCTTTTGTCGGCGGCTTTTTCAATAACCCTGTTATATGTTTTTAAAGAATGGCACCTTTTACAATCGCCTCGCCAAAAACTTGAGCAACCCTCTTTACCTGCGCCACTTTTTGGAAAGTCTTTTAAATCCTTAATCTCAAGGCAATTTGAACAGCTTTTCATTTTTCCATTGTAAAAAAGCTTTCTATCTTTAGGCTTATCGCCGCCCTTGTATTTCATAAATCCTCACTTAAGCTTTTTGTAAATTGGTTATTTTTAAAACCTCTTCTTTTGACATTTTCGGAGATCGTCTCAATGTCCAGATTTTCAATTGAGCAGTTTGTTTTATCTCCGTTTATATGAAAAACGCAGTAACCCTTGGGAATTTCGCCTTTTTTATCTCTGTATATTTTTCTGTGCAAATACTCCCTGTTTCCAGTAGTTTTCTTTAGATAACCATATTTGTCAAATGAGTATCTTTCACCCTTGTAGGAAACTTTTTCTCTTGAGCATCTGCCTTTTAGCTGCAAGCCCTTTTCTTTAAAATAATTCCATAGCATCTGTCTTGAAATACCAATCGACTTGGCAGCCTCGGAAACCGGAGAGCCGCTAAGATAAAATTTATAGGCTTTCATTATTTGTCTGTTTGACTTCTTTTTTTTGCTCATATTCCCTCACGCTAACAAAAAACACCCTAGCTCTAAATTTAAAGAACTGGGGATTTTTGCAAAAACAGCAAATAAACGATCCATTGCAAATCTCATCAACGGAATTAATATCGCAATCAACCCAATTGATATTATCGCAATCTAAGCATCTGCCCATTTCTGACGCTTTCATTTTTCACCGCCACCGAACTTTATTAAACACTTTGAAACCTCAAGAGTTGCCGAACTTAATCCGTTTCTTAGTTTTTCAATTATTTCTTCATCTCTCTCAACCTCAATCACGAGAGATTGCATAAGAGGGTGATAAGAGCAAAAAATCCATCTATCAAAGCCAGTGACAAGCATTGACCCTTGAACTTGCAGTAAATATTCTGATGGCAATGCACCAGAACGAAGATAAGCCACATGAGTGTGAGCAAGTGGGCACTTTAGTTCAAGCCCAATCTTCTCACTTTCGCAAAGGCCATCTGGGCTGCATCCATATCCCAACGATTCCCCAATATTATTAACAGCTTCAATAAGCCCAACTTTTTCAAAGTTAAATCCGTGAGCAAAGCTTAAAAAATTAAAAGCATCATCCTCTAAATCTTTACCCCTTTCCATTGCCTGACTTGTATATGATTCTATTGGCTCCCCGGTTAAGATCTCAGCTGCAGCCTTATTAATTAAGCCAGCAACTTGGCTTGAATTTTTACCAGTTGGCGTTATTACTTTGTCAAAATTTGATGCTGTTATAAGACCGAGTCTGGCGCTAAACCACTCATCCGTACCTTGGTCAACCTTGTGCTTTTTATACATAAGACCCCCTTATTTTTTATATTAAGCCAATTTATTTTTTTTAGATTGAAAACTTGCTTTTTGTTTTAACGCAGAAATAGCTTTCTTAGCATCAAAGTCGCTCATAATTTCGACGCTCTCAATGCAGAGGTATTGTAAAAGATTTTCCATTGTCGATTCAGTTGACCTTAAATAGGAAGATATGACGTCCAGCTGATCTTTGCTGGCAAGCCTTTCCGATGACCTTTTGGCATCATCATCCTCATTGGCCGTAACAACCCCAAGGGCATTCTCAAGGGCGGCTCTTTTGGCATAGGTTAGAGCCGATTTGCGGCGCTGTGAGGCGTTCATCCTGCCATCGTCATGGATAGAGTCATAAGTGTAGCTGAAATCCTTTCTAAAGCCTTCTTTATGATAAACGGTTGTAATGACCTCCGTTGTGGCGTTTTCTTTTGGTGAAACCGTAAAAGTAAAAGAAAGACCATTTTTCATCAAGATTGGCTTAACAATGGAAACTATTTGATCGAGTGGGGCATAATCATATTTAACCTTGTTTCCCCCCTTTGATTCAAAGTCCGTCTTTTTATTTCTTGGAATGACGGGGCATTCGCCCTGAAAGATTGCCATTGCATCATAAAAGGCTTTTTCTGCTTGGCGTTCTTCCATTTTTATTTGAAGGTTCATCAATTGTTCAATCTTTTGCGGATCAATGTCCGGATTTTTGGATAACTCAATTAACGCAGAGGTTATTGAATCCTCTTTTGTCTGAACTGGTAAATTTTCACTTTTTGAAATAACTTTTTTTTCCATAAATCCCCACTTTAGTTTTTTGCTATTCTATAATTATCAATTAACAAAGAAAGCTCAAATAGCGCATCACCTTCATTCGAAAATGCAACTTTTAAAACTTCTTCTGTTGTCATATCTAAATCATAATTCTGATTAACCAAATTATTTAAAAATTCGGACAAGGCCAAGGCTTCGTTTAAGGCATTCATAAATATGCCTCGGATTCTTCAATCGCTTTCTTTTCAGCTTCTTTTTCAAAATCCTCAAAAAGCTCATTGTTTGCTTCAGAAATAACGGCGGTTATATCTTCTTTTCCAAAGTTTAGAGAAAAAGACTTAACGGAAACTACTCTTCCAGATTTGCCTCGATTGCCGTCTGCATCTTCGCCATAGGTGGCAATTTCAACACTGGCCGAAACCTCGACGTCTATCTCTGCTTGCATTAAATTTGATCTAAAATTAAAATGGAAATCCATAAAACCCCACTTGTTTTGTTGACAAGAATTTAATTCATTAGCTAATACACGTCAACTAAAAAATAAAGATTAATTTTTATTTTTTCTATTTCTTTTGATTTCAAGGCATTACGATTTTTTTAGACGTTGTTTTTTTACAATATATTAAATTAATCTTGGAGTGCTTTAGCAAGCAATCAAAAAATAAACAATTATCCTCCGGGGTAAATACCAAACCCGACGTGATCTCGCTAAAGCCGCGTTGGGTTTGGTTCTTTTAGGATAAAAAATGAGATGGTTTAAGCATTATTCAAATGCCACAGAGTCAACAAGGCTTAATTTCTTGTTAGCAGAAAAGGGTGTCGAGGGTTATGGTTTTTACTGGCTTCTCCTTGAATTGCTGTGCGCAAAATTCGACGGTACGCAGAGAGTCATTGTCTTAAGTTTGGACGAAGTTTTGGCGAAGTTTAGGCTAAACAATAAGAGAAAGTTGGTAAGTTTGCTCGAAGTTTTGAACAAACTTGAGTTAATTCCAAACAAAACTTGCGGAAAGTTTCTTCAAATCGATGCTTTTATATTGTTAAAATTAAAGCAAAAAGACTTCAAAACGAAGCTTTCTGAAAGCGATTTGCAAGCCGAAAAATCGCCCCTAGATTTAAGAAGAGATATAAGAATAAAGAACGTAAAAGCCGACGAACCGCCTTTGGTGGCGGTCGCCGACAACCTAGATACTGATACAATTTCTAAAATGGTAAAGGATTTTTTAAATGAATAATTTTTACAAAAGCAGAGAATGGAGAGAGATTAGATATGTTGCACTAAGAGCAAGTAATAGATCTTGTCAGTGCTGTGGAGCTAAGAATACAGAGCTTCATGTAGATCATATAAAGCCAATTTCAAAATATCCACACTTAAAACTTGATTTAAAAAATTTGCAAATACTCTACAGAGAATGCAATCTAGGTAAAAGTAATATTTTTGAAGATGATTTCAGTAAACCCATAAAATTATCAAGAAAATTATATCTTGAATCCAAAAAATTGAGATCCACTGATGTTAAACCAAAAACAACAAAGGGCTTTGTACGATTCAGAAATTTAAAAATAAGTCACTTCTGGGATGGGCAAAATACGGCTTGCAAAATACTTCCAGAGGGTAAATTTAAGAAAATAAAACCATCTAGAATCAAAAGTGAGCCTTTTGAATTGACCGAAGTTTGTAAAAATTGTTTGAAAAGTGGGCGAATGTGAAAACAAAATCAGAAAAAAACATCGGCAAAAACTTATCAAGAATATTGAGCGAGAGAAGAATTAAGCGATGCGAGTTTTCAGTGATGGCCGAAATCCACGAAACTCATCTAAGCAGAATTTGCAACGGCAAATCCATTCCCCAGATTGGGAAAATAATTAAAATGGCTAAAGTTTTAAATTTAACAGTTGATGATTTAGTCAGCTAACATCATTCTTTTGCGTTCAACTTGATCTAGATAATCTTGATATGCAGCATCCTCTAGGGCCATTTGCGCTTCAAGTTCTTCTTCGCTCATGCCAGATAAAACGCTAGACATTTTTTTCGGTATTGGCCCAAAAAGTTTTTTCATATAAAACTCAGGATCAATCATTTTGTTAGACATGCCAATTGTTTGAGATTTTATATATTCTGGTAGCTTGTACTCGTCTTTCATAATTCACCCCTATTTTTAGATTTTCAGGCAAATTGTTGAAAAATGCAAATTTTACTTGAAATGTTATTATTTTTTGATAGGATTGGACAAAATAAGACCCACTTGTTTTAACCCCCTCTGGCCTTGAACCTTGGGGGTTTTTTGTTCTTAATCCCTAACTTTGTTCAATATTGCCATTTCGAGTTCATTAACAGAAACCTCAATTGATGCCGTTGTCAGCTCGTCGCGTATTATTAGTTTTAATGTTGAAAAGTGAGCAATGTCTTTGGCGTCATAGATCCTTTGCGCCAATCTTTCTGCCAATTCTTCAAATGTCATTTTCAACCTCTTTGGGCATAACTGTTTCAAGATCAATGTTATCTATTTTTAACTTTAGCTTGTGCCTTGTTTTCTTGTAGGCTTCCATAAGTCTTAATTGACACTCTCCCATGCACTCTTCGGCGGTCATGTCGGGATTTTTACCAAAAAGCTTGATTAAGTCCTGAAGTATGACAATTTGCCCATAATATGCAGCACCCTCAATCTCTGCCATAAATTTAGCGGCTTTGATTTTTTTAACGTCATGCTGGGGGAAGAAAAGCTTTTTTACGATTTGCAGATATTCAAACATTTTTACCGCCCTTGGTAACCTCAGCAATAAAAGCCTCTTTACATGAATCACAGGCGCAACCATAAAGCTCGGCAATCTCTTTTGAAGTCATTGAATAAAAATCATTTTCATCCATTTTTAGATCATAAGTTTTTGATATTATTAAATTAGCATTTTCCATATAAAACCTCTATTTGTTTGATTCACGCATTTTGCGTTCGTTTTCAATACTTGCTTCAAGATGGTCGCCATTGGCATAAGAAAACGCCCTGACAGGATTAAACGTCTCAGAAAATCTTAATCTAATCAAGGCAGCCTCAGATTCAGATAGTTCAAGAATCTCTGATTGATTTAAGTTGATTGTTTCATTGATAATAATTGTTTGCATAAGCACCCCACTTGTTGAAATCATAGTAGATTGGTGGTCATACAAAGTAAAGTTATTATTTTGAATCATGGTGACAATTTTTTGACGGTATATGTTAAAAACTGAATATTGTTGACCTAGATGCTCTTTCGCCCCTATACTTTTTACATGGGCAGAAAAAGAACTCGTGTCGAATTAATGCCGCCTCCCAAGCAACCACTTGAGGGCAGCACACTGACAGAGGAAAAAATTGATACTCTAAGACGTTGTTTTGAAGCAGGGCTCAACAACTCTCAGGCTTGCCGATTGGCGGGTATTTCTACCATAACCCTTAAACGCGCCTACGACAAAAACCCTAAATTTAAAGAAGAAATGGAAAGCGCCGCACTAGAAGCCGATGTCATGGTTACAAGCTCACTTTTTAAACTTGCCACTGGCTTTGTGCAAGAAGTTGAGGAGCTTAAAACAGTCTCAGTTGGCGATGGCATGAGCACAGTTGAAAAGCACAACCGACTTGCTTACTTCCAGCCAAACGTTAAGGCCGCCGAAACATGGCTTACAAATAGACAGCCTGACAAATGGAAAAGGGTTCAAACTGTAAACTTCAAAAATGACGACCTTTCGGATGAAGAACTAGACAATAAAATCGCTGCTTTAATGGCTGCCCAGTCTGAAAATGAATCTTGAAAACTTAAGCCGTCAAGAAAAACTAGAGTTGGCCCAGCTTTTAGAGATTAAAAGCAAAAGAAAGCTAGAAAATAAGATTGATACATATTTTCCCGATGATGGCCCATTAAGGCGCGATCTTTATAAAAAGCACCTAGAATTTTTTGAATCCGGAGCATCGGCAAAAGAAAGGCTCGCGCTTGCTGCTAACCGAGTGGGTAAAACCGAGTCAATGGGCGGCGTTGAGGTCGTTTACCACGTCACAGGGGATTATCCGCATTGGTGGCAAGGCCACAGTTTCAACAGGGCCAATCACTGGTGGGTAGGCGGTAAGACTAGTCAAACGGTTAGAGATATCTTACAAGCCAAGCTTTTAGGGCCTAAGGGTTCTTATGGCACCGGACTGATAAGAAAAAGCGCCATTTCATCTGTTACGCCAAAAGCTGGCGGTATTCCTGACGCTGTAGATATGATCTATATTAAGCACAAGGGCGGAGGTGTTAGCACCATTGGTTTTAAGTCATACGACCAAAAAAGGCAATCTTTTGAGGGGACTAAAAAAGATGGAATTTGGCTAGATGAAGAGTGCCCGCTTGATATTTATGCAGAGTGTTTATTGAGAACAACCGACACAACAGGCGGAACCGATAGCGGCTTAATGCTTTTAACCTTTACGCCATTAATGGGTTTAACTGAACTTGTTTTGCAGTTTGTACCAAATGGTGAGATTAAAGAAGTTCAGGATGGGCCAAGAAGAGTCATTACTGCGACCTGGGACGATGTTCCTCATTTGTCTGAGGAAGTTAAGGCCCAGATGATGGAATCAATTCCGCCATTTCAAAGAGATGCCAGAACTAAAGGTATTCCACAGCTTGGCTCGGGCGCTATTTATCCGGTGGCGCTTTCTGAGATTGAGGTTGATGATTTTCAGATCCCGCTTCACTGGCGAAGGGTTTATGGGATGGATGTTGGTTGGAAGTCAACCGCTGCCGTATGGGGAGCATTAGACCCCGATACCGATATTTTATACATTTATGGAAGTTATAAGCGTGGAGAGTGCGAGCCATCGAGTCACGCCGAGGCTATTAACATGCGCATGGTTAGGCAGGGCGTTATTGATCCGGCCGCAAAGGGTCGGTCTCAACACGATGGAAAGAGGTTGATTGATAGTTATAGAAAGCTGATTGAGGGTAGTTTAACCGAGGCAGATAATAGCGTGGAAACTGGGATTTTTGACGTTTACTTGAGAATGACAACGGGTAGATTGAAAATCTTTAAGTCATGCGTTGATGTTTTTGCAGAGCTAAGAACCTATAGGCGCGACGACAAGGGCGCAATTGTTAAGCAAAATGACCACTTGATGGATGCTCTCAGATATCTAGTAAGGTCGGGCATTGCCATTGCCAAGTCATTTGTAGTGGACACTTCCTTAAAATCATTTAAACTAAAACCAAAGAGTTTTTCCAATCTTGGCGGCGACAGATTATGAGCGAAATTCAAAAATACTTAGAATTACACGAAAAGACGGTTCAATACTGGCGCGACAACTACGACAATGCGCATAATGATTTGGAGTTCCTTTCTGATACTCCCGGCGCTCAATGGGATTCTGAACTTTATCAGCAAAGAGTGGAGTCTGGTCGTCCGGCCGTAACCATTGACCAATTGGATCAATTTATTAACCAAGTGGCCAATGAGGTTAAGGCTAATACTCCCACCATTAATGTTTATCCCGGCGATGAGAAAGGCTCTCAGCTCATGGGGGATATATTTAAAGGCGTGGTTAGGGCAATTGAATACAATTCTGGCGCTGATGATGTTTATGATACTGCTTTAGTCAATTCAATACGTTGTTCAATTGGTTGGCTGCGAGTTGACCATGATTATGTAGAGGGAACCAATTTACAGGAATTATTGCTTAGAAGGGTGACCAATCCTCTTTCAGTTTTCCTTGACCCTGAATCAGTAGACATTGATGGAAGCGATGCTCAATTTGCCTTTGTTGAAGATGAATTGGATCAGAAAAGCTTCAAAAAGAGATTCCCAAAAGCCAACCCGATATCTTTTGGCGAAACAAGAGAATGCTCAAAAGATGAAAATGTAAAAGTTGTCGAATTCTTTGAAATTGTTGAGGAATCTGAAGAAATTGAAGAAAACGGACAGTTGGTAGGAAGGAGCGTTAAAAAGGTTAAGCGCCTTATAATGAATGGAGAAGCCGTTATTGATGAGGGTTATTTTCCGGGAAAATATATTCCATTAGTTCCTGTTTACGGAAACGAGCTATGGGTTAAAAATAAGCGCGTTCTTATGAGCTTGATTCGTAAAGCCAAAGAACCGCAACAAATGTTCAACCTTTGGAAGTCTTTAGAGACTGAGATTCTACAAAAACAACCCCAAGCTCCAATTATGGTGGCAGAAGGTCAAATCGAGGACTATGCGGACGATTGGAGTAATCCAAGCAAGTCAATGGCGCTTAGATATCGTCAAACCGACTCACAGGATAAACCAGCACCAGCACCACAGAGACTCTTACCCCCTCAAGTTCCGGCAGGCATAGTAAATGCTTCAATGGGTGCCAGAGATGATATTAAAGGCACTATGGGGCTTTATAATGCTTCCATCGGAATGGTTTCTAATGAAACTTCCGGAATTGCCATTTCTGAGAGAAAGGCCCAAGGTCAAATGGCGACCTATCAATTTGGTGACAACTTGTTTAAGTCAATCGCTCAAGTTGGAAGAGTTTTGGTTTATGCCATTCCAGACATATATTCAGAAGCTAGAGTTCTTAGAATTATTGGCAAAGAAGACGAGCCAAAAATCATTGGGGTTAATGGTCAGGTAGTCGAGGGTCAGCCACAAACAATCAATTTAAGTAAGGGTGTTTATGAGGTTAGAGTAACAACCGGAGCGCCTTTCTCATCTCTAAGACAAGAGGCGGCTCAAACATTAATGCAGCTTTTAACAGCAAATCCTCAGTTAATGCAGGTTTTTGGGGATCTTCTGTTTAAAAATATGGACTTCCCGGCCGCTCAAGATATTGCAGAGCGCATCAAAAAGACAATGCCTCCACATATTCTTAATGAGGGCGTTACGCCGGAACAGGCTCAAATCCAGCAACAGATGCAGCAAGCTCAGGCAGTTGTCACTCAACTACAAGAGCAAATGAAAGTTATGGCGCAGAAACTTGAGAACAAACAAGCCGAAAACCAGATTAAGGTCGGCGAGGCTCAATTAAAAGCTCAATCTGAAGCTGAAAAAATGGAGATTGAGAAAGCCAAGCTTCAACTAGAAGTCGTCGAAAGACAACGTGAATATGAAATCAAACAGCAAGAGCTTGCCATTAAGAAAGAAGAACTTGAAATCAAAAGGCAAGAAGCGTTACAATCTAACTTAAGTGAAAGATTGGAAAGAATGGAAGCTATCTTTAACAAGATCAACAATGCGGAATTAACCGCTATGGAGGATATCTAATTGCAAACTGAACAAAACAGCACAGAGCAGACACAAGGTCATGCAATTGAGGCTGAAACAGACCACATTGAATCAGCATTTCAGTCGGACGACACGCAGGAGGTCGAAACTGGTAACAATGACAATCAGGAGCTAAACGCATCCGAGCAAAGTCAGGAAAATCAGGAGAAATGGCCTAAAAAAGCAGAGAATGCTCTAGCTAGACAAAAGCGTGAAAATGCCAAGCTTCGCCAACGTGAGCAATTTTTTGCTCAACAAATGGAGTCGCTAAAAGCTGAAATTGAAAAGATTAAAAGTGGAAGCAATAAGGGTGATGCTGCCCCTCGTGAGGAAGATTTTGAATCTTACTCAGACTTTATTGAGGCCAAGGCAATTTTTAAGGCAGAACAAAAGTTTAAAGAGAAAATGCAAGAACAGTCTCAAAGCCAACAAGAGGCTATGAAACGCCAAAATGCAGAGATGCAGCGCTATCAAAGAATGGAACAGGTTTCGGTACAAGCCAAGAAGTTGGCAGAGCAGATTCCTGACCTAGCAGAAGTGATTCAAAATTCTGGAGCTGACGACCTTCCGGTATCTGTTCAGAATTTATTACTATCAGCTAGAAACCCATCTTTAGCTGCCTATAATCTTGCAAAAGAAGGCATTTTAGAGCAATTGGCTTATATGCCTGTTCATATGGCTTCAGCAGAAATTGTCCGCGCTCAAAGCCAGATGCCTCAATTTCAACAACAACAAACTAAAACAACTCAATTTAAACCAATGCGCGGCGTTTCGGGTTCTAACGGTGGGAAAAGCGGTATTAACGCTGCCTCATCTTGGAATGAAATGTCCAAATGGTTGGAGAGTTAAAGGATTAAATCATGGCTAACGATATTAGCACCATTAAGGCCAGAGGCAAGATCATCGCAAAGATGGCCGCTGGTATGCTTTCGGATAAAGTAGAATTTGTTAAGGCAATCGACAAAGAAGAAAAAGCAATTCTAGAAGGTAAAAACGGTTACAAGTCAGGTGATTCTGTAGACGTAAACGTGCCAACTAGATTCCTTGCCAGTTCAAATGCTGACATCACTTCAACAATTCAAGATATTGAGGAAGAGACTCGCCCTCTAACTCTAGATCAGCGTTCTGTTGTAGGTGTTGCACTTGATTCTAAAGAAATCTCTACGGACTTAGGTCTTAAAGATTGGGCAAAGCGTATTCTTGAGCCAGCAATGAACACGATTTCTAACGATATCGAGTCAAAAGCTCTAAATATCGCTGCTCTAGCTACTTCAAACTTTCTGGCTCCACAGTCACCGATTAAGTTTGACACTGACTTTGTTCTTCAGGCCGGCGAGCTTATGGACATTTCAGGGTGTTCAGATGCTGCCAATCGCTATTTACTTCTTAACCCAACAGCTTCACGCTCTGCGGTTAATGAAAGAAAGGGACTTTTCCAAAGCTCTGAAGAGATTGCTAAACAGTACAAAAAAGGTGTTATGGGGATTGCAGACGGTTTCGCATTCCTTAAAAACAACCTAATTGCTTCAACTCAAAACGGTAACGATGTTACTGCCGTTGTGGTTGACACTGCTCCGGCCGAGGGAAGCAATTCTTTTGTTGTTTCTGGCTTAACGGCTACCACTGGAACAATTGCAAAGGGTTCAGTCTTTACTATTGATGGAATCTTTAGAGTTCATCCAATCACTAAGACAACTCTTCCAGAATTGATGCAGTTCACTGTTCTTGAGGATGTAACGGCTGACGGACTTGGAAAAGCTACCGTATCAGTTTCTCCAAACTTCTATAGTTCTACATCTGGATCACTTCAGAACGTATCTGCGTTACCAGTTGGCGCTGAAGCGTTGGTATTTGCTGGAGCTGCTAGCCAGATTCTTGCAAATAACATGGCTTTCCACAAGTCAGCATTCCGCTTTATGTCTGCCCCACTATTGACTCCAGATGGTGTTGATATGGTTGCTCAAGAGCGCGTAAACGGCATTACTGTTCGTGTTGTACGTCAGTACGACATTAAGACAGATAAGCTTGTTACTCGTCTTGATGTCCTATGGGGACTTTGCGCCGTTCGTCCAGAATGGGCAGTTCGTTTGCTTCATTAATTTTTACTTGGGGTGGCTTCGGCCACTCCATTTAATTTAATTTTGGTGTTTCATGAAATTTGAAAAAATAAAATTTGTTAAAGGTGAAGCTGTTAAATTCGCTCATCCTAAATTTAAAAAAGAGCTTATTGCTCTTGGCTGGATTCCTGAAAGCGATAAAAATAAAGAAAAGCCAGTTAAAAAATCTAAAAAAGAAGTTAAAGAGGAATCCTCTAAATAATAAGGGCTAGCATGGAAACAGCAAGAAAGCTTATTGAGAGAGCGTTTAAAAAGGCTGGAATTACGACTTTAAACGAGAGTCCATCCAGTCTTGAGTCAAAGGATGCTCTTGCCGATATGATTTCTATGCTTTCCTCTTGGTCTAACGACTCAACCTTGACTGTTTATAGGGTCTGGGAAAACTTTAACCTCTCCGCTGGAAAGCTAGAGTATTCCATAGGCCCTAATAATACGGGCTTGCCTGACGATGAGTCTGGAATTGATTTTGTCACTAATAGACCTATTGATATCAAGGCAGCGACAGTTAAATTCTCAAACATTGATTATGATTTAAGCATTGTTTCTGATGAGACTTATGTAAACGGTATACCGTTAAAGACAACTCAAGGAATCCCAAGCTTGTTAAATTATGACAATTCTTACCCAATTGCCAAAATTAAGCTTTTTCCGGTTCCTTCTAGTAATTATTCGCTATTCCTATTAAGTGAAAAAAACCTTGGTGAGGTTACATCGCTCGACTCTGCAATCGAGTTTCCTCCGGGCTGGACTGATGCCATTATCTATAATCTGGCCATGCGGTTAGCTCCTGAATATGGGCAACCAGTAACGCCAGAATTAAAGCTATTTGCCGACCAAGCCTTGGCCAACATTAGACGTGCAGTTTTGAAAAATAGATCGCTTGATGTTGGAGTGGGTAATAGAAAGCAAAACGTCTACGATGGATGGACTAGGTGAAAATAGGACTTGTAGGCCCTACCTATGACGAGAGGTCTTTGCCTTTTGACGCGCAAAGATCAATTAATTTCTACCCCGTTTTAGACGATATGGGTAAAGAGGTTTCGGCCCTTTATTCGGCCCCCGGAACACTTCAAGAGTGGGATCTAAGTAATTGCCAGCTTCTCTATACGGCATCAAATAATAGGGTTTTTGCTATTTGTGATGATGTTTTATATGAGCTTTTTGATAAAAATAAAATAATTCCCGATTATTCAGTAAAGCAATACGGCTCGGAAATTATTAATTTTTATGGAATTTGTGGTCAATTTGACCCGGGTGATGGTCTGGTGGCTAGTGGCAATTCTTATATACAAGACCTAATCGATAGCAATGTTGAGCAAATAAACCTTAAGTCCTATTCAATAGCTGAGGATCAAAACGGCTTAATTATATGCAATGGCGTTGCGCTATACTCATTCTTTTTTAATAACCCAAATAATATTTTTGGCAAAATACTATCAACACCATTTGATTATGACCCAAATAGTGGTCAATATGGCGTTGGGAGAGTGTCTTTTGCAAATGGCTTTGTCGTAGCTTCTGAGAATATTTCAAGGCGCTTTTGGATTTCTGAACAATTTCAAGCTAGCACTGGATTCAATTGGAATGCGCTAGATTTTGCCACTAAGGAATCATATTACGATCAAATTAAGGCAGTTAAGGGTATTGGTGGCAATATATGGCTGTTTGGTGAAGAATCTATTGAGATTTGGAGTTTAAGCGGTGATCCAGACTTTCCTTTTAGTCGAGTTTCTGGCGCATCCATTGTTATCGGTACAGATGCCATTGATACCATCGTAGATATTGGCGGCATTGCCATGTTTGTCGGAAAAGATGCTTTAGGTCAAGGCTCTGTCTACGCAGCGGCCGGAACAAGTCTAAATACCATATCAACCAAAGTGATAGATAGACGCCTTCAAAATGTACCAGATATTAGAAAGCTAAAGGCTTATGCTTATAGAGATGAAGGGCACACCTTTTATGTCATTACAGGTGATGGACTTGAAACTGCCCTAGTTTATGATATTTCGACTAAACAATGGCATGAGAGAGCATCGTTTGACTCTTGTGGCAATTTTGTTCAATCTCCATATCAATATCACACATTAGGATTTGGACGTCATTTTGTCGGCGGGCCGGGCGTTAAAATAGCTCATCTTTCGATGGATTATAATGATTTAGACGGTCAGCCATTGGTTAGAGAGAGAGTTTATACCCATATTGCCAATGAGCAAAACGATCTTAGAATTAACGAGCTAAGAATTGGTATTGAAGCTGGAGTGGGGTTGCAGGAAGGGCAAGGCTCTGACCCTAAGCTACTTTTCAGCGTATCAAAGGATGGTGGGAGAGTTTATTCTGACTGGTATGAAGAAAAATTCGGAAAGGTTGGTCAGTACGTCAAAGATTTGACATACAGACGTCTTGGCGTTTCTAAACAATTTACTTTTAAAATAAGAGTTTCCGACCCCGTAAAGGTCGCAATTTGTGGGAGCTATATCTTTTGAGTAATCAAATGCCTACTACATCAAACGTCATACAAGAAGATGGAAAAATGGATCTTTCTTGGCGTTCTTACTTTCAGTTCTACCTAGAAAGTGGAGTAGCAAGAAATGCCCAATTGGTTACCCCGGGTGGTCAAATCGGATTGGCCTTTAAGCTCAATCAAGTCATACCCTTAAACTCGGATGCGCCCGTTACAACCGATAATATTGCTTTTAGTGGTCGTGTACCAAATGGCGCAAGGATAACACTTGCAAGCCTAGATAATAATATTACAATAAAAGAGAATGATTCTGATGGCGGCTGTATTTTTGAAGGGGTAGATTTTGTCCTTGCTCCAAAAAGAACGGTTAGTTTGATTTATTTTGCCGACATCAAAAGATTTCTTAAGGAGTAGTCATGTTTGGAAAAGCTATATCTGGTGCCCTTTCAGGTTTGGGTAACATCGTTTCGGGGGTAGGTGACTTAGGTGCAAAGCTTTATGACTATTCCCCGGCCGGACTTGCCTCTAGGGCTCTTGGAATCAATACTAATCCGTTAAATATGATGGGCTTTGGTGGCGATGATTCTAATCAATCAGGTCAATTAGATGCCTCTCAAATGAGGGGCCAGCTTAACAATCAGCCATCTCAGCTTATGCAGCAACAACCCGGAATGGGACAGTTTTATAGCGGCCAAGGAATGATGCAACCTCAACAAGATTTTTTAAGCGCCTTGTCTGGAAACTATAGCCCGGCACAACTTGAGCAAAGACAATTAATGGAATCACAACAAGGGCAAAATCCACAAAATCAACAGCAAATGAGATTTATCGGCAACCCTTTCGCTTAGGCGGTTTTATGATATCAGAAATTTTATCGGGCAAAAGAAGCACTAAAAATGACCCTAGAGCAGATATGGGTCGCTATGGTGACTCTAATATGTCTCACACTGAAGATGGCGAGATGATTATCCCTCGCAGAATTCTTGAAAATAACCCAAGTCTTTTAAAAGCATTGATGGGTGAATTTAAACAAGCTGGCTTAAACCCTATGGAGTTTATGGTAGGTTCTGACGATGCCAAAGTTAACCCCGAAACAGGTGAAGAGGAATTCTTTGATCCAATGACGGCAATGCTTATAGCTGGCGGCGTTGGACTTGGAAAGTCGTTTTTAGATAATAGCAGAATGGATGAGGCTTCTGCTATGGCGCAGCAAGGATACGGGCAAGCACAAGCCCAACTTTCTCCATATTCTCAAATTGGTCTACAGGGAATGCAAGACTATGCTAATCGCATCGGTCAAGGCTTTGACCCAGAATCAATGATGAATGACCCCGGCTATCAATTTTCCCTAGAAGAGGGCCAAAAGGCTATTGGTAATAAATTGGCAGCATCGGGAATGAGCCAGTCAGGTAAAGCGGCAAAAGAAGCAGCAAGATTTGCCACGGGCTTAGCAGATCAAAATTACAATGAAGCTTTCAATCGCTGGCTTGCTGAAAACCAGCAATTTGCTGGGCTTGGTAATATGGGGCTTCAATCTGCACTAGGAATTGGTGATCTATACGGCAAAAAAGGACAAACTGCAGCCGAAGCAGAAATTGCTCAGATGAGCAATGAGAATCAAATGCTTGGAAGTCTACTTGGTTTTGGCGGCGCACTTTATGGTGGTAAAAAGTGAGCGTTTTTAACAAAGTTCCATTTTACTCATTTGGACAAGCTTTAAGCGGCGCAACGGATAAATATATTCAAGAAAAAGAAAGATCCCTTAATAGAGAAAGGCAAGAAGGCTTAGATCAATTCCAAATGGATATAGCCGTAGAAAAAATGCTTAGGGATCAAGAGCGCTATGACCTAGATAAGCCTTTAAAAGAACAGGCTTTAGATTTAAAAAGACAGGGTCTAGACATATCTAGGGACAAGTTAAAACTTGAAAGAGATAAACTTAAAGGCAGCTCTTTTTTGCCATTCGAGGGGAAAAGCTCTTGGGCACAAACTGGCAATGTTCTATTTAAAGAGCTTACTAATCAAGGATTAAGCCCAATGGAGGCACAGAAAAGAGCTATAGATCAAATGAGAGAGGCAAATACCAGATTTGCTAGAGTTTTAACCGAGTCTGGCGACACTGTTCTTCAAGAGGTGCCCGGCTCGCCTTTATTCAAAAAAAGAAGGGTGGGCGGCGATGGTGTAAAACAATCAACAAGTGCCCCAAAAAGAAATAGGTACGCTGTACCAGAAACAACGGTTAGCGAGGCAGTACAAGAGGCAACAGGATATCAAGCTGTGCCCGGAACTATTAGAAACTATCTAAGCGGTTTAACTGGTGGCCTGATTTCTCCGTCTGAGCAAAAAATCCAAGCCGAAAGCGCAATCAAAAACGCTGAAAACTTCTTTGAAAGCTTGGCGCAAACAGATAGGGTCGGTGTTCAAGAACTCGAAAACGTAAGAAAGAGATTTAGCTCATTAAAACCGGGTCTCTTTAAGACTCCGGAGATGGCTAAAATTGAATTAAAAGGCTTAGATGATTACTTAACAAACAAAATCCTCAACTTGCAGCAACAGCTTCAAAGCGGCGTTTTGAATACAAACGCAAGAAAAGAAGCGAATAAAAACATGGCTGGATTAAATACAATGAGAGCTTATTTTTTTGGTACTCAACCTGAGGAGAAATTTAATCCATCAAGCAGAACTACTCCTACAAATGTAGAAAAAGCCGCAAAAAGACAAGTTGACGATATTTTAAAACAGTATTTGATTATAGATTGAGGTAAAATGGCAACCACAGACCAACTCAAAGAGGCTTTAAAAAGAGCGGCTCAGGCAAGAGATATGGAAGCCGTTGATGTTTTAAGTAAAGAGCTTGAAAAAAGCTTGGTTGCCGAAATGGAGCCAAACGCTGCACAGTATTTTGGCAGAGGCTTAATTAAGGGTGCATCAACCCCAGCCGACTTAATCAAGTCTGGATCTGAAGCTCTTGGCTTAAGTAAGCCTAGCACCTACGAACAACAGCCATCAGAAACGGCAATAAGGGGTTTAAACAAGCTTTCTCAAGAAGCTTTGGGTTTCGATATAGCTTCACCATTTAAGCCAAGTGATATGTCTGGAAGGGTAGCCGAAAGCATCGGAGATGTTATTGGTTCGGCTCCATACGCCTTGGGTGCGATGGGCGGTCTTTCTAAGTTACCAAAAATCGGAAAATACTTTGGCAATGTTTTATCTGGTATCGGAGAAGCACCAAAAACCGCCGCCGCTCTGGAGGTTTTATCTGGCGCTGGCATGGGTTTCGGTCGTGATATTGGAGCTAGAGAGGGTGGCGAAACAGGGGAGCTAATTGGGGGCATTGCCGGAGCTGTATCCGCTCCGGGCTTAGCATCTACCGCCATTAAGGGTGGGAATAAAGCTTTTAACTTGTTTAGAAAAATTTCTCCGGGTGCCTTGGTTGCTGAAAAAGTAGCCGAATCTAGTTCTGCAATTGCCGACAAATTGCCCGGCGCACTGGGTGATTCTGTGCAGAAGATTGCAGAATGGGGGAAAGGTAGAGGAGTTGCCAGATCGACCCCAAGAATACAAAAGCAATTAAGCAAAATAGGCTTAGAAAATATTGACTTAAGCAATGTCGATGAATCTATATCCGGGTTAAGCTGGACTGATATGCTGGACAATCATGGCATTAGAGAGCTTGAAGCTTCTCTGGCTAATCCTGAAAGATTTCCAGAACTTGCAGCAAAAAGAACAAAGAGACTTGAGGACGCAAAAAAGAACTTAGAATCCATGCTTTCGGTTGATACTGGCGGCGCAGAAATGGTCAAAAGGTCAATGCAGCAAAGAATTGGAGAGCTTAAGGATATTTCAAGGGGTAAGGTTTTAGCAAAAAAACAGGATTTAAACAAGTTTAAAGATCAAATTGAAATGTCTTTACAGACAGAAGCTTTCGATGCAACCAAGAGAGCGGAAGAAGCCATTGAAAGACTTTCACCTTCAATGCGAGAGTCTGAGGCTTCGAAGGTTTTAAATCAAGAGTTAATGAATTCTTACGAAACCGCCAAAAATCTCGAGAATTTAATCTGGAAGGAAGTATCAAAGAAAAAACCAGTTAAAATGGATAATATCCGAAAAAGCCTAAATAATTACATTTCAAAATTAACTATCCCTGAACAAGAGATGATCTCAAAAATGGAGGATCTTGGCTCTTTGATTAATGGAAAGGGCAGATGGGTAAAGAAAAACGTCAAAATTGATGATATTTTATCTCAAAGAAGCCTTTTTGGAGAAGAGTTAGTAAAAAGCATGAGAGAAGGCTCAATGAGGAAAGCTAATATTATCGGTAATGTTAGAGATATTCTTTTAGATGGTGCAAAGGGTTCAGATAAAGCTATTGATGAGGCTATTGATTCCGCTCTGGCTTACTCTTTTGAATTAAGAAAGACGTTTCATGATGGCCCAGTAGGAAAGATTATTGGATTTGGAAGAGAGGGTGCGAGACCAGACCCTAGAACAACTCTAAAAGAAATAGTTAGAATTGGTGGCATTCCGGGCCAAATGGGAATTGAATCTATTCAAAAAGCTTCGGGCACGGATAACTCAATGAAAGCTGCCAGAGATTATCTTTTAGGGCAATTTTCAAGAAGCGCAACATCGGGCGGCAAAATTAAACCCGAAGCAGCCAAAAGATTTTTAACAAATAACGCCGATATTCTCGACAATTTTCCCGATATTAAAGCTGATATAAAATGGGGAATACAGTCTGGCGCAGATGCTCAACAACTTAACAAAAGACTGAACGATACACTTTCATGGACTCAGGGTACAAGAAAAAATCAAAGACCGGGAATGCCTGAAGAAGCTAAAGAGTTCTTAGGAAAAAGCGAGGAATTAAGAAAAGTTGAGTCGCAAGCACAAAGAGCGGAAAAAGCGATTCAATCTCCAGACTCTTCAATTGCAAGATTTTTAAATGCGCCTGACGAAAAAGAGATTAGCAATATTTTAAAATCTCAAAAGCCAGTAGAAACGGCAAAAAGGCTTAAGAATTTCGCTATTAAGTCTCCAGAGGTAGATCAGGCGCTGAAAAATAGCGTCATTGAACACATTAACATGTCCGCTTCAGGTGAAAATGGCATAAACCCAAAAAAACTTTCAAAAATTGTTTTTGGATCACTAAAGCAGCGCGGAGCATTCAAAGAAATGCTTGGGCCTAAAGAATTTAACCGACTTGAAAAAATAGCCAGAGAGTTTGAGTTGATTGAAAAGTCTATTAGGACAAAATCAAGAACAGCGCCAGTTGAGGATGTCATAGGTTACGCATCAGCATTACCATCCAAGATAATTGGCGCAAAGGTAGGGTCAAGCATCTCAAAGCAAATGGGCGGAGCAGGAGCAATTCAAATACCCGGAATGATATCCAACCTATTTGGGAAGATTTTTAATTCAATTAACTTAGATTCATCAACAAAATTACTTCAGGAAGCAATAGAAAACCCCCAAATGTTTAAAGACTTAATGATGGCTAGATCAAATGCTCCAATTGCTGATAAAATAAGAGCAGTACAAAGGATAGATTCTTGGATTATGAGCACAACTAGGGAAGCGGTAGCCCCAGAGGAAGAAAATCAATGAGCGCAGCAATATATGTCCAACATTATCAGCAATTTTTTGACAATGATGGCAATCCTCTGGCAGGGGGCAAGCTTTACACCTACGATGCAGGCACAACAACTCCTAGACCGATATACACCAATCCAAGCGCGTCTGTAGCTCACCCTAACCCAATAATACTAGACGCTGCCGGAAAACCTGAAACAGGCCCTATTTTTATTAAGGGGACTTATAGGTTCGAACTTTATGATGCCGATGATGCCCCCGTATCGGGCGGCACAGTTGACAACATTTCGCAATATTTAACGGCTAAAGACATTGAGGATGCTTTAATTGATGGCTATCGCTATCTTAGCCAAGAAATCATAACCACCGATGTGGCTAGTTTTACTTGGGCGAATGCCCCAGCAGATGCGGTAGCTATGAGAGTTATTTGTGTTGGAAGCGGTGGTGCTGGCGGCGCAACAGACGGAACAGGAAAACAAAACGGTGAAGGCACCTCTTTTGGATCACTTGTTATCGGTGAAGGCGGAGAGGGTGGCGACACGCTTGGCGATGTTACACCTAATAATGGAAGGGGCGGAGCTGGCGGAGAAGGCACTGGAGACTTAGTAATAAGAGGTGATGGCGGAGGTGGCGCATCAAGAGGCGCAGGAACCGATATTTTAGCCGGAAAAGGTGGCGGGTCAAAGCTTGGCGGTGGCGCACCGGGATGGGCAGGAAGCGCGGTTATAGGTTTGGTTGGTTATGGCGGAGGAAGCTCTGGTTTAGTTCAGGCTGGAAGATCATCGGCTGGCGGTGGTGGTGGCGGCTATGCTCGGTCATTTATAACAAAGGCAGCCCTACCCAATCTCGACGTAGCCATTAATGTTGGCGCATCTATTGGCGGCAGCGGTGCAGGCGTAGTTATTATTGAATATTACGGCACTGGGGCAATTAACTATACAAACTTAGGGCCATCAGCTCCTAGTTTTGGTGGTGGTGGCATCATCTGGGACAAATCGGCTGGACTAGCTCCTGTTACACAATACATTAACGGCGTTAAGGTAGAAAAATTTAATCAATTCGATTCTCAAGAAATTTATGCGGTGGTAACCGTTCCAGACTTCCATGAAGCAGGAAACCCCATAACTTTAAAGTTTGCTAAATTTGCTTGCGATGTCGGTGCCGGCAATGTTTTCTTTAAAGCTCAATCATGGCTTTTAAGAGGTGATTTAACTAATTTAGGGTCACTTGGTACGCCATATGACTCAACCAATACCGAATCAACGGCTCCAGCCGTTATTGATGAGCTAGAGGACATTGGTGATATCGACATCACAAACAGCGCAGGCGTTCTTCAATCTCAGCAAGTACAGGGCGGCGATAGAATCTTGGTCAAAATTTACCGTGATGTCGCAAATGAAACCGTATCGGCAGCCGGAGATGCGAAGCTTGTTATTGGCTCTTTTGAATTAAATTTGGGGGCGTAATGCTAAGATATTTTACACTTTTAACAGTTTTATTTTTAATAGGTTTAAGTGCCAAATCGGCACCAACCCCGGCCGATGCACAATATTTTACTGGCTTAAATATGCTAGTAAACCCTAGTTTTGAAGAGGGTCGAGGCGGCTGGACTGTAACTAATGGAACGGTTCAAATAATTAGCAATGACGTATTTGATCTTAGTAGAGCTATGGAGGTTACGTTAGCGGCTGAAAATCTTGATGTTAGGCAAATTTTTCCTATCCCTAGCGGCTTAGTTGGAAAAGAGGTTTTTGGTTCAGTGGCGGTTAAATCTGCGGCTACAATATCTCTTTGCCCCGTAGTTGATTCAATTGAGGGAACTTGTAATATTTACGAAGGCACTGGCGATTGGGGGATTCTTAATATTCGTTTTGAAAACCTTGGATCTGTAAACGAGATTTTAATTAAAGGCAGTTCTGTCACCGGATCAGTTAAAATTGATAAGGTCATTGTTTCCACTTCAGCTTCTGGCGGTGGTTCGGGTGGCGGTTTGCCCCCCGGCGGTGATGCTGGCTCAACTATTGTTAAGCTTTCATCGGTAGACGGCGCTGCCGAGTGGGATCAAATGGCTTTTAGCGGTTATTCTGCCCGCTTTACTGAGTCGTTTTCAAGCACTGGCCTTAGGGACACATTAGAAAAAATACTAGACTTATCCTACCTTGCCCCACAAGTCAGCCTTTCGGGCTCAAGCAATATTCTTAGAGAAAAAGGTGACTCGGTTTCATCTGTAACACTTTCGGCAAACGTCACAAAAAGAAGCGATGATATTGTCAGGATTCAATTCTTTCAGGGCGCATCATCAATCCAAGACGATGCACCTCCAGCAAACACTGGCACAGGCATAACGACTGCACCCTATTCGGTACCATTTTCGGACAATATTAGCTTCACAGTTCAGGTCACCGATGATGGCACAAGCGGCGGGCCAACCGTTGTCACCTCAAACACGTTAACTTATAGCTTTGTTTATCCGTATTATTTTGGCGCTGGAGCTGTTGGTCTTAGCGCCGCAGCCGTTGCTGGCTTATCGAAAAACATTATCAACTCAACTGCAAGTCTAAATCGAAGTTTCACAACTACGGCCGGACAGGTTTATTATTTTGCATATCCTGCCTCATACGGTGTTTTGACTTCAATTCTAGATGAAAACGGTTTTGAAGTTATTGGTGGCTGGACGCTAAGGGTCGAAAATATAACAGGTTTAGATTTGTCACCAGTTAGTTATAATATCTATGAGTTTAATAATCCTGTGACGGCCGGAACAACGGACTTCACATTTTCGAGGTAATAATGAGATTTATCCTCTTATTTTTAATTTCTTTTAGTATTCAAGCGCAAATTCAGCTTGGCTCAAACTTCTCTGTTAATACTGCGCTTCCGATTGACAACAGGTTTAGCGTTGCCAACACAACGGCTAGAGATGCCCTAGATTCTCTCCGTAGATATGAGGGTCTTATTGTCTATGTTGTTGCGGATGGCATTCATTATGCCCTAGTTGGGGGGATTACAAACTCTAACTGGCAACCAATCGGAGGCGGTGGGGGCGGCATTGCTCAATGGCAAGCTTTAACTAGCTACTCAACAGGTGACGTTGTTTGGCTAGCTGATGATAATCTTATTTATAGAGCCCTAAGCAATTTCACATCAGGCGCAAGCTTTAACCCCTTAAATTGGCAGCAATTAGCTGGTAACGTGAATGGCCCTGCAAGCGTCACAGATAACCGCATAGCTAGGTTTGATGGAACGACAGGAAAGTTAATCCAAGAGTCTGATTTAGAACTAACAGATGCAGGAAACATTCGCCACACTAACGGCGGCTTCAATATTCTAGCATCAACAACAGACGGCGCTGATAGCTCAAACACCTCCCTTTGGGGAGGCGGCGGAACAGATATCACTCGCGGCTCAGGTATTTCAACTTACGGCAACGAACATGCTACTTTCCCCGGCGTTCTCCGTTTAAAGAGCGGTAATGCCGGAAGCATCTCAATGGAATGTAACGGCGTTGAGTGTTTTGATGCTGATGCTGTCACAGGTAAATTAACTCTTGGGGCAAGTGCAGGAACTCAAACACATGGCGTTAATGGGCAGCTAAATGTTATTGCAAACAGCGCCACGGATGCAGGAATAGCTGTTACTCAGTCAGGTCTAGCTAATGCCTTAAAGGTAGATGGCGACTCGACACAAACAGGTGCAGCGTCCATCACAGGCTCTCTAGCGGTTGATAATATTGCAATTGACGGCAACGAAATCTCATCGACTGATATTAACGGCAATATATCGCTTAATCCTAATGGCATCGGGGAGGTTGTTAAGATTGACGATAATGGCAACAGCGTAAAGCTTGGAGCCAACCCCCAAGCGTTAAACCTTTTAAGATATCCATCGTTTGAAGAAGCTATTAGTGAGGCAACCTGTGCAAGTTGTACAGCATCTCAACAAACTACAGGGGTTATGGCGACTCCTAATAACACCTCCTTTCTAAGAGCCGCCTTTTTAGCGTCTACGGGCAACGTCATTGTCTGTGGCAACTCATCGAACGTCGATGGAGTGCAAGGCAAAGCTTCAGGATGGATTAAGACCGATCAAGCTGATGTAGTTGTTTATCCTCGAATTGACTCGGTTGATATCTCATCGCTTTCTAAGCCTGTATCAAGCGATGGAGAGTGGAGATATTACGAAATTCCTGTGCCAATGGGTGCGACTAATGCTTGCTTAAAAGTCGAAGCGACTTCATCAATTACGGGTAACGTTGATATTGATGATGTGTTTGTTGGTGCTGCAAAAGTAACGGCAGAACTTGGGATTCAGACGGCTACCGCCTTGGATTCTGGATTCACCTTTGAGGGTTTGGGAACCGTTTCTAATGTAGAGGTTTTCACATCCAGAGATGGGGATAAACTTGTAGCTAGGGGTTATTTTAAAACTGGCACTGTAGCGGCAACCATAGCATCGATTGTTTTGCCATCAAAATACACACTCAATTTATCCGCAATGCCAAATGGTGTTGGATCATCGTCTAGGGTTGGTGAGGCTGACCAATTGGTATCGGGTTCTAGGGGTACGGCAAGCAAAATGCAGTTGTTTGTAGACGGGGTAACTAGTAATAAAATATTTTTTAGCATTGCCTCGGATGGAACATCATATACAAACTCTTCTGGTACGGGCATATATGCAAATAACCAAGGCGGTGCCTTTGAATTTGAAGTCCCCATCGCCGAATGGTCTGCTACTACTGACATATATTCATCAAGTGCAGAAGGCTCAAACGTCCGACTAGATACTGCTAACGGGTATGGTTTAACAGCTACCAAGATTCGCCGCTTTACAAATGAGCGAGTTAACTTTGGTTCGGGCATTGAGTATGTTGACAGTGCAACAGATGGGGCGAGTTTTACCGCCCGAACAAGCGGTTTTTACTTTGCTCAATATGACGACAATTTCAACGGCTCTGGCGTTTTCGGGATAACCAAAAACGCATCATCATTATCGACAAATATTCAATCATTAGTGGATCAATCCGAAGTGGTTGCTTACAGTTCGACATCAGCCGCAAACCTTCCATCCCCTGCTGTTTTTATTGGTTGGCTATGGGCAGGCGATGTTCTTAGGCCGCACAGCGAAGGGTTGCCGGCGGGTAACAATGCGAGAACAAAATTCTCAATCGTCTCATTCTCCGATCTAATCATAGGCTTATTTAAAGACGTAGTAACTAGCCCGGGGTCTAGTAATGGTAAGCCTGTAAAATGTGAAGCAAATTTGAACACAAACACAGGCAGCGTTACAAATATCACGGGCAACTGCTTCACTGTAAATTCATTTGTAACGGCAGGAAAAGTTCCACTTAATATAAAGCCCGGTTATTTTAGCGATACTCCTATATGTGGATGCTCTGCGCCCAATACAGACGACGATGTGAATGGGTTGGTCGGTTGCGGGACATCTATAAGTGTGCCAACAACAAACTCTCTTGTGACATTTATTACCAAACAAGGCGCTACTAGAATCGGCATTGCTAATGTTTCAATTTGGTGTACGGGTTTACAACCATGAAAACAGGAGCCATGATAATCCTTACGGCTATTATTCTTCCTTGGGTAGGCTGGGCGTCCTTAAAGATAATTGATCTTAGCGAAAAGGTTCCTCAGATAGTGCAAAACGTAAAGCAGCTTGATAAGATAGAAAACAAGATTGATAAACTCGATGAAAAATTAAATAAACTTCTGGGGCTTTAATGGATAATTTTCTTTTTATTCCGGTAAACGATAAATACTCAAAAGTTCACTGGGATTCTTTTACCTTAGTCCAAACAGCTTTAACCGATGTTTACCTTTTTAAAATAGGCAATAAAAACTATATGAGAATAACGCTAACTTATACCGACTCGGGAAAAGGAACTCTTCAAAGCGGTATTAGAGAGTTTTTACAATGTCTTATCAATTTAACCCATTCACGGGAACCTTTGGCCTTGCTGGCTCGGGCGGCGGCGGCACCGATCAACTTGTTAAGATTTCAAGCGCCGACACAATAGCATCATTTCTTGAATCAAAACTATTAGCTGGCGAAGGTGTTCAATTAATTAAAGCGAACATTGGCGCAAACGAAACGCTGACCATTAGAAAAACACCGCTTGGAACAGAGGTTGAACAGGCTTGGCTGTGGTCGGCTTCATCATCGTTTACAAATATAACACCAATGAACTTTTTAAATGCTAACTCAGGAAGTGGGTCGCGTGTATCCGCTCAAACGGTTAGCGTGGAAAGTGATATTAACGCTATCAGGTTAAATGGGGGTATAAGTGCAAACGCAAGAGCGGCAGCCGATCCATCAAGGGCCATGCTTTGCGATTATGATTCAAACACATCGAATAATTTTATTTTAAAAACAACGGGGCCGGGTTCAGCTTCAACCAGAACCATTACAGGGGTGCCCGCCGTACTAGATCAAAAGTATAAAATAGCTATAAGGCACTGGAATGACGCCGGAACAAGAAAAGTTTAACTTTATATTGATGATGCTCTTGAGGCTACAAACACAACAAATTTACCCGATCAAGGCCAAGGATTATTGCACAAAGCTAAAAGCATCGACGCAACGGCAACGGACGCTCCGTTTGACTTAGTGGATTGGGCTACTTTTAAGGTGATTTACTAATGGCTACAATATACAAGTACAGAATTAATAATGTAATTAATGAGGTCTTGAGCGAGTCTGAGGTTCCGCTAGGTGCAGCCTTTGAGGTTGTTGGGCGCCTAGAAGAGTCTGAAATTGATTACATAGCCGCTCAACAGAACGCCATGGTTTTTGGAAAGAGCTTGGCCGAATCGCTTGCCATGCAAATTGGCGCAAAAGCTAAAAAGATTCGCATTGAAAATGGCATTGTTTTAAGCACCTCATTGGTCGATATTAACGAAAAGCTAGAGTCATACCTAAACAAGGGTGCGCTTTATCCGGACGCACTGTCAGAAATTGAGGCGATTGTGTCGTCAGGGCAAGTTGATAATTTCATTGATATTTACGCTGATACTGTTTTAAGAATTGATTCATTTTTGGGGGTTTAGACATGTGGAAAAAGATTAAAAGAATTTTGTTTTTCTGGAGAAAAAAGCCTTGCATCAAAGAAATGCAAAAAAAACTCCAAAACTGTCTAATTGGCGATCAAAAAGCCTTAAAATCTAATTTATTGGACTATTGCGCCGAAAGGCGGTTAAAATAATAACTAACAAATAAAAGGCAAATTTTAACAAGGGGCTATTTATGCTTAAAACAATTTCTCAAAAATTAACGGCTTTGGTTCTATTTACCTTAGTTTTTCTCATTGGCGCTATTTTAATTCAGGACGCCAATGCTCAAGGATTCCCAGATCTAACAGCATTTGAACCAGTTTTGGCAGCTTACATTGAAAGCCTTTCAGGTACTCATGGCTGGATTGTTCAAGTTGTACTTATTATTGGGTCTTTAAGGGTTGTATTTAAGCCCCTGATGCCATTTGTTCACGCAGTTGTGTCTCAGACTAAAACCACTAAAGACGATGAAATTTTGGGCAAAGTTGAATCCTCTGTTTATTTCAAAGTTTTTTCTTGGTTATTAGATTTCGGAGCTTCGATCAAGGTCAAAAAAGAGCAAAAATGAGTCTTTCAGTAGGCGCTATTATTGCACTTGGAACGGAGGCCGCAAAAGCTCTCCGTTCTGTTATGGATAAACTTCCAAGCCAAGAGCAAAAAGCTTTAGAGCGTTTTTTTGAGGTGCAAATTGAGTATAATAAAGAAATCACGCGCAGCGATCAGGATCACGATGATATGCTGCATTGGCGCGAGCGCATTAAGTTGCTCAACGAAACAGTTGCTAAACAAATCGCCGGATCGTCTAAAAAGTGAAAGGTTTTACAGGTTAAGCGAAACACCGGGGATTTTTTTTCACCAAAGATGCAAAGATGGTAAAAAAAAGGATTCCCCTAGGATATGCAATCGCACCGAAATTGATATTTTAAAAGAATGGCAATTTTTTGAATCTGAATTTATATTAATTCCCTTTAAATACGTTTTCCCATGAACTACGAAAAAACTAAAGAAATGATTAAAAGACACGAGGGCGAAAGACTAAAGCCCTATAAGTGCTCGGCCGGAAAGTTAACCATCGGAGTTGGTAGAAATCTCGATGATGTTGGGATAAGCGAAGTTGAAAGCGATTATCTTTTTTCTGGAGATTTGCAAAACTCCATAATTGAGGCAAGAAAACTCTCATTTTTTAAAGATTTAAGCGAAACGAGAAAATCTGTAATTGTTGACATGATTTTTAATCTTGGGCTTCCTAGGTTTTTAAGATTTAAAAAAATGATCGAGGCAATAGAAAAAAGGGATTACAATGCGGCCGCCTTTGAAATGCTTAATTCAAAATGGGCCGCACAGGTTGGCTATAGAGCAGAAGAACTTGCCGACATGATGAAACTGGACAGATTTCTAAAATAATCCATTTTGTGCAACAATAAACAAATGAAAAAAGAAATTCCAAGTGAGTCTTTTGAACAGATTTGCTTTGTGCGCTGGTTCAGGCTCCAATATCCAAAATTTAGAATTTTTGCCATTCCCAATGGTGCTTGGTGCCAAAACGTAAAAACGGCTCAAAAGTTAAAGAGTGAGGGCCTTAGTTCTGGCGTTCCAGACCTTTATATTCCAGCTTTAAAGCTTTGGATTGAAATGAAAAGGCAAAAGGGTTCAAAAACATCAGAAAACCAAAGAGATTGGATGGAGTACCTTAAAAGCATAGGGGATGGGGTTATCTTGGCCAATGGCTTTGAGGACGCAAAGAGACAGGTAAAAAGATTTATTTCAGCATCAATTGACCCGAACAAATCACCAATACATTAAACTGAAAGCTTTTATTAGTTTTTATTTACAATTAACGCGGTATTATAGAGAAGTGCTTTCCCGGCATCGCCCTCATGTGAAACGGATTTCTATTGAGGGCATTATCTTAAATCATCACTCCGAAACGTGCAAGGTTGTATTGGCCACATATTTTGGCATTTTTTCTTTGTGGTTGGGGCAAAGAGCGCCATCCAAAAACCTTATGCGATATTGAGGATAAGCTAAAAATCCATAATCCGATGAAATAACGTGAAATTGTTTCCATTGCTCTGGGTGTCTAGCTAGTCCTGAATTTCTAAACTCAATAGTGAAAAGATAAACGCCTTTGATTAGATTGTCCTCGTATGTTTTGACCTCGCAGTTTATAAGCCTGAGAATCTGATGCTCAATGACCTCTATATCCTCACCTATAGCATCATAAGCCTGCGCCTCCATAATATCTAAGGCGGTATCGGCTTCTAGCCCACAGATTGCTGAAATTGGAATTCCGGTAAAAAGAGCGCCGCTTTCAAGCAATACAGTAAATTGAAACGCTTGGTTTTGCTGAACCCTGACCGCTATCAAGGTTCCTTTTTCGTGCCCAAAGCTTTTATTTTGTCTCAGGTACGAGCTTGAAACTTTAACCTGAATCGGCGGACAATCCTTTACGTTACTCATCTTTCTTTCCTTCTGCGCACTTCGTTTGCTGGTTTAGTTCTTTTAATTTATTTTTGCAAAATTCATAATCGAGAGCATTATAAGCCTCTTGCGTAACCTGACGATCAATTAAGAGTTTTAAATGTGAGTCTCTTCCTTCAAATATTTTTTATAGGTTTCTTTAGAGTGGTAAATAATTAACTCTGTTAAATCGAGGTATGCGAGATTGTTTGAAAAATACTTATCGCTCAACTGCTTTTTCTCGCTTTTCAATCTCTCAATCTCTTTATCTTTTTCTGCGATCTCGGCGTCACGAGTGATAATTTTATCGCTCAATTCTTTTCTGTCTAGGCTCTCTTGACCCGTTTATTATTTGAGATATTGCGGCGGGAGTTAAGCCCGTCTCCTTAGCCAATTCAACTTGACTCATTTCTAAGTTATTTAAAACCTTTTTAAGGTTAACTCCAAAGTTTGATGCTTTCATCTCAACCTCTCCATTAATTCCAAAAGTTTATCCGCGAATTTTTCGTACTCCGCAGACGCCGCAGACTCCGCAGACCTCGCCGCAGACCTCGCCGCAAACTCCGCAGACCTCGCCGCAAACTCCACAGACCACGCCGCAGACCTCGCC